>SXGR01143972.1_pt1 | contig 11020 bp, 5 predicted proteins | sample 3174711 | NCBI WGS metagenome assembly SXGR01 (sample SAMN11356860, study PRJNA531348) | freshwater metagenome | isolation source: freshwater sample F1-60 | place: China: Fuxian Lake, Yuxi | collected 2017-12-25 | reverse complement strand
CTGGCGTTGCCGGGGCGGTGAGCGCCTCGACGCGGGTGCGGAACTCGGTGGCGGTTGGGAAGCGGAGCTCAGGCGCCACGGCCAGGGCCCGTAAGACCACCTCGTCGAGTCGGACATCGATCTGGATCCGGCGGGAGGGATTCTTGAGGGAGTGGCCCGGCAGTTCCCCAGTGAGCAGTTCGTACAGCACCACTCCCAGCGAGTAGATGTCGGCGCGGTGGTCGACCGGGCCGCGGGCCCGTTGTTCCGGTGCCATGTACTGCGGCGTGCCGGCGGCCGAGGCCCCGAGGGTGTCAGGGCCGACTGCGCCCGCAGGTGGTGCGTTTACGGGCACCGTGTCCGCTGCGGCTGCATCGGGGCCTCCCGCCGTCGCAGACCCGAGCAGCTTGGCGATGCCAAAATCGGCCACTTTCACTCGGCCTTGCTGATCGAGCAGCAAGTTCTCGGGCTTGATGTCGCGATGCACGACACCGTGGTCGTGCGCGTACTGGAGCGCCTCGCAGACGGGTGGGACGATGGCCAGAGCCTGTTCCGGGGTGAACCGGCCGGCCGTCATCGCCTGGCGCAGGTTGACCCCGTCGACGTATTCCATCACCAGATGGTAGAATCCGCCCGACTCGCCGAAATCGTGGATGGTGACGATGTTGGGGTGATTCAACGAGGCCAGCGTCCGAGCCTCGGCGGTGAACCGCTCGGCGAAGCCCGGGTCGGTGCTCCGCTCGGGAGCCAGAATCTTTAGCGCTACGAACCGGTTGAGAGCTTTCTGCCGAGCTTTGTACACCACGCCCATGCCGCCGCGGCCGAGGCACTCAAGGATTTCCAACTGGGGAAAGTGCGGGGCCAGGGCCGCCGGGCTGAGGGGTTCGGAGGGCGTTGGGGTTGTCCCACCCGGTTGCGTGGGAGCCATCGCCGCCGAGAAGAGGCATCGAGGGCAGGGGTTTTGCGAGGCAGCCGGGTCAAGGGCCGAGCCGCATCGCGGACAGTGGCTGGCCGAAGGAGTCGAGAGGCTCATGCATCGGTTTCCTGACGGGCAACCGCCGAATGGTTACCGGGATTCGTCGACTTTCTTTCCAGGGCCGCAAAGAGCGCCTGGAGCTCCGATTCAATCCCCTCGGGATGCTCCAGAGTGGCGGCGATCTCGGCACGCAGCTGGTGACGGAATCGCCGTCGGAGTCGGTGGATCGCCACCTTGAGGGCCGTCTCGTTCATCCCGGTGCTTCGAGCCAGTGCACTTTGGTCTCCATGCTCGGCGTCCCCGGTGAGCCACGGTTTAGCCTGCTCAAACAAAGTGCCTCTGCCGTCTTCGATGCATTCTTGTCGCAGGGCTTCCAGGCTTCGTCGGAGCACGGTGAGGGCCCATTGCCGGTCGTAGGCTTCGTCCGGCGACAGTTGGGCCGGGTCTGAGATCGAGCGGGATGGGCCGTCGTCGGTCGCATCCAACGGCGTGTGCGGCGCGCCTCCTCCGCGCTTGAGACGGCAGGCAGCCTCACGCTCATGGGCCAAGAAGTGCTTGAGGGCCGCGAGCAGGTAGGATCGAAAGCGGCCACGTTCCTCGGTCGCCTGGGCGATGGCACCGCCGGACAGTAGCCGGGCGAAGAATGCGTGCGAAAGTTCCAGTGCCGCGTCCGGGTCCGATGCCGGCAGGGTGCGTCGCAAGAAGGCCGTGACGGGTTCGTAGTATGCGGCGCAGAGCTCCGACAGGGCTCGTTGACCCTCGGGCGAATCCAGTTTCGCCCGCCTGACCTGTGTCCAACGTGTCTCGCAGAATGTGGGGGCAAAAATCATCTGCGAACACGGATTCAGGCCAGGTGCTCCGCCAACTGGCCGGTGGTCTCTCGCAGACGATGGCTTAGGAGTCGCGCAATCCTCAGCAAAATTTTTGCCGCCACCTTCGGTTGGTTGTCGAGCAGTCGATCAAACTCGCTGCGTTGCAGGATGAGCAGCCGGACGTCGGTGTCGGCCACCACCGTTGCCGAGCGAGGTTCTCGGTTGAGGACCGACATTTCGCCGAAGGATTTATCCTTACCCAGTCGACCGACGACAGAATCCGACCCATCCGAAGAAGTCTTCAGGACGGTCACCCCACCCTCGATGAGGATCCCCATGAAGGACTCATTGTCGCCCTCCTTGCACAGGAGGGTTCCTGGGCTACCGGTGCAGGCTTTCATGAATTCCGCGAGAATCATCAGATCGGCTCGGTTGAAACCGAGTGACCAGGCCGATTGCTCCAACAAATCGGCCCGTTGCTGGTTGGTCCATGCGAGAATTTTAATGGTTGGCGTGGGTTGCATAAATTATTTATTAATTATTTTAAATATTTAAAAGTAACAAATTTAGTTTTTTTAGGAGTTAAAATTACCTGTTATACCACTGTTGATGAGTTCGTTGGGGGACGTTGCAGGATGACTGACGGTTATCGTCGTTACTGACGAACGCTGAAGTAAAGAATGCGGTAACGTGGGTAGAACCACGGCCTTCAGCCGAAAATTTCAAACCTGGTTGGTGACCTTGATGCTCACCGATCGGATCGGTTCCACCCAGTTCTAGCGTCGAAGCGAGGAGCGAAGGACACATCAGGCGTACCCTCTCTATTCATCCCCAGCTCAGACTGCCAGGAACCTCAAGGAAGGCGCGCTTACGGTCGCATGGTAATTCGGTGCCCGACGGTCGCTGCGGGTTCTGTTTTTTCTGTTGGGCAGCCGACGGTCCTGCTGGCGAACGCGCGGGCCTTCGGGCAGTCTTGTCCCGAATCACTTGCCTATGAAGTCCCACTATCGCCTTGCCGTGCTCCTGGCCCTGGCCGGACGGGCCCTCGCCGCCGAGACGGCCGTACCCACCGACCTGCTGAAGGTGTCCGATCCTAACCTCGAGGTCACCGTCTGGGCCTCGACTCCAATGCTCAAGAACCCGACGAACCTCGACTTCGACCCCCAGGGGCGAATTTGGGTGGCCGAAGGGGTCAATTATCGCGGTCACTACAACCGTCAACCGGCTGGCGATCGCATCGTTATCCTGGAAGATTCAGACGCGGACGGCGTGGCCGACAAGCAGAGCGTCTTTGTTCAGGAACCGGCGCTTCGAGCCCCCATGGGTGTGGCCGTGATCGGCAACAAGGTGGTCGTTTCGATGGCTCCGGACGTCATCGTTTACACCGACGTGAACGGCGACCGGAAGTTTGACCCCGCGGTCGATAAGCGCGAGGTGATCCTCACTGGGTTCCACGGCAAGAGCCACGATCACACCATTCACAGCGTCACCGTGGGTCCCGATGGACAGTGGTACTGGAATGCCGGCAACTGCGGAGCGATGTTTACCGATCGTTCGGGCAAGACCTTCCGCATTGGCAGCGCCTACAGCCCAGGTAATGCGGAGTTGGGCTGGCACCCGACGCAAATTGCGGGACAAAGGAGCGACGACGGCCATGTGTGGATCGGGGGCTTTGCCGCCCGCATGAATCCTGATGGATCGGGCGTTCACATCATCGGTCACAATTTTCGCAACAGCTACGAGCAGACCGTCACCTCCTACGGCGATGTCTTCCAGAACGACAACGATGATCCTCCGGCGTGCCGCACGGCCTTCTTGATGGAGTACGGCAATGCCGGCTTCTGCTCGCTGGACGGCCAGCGCTCCTGGGGTGCTGATCGGCGTCCGGGCCAGAGCACGGCGGTGGCCGAGTGGCGTCAGGAGGATCCAGGTTCGATGCCTTCGGGGGATGTCTACGGGGGCGGATCGCCCACGGGAATCGCCTTTTACGAGGAGGGTGCCTTGGGCCAGAAATACCGGGGCTTGCTGCTGAGCTGCGAACCCGGGCGCAATGTGGTCTTCGGCTACTTGCCCAAACCCGATGGAGCTAATTTCAAGCTCGAGCGCTTCAACTTCCTGACCAGCAATTCGGAGGAGGCTTTTTCTGGTACCGATTTCAAGGGCGGCAGCCGCGGCGAGCAGACCCTCAAGGTCATGTTCCGCCCGAGCGATGTGGCCGTCGGGCCCGATGGAGCCATTTATGTGACCGACTGGTTCGATGCGCGTGTCGGCGGTCATGCCGACTGGGACGACACCACCTCCGGAACGATTTACCGCATCGCGCCGAAGGGGTTCCGCTCCAAAGTGCCGCCGGCCCAGTTCGACACGCTCGACGGGGCCTTGGCTGCCTTAAAGAGCCCGTCAGTCAACATCCGGGGCACGGCTCAAGAAGCCGTTCTCAAACACGGCGATAAGGCCATTAAACCGCTGGTGCGACTCCTGAAGGATGAGAACGCCTTCGTTCGTGCCCGTGCCGTCTGGTTGCTGGCTCGCCTCGGAAAGTCGGGTCAGAAACCCGTCGAGGCCCTGCTCAAGGATTCTGATCCTCAGATGCGCATCGTGGCGTTCCGTGCCTTGCATCGGATCCGCAAGGCGCTGCCGGCCCAGGCTGAAACCTTGGCTAAGGATGCCTCTCTGGCGGTGCGTCGCGAGGTAGCGCTAGCCCTTCGGGACCTGCCCCTCGAACAAACCCAAGGTCTCTTCCTGACATTGGCCAAGGGTATTGATGGAACCGACCGTACCCTGCTCGAGGCTTGGGGTGCTGGTGCTGATGGACGCGAGTCGGCTTTGTACGATCAGGTCAAACCGGTGCTCAACAATCCCGATCCTCTGCGCTGGTCGCCTGCCTTCGCCGCCATCGCTTGGCGTCTGCATCCGCCGCAATCCATCGGAGATTTCCGCGCCCGCGCCCTGTCCACAAACCTGGACTTGGCCGCCCGCAAATCAGCCCTGACAGCCATCGGCTTCAACACCGTCCCGGCCGCCTCGGCCGCCATGCTGGATGTCGCAGTCCAGTCCGAGGGCGTGGTCAAAGCCGAAGCCATCTGGTGGCTCATGAATCGGAAAGACTCTGTCTGGAAAGACCATGGCTTGGCCGCCCCGCTCAAGGCCCGGGGTATTTATGATCCGGAGGCTGTAGAACTTATCTCGGCGACCATTCCCGCAGCCGATAAGCCGGCCTATTCGGTGGCGGATGTAGCAGCACTGAATGGTTCGGCCACGCGCGGGCAAGAACGCTTCAATGCGGTCTGCGCCAGTTGCCATCGGGTCGGAACTGTGGGTGTGGAATACGCTCCCAATCTTACCGGTTGGGCCAAGCGGCAGACGGCGGAGGTGTTCTTTAACTCGGTCATTAATCCCAGCGCGGACATCGCCAGCGGCTTCAACGGCACCTTGCTCAAGACGAAGGACGGCACGGAGATTCATGGCGTCGTGATTAGCGAGGGAGACCCGGTGGTTATCCAAAGCGCGGCAGGTCTGGTGCAGTCGGTGCCCAAGAACCGGATCGCCGAACGCAAGGGTCTGAGCCGCTCCTTGATGATGAGCGCTGATCAGTTGGGGCTGAAGGCTCAGGAACTGGCCGACTTGCAGGCCTTCCTGAAGACCCAATAGTCTTTTTTTTAGTTCCAGACCGCCGTCGCCGGACTCCTCTGGCGACGGCGGTTCTCTTTTCCGACACACTCTTTGCCATGCATCTCATCCTGAGTGCTCCTGAAAACCGACCCTTCCTTGAGCAGGAGTTGCTCCGCGCTCTACCGACGTCGGTCTTGGAGCCGTTGGGAGACTCGATGCTGGCACTGAAAGCGCCGGGGTCTTGGTCCGAGATCCGTACCGCGGTAGGCCTAACGGTCTTCGCCCGCCAGTGGTTGCCCGAGGCTCGATCGTTTCCCGTACCATCCATCCGAGCGGCCGCCGAGACGCTGGTGACCGAACTCATCGGATGCCTGCCCGAGGGAGCCCCGTGGCGACTGCAAGTTGAACCTCGCTTCGGGGTTGCCGATGCGGGCCGTCACCGCTGCGAGTTGATCCGAGATTCGGTCATCGAACAGTTGCGCAAACGCCGCCGCTCTCTGCTCAAAGGGTTGGATGCCGTGCCCAAGGCGGCCTTGGGAGATCCCAACAGAGCCTGTCCCTTATTTCAGCCGGAGGAGTCGCTGGTTCAGTTGCTCTTGACCTCCCTGGAGGTGGGTTTTCTGTCCATTTTGCCTGCTCCGGGTCCTTTCACCTCGATGGGCTGTGTGAGCCCGTTTCCGTTGGGTGAGGTTCCGGTGGCCGTGGACAAGGCCGCACCGAGTCGGGCTTTTGCTAAGCTGGCGGAGTCAGAACGGCGGATGGGCCGGGCCATTGTCGCCGGCGAGACATGCGTGGACCTGGGAGCAGCCCCCGGGAGTTGGACCTACCAGCCGGTGCAGCGCGGCGCTCGGGTGATTGCTGTGGACCGATCGCCGCTGCGCGACGACCTCATGCGAAGCCCGCGAGTCACCTTCCACCAAGGCGATGCGTTCCGTTTTGTGCCCGAGGCTCCGGTGGATTGGCTGCTGTGTGACGTCATCGCTGCGCCGGAGCGCAGCATCGGCCTAGTGCTGGAATGGGTGCGTGAGCGTCGCTGCCGGTACTTCGTGGTGACCATCAAGTTCAAAGGGCAGGAGGATTACGCTCAACTCGACGTTCTAAAGCGTGAGATGCCCCGTTGGGTCGAGTCCTTCCAATTGTTGCACCTCTGTGCCAATAAAAACGAAGCCTGCGTCTTCGGGACCGTGGGGGACGGTCCACTGAAGAACGCAGGCTGAGGCTCAAGCAGTCTGGCAAACTTTCTTTGAGTTTCTGAACGGACTTAAGCCCGCAATCGGACGAGCAAATCTTTGCTTTCGACCGTTTCTCCGACCACGCAGAGGAGTTCGGCGATGACCCCATCAACGGGCGCTGTGACCGTAGTCTGCATCTTCATGGCCTCCATCATCATGAGGCGGTCTCCCCTGGACACTTTCTGGCCCACGGTGACGGCAATGCTGGTTACCAGGCCGGGAATAGGGGCGCCAATTTGCAGGGTATCGGCGAGGTCTGCCTTCGGCCGGGTCTTGGTCTGTGGGGTGATCTTCTTGTCGACGATAGAAGCCTCGCGGGTCATGCCGTTGAGTTCAAAGATGATGGTTCGGCGACCTTCCTTGTCGGGCTCGCTCACGTTGATCAGGCGGATCACCAGGGATTTGCCGGACTCGATTTCAACGCTGATTTCCTCGCCGCAGCGCAATCCGTAGAAGAAGGCCGGCGTGGGCAAGACACTCACGTCGCTGTACTGCGTAAGATGCTTGGCGAACTCGGCAAAGACGGCCGGGTACATCAGGTGCGAGTACAAGTCGTCGTCGGTTGCCTCGCGGCGCAACTTGTCGGTGAGTTCCTTGCGCAGCTTATCAAGATGGACCGGTTCGGCGCGGTTGCCCACGCGTCCAGCTTTGAACGCGGCCTGAGCTTCCTTGAAGCGCTTCTCGCCCAAGACGACTTTTTGTACGACTTCCGGAAATCCATTCTGAGGCCAGCCAAGCCCGCCGCCGAGCATGTCGATGACACTTTCAGGGAAGGAGGTGGAATCAGGCTCCAGATTCACGATGTCTGCTGGGCGGATGCCTTTGCTGAAGCAGAACAAAGCCATGTCACCGACCACCTTGCTCGAGGGCGTCACCTTCACGATGTCGCCGAAAAGTTCATTCACCTCGGCGTAGGTTCGGGCGATCTCCGGCCACCGATGCGAAACTCCCATGCTCGCGGCTTGCTCTTTCAGGTTGGTGTACTGGCCGCCGGGCATCTCATGAATATACACCTCGGCTGAGCCGGTCTTCGGTGCGGTGTCGAAGGGTGCATAGTACTCGCGGACCTTCTCCCAGTAGTCGGAGAACCCGTTGAGCGCTTCGAGATCCAGATGGGTGTCGCGCGGCGTGTTCTGCAGTGCGGCCACCACCGAGTTGAGGTTGGGCTGCGAGGTGCTGCCACTCATGGAAGCCAATGCCAAGTCCACCACATCGACTCCCGCGTCGCTCGCTCGCAAGATGCTGGCGGCAGTGATGCCGCTGGTGTCGTGGGTGTGGAAATGGATGGGGATGCTCACTTCACCCTTCAGCGCCTTGACCAGTTTCTGGGCGGCGTAAGGGCGGCAAAGACCAGCCATGTCCTTGATGGCCAAGATGTGTGCGCCCATGCGCTCCAATTCTTTGGCCAGCTTGATGTAGTACTTGAGGGAGAAGGTGTCACGCCGGCTGTCAAGGATGTCGCCGGTGTAGCACAGGGCTCCCTCGCACAGGGCGTGGGTGTCCTGCACGGCGTCCATGGCCACGCGCAAGTTGGGCAGGTAGTTGAGCGAGTCGAAGATGCGGAAAATGTCCATGCCCGAGGCCGCAGCGTGCTTCACGAAGCCGGCGACCACATGGTCAGGATAGTTGGAGTAACCCACGGCGTTTGAACCCCGGAAGAGCATCTGGAAGCAGATGTTCGGGATCTTCTCGCGCAACTGCCGCAGGCGTTCCCAGGGGTCTTCGCTGAGGAAGCGCATGGCGGTGTCGAAGGTGGCACCACCCCACATCTCCACGGAAAACAGGCCGGTCTTGCTGTCACCCACGCTGCGAGCCAAGGCGTCGGAGCAGGCGAGCATGTCGAAGCTCCGCACGCGTGTGGCCATGAGCGACTGGTGAGCGTCGCGGAAGGTCGTGTCGGTGATGAGCAGTCGCTTTTGCTTGAGAGTCCATTCGGCGAACTTCTTCGGCCCGAGTTCGATGAGAAGGTCTCGGGTACCCTTGGGAAAGGGTGCGGCCAGATCGGTCTTGGGCAGCGGGGCTGGGTCGAAGGTCTTGGTCGGCCGGTACCCCTTAGAGTGCGGGTTGCCGTTGACGATGACGTTGCCCAGGAAATTAAGCAGTTTGGTGGCCCGGTCTTTGCGGCTGCGGAAGGCGAAGAGTTCGGGCGTGGTGTCGATCAGCGTCGTCGTGGCCTGTCCGCAGCGGAACTGCGGATGGAGAATGACGTTTTCGAGGAAAGGAATATTGGTTTTGACCCCGCGGATCCGGAATTCCGAGAGAGCCCGATCCATGCGGTCCATGGTGATCTCGTAGGACTGCCCGGAGGCGATCACCTTGACCAACATTGAATCGTAGAACGGCGTGATGACCGAACCCGAATAGCCCATGCCACCATCGAGACGGATGCCGAAACCACCGGGCGAGCGGTAGGCAAGGATCTTGCCGTAATCGGGAGTGAACTTGTTCTCCGGATCCTCAGTGGTGACCCGGCACTGGATGGCGTAGCCATTGCGAGGCACCTGATTTTGCACCGGCATTCCCACTTCCTTGGAATGCAGCGCATGACCTTGGGCGATGAGGATCTGGGCTCGCACGAGGTCTAGCCCGGTGATGACTTCGGTCACCGTGTGCTCGACTTGGATGCGGGGGTTCATCTCGATGAAGAACCACTCGTGACGGTCGAGGTCGTAGAGGAACTCCACCGTCCCTGCATTGTTGTAGCGGATCTCTCGAGCCAGCCGGGCTGCTGCATCGCAAAGTTCCTGGACGACATTCTCGGGTAGCCCAAAAGACGGGGCCACTTCGATCACCTTCTGGTGACGGCGCTGCACGGAACAGTCTCGTTCGAAGAGGTGGATGACGTTGCCGTGGCTGTCCCCGAGAACTTGAACCTCGATGTGTTTGGCTCTTGGGATGTATTTTTCGAGGAATACGGCCGCGTTGCCGAAAGCGCGCTCGGCCTCGCCCTGGGCCTCATCAAGAAGACCGGACAGTTCCGACTCCTTCTTGACCACTCGCATGCCTCGACCGCCGCCGCCGAAGGCCGCCTTGATGATGAGGGGGAAGCCGATTTTGCGGGCGGCCTTCATGGCCTCATCCCGATCGGAGATGGGCTCATCCGTGCCGGGCAGGGTGGGTACGCCAATGCGCTGGGCCACGGCCCGTGCGGCCGTCTTGTCGCCCATCATGTCCAGAAGCTCTGGGCTGGGTCCAACGAAGGTGATGCCCGCCTTGGCGCAAGCGCGGGCGAAGGCTGGGTTCTCGCTCAAGAATCCGTAGCCCGGATGGATGGCATCGACCCCCTTCGCCTTGGCGGTCGCCACGATGCTCTCGATGTCCAGGTAGGCGGCGACCGGCCCCTTGCCTTGACCGATCAGGTAGGACTCATCGGCCTTGAAGCGGTGAATGCAGAACCGGTCCTCCTGCGCGTAGACCGCCACGGTGCGTAAATTGAGTTCAGTCGCCGCACGGAAGATGCGGACCGCGATTTCGGAGCGGTTGGCCGCCAGGAGCTTCCGGAATGGACGAGCGGTCGGCGGGACGATATCGGGATGATTTCGGGACGGCATGGTTGGCGGGCCTGATGGTTACGTAAAACTAGGGCGACCTGACAAAGAAAACTCATCGCAGCTTTTGATACTTAGGAACCCGGGAGGGTGGGCTACGGCAGCCTAGGGATGGTTTTGAGGCCCGTGCAGTTTTCATTATTCAGTTTTGAAGACCGGTACCGCAGGGTTGGAGAGGATTATGCGCCATCCACCTCTGGTTGAAACGCACACACCGGGACCCGGCACCCAGGAGAGAATCCTGAGGGCGGTGGGTTGCCCGTCCCTGGTGCCCTATCAGATCGCCCACGTGGGCCTGGCCCAGGCGGTTGAACCCTACACCATGGTGCGGACTGACCTGCCGGGCAGCTACTTCCTGGCATGCTTCGGAGGTGAAGGGCGCATCTGGCTCGACGGTCGCTGGCAGCGCTGCCGCGCCGGTCAGGCCTGTCTCTCGCCAGCTTACGTGCTCTGTGCTTTTCACGCGGTTCCCGGGCATCGCTGGGATTTTGTTTGGGTCCGGTATGAGGCCTCGGCCGGTCGGGGCCCCCTTGGAGCCGCCAGTGCGCCGGTATTGGCCGAATTTCCTTCGGAGGTCTTCCGGCATGCAGTGGAGGGTCTCATGGCCGAACAGGCTGGCGATGGATGTCTGGCCGCGCTCCACCATTGGGTGGAACTCGTCCAAGGCTACATTTCGCGCTTTGCTCAGCCCTGGCACATCGACGACCGATTAAGTCAATTGTGGGAGGCGGTGGCAGCGAAGCCCGCTCATGCGTGGACTCTCACCGAGTTGGCGCGTCGTGCCCATTGCAGCGGTGAGCATCTGCGACGGTTGTGTCGCCGACAGTTGGGGCGTTCTCCCATGCAGCAGGTGACCTACTT
>SXGR01448144.1_pt1 | contig 11022 bp, 10 predicted proteins | sample 3174711 | NCBI WGS metagenome assembly SXGR01 (sample SAMN11356860, study PRJNA531348) | freshwater metagenome | isolation source: freshwater sample F1-60 | place: China: Fuxian Lake, Yuxi | collected 2017-12-25 | reverse complement strand
CGTGATCTCAACCCAAGCAGGATTCTTCCCAGACCCATGAAAACTCAGGTGGCTGTCATCGGTGCAGGCCCTGCGGGCATGCTCCTGTCCGAAATGCTGGCCCGGGCCGGGATCGAAACCGTGGTCCTCGAGCGTCAAAGCCGCGACCATGTGCTCAGTCGTATCCGGGCGGGTGTCCTGGAGCAGAGCACGGTCGAGGTGCTCGCCAGGCTTGGCCTTGCCGATCGTCTTCAGGCAGAAGGGCATGTGCACGATGGCATGAAGATCGTCTGGTCAGGGCGTAGCAGCTTCTTTATCGACTGCGCCACGCACGTCGGAAAGCGCTTTACCGCTTACGGGCAAACGCGCATTCAGGAAGATCTGTTCCTGGCCGCTGATCGGCGCGAGGCGCGGATCGAATTCGAGGCTGAAGAACTGACGCTGGACGGTCTCGATGCTGCCGAACCGCTGATCAGTTATCGCGTGGGCGGACAAGCGCGGCAGCTCCGCTGCGACTTCATTGCAGGATGCGATGGGTTTCATGGTGTGTCCCGTCGTTCGGTACCTGCGGGCGTGCTGCGAGAGTACGAAAAAATCTATCCGTTTGGGTGGCTGGGCGTCCTTGCGCCCACGCCGCCGCTCTCCGAAATCGTTTACGCCAATCACCCGCGCGGATTCGCTCTGGCATCAATGAGGAATCCCCAGCTTGCACGGTTTTATGTGCAGGTTCCGCTCTCTGACAGCGTGGATGACTGGCCTGACGAGCGTTTCTGGCCGGAGTTGATTGCCCGCTTTCCGCCTGAGTTGGCGGCAGACATTCGGCCTGCACCGCCCGTTGAAAAGTCGATCGCACCGCTCAGAAGCTTTGTGACCGAGCCGATGCAGTTCGGCCGCCTGTTCCTGGCGGGTGACGCCGCGCACATCGTTCCGCCCACCGGCGCGAAAGGGCTGAATCTGGCGGTATCGGATGTGACCTATCTGGCGCGCGCGCTGGAAATTTTTTATCGCACGGGTCATCGCGCCGAACTCGATGACTACAGCGCCACCGCGCTCCGGCGCGTATGGCACTCGGTTCGCACCTCCTGGTATCTCACCAATCTGCTGCACCGCTTTCCGGAGGCCACTGATTTCGATCAGCGGGCGCAGGAATACGAGCTTGAGTTTCTGAAGGCCACGCCCAGCGCTCAGCGGGCGCTCGCCGAGCAATATGCAGGTTTACCGATCGAGGGGAGCCTGTCGTTCCTTGATGCGAACGCCTGATTGCCTGCACGATGCAATTCAGGCATGTTCACCCGGAAGACCTTGATCAGAGGAGTTGTCCTTGGACTACGTTGGCATAGACCGCGTGATCTTTGGCGCTGTAGCGCTCGATCAGCCGCGGCGTTTTTTCAGTGACTGGGGGCTCCGACGAATTTCGGCTACCCGTTCGCGATTGACGTTTGCAACTGGCAATGGAACGGCGCTGGATATCTGCCGCGACGGGATGAGGGGGCTTGCACCGCGCATCGCGCCCAGTTCGCAGTTCCGGGAATTCGTGCTTGCGGTCAAGTCGCGACGCGATCTTGAGCGCCTGGGTGCCGAGCTTGCCCGTGACCGTTCGGTTGACGAGCAACCGGATGGACGGCTGCGGTTTCAGGATGACAGCGGTATCACGCTGAGCGTCACTGTGTTGGCGCGGGTCCCGATCGCAGCGCCCGATGCGCAGTCCTATAACCAGCCGGGTTCACGCCGTCGCGTGGACACAATTGCCAGCGTGCATGAGCAGGCGCGGCCCTGGCAGATTGGTCATATTGTTTTTTTCGTTCCTGATGTCGATCAGGCCGAGGCGTTTTATCGAAAGCGGCTGGGCCTCTGGCTCTCCGATCGCTATGTGGGTGGAGCGGGGGTGTTTCTTCGTTGGGCGCGTCGTAGTGAACACCACAATGTGTTTCTGCTCAAGAGCCCGCATGGGCATAGCGACCTCCACCATCTGGCCTTCGAGGTGCAGTCGCCTCACGAGGTGTTTGGCGGCGGTCGCGCGTTCGCTGCCAAAGGCTGGGCGACCGCGGTGGGCCCAGGTCGACATCCCATCTCGTCAGCGTATTTCTGGTACTTCAAGAACCCGTTGGGTGGCGCGGTGGAATATTTCTGCGATCCCGACTTTGTGACCGAGCACTGGAAGCCTCACCAGTATCGGGTGAACCGTTTCAGCGAGTGGCATCTGGCCGAGGGAATCCCGCCCCCGCCCGCAAACGCCGCACGGCCGTCCTTATCGGCAGCGCGTGCGATCGACGCTGCGCGCGCCGCCACGCGAGCGGCTGCGGCCCCATCGGCCGCCACCGGAGGCACCCGCTCATGAGCACCGACCTCGAACAAAGTTTCATGTCCCAGGGCTGGAAGATTGCCGCGCGCCTTCGGATTCCGGCGCAGGCGGCTCCAGGACAGGGTCGCCCCACCGTCATCGTGCTGCACGGTTTTGGCAGCAACATGACTGCGGGTAACGTCACCGGGCCCTGCGATGAATTCGATCGTATGGGTTACGCCACGTTTCGCTTTGACATGCCGGGCTGTGGGGTAAGCGAAGGCCCGCGTGGCAACCTCATCTGCCTCGAGCAGGTGCAATGCACGGTCGATGCGTTCCGTCATCTGCGCACGCTGCCGCAGGTGAAGGGCGATGCCGTTGTAGTGGCGGGCTCGAGCTTTGGCGGTGCGGTGGCCGTGTATGCGGCAGCGGTGGAGTCGGGGCTTGCCGGCGCAATCTCGAGCGGTGGCTGGGGGCATGGTGAGCGTAAGTTTCGCGGCCAGCACGCGACGCCCGAGGCCTGGCAGCGCTTTACCGCGATGCTCGCCGAGGGTCGGGCTTGTCGCGAGCGTACGGGCCGGTCGATGATGGTGCCACGCGGCGAGATCGTCCCGATTCCACTAGGATTGAAGCGCCAGCTCGTCACCGGGTCGCTCGATGAATTTACGGCTGAAACCGCGCAGAGCATGTTTGATTTTCGGGCGGAAGAGGTCGTTCATCAGATCAGTCCGCGGCCGCTACTGCTGCTTCACAGTTCGGTCGATTCAGTCACGCCGACCGAGCAGTCGCTGGGACTTTTTGCTAAGGCCGGCATGCCCAAGGATCTGCATCTGTTCGGTGACACCAACCATTTCATGTTTGCCGAGGGCAACCAGCGGGTCTGGCGTGTCGTGGGCGACTGGCTAGCGAGGTATGTGCCATGCGAGAACTGACTTTGATTCGTTTCAGCGGTGCGATTCGCGCCGTGACCGTGGTCGCTGCGGGCGCACCGCGCAGCGCTCTGCTGTGCGCGGGTCTGCTGGTCGCCGCGTTCCTCGGCGGTTACTCGGCGGGCACCCAGGCGCAGGCGCCGGTCGCCGCTGCCGGCGATTTTCCACAGCGGGTGATTCGAATCGTGGTGCCCTATCCGCCGGGCGGGGTCACCGATATTGCTGCCCGGCTGGTCGCACCCAAAATGGCCGATCAGTTCGGCCAGGCCGTGGTCGTGGAAAACATTGCCGCGGCCGGTGGCGTGGTTGCTACGAATGCCCTCGCGAAGACCGCTGCTGATGGCTACACGCTGGGCGTGGTGTTTGACAGCTTTGCCACCAACCCCTTCCTCTACAAGGGCGTCACGCATGATCCGGTCAAGGATTTTGTGCCGATCTCACTCATGGTGCGGAGTCCGCAGCTGCTGGTGGTCAATCCTGCCAGCGGCATCAAATCCATGGCCGAGTTTCTCAGAGCGGCCAGGGAGCCTAACCGGGTGATGTTTTCCACGCCTGGGGCGGGCACTTCCAGCCGATTGTCAGCCGAGCTTCTCAAAGCGTCGGCGGGGCTGGATATCACGCTGATTTCCTATCGGGGCGGCGCGCAGGCGCTCAATGATCTGTTGGGCGGGCAGGTCACCGGCATGATCGCGTCCATGAGCCTGGTGTTCCCGCATGTGAAGACCGGACGGCTGACTGCGCTTGGGGTTTCATCGCCGCAGCGCACGCCCCAGGCACCCGAAGTGCCGCCAATCTCCGACAGCATTCCAGGGTTTGAGGCACAGTCCTGGACCGGCATGATCGCGCCTGCCGGGACGCCACCCGCCATCATCGAAAAGATTCATGGCGCAGTGGTCAAGGCACTCGCTGCGCCCGATGTCCGTCAGCGCCTGAATGAGCAGGGGGTGGAAGTGGTGGGGAGCAGCGCTGCCGAATTCGGCGCCTGGCTGCAGAATGAAAGCAGCCGCTGGGGGCGCGTGATTCAGGAGCGGAAGATCACGGTGGACTGAGCGGGAGCGCGACCCCGGCGGCGCCCGCCAGCTGGGTCAGTTCCGTCCAGACCTGATCATTGACGTCAACCACGCCGCGCGTCTGGGTTCGTGCGCGCGCTCGCGCCCGGCGTTCGCCAGGCAGCAGTACCTCATCGGCACCCTGCGCCCGGGGCATGGACTTGAGCGTGTTGACCAACTCGGAAGCATGAGCGGGGTAGCCCGCACTCAGTTCGCCGAACGCGCTGATCCGGGCGAGCATCAACATGGCGTTCTGACCGTGACGCGGCCGGTCTTTGGCGTGGATGAAGGGCCCGGTGATCGGGTTGCCCGCCACCAGACTAGTCATCATTTCAAACATCAGGGCGATGCCTGCCCCTTTCGGTCCGGACAAGGGGAGGGGCGTGACCGCCTCGTTCGGATCGGTGGTGGGCGCGCCCTGGGCGTCGAGCACGGTGTCTGGGGGGAGGGTCTTGCCCAGCCTACGCGCCTGGCGGAGTCTTCCGTTCGATACGTCGGTCGTAGCCATATCGAGCACGACCGGTTCGCCCTCTGGGCCCGGTGCAGCCATCACCAGCGGGCCGGTGGTGGCGGCGGCACGGCCGGTGCCGTGATAGGCCATGAGCGGCTGACCGGCTGTCCAGGCAATCGCGATCATGCCCTGACGGACTGCGTCCTCGACATACTGACCCATGGCTCCCGAGTGGGTCATCCGGCGGATCCAGATCATCACGGTGGGTGCATCGCGTAGCGCCCCGAAGGCGGTGTCGACGGCGAAGCGCATCGCGACCGATCCGGCCGCGCGGTGGGCGTCAATCACCCAGGGCCCGGGCGGCTGGCTGATGACCTCGGGTTGCGCTCGCGGGTCGAGGTCGCCATGGGCAATGAAATCGATGTAGCGCGGCAGAAATGCAATGCCATGCGAAGCGACACCGCTGCGGTCAGCCCAGGATAGCGAGTCGGCCACGGTTTGCGCATCGGCAGCCGACATGCCTCGCGAGACGAGCAGCGCCTGCGTGAAAGTGTGCAGGGAATCGGGGCTGAACTGGGGCATGGAAATCTCGGCGGCTCAAATCGGAACGGCGAGCATGGTATCGATTCCGAAGGAGTCAAGCACTACGCTCATTGCGGTGATCCTGAAGGATCCGTTGGAGTTCATCAGGTGGCCGTGATAACGCCCGACCAGATAGAGCGACGACACGCCTTCTTCGTCAGACTGAAACACCGTGATGCCTGCTTTGACGATGACCTTTTCGCCGGGAGCGGCTTCTGCGCGCACATTGCTGACCTGCCGCAGAAGTCGCATCTTGCGGTAGGTGAGGGTACCCTGCACCAGCATCGCGACACGATCGCGCAGCATCCCGTGCGAATAGCAGCTCATGATCGGCACTGGGAGCCCCAGATCAACATTCTCACGCGACAGCACTTCATAGCGGCACGCGCTCTCGGCAAACAGCTGGGGCCAGTCAGCAAACCGTTCCTCATCGAGGAGCGCCGCGTACTCGTACAGGAAAGACTCGACCTGCAGCCTCAGCGTGAGGTCGGAGGTCATTACGCTTCTTCCATGATGCGGTGATAGAACGACCAGAAGCCGCGAATCGAAATTTCCTGCGACAGATAATCGGTGTCGCGGATGTCGCCCACGCCGCCCATCTCCAGCATTTCATGCTGACCGGGGCGACGGGTACGGATGCCCTGCTGAACCAGTCGCAGCGCCTCACCATCTTCCAGGGAGATGTAGCCCGCGGGACCGATGAAGTTGGAGGTGAGCAGCTTGTTCTGCGTCATCTCTGGCGTATCGGATTCGAACCCGAGGTAAGTGATGTGAAGTTCGACCAGATCCGGCCCCTTGGGCCGCAGGTGCCGGATCGCATAGGTGTTGTCGACCTGCGCCACCACCAACGTCGGAAAGATCGACAGGATGGTGGTCTTGTAGCCGTCACCGAGATCAAGCGGCACCTGGGTGAGTGACGGATCGGCCATGCGCATTTCCGGGGCGAACTTGCCGGTACCGGCGTAGGCGTCTGAAAGCGTTTTTCTATTGCCGGCATCTTCCTCTGTGACGATTGAGTGGTTCCAGGTGTTCTTGAGATCAGCGTCCATTTTGATGCCGCCGCGCATGGTGGGCTGCTGCAGCCGGAACGACACCTGAAAGAGGTGAAGGAGTGACCCGTGATACGGATCGCGGACGTTTTCGTTGTAAAGCTTCCAGTTGCCGGGAATTCGTTGCCTGAGATAGCCCAGTACCTTGGGTTTCCGCTGCACGAGGAGTCGCTGGATCTGCTCGACCGCATGCGGTCCGATATAGTCTTCGATCGGCGGGGTGTCGTTCGACAGGGTGCCAAACACCAGTCCGCCGAAGGTGGTCACGCGCAGGCGATTGAGGCCGTGGTTGCGCTTGTCAAAGTCAGGGGGCATGCCGCCCTTGCCGTTGACCCCCTTTTCCATCGGTACACCGAGCAGATCGCCGGTAAGTGAATAGGACCAGAGGTGATAGGCGCAGGTGTGACGGCGCGTGTTGCCCCGCAGCTTGCTGGTGAGCTGCGCGCCGCGATGCGCGCAGCTGTTTTCGAAGGCGTGGATCGAGCCGTCGTCGGCCCGAGACACCAGAACGCTCAGGTCGCCGACCCAGGTGCGAACAAAGTCGCCCGCGTTCGGCAGTTCGGTCTCGAGACAGAGATAGTTCCAGACGGGTCCGCGGAAGATGCGCGACTGCTCGCGGGCGTATTGCTCGGCGCTGGTGAAGAGATCGAAGGGCACTCGCGAGAAATCGGCGGCGGGCCAGGGGGGCGTTGGAGGATCCGCGGGGGGCATGACACCAGACGCCTTCCTGGAGCCCTTACCGGCGAGCGGTGCCTGACGGACCCGCGGGACGCTGACCCGTGGCGGTGCACTCCCGGCAAAGGCCCTTGACCTCCACCCCCTGGGCGGCAAAGCCGAATCGCTCGGCGAGCTCGGCGCTAAGCCGGCTTGCGACTTCATGTGCAGCCTGCTCAACGACCTTGTCGCAGCGGGTGCAGACCAGCATCAGCGCATCATGGTTGTGATCGGGGGAGTCGGCTTCGCCGTGGCTGCAGGCGATGAAAACGTTCAGGCTATCGACCCGGTGGACCAGTTGCATCTGCATCAGGAAATCGAGCGCCCGGTAGACGGTCATGGGGGCAACGCGCCCGTGAGCGTTCCTCATATCGTCGTGAAGATCGTAGGCCTTTGCCGATCCGCCGCGTTCGAGCAACAGTTTCAACACCTCACGGCGGAGCGGTGTCAGCAAGGTGCCGCGATCGTTACAGAGCTGTTCGGCCTCGGCGAGCCGGGCGGCAATCAGCGCCCGTTGCGTGCGCGAAAGCGGCGCCTTGGCAGCACTCTCAGCGGGGGCTGGGCTGGGGGGCGCTGCAGGCGTGGCGGGGGCGGCGGCGGGTTTGCGGGTTCGGCTCATGCCCGTAGTCTAACCGCAGCGAGCGCCCCCGACACGGCCGCCGTTGCGATCAGGGCGAGCACGACCGTGGGTCCGCTCGGATAGTCCACCAGATACGAGACCGTCAGGCCGGTCAGGAGCCCGATCAAACCGATCGCAAAGGCCGCCCAGCGGCCACGCGGAGGGTTGGCCTGTCGTTGCGGGCTTGCGCCAAGCGCCGGAGCGATCAGTGCGGCGAAGACCAGATAGAGCCCAAGGACGGGTACCGACAGGCTGACCAGGATCGCGAAAGCCGGATAAAAGAGCGCGTCATGGTCGAACGCTCGCGGTTTGAGCCCCGTCACGACCCAAAACAGTGCGCTGCCCAAGGCGAGCGGCCACAGCGACTCCATTCTGACCCAGAGGATGTCGCCCGCGAGCAGGGCGCGCAGTTTCTGCGCACCATGGGGGTCGGCGCTCACCCAGAGAATGGCGGCCGCGGCGCCCCCGACGTAGACCAGCCCGATCAGCGCCTCGCGCTGTTCGGGCCAGCGACGGGCGAGCGAGGCCACGAGCAACGCGCCCGCGAGTGCGGCCAGGGTCCCCGCCCACCAAGCGGGGGAGGTATCGGTTGCCCAGCCGCTGGTGGCGAGAACGCCGAGCGCGGCGATCTGTGCGATTGCCAGATCGATGAAAACGATGCCACGGCGCAGAACCTGCTTGCCCAGCGGGACCTGGGTCAAGAGGGCGAGGATACCGGCGATGAACGGAGGGGCGAGTACCGATCCAAGTTCGAGCGCCAGATCGATCATCAGCGGGGACGGCGCTGTTCGCGGGCTGAAAGCAGCGCTCGGATCAGGTAGTCGAACAGTCCTTCGAGTGTGCGGAGTTCCCCTTCGCTGGTCACAGTGGTGGGTAGTGACAGCAGCGGTACCGAGAGCTTTTCGGCAAGCCAGCGGCCGGGCTGCGGATCCTGATAGAGAGTTTGGGCGAGCGCCATCGGTGGGTCCTCGCGCGCACGCTTGAGCAGCCCCTGAAGATGGCTCACTGTAGGGGGAACGCCCGGTATCGGCTCGAGATCAGCCGATTGATAAAGCTCCAGCCACCGGAACAGATAAGCGAAACTTGAATGCTCAGCGATCATCGCCTCACCAAACAGCGGTTTGGCGGCCTTCTGCCAGGCTTCCACCCGGCCGTTCCATTCAACGAGCCACCGTTCCAGCCGGGTCCGGTATCCCGATGCGCCTGCGGGATCGATTGCCGCGAGATGATCGGCGATGCGGGTGGCGACCCGCGTGAGCAGCCGGGGGTCGAGCTGAATATGAGGGTTGCCTTCAGGGTGAACATGGCCCTTGTCACGCGCGGCGTGATGGTGGGCATCTGCCAATAGCGGAAGTCCCTCGGTGGCGAGCAGCATGCCGGGGGCACCGGGCATCACGCGCGCGTTGCCGGCGCGGTTCTGCAGCATCGGAAGCCATCCCGCTTCCAGGCCAGCACCGGTGCAAATTGCCAGATCGGCACGCCGGAGCGCACTGATCAGTGCCGGTCTTGCCTCAATTTCATGGGGATCCTGGCGGGCATGCGTGGCCGAATAGATCTGGGCCTCGGGTGCGATCACGCGCGCAAGCGCTGCCCACTCGGGTTCGCAAGTGAAGATGGCAGGCTTCGCAAGCGCCTGAGCTGCGCCGAGCAGGAGGCCCAGCGCCAGTGTCGCAGCGGTGCCAGCGCGCCATGAAGGCCGGTTAATAGGCGTGCGCACCGTGCGCCCCGAAACTCTTTACGAGCTGCAAGTGAACTGCATTGGAAGGTTTGATCTCCGAGGCCTCGGCGAATCCACCACGGTCGCGTTGCGTCGTGTACTGCAGGCGAACGGCGGTCATGTGATCGGGCTTCCAGGCGAGAGAAATGCTGCGCTCCTGAAGGCGCGCCGGCTCAAAGCCTTCTTCGTGTCGGGCAAGGGCGTTCAGCTGATCCAGCCGCACGCCTACCTCCCATTGTGGACGAAACCGATAGACCGCCGACACATACCACGCGTTGTGGCGAAGACGGCTGTTCTCAGCGTCGCCGATATCGCCGACGCGGGCAAATTCTGCGCTGAGCCGCACTTGGCGAGCGCGTGAATTGCCATCGGGGGCCCATTTCCAGACTGCCTCGAGGATGTCCATCCGGCGCCCGAAGAACACCGCACCGTGGCTCGAGACGTGTGCAGTCTCTGTGGCCGCTTCGGCATGAGGTTCGCCCCCGGGTTCGGCTTCGTGCTCGTGGTGAACCTCGCCCGCCGCGCCCGACGCCCCAGATCGATGCCTGAGTGTTGAAACGCCCAACTGCCAGCTCGCCGACGTGCCTAAGTCGCTGCCGACCCGCGTGCCCAGGGTCCAGGCGCCTGTGGTGGATGACGAGGCGAGGGTGGGCAGGCGCTTGCCCCGCATGACTTCGCCACCCAGACGCCAGTAAAACGGCGTAGGGGCGACCCAGTTGAGCCGTACTCCGTTATCGAAATAGTGGCCGCCCAGGAACGCCCGATGCAGCACCGGCCGCATCACGAAATCGTCTGCATGGGGATGCAGTTCGTTGAGGTACCCCAGCTGCGACAAAAAGCGACCGGCTCGCAGCTGCAGCCCCCCGGGTAACGCAGGGGCTTCGACGTACGCCTCCTCGATCTCGGTCTCGACCTTGTGGTGATCGCTGTGCGCCACCGCGGAAAACTTGCCTTTCAGCCAGGGACTTAAGCTTGCGTCAAGGCTCAGGTCGCTATGCCCCAGCCCCAGGCCTTTGTCCCGATGCGAAAGCGCCTGAGCCTTGGATTGCCACGAAGGATTGAGGACCGCGCCGATCTGCACGGCGGGCCCACCTGCCGCATGCGCATGAGGCGCTGGGCTGGGTGACTGTTGGGCCCATGCAGGCAGGTGGATGACGCAGAGTGCGGAAAGGGAAAGGGGTACCAGATATTTCATTAAAAATGACTCCGGACGAGCGGCCAGTTGAACGATGATCGATCTAGTGACGTTATATTATCACATTGTGATGAGATAATATATCACTTATGAATCATCGCTCGTCCCTGAGCCGGGCCGCCGTTAGACGGCGACTGTTCGTACGCCGAAGACTGCGCCTGATTCGATCACCTCAACCAGGCGATCGATATTGGGGTGTTTGCCAGGGTTGGCGCGCGCGTCGGCCGTGTGTTCGGCAAAGAGCACCAGCCCTTCCAGTGCCGAGGCCGCGTCAATTTTTCCATGGCGCGAGGCAAGGGCTGCATAGACTGCCAGTGAGCCTGCTTTTCCTGGCTTGTTCTCGATGACCGCTACGGTTGAACCGCCTGCGTCGAGTCGTTCGAGTGCCGCCAGGTGGGCGATAGGGGGTAGCGATTTCAGTGTGTCGGCAAATGACATGGCGTGGGTCTCATCTGAT
>SXGR01100628.1_pt1 | contig 11023 bp, 12 predicted proteins | sample 3174711 | NCBI WGS metagenome assembly SXGR01 (sample SAMN11356860, study PRJNA531348) | freshwater metagenome | isolation source: freshwater sample F1-60 | place: China: Fuxian Lake, Yuxi | collected 2017-12-25 | reverse complement strand
GATGCGGAAACAGCGTTGCTGTTCGATTCTCTGTAGGCCAGTTCGGTTGAATGGATGCCCGCAGTGCTGGTGCCCATGAATACGCCGACGCGTGCTGCGCCATGACGTTCACGCAGACGGGCGGCGGCACGCAGAAAATCATCCTGCTGAAGCCCCAGCCACGCCAGTCGATGATTGCGGCACTCAAACTCACGTAGCGATGTGGGCAGAGCGGCATTCAGGCCGCTGACTTCACCCACGTAACAGGAGATGACGCTGGTGTCGAAGGGCATCTGGCGCAAACCGGTCTGGCCGCTGTGCAGCGCATGCCACTGCGCCGCGCGGCCGTGGCCGAGCGACGAACTAAGCGTGTAATGACTGATGCGCAGCGGGCTCATTGCGTGATGGAGGGGGGCGGGTTTGCGTGGCGCACTACGGAGCCGGCTGTCTCATCCGCCCAGTAGTCGTAAAAATTGAACCAATTGTACGGGGCCAGCCGCGCATAGTGTTCGAGTCGTTGCGCATAACGTTGCGCGCAGTCCTGCAGAAACGCAGCCCGTAGCGGACGGGGAGCCTGTATGCGTTCGCTGAACAGTTCGAAATGAGCCGAATAGTGCCGGCCGCCGCGATACAGACCAAAGCCCAGAATCACCGGCACGCCCAGTGCGGCGGCGAGCGCCCACGGACCTTCCGGAAAGCGCGCCGGACTGCCGCAGAAATCCACTGAAAAAGCGCGCTCATCGGCGCGGGCGCGATCGGCCATGATGCACACCATGCGACCGCCCTGCAGCGCATCTTTCAATTGCAGCATCAGCTCCGGGCCGCGCTGCGCGGCATCGATGACCTGCAGCGCAAAATCCGGGTTGATGCGTTCCAGCAGCTTGACCAGCATCTTGCCCTGTTTGCGGTCCATGAGGATGGTAATGGGCAGTTTGTGTTCGACGGTGCCCAGCATGCGCAGCGGTTCGAAGCTGCCCACATGCGCCACCAGCAGCAGACAGCCTGAGCTCCGGGTCGCAACACTGACAACTTCAGCCGGACGCGACACATCGATCCGGAATTGATGCCGCTTGTCCTTGAGCAGGTACAGCCGGTCCACGGCGCACATCGCAAAGTTGTAGAAATGCTGCGCCACATCGCGCAGCCGCGGTGCGCGCCCCAGCAGTCGTTGGAGCGCATGGCGTGAATAGCGCCGTGCTGCCGGACTGGTGAGCAGGAAGTAACCCACAATGGGCCACAGCACCAGCCGGATGATGAAACGACCGAAGAACAGGCTCGCCCAGATCATCAGGTGCAGCGCCGCCACCGTGCTGCGTTCGCGTTGTTGTTCCCAATAGGTAGTCAAGATGGGGCGCTCATGAACTTGAGTGATCTCTATCACCTTTCCCTGAGGGAGAGGGCCGGGGTGAGGGCGCCGCATCCTCAATCCAGTAATCATAAAAATTGAACCAGTTGTACGGCGACATCCGCGCATAACGCTCCATGCACTGCGCATAACGCTGCGCATGCGCCTGAATGTCGGCTTGCCGGGTGGCGCGGTTCGTGACGACGCGTTCACTGAACAGTTCGAAGTGCGCTTCGTAGCGATTGCCGCCGCAGTACAGGCCGAAGCCCAGAATGACCGGCACGCCCAGTGCTGCAGCCAGCGTCCACGGACCTTCGGGAAATTCCACCGTGCCGCCCATGAACAACACGCGCACGGCGCGCTCACCTGCATTGGCGCGATCGGCGCCGATGCCCACCATGCGTCCGGACTGCAGGGCCTCTTTCAGTTTCAGCACCAGCGCCGGACCGCGTTCCGAGGCATCGATGATGTGGGCGGCCAGTTCCGGATTGAGCTTTTCAAACAGCTCGGTCATCTGCCGGCCGACCTGACGATCCAGCAGCACCGCAACTTCCAGAGATTCATGCGCGCGCAGATGCGCATTGCGCATGACGATACGGCCATCGTGGACATTGTTGCTGTCTGGTTGTGGCGGCGGTGGCGTGAGGCGCAGCGCTTCGCGACTGCCGACATGACCCACCAGCAACAGACAGCCGGGAGTCTTCGCCAGCACTGCGGGGATGTCCGGTGACCAGAACGCGTCGATCACCAGTTCGTGATGTTTTTTGCTGAGCAGAAAGATGCGGTCCTGCGTGCAGGATGCAAAGTAGAACAGGTGCCTGGCCACTTCGCGCCAGCCGGCGGGTCTGCCCAGCAGACGTTGCAGACAGCGGCGCGAGGCGCGCACTGCACGCGGCGCCGCGATCAGGAAGTAAGCCACGGTGGGATAGAGAATCCAGCGCACGCCGCGCCGGCCCCACCTGAAAGCCATCCGCAACATCAGGCGCATCATGAACGGCGCGCCGCGTTCCTTTTGCGCCCATTCCTTTTTTGCGTGCGCTTCAGTCATGGTGTCCTTGCATGGCTGCAACCATTGCCGATTGCAGCGCCCCCTGCGTCAGCTTGCCCACTGCATTGCGCGGCAATTGCGACACGAGATACAGCGGACGTGGCAGGAACACCGGATCAACGGTTTCGGCCAGCGCATCGAGAATCTGTGCGGGCTGCAGCGTGCTCACCACCAGCGCCGCAGTGCGGCTTGCATCCTGCGGCAGGAACACCACGCCGTCGCTGACACCGGGAATCTGCAGCAGTGCATGCGTGAGCTCACTCAGGGAAGCGCGCTTGCCGGCTATTTTCAGCTGCTCACTGGCGCGGCCCAGCAGGCGGAATTCGCGATCGGACAACAATTCGACGTGGTCGCTGAGCGGCAACGCTTCGGGCAGATGTGCGGCGTGCAATATCGAACCGTCGGTGGTTTGTTCGATGTGCGCGCCCGCGATCAGTTGCCAGGCATCACCGGCGGTACTGCGGCGGGTGGCAATCTGGCCGGCTTCAGTCGAACCATAGATCTCCAGCACCTGCGTCTGCCATAGCGCTTCAGCTTGTTGCGCAAGCTCCAGTGGCATGGGTGCGGTGGCGGAAAGAATGAATTGCAATTCCGGCAAGGCGATGTTGCTCGCCACACAGGCGCGCAGATGTGTCGGTGTGGTGACCAATGCGCGTGGTGCGGGCAGCGCCTGCAGAGCCTCGCGAATGTCCGCGGGAAAAAACGGTCGCGAATCATGAATCGCGCAGCGACTCATCAGCGGCATCAGCACTGTGGTCTGCAGGCCGAACATGTGTTGCGACGGCACGGTGGCCACCAGATTGATGGCGGCCTCGCCTGCAAAGCGCTGCGCATCCAGCTCACCGGTGCGCGCCAGCGTGCGCCAGGTCTTGGCCTGCGGCTGGGGGATGCCGGTACTGCCGGAGGTGAACAGGGTGGCGATGGTGGCGTCCGCCTGTACATCAAGACCGGCATCGCTGCGGGTGCGCCAGTCGAGTCCCGCGATGCATTCATCTTCCAGCACATGGTGGCGGGGATGCGCTTGCTTGAGCTGTTGCAGCGCGGCGCTGGTCTGGTTGGGCGGCAGCAACGTCATCTGTCCACGCAGCGCCGCTGCGGCAAACCCCAGCAGAAAAGCCAGGCGGCTATTGCACAGATTGATGGCATGGGTGACGTCGGGCAGGCGCGCAGCCAGTTGTTGCGCTGCATGCGCGAATCCGGCGCGACTGACCGGCTGGTCCTGATGCCAGACCAGGGTGCTGTCGGGATGTTGAGTGTTCAGCAGCTGCATCGTTTGTGGAAAATGTCAGTGCAAGCGCGTGGTCAGCAAGGCCGCGATCATGGCCGGAAAACTCTCATGCGGTAAGTGCCGGAAGCGCCAGCGGCGATAGCCGTATTCGATGACGAACACCGCGCCCATCAGCAGGTACATCACGATATTGGTCATCAGCGACCACAGCCCGGCGCTGGCAAACAGCGCCAGCAGCAACGCGCCCAGCGCCATCGCCATGAGCAGCCCCACCCACCATTGGGTGACCTGCCGGGTATACCGGGTCAATTCTGCCGGCAGCGGGCCGCGAATGCTGGTGGCGACCCGGGTGACCAGCGGGGTGCTGCCGGCGCGCAGACTGCCGGCGAACAGCCACAGTACTGACAGCGGGATCAGCACCGGTGGCACGAACATCAGGTAACGCGCCCAGCCGCCGCGTGCGCAGGCATACAGAATGACGGCAGCCCCGATCAGCGCCAGCCAGGCCACCGGCTTGCCGCGCTGCAGCCGGGGCAGCAGCGGAATGGCAACGAACACCGCCAAGGCCACCGCCGCCAGGCCGTCGCTATGCAACAGCGTGGCTGTGTGAGCCAGCAACGGATAGGCGAGGAATAGCCAGGGCATGGTGTAACCGGCGTGTCCGGTCACCCTGAGCGGGTCGAAGGGTTCCGGGAATCAGAAAGCTTCGACAGGCTCAGCATGAACGGATGACGAAAGGGCAGGCGGAAAACCTGGCTGTTGTCGTTAATTTGGCTTGCGGCGTTCCAGCACGTAGCTGGTGAGGGTGCGCAACGACGTGAAGGCGGTGCGCGCCTGCGGGTCTTCCGAGCGCAGCTCCACGCCGTAGTGCTGCTGCACCATCAGGGCGATTTCCAGCGCATCGATGGAATCCAGTCCCAGCCCGTGGGCATGGTTGCCGAACAGCATGGCGGCCGGGTCGATGTCGCCGGCGTGCACGCCATCCAGACTGAGCGCCTGCACCAGATGCTGGGCCATGGTCAGTTCGTCGGCGGTCATTGCTGCAGTGTCTGACATGCGTGGATCTCTGAAAAAAGTCGCGCAATCTTATCGGCCGGGACTGCAATTGGAAACAGCGCGCGGCGTGTATCTGAACCGGCAGTCACCCTGTATGAGCTATCCTTGCCCCGGTCTTGATATCCACGCACAAATGCCGGCGCGAAATGGGGAGCGACTGTTGTTGGGGCCGATAATGGGGCGACTGTGGCGCATCGCAGCGACCGGCTGGGTGTTCATCGTGTTCGGTCTGGGCGCACTGGTGATCAGCGCGACCATTTTCCCGGTCCTGCGTCTGATGTCGCGCGGCCCGGCCGCGTCCCGGCTGCGCATCCAGCGCGCCATGCAGCTGACCTTCAAGGTCTATGTCTGGCTGATGAAAACGCTGGGCCTGCTGACCTGGGAGGTCGAACACGTCGAGCGGCTGTGGGTGCCGGGGCAACTGGTGATCGCCAACCATCCCACCCTGATCGATGTCGTGTTTCTGGTGTCCCTGATGCCCAGGGTGGACTGCATCGTCAAACAGGGCCTGTTCCGGCATCCTTTCCTGCGCTGGCCGGTGATCTGGGCGTCATACATTCCGAATACTACCGGCGAGGAGCTGGTGCACGACTGCGCCGCCACCCTCCAGCGCGGCAATTCACTGCTGGTATTTCCGGAGGGCACGCGCAGTGTTCCGGGCCAGCCGCTGCACATGCAGCGGGGCGCCGCCCATATCGCGCTGGCCTCGGGGGCGCCCATTCTGCCGGTCACCATCACAGTCACCGAACCCACCCTGACCAAGGGCTATCCATGGCACCGGGTGCCCCGGTCGCGACCACATTTCTGCATTAAAGTCGGTGAGCCCTGGAGCCCAAGCGTTTACAATCCCGGCGGCCAGACCGGCGCCCTGGCAGCCCGGCGGCTGACCGAATTTTTCGGCGCGTATTACGCCGCGGTCGAAGCTGAAAACCGGCGCTGGTCACCTTAGGGTCTGTTGACAGTCAACAGACCCTGCGACGGGTGGGCGCTACTGAACCCGGCCGGCGCAGACGCTGGCCCGTGATTTTTGAGACGGATAATGACGCAACAAGTGAATAAACAGGCTCCTGCTGTTCCGGGTCGCGAACAGGTATTCGCGCACCTGCGCGACACCCTGGTGGAGCTGTTCGAGATCGATGCAGACAAGATCACTCCCGAGGCGAATCTGTACACCGACCTGGATATCGACAGCATCGACGCCGTGGATCTGGTGCTCAAGCTCAAGGAGTTCACCGGCCAGAAGATCCAGCCGCAACAATTCAAGCACGTGCGCACCGTCGGCGATGTGGTCGATGCGGTGATGGCCATTCTGGCCACTGCACCCAGGGCGTAAGTGGCGAATCCGGTTGCTGTCGTTGCCGCTGCAGGCTGTGTGAACGAAGCCATGGCAAGTTCATCGACCACCGATCCGGAAATTCTGGAAGTGATGCGGCAGGACGGGCAGGCCCGGGATCGGCAGATCACCATCCGTCTGCGCGTACAGCCCGGGCTCGAATGGTTCGAAGGTCACTTTCCTGAAGTTGCGCTGTTGCCCGGCGTGGTGCAGACGAGCTGGGTGGTGCAGCTGGGACGTCGATATTTCAATCTGCCGCCGCACTTTCAATCGATGAGCAACATGAAGTTCATGCGTTTCATCATGCCGGGCACACAGGTGGAGCTGCATCTGAAGTATCAGGCCGCGAAGGGTGAACTGGCCTTCGAATACTGCGAAGGCGAAGCAGTGTGCGCCAGCGGCCGCATGAAGTTCGGTTTCGAGAGCCAGCAATGAAGATCAGTGCTGACACCAGTCATCAGCCGGTGCCGCCTGATGATTTCCGTCCCTCACTGGTCATACCCTTCTACAACCACGCCGGCAGCATTGCGCAGGTGGTCAGTGAGCTGAGACCCACGGCGCTGGAAATGGGCCTGCGCTGTTACCTGGTGAATGATGGCTCCGATGGCAGCTGTGATGCGGTGCTGAATCAACTGGCCACGAACGAGGCGCAGTGGCTGAGCGTGATCAGTTACCAGCCCAATCAGGGCAAGGGCATGGCGGTGATGACCGGCATGGATGCAGCGGCGCGCGATGGCTACACGCATGCCGCGCAGATCGACGCCGATGGTCAGCATCGGGTTGCCGATGTGCGTACCCTGCTGCAGCTGGCGCAACAGAACCCGCGCGCCATGATCACCGGCTATGCGGTGTATGACGCCAGCGTGCCCAAGGCGCGGTTGTATGGTCGGTACGTTACGCACGTGTGGGTGTGGATCAATACGATTTCCATGCAGATTCGCGATTCCATGTGCGGCCTGCGGGTGTATCCGCTGGCGTCGCTGCTGCCGGTATGGCAACGCGCCAGTCGCGCCTGGCTGATGCGCATCGGCAAACGCATGAGTTTCGATATCGAGATTCTCGTGCATCTGTACTGGCAGGGCGTGCGCATCATCAATGTGCCGGTGCCGGTGACCTATCCGATTGATGGCGTCAGCCACTTCAAGGTATGGCGCGACAACCTGCAGATCAGCGCCGCGCATACCCGCATGTTCGTGGGCATGTTGCCGCGGTCGCCGTGGCTGTTGATGCGCACGCTGCTGCGCGGCAGTGACGGTGGCGTATGACCCAGCCCACCCTGCGCAGCGCCGAAATCGAACTGCTGATCCCGTTTCACGATCTCGATCCGGTCAATATCGTCTGGCACGGCAATTACGCCAAGTACTTCGAACAGGCGCGTTGCGCATTACTGCAGCAGTTCGACTACAACTACGATCAGATGCGCGCCTCGGGTTACATCTGGCCGGTGATCGACCTGCATATGCGCTACATCAAGCCGCTGCATTTCAATCAGAAGGTGCGTGTCAAGGCGTCGCTGAAGGAATGGGAATACCGGTTGAAGATCGATTACCTGATCAGCGACGTTGCAACGGGTGTGCGGTTGGCCAAGGGTTCGTCAATACAGGTGGCGGTGGAATCCGCGACCAAGGAGATGTGCCTGATGTCACCGCGCGTGCTGTTCAAGCGGCTGGGGCTGGAGTATCCGGGATGAGCATGAATCGTAGGGGCGGTTCGTGAACCGCCCGTCCGTGCATCCACCTGCAGCAGGGCGGTTCGCGAACCGCCCCTACGGGCTGATCTTGTGCTGTTTGTGGTTGTGTGTCCCTGCCCACGCTGCCGACGTATTCAACCATCCACAAAGCGCCGAACAACTTCTCAAAGGTCCATTAGCCCAGCCCGCAGCAGCCTTGCGTGGTGCGCAGCTGATGCGCGGCAAGTTTGTCTACAAAAAATATCTCAGGGAAATTCCGCAGCCGCTGGTGTCAACAGGCGACTTCGTGTTTGCGCGTGAACTGGGCATCGACTGGCATACCCGCGAACCGTTCGATTCCGACTTCGTGCTCACCGCGCAGGGCATCACGCAGCGTGATGACGGCAAGACCACAGTGCAGGTGAGCGCCGGCGAACAACCCGCAGTGAAAATCGTTGCGCGCATCTTCCTGGCGTTGCTGTCGCTGGATGTGGCCTCGTTGCAGAATTCATTTGCGCTGTCGGGCATGCAGCAAGGCAAACCCGGCAGTGAAAAATGGCAGATCGGATTGCGGCCGACCGTGCCGGCGATTGCCGCGGTATTCAAGGAGGCGACGGTCAGTGGCGCGGCACAGGTGGAAGCCCTGATGTTGCGCGATGCCAATGGCGATCGCACCGAAATCAGTTTCTCCGACGTGTTGTACTCGGCCGACGTCCCGGCGGAAGATCGGGCCCGGTTCTCAGGCAAAGCCGGTAAATGAGTGGCCCGCTGAATACAGCATCCGGCATCCGGCTGCGGTTCCGGCTGTGGCTGGTGCTGACTCTGGCGATGCTGGCGGTGTTCGCAGTACGCGTATTGCCGCAGCTGAAAATTGAAACCGATATCCTGGCACTGCTGCCCAGTGAACAAAGCGATGAGGCCACCAATGCTGCGGTGGACCGCTTCTCCTCGGCACTGGCCGGCAAGGTGGTGTTGCTGATTGGCGCACCGGATGCAGAGCAGGCCAGGCTGGCTGCCCGGGCGTTTACGCAGCAACTGCACCAGTCTCGCGTGTTTGCGCAGGTCAGCCTGGAACAGGATGGAATGAGTGAGGCCTTGCTGGCGCTGTATCAGCCGCATCGCGCCCATCTGTTGTCGCAACGGCATCTCGACCTGCTGCAATCCGGGCAGCAGTCGGTGTTGCAGCATGAAGCCTTGCGCGCGGCGTTCACCCCCACGGGGTTGATGCGCGCGGTGAACTTTGCCGATGATCCACTCGGTCTGGCCAATGACTACTTCATGCAGCAATTGCCGCCGACGGGTGCGGCGCAACTGGATGGCAAGGTGCTGGTCGTGCCGACGGAGCAACAAACTTATGTGCTGCTCACTGCCGAACTCAATGGCAGTCCCTTTGCGACGCAGGTGCAGGAAGCGGCCACGGCCGCGTTGTCCACTGCGCGAACCGCTGCAGAGCAGGCCATTGCGCCAGTGAAAATCGACGTGGTGATGTCCGGCACCATGCAGCATGCCAAGGCTGCGCGCGAACGCGCCACCGCCGAACTGTCCACTTTCGGCGCCATCGAAACCGTACTGGTCATGGTGCTGTTGATCGCCGTGTTCAGTGCGCTGCGTCCGCTGGGTCTGGGCGCGCTCACCATGGCGCTGGCGTTTGTGGCGGGCCTGTGTGTCACGCACTTTGTGTTTGGCGCCGTGCATGTGCTGGCGCTGGTGTTCGGCTCATCACTCATTGGCGGCGTGATCGACTATTCCATTCATTTTTTTGCCGACCGGTTTCGCGGCGACCCGCAGTGGACACCGGCCTCGGCGGTGGCGCACGTCGGCGGCGCCATCCTGCTGGGTTTCTGCACCACCGTGCTGGGGTATGTAGTGCTGCTGGTCGTGCCCTTTCCCGGTCTGCGCCAGATCGCGCTGTTCTGTGTAGCGGGGCTGACGATGGGATGTTTCACCGTACTGTGCGCCTATCCTGTGCTGTACACCGTGCCGGCACATTCGGCGGCGTGGGGGCCGGCGCTGGGGCGATGGCTCACGCGTCAGTTCAAGCCCGGCTGGAACAAGATGTGTGTTGCGATTGCGTTGCTGCTGGTCATGGCCGCTTTGCTCGGCCTGTTCAAGGTGAATCTGCAGGATGACGTGCGCGCCCTGCAGTCCTCACCGCCAGAACTGATTGCTGCTGAAAAGCGTGTTGCGGACTTGTTGCAGTCCGGCATCGAGTCGCGTTACTTCCTGGTTCAGGGCGCCGATGCACAGGCCGTGTTGCAGGCCGAACTGCAGTTGAGCCGGCAGCTGGACGATATGAAAGCGGCAGGCAGGCTCAAGGCTTACACCGCGGTATCGCGCGCTGTCCCGTCGCTGACGCAACAGGAACAGGCGCATCGGCTGATGATCACGCAGGTGACGAACGAGCAGGGGGTGCTGCCCGGCTTGTTGCGCCAGCTGGGCTTCAGTCCGGCTGATGCAGCGACCCGCAGTCAGGCGTTTGCCGCCGGCAGTACGCCGCTGCAGGTGCAGGAGTGGCTGGCCAGCGAAGCCTCGCGGCCTTATCGGGATTTGTGGCTGGGCCGACTGCATGAGGACGGTGGCAACTACGCCAGCATCGTCACTCTGGCCGGTGTACAGGATGTGGCAGCGTTGCGCGCTGCGGCGCAGTCAGTATCGGGCGTGCGACTGATCGATCGCGTGCAGTCGGTATCGGATGTGCTGCGCAGCTACCGTGAGGCCATTTCCTGGCTGTTGTGCGTGGTGTACGTGATTGCCATCGGCCTGCTCAGCTTTCACTATGGCTGGCGAGAAGCGCCGTTGCTGTTGCTGCCCTCGGCGCTGGCCAGTGGCGTGACACTGGGGCTGTTCGGCTGGCTGGGCATTCCGGTCAATCTGTTTACCCTGCTGGCGCTGTGGCTGGTGTTGGGGCTGGGGGTGGATTACGGTATTTTTCTGCGCCATGGCCGCACGGCATTGCCGACCGCGGTGCTCAGTGTCAGTCTGTCCGCCACCACCACGCTGCTGGCGTTCGGCATGCTGGCGTTCAGCGCCACGCCGTTCATTCGCAGCATCGGCCTGACATTGTTGTGTGCGATCAGCCTGTCGTGGCTGTTCGCCATGTTGAGTTGTTTGACTTTGCAAAAAAGACCGTAGGCCGTGGGCTGTAGGCTGTAGGTCCAGAATTCGAATTTGACCCACAGCCCACAGTCCATAGCCCTCCTGGAGATCGACATGACTGATGTATTGATCATTGGCGCAGGCCCGTCCGGCGCAGTCGCAGCAGCCCTGCTGGCGCAGAAGGGTTATGACGTGCTGGTGCTGGAGCGCCAGGTGTTTCCGCGTTTTTCCATCGGCGAGAGCCTGCTGGCCAACAGCATGCAGATGCT
>SXGR01290007.1_pt1 | contig 11025 bp, 8 predicted proteins | sample 3174711 | NCBI WGS metagenome assembly SXGR01 (sample SAMN11356860, study PRJNA531348) | freshwater metagenome | isolation source: freshwater sample F1-60 | place: China: Fuxian Lake, Yuxi | collected 2017-12-25 | reverse complement strand
GCACCCGAACGTGCTGCGTTCCTGCGGCCTCGACCCGGAGGAGTGGTCCGGCTTCGCCTTCGGCTTCGGCATCGACCGCCTGGCCAAGATCCGCCACGGGGTCGGCGACCTCCGGGAGTTCGTCACCAACGACGTCCGGTTCCTGGAGCAGCTGTGAGGTTCACGCAGAACTGGCTCCGTGAGTTCACCCCCGTCGACCTCGAGGCGGGCCCACTGTCGGAGTTGTTGAGCGACCTCGGCCTCGAGGTCGAGGACGTCCGGTCCGTCGGCGAGGTGCCCGACGGCGTGGTCGTCGCCCGGGTGCTCGAGGTGCGCCCGCACCCCGACGCCGATCGGATCCGTCTCGTCGATGTCGATCCGGGTGACGGCGGCCCGCTGCAGGTCTGTTGCGGGGCGTCGAACATGGCGGCAGGGGACCTGGTGGCCCTCGCCACCGTCGGCACCACGATGCCCGATGGTCTGGCGATCTCGGCCCGGCGCATGCGCGGCGAGGCGAGCAACGGGATGCTCTGCTCCTCCCGCGAGCTCGGACTGGGTCAGGACCACGACGGCATCCTGATCCTGGATCCCGGACTGCGCCCCGGGGCCGCGCTGGGCCCGGCACTCGGTCTCGAACCCGATCTGATCGTGGACGTCGATGTCCTGCCCAACCGCCCGGACGCCCTCAGCGTGCTCGGGATCGCCCGGGACGTCGCCGCCCGCCTCGGCCTCCCCTTCGATGTCGAGCGGCCCGACCCGGTGCTGATGGCGGGGGACCTGGACGGAGCCTCGGTGCACATCGCGGACCCGGGGCTCTGCGGCCGGTTCGCGATCTGCGTGCTCGACGACGTGCAGATCGGCCCGTCGCCCTCGTGGATGGCCGCCCGGCTCGAGGCCGCGGGCATGCGGCCGATCAACGTCGTGGTCGACACCTCGAACTACGTGATGCTGGAGTTGGGCCAGCCCAGCCACACCTTCGACCTGGCGGCCGTCCCCGGGGGTCACCTGGGCGTCCGTCGGGCCCGGGCCGGAGAGATCGCAGTGACCCTGGACGGTGTCGAGCGGGAGCTCAGCGAGGGCGACGGGGTGGTCGTCGATCGTGAGGACCGAGTGCTCGCGATCGCCGGCGTGATGGGCGGGTCGAGCACCGAGATCTCGCCCTCCACGACCAGCGTCATGGTCGAGGTCGCCTGGTGGGATCCCGATTCGGTGGCTGCCACCTCGACCGGCCTCGGACTTCACTCCGAGGCCTCGCTCCGGTTCAAGCGTGGGGTCGACACCGGGATCGGAGGGCGGGCGCTGGAGCGTGTCGCCGCCCTGCTCGTGGAGTACGCCGGGGCCCGGGTCCGTCCAGGTCTGGCCGAGGCGACCGGTGAGCTCCCGGAGCCCGCAGTGGTGGGGTTCCGGCCGAGCCGGGTCGGCGCCGTCCTGGGCGAGGACATGGACGACGTGGCCGTTCGCTCCCTGCTCGGGCCCATGGGGTTCGAGTGCTCGGGTTCTGGTGAGGACCTGGAGGTCCGGGTCCCGACCTGGCGTCCTGACTGCCGCGAGGAGATCGACCTCGTCGAGGAGGTGGGTCGGATGCACGGTCTGTCGCGGCTGCCGCGGACCGTCCCGGTGATCGCCCAGGCCGGCGGCCTGACGGAGGCACAGCAGCGGCGCCGCCGGATCCGCGGCACGCTCCTCGGCGCCGGATGCGACGAGGCCATGCCGCTCCCGTTCCTCGCTCCGGGTGACCTCGAGCGGTGCGGACTCCCGTCGGTCGGCCTGGCCCTGGCGAACCCGCTGGCCGCCGAGGAGTCGATCCTGCGGACCTCCCTCCTGCCGGGGTTGTTGGGGGCCGTGGCCTACAACGCGACGCACCGGGCGGAGGGGGTGTGGCTCTTCGAGATCGGACGGGTCTTCGAGGTGGGAGGTGGCGTGATCGCCTCGGTGGACGAGTCGGCCCGGGCAGGTCGGGTGCTCGACGGCGAACGCGAGCACCTCGCGGTGGCGCTCGCCGGCTGTGACGCGGGGGCCGCCGTCCGACTGCTCGACGCCGTCGTGGCCTCGGTCGGGGTCGCTCCGTTGGTGGTCACGAACCACCCGGTCGCCGGTCTGCACCCGGGTCGATCCGCCACGGTCGAACTGGCCGGGGTCGCCTGTGGCTCCGTCGGCGAGGTGCACCCCGACGTCCTGGAGCGCCACGGCATCGAGGAGCGGGTCGCCTGGCTCCAGCTCGACCTGACCGTCGTGCTGGCGCTCCCGTCGCCGCCCCGGCAGGCTCGACCGGTCAGCCGGTTCCCGTCGACGGACGTCGACCTGGCGTTCGTCGTCGGCGACGAGGTGCCCGCCGCCGGGGTCCGTGCCACGGTCCGGAGTGCCGGCGGGGAACTGGTTCGTTCGGTCCGGCTGTTCGACGTGTTCCGTTCCGACGCGCTCGGCAGTGGCCGTCGGAGCCTGGCGTTCAGCGTGCGGTTCCAGGCCGACGACCGGACCCTCACCGACGCCGAGGTGGCCGAGCTGCGGGAGCGGATCATCGACGAGGTGTCGACCGCCCACGGTGCGGTGCTCCGCGCCTGAGGGACCTGTCCCCGGGTTCCTGCGCCCGAGTGTTCCGCATAGAATTGCAGCGGGCTGCATGATCTTGCGCTAGGGTGCGAACATGTCCCTGAACGACCAGCAGCACGGCAGCCCGACGCAGGGTCACCGCGTCGGCGTGATCGGCGCATCCGGGTTCACCGGGGCCGAGCTCCTGCGCCTGCTGGCCGGGCATCCATCGCTGGAGCTGGCGTTCGCAACGGCGGACAGCCAGGCCGGGGTGCCCGTCGCCGATCTGTACCCCGGACTGGCCGCGGCGTACCCCGGTCTGACCTACAGCGCCTGGCCGCCCTCCGATCCGGTCGCCGCGCTCGCCGACGTCGACGCCGTGGTGGTGGCGCTGCCCCACGGGGCCAGTCAGGCCCTGGTGGGCGCTCTGCTCGATCGGGTCCGGGTGGTGGTCGACCTCGGGGCCGACTTCCGACTCGACGATGCCGCCGACTACGAGCGCTGGTACCACGAGCGCCACACCGTCCCGGAACTGCTCGAGCGGTTCGTCTACGGACTCCCCGAGCTCCATCGCGCCCGGATCACGGGCGCCGACGCGGTCGCCGTTCCGGGCTGCTATCCGACTGCGGCGACGCTGGCCCTCCACCCGCTGGTCCAGGCCGGACTGGTGGAGCGGCACGGCCTGGTCGTGGACGCGGTCTCGGGGGTCTCGGGCGCCGGACGCCCGCCCAAGCCCACCACGACCTTCTGCGCCGTCGACTCCGACGTCACCGCCTACGGACTGCTCGACCACCGCCACACCGTCGAGATGGAGACCAACTTGGGCGCATCGGTCCTCTTCACTCCGCACCTCGTGCCGATGAGCCGGGGGATCCTCGCGACCTGCTACGGCCGGCCGGCCCGGGACGGCCTGAGCACCGGGGACCTGCTCGCCGCGCTCGAGGACGCCTACCGCGGTGAACCGTTCGTCGTCGTCTCCGAGACGTCACCGTCGACCAAGGCGACGCTGGGGTCGAACACCGCGCACGTCACGGCTCGCTACGACGAGCGCACCGGGACCGTGCTCGCACTCGCTGCCATCGACAACCTCGGCAAGGGGGCCTCCGGCCAGGCGCTGCAGTGCCTGAACCTGGCACTCGGCCTCCCGGAGACCGCCGGGCTGAGCCTGACGGGGGTCACACCGTGAGCGATCAGCACGATCCCCAGGTGGCGGTCGACGTGCTCCTCCAGGCCCTGCCGTACATCGAGCGCTTCCGGGGTTCCGTCGTCGTGGTGAAGTTCGGCGGCAACGCGATGAGCCGCCCGGACCTGTTCGCCGAGTTCGCCCAGGACATCGTGCTCATGCACCGGGTCGGCATGCGTCCCGTCGTGGTCCACGGTGGAGGCCCCCAGATCGGTGAGTGGTTGCAGCGACTCGGCAAGGAGTCCTCCTTCGTCGACGGCCGACGGGTGACCGATGCCGAGACGCTCGAGGTGGCGCAGATGGTGCTGATGGGCAAGGTCAACGCCGACATCGTGACGGCGCTCAACGCCTTCGGTCCGGTCGCGCTCGGTCTGGCGGGGACGGACGCCCAGCTGCTCGTCGCCGAGACCCACGACCCCGAGCTCGGGTTCGTGGGCACGATCACGGAGGTCAACCCGGAGCTCATCGAGCGGACGCTCGCCATGGGGCTGATCCCGGTGATCGCCACGATCGGCGTCGATGCCGACGGCCAGACCTACAACATCAACGCTGACGATGCGGCCACGGCGGTCGCCGAACGGCTCGGCGCCCAGACGCTGGTCTTCCTCTCCGACGTCCCGGGCCTGCTCGCCGACGTCGACCGGCCCGAGTCCCTCCTCGCCCGGGTCGACGTCGACGCCGTCGACGGACTCATCGCCGATGGCACCGTCTCGGGGGGCATGGTGCCCAAGCTGACGGGCTGTGCCCGCGCCGTCCGCCACGGCGTCGGCTCGGTCCACCTCGTCGACGGTCGACTCCCGCACGTGCTGTTGCTCGAGCTGTTCACCGATGCCGGGGTCGGCACGATGGTGACCGGGAGCGGATCGTGACGTCCGCCGAGATGATCGCGGCGCACCGGGCCGCCGTCGGGGCGGACCCGTCGTCGACCCGCTGCCCGATCATGGGGACCTACGGGCCGCCGCTCGTCGAGTTCGTCCGCGGGGAGGGGAGTTGGCTCTGGGACCGGGACGGCCGTCGCTACCTGGACCTGCTCTCGGGCCTCGCCGTCACGTCGCTCGGCCACTCCCACCCGGAGGTGGCCGCCGCGCTCGCCCAGCAGTCCCAGACCCTTCTGCACGTGTCGAACCTGTTCGCCACCGAGCACGCCCCGGTGGTCGCCTCGACCCTCGACCGGCTGCTCGGCGGGGGCGGGCAGGTGTTCTTCGCCAACTCGGGGGCCGAGGCCGTGGAGTGCGCCCTGAAGCTCGCACGGCGGTGGGGGCCCGCAGCTGCCGGTCGCTACCAGGTGGTCTCGGCCTGGGGGAGCTTCCACGGACGGACGCTCGCCGCTCTGGCGGCCACCGGCCAGCCGGCCAAGCACGAACCGTTCCAACCGCTGCCGGAGGGGTTCCGTCACGTTCCCTTCGACGACCTCGAGGCCCTCGACGCTGCGGTGACCCCCGATGTGGCGGCCGTGCTGCTCGAGGCGGTCCAGGGCGAGGGCGGGGTGCAGCCGGCCTCGGTGGAGTACCTGCGGGGCGTCCGTGAGATCTGCTCCGAGCGCAACGTGCTCATGATGGTCGACGAGGTGCAGACCGGACTCGGCCGCTGCGGCGCGTGGTTCGCCCACCAGCACGCAGGTGTCCGTCCCGACGTGGTGACCATGGCCAAGGCCCTCGGCAACGGCGTCCCGATCGGTGCGTGCTGGGCCACAGCCGAGGCGGCGTCATCGTTCGTGCCCGGCGACCACGCCACGACCTACGGCGGTCAGCCCCTGGCCACGGCCGCCGCCCGGGCGGTGCTCGAGGTCATGGAGGCCGAGGACGTCGTGGGTCGGTCGACCCGGGCGGGGGAGCGCTGCACGGAGGCGCTGACGGGCGCGCCCCACGTCGTGTCGGTCCGGGGCCGGGGCCTGCTCCTGGCGGTGGAGCTCGACGTCCCGTCCGCGGATGTCGCCCGCGAGCTCCTCGATCGCGGCGTCGTGGTCAATGCGGTGACCCCGACGGCCCTCCGGCTCGCGCCGAGCCTGCTGATCACGGACGAGGAGCTCGACACCGGGGTCGCAGCGGTGTTGGACGCGGCGGCGCTGGTCGCCGACCGGACCGAGGGAGGGACGTCACGGTGAGCGGGATCCGCCACTTCCTGGAGATCGACGACCTGACGCCCGACGAGGTGCTCCGGGTCCTGGACCTCTCGCTCGCCGCACCCCGGTCCGACCTGCTCGCCGGGTCGGGAGCGGTGTTCCTCTTCGAGAAGCCCTCGGCCCGGACCCGGACCTCTGTCGAGATGGCGACGAGTCAGCTCGGAGGGCACCCGGTGGCGCTGCTCAGCGACGAGGTCGGGATCGACCGTCGTGAGTCCGCCGAGGACCTGGCGCGGTTGTGCTCCGGCATGGGTCGTCTCCTCGGCGCCAGGGTCTACGCGCACTCGGTCCTCGAGCGCCTGGCCGGGGCGTCGACGGTGCCGGTCGTCAACCTGCTCTCCGACGACGCCCACCCGATCCAGACGTTGGCCGACCTGCTGACGATGCGGCGCGAGTTCGGCTCGTTGTCGGGTCGGCGCGTGGTGTTCGTGGGCGACGCCAACAACGTCGCCCGCTCGCTCGCCATCGGCTGCTCCCTCGTGGGTGCGACCTTCGTGTGGTCGGGCCCGGCGGAGTACGGCTTCTCCGATGCCGACCGTGACCGGATCGCGGCGGCCGGGGCGACGGTCGAGGTCGAGGCCGACCCGCGACGTGCCGTGGCGGGGGCCGACGTGGTCTACACCGACACCTGGTACTCGATGGGCCAGGAGCAGGAGCAGGCTGCCCGCACTGCGGTGTTCGCTCCGTGGCGTGTCGATGCCGAGCTTCTCGGGCTCGCCTCGGAGCGAGTGGTGTTCCTCCACTGCCTCCCGGCGCACCGAGGGGACGAGGCAACCGACGAGGTGCTCGACGGTCCGTCCAGTCGGATCTGGAGCCAGGCCCACGACCGCCTCCACACGGCCCGTGGTCTGTTCACGTTCCTGTTGGACCCGGACGCCCGGGGGGAGGGGTCGTGACGACCAAGCAGCAACGCCAGCACCGGATCTCCAAGCTGCTCGAGGAGCACCGTGTCTCCAACCAGTCGCAGCTCGTCGAGCTGCTCGCCTCGGCGGGGGTGACGGTCAACCAGGCCACCGTCTCCCGGGACCTCGACGAGCTGGGTGCCATCAAGGTGCGTATGAGCGGTGGCGAACCCGTCTACGCCGTACCCGAGCTGCCCCGTGACCAGGTGGCCCCGGAGGAACACCTCCGACGCGTCGTCGGCGACTGGGTGGTCGACATCGACCGGTCCGGTGACCTCGTGGTCCTACGGACACCGCCGGGGTCGGCCCACGTGGTCGGATCGGCGATCGATCGGAACGGGATGGATGACGTCGTCGGCACCGTCGCCGGCGATGACACCGTCCTGGTGGTCGCGCGAGCGGGCCGCGGTGCCGGCCTGTGCGCCACGATGGCCGACCTGGCCGGACTCGGCTGAGTCCGGGAACACGACGAGCGACGGAACGAGACGGAGGACAACATGGCGAACCGGGTGGTGCTGGCCTACAGCGGCGGACTCGACACCTCGGTGGCGGTGCGGTGGATGATCGAGCACCTCGGGGTCGAGGTCGTCTGCCTGTCGGCGGACGTCGGTCAGGAGGGGACGCTCGAGGGGAACCGGGAGAAGGCGTTGGGTGCCGGCGCCATCGCCTACGAGGAGCTCGACCTCCGGGCGGAGTTCGCGGACGAGTACCTGGCTCCGGTGATCAAGGCGAATGCGCTCTACGAGGATCAGTACCCTCTCGTCTCCGCCCTCAGCCGGCCGTTGATCGCGGCCAAGCAGGTGGAGGTGGCGCGTGCCTACGGAGCCGATGGCGTCGCCCACGGCTGCACCGGGAAGGGCAACGACCAGGTGCGCTTCGAGGTGAGCTACATGGCGCTCGCCCCCGACCTGGAGCAGTTGGCCCCGGTCCGGAACTGGGGATTCACCCGCGAGGACTCGATCGACTACGCCGCTCGCCACGGGATCCCGGTGGGTGCGACCAAGGAGAAGCTGTACTCGATCGACGACAACCTCTGGGGCCGGGCCATCGAGTGCGGTGAGATGGAGGACCCGTGGGCGGAGCCGCCCGTCGGGGTGTGGAAGATGACGGTGCCCACGGCGACGGAGCGCCGGGAGTTCACGGTGTCCTTCGAGCGGGGCGTGCCGGTCGCCCTCGATGGAGCAGGCCTCCCGCTCCACGAGCTGATCGTCCGCCTGAACCACCTCGTCGGGTCCTACGGGTGGGGTCGCCTCGACATGGTCGAGAACCGGCGGGTGGGCATCAAGAGCCGGGAGACCTACGAGGCCCCGGGTGCGCTGGCGATCATGGCGGCGCACGCCGATCTGGAGTCGATCACGCTGGAGCGCGACCTCCAACGCGAGAAGATCCGACTCCAGCACCGCTACGCCGAGCTCGTCTACGACGGGCTGTGGTTCTCGCCGCTGAAGGAGGCCCTCGACGCCTTCGTCGACACCTCCCAGGAGCACGTGACGGGCGAGGTGCGCATGGCGCTGGAGCCCGGACGGTGCTGGGTCGTCGGCCGCCGCGCCGAGCGTTCCCTCTACGACTACGGGCTGGCGACCTACGACGCCGCCGACCGCTTCCGCCATGCGGACTCCGAGGGATTCGTGCGGATCTGGGGGCTGGGCGTGCAGACCTGGTCCGACGTGCAGGGCCCGGGCGCCCGGTGAGCGCCGATGACGCCGCCCGGGGCCAGCTCTGGCACGGGCGGTTCGACGTCTCACCGGCCGAGGAACTGGTCGCGTTCACCGGGAGCCTCGACTACGACCAGCGGTTGCTGATCGACGACGTGGCGTGCTCGAAGGCCCACGTCCGCGGCCTCCACCGGGCCGGGCTCCTCAGCGAGGACGAGCTCGGTGCCGTGCTGGGCGGCCTCGATGCGGTCGAGATGGAGTTCCGGTCCGGGGATCTGGCCTTCGTCGCCAGCGACGAGGACGTCCACACCGCCATCGAACGGCGGGTCACGGAGCTGGTCGGTCCCGCCGGCGGCAAGCTGCACACGGGCCGCTCCCGCAACGACCAGGTCGCCACGGCGTTCCGCCGCTACGTCGGTCGTGAGCTCGGGGTCGTCGCATCCCGTGTCCTCGACCTGGCGTCGGTGCTGGGGGACCGTGCGTTCGAGGCGGGAACGGGTGCGGATGCGGCGTACCTGCCCGGCTACACCCACCTGCAACAGGCGCAGCCCGTGCTGCTCGCACACCATCTGGGCGCGCACGCCTGGGCCCTGCTCCGCGACGTCGACCGGATCGCCGACTGCCGACGGCGCTGTGACGTCTCGCCGCTCGGGGCGGGCGCGCTCGCCGGCTCGTCCCTGCCGCTCGACCCGGCGGCCACTGCCGTGGACGCAGGGTTCTCCGCCGTCTTCGACAACTCGCTGGACGCCACCTCCGATCGCGACTTCGCGGCCGAGACGCTCTTCGTGTGCGCCCTGCTCGGGGTCCACCTGTCGCGACTGGGCGAGGAGCTGGTCGTCTGGAGCACCGACGAGTTCGGCTTCGTGCGGCTCGACGACGCGTACGCCACCGGCTCGTCGATGCTCCCCCAGAAGAAGAACCCCGACGTGGCCGAGCTGGCGCGGGGCAAGGCCGGCCGACTGATCGGGGACCTGGCGGGGTTCCTCGCGACCCTCAAGGGGCTGCCCCTCGCGTACAACCGGGACCTGCAGGAGGACAAGGAGCGGATCTTCGATTCGATCGACACGCTCGAGGCGGTGCTCGGCGTGGCCGGGCCCCTCGTGGCGGGCACGTCGTTCGACCGGCAGCGGATCGCCGCCACGATCGAACGGGGCCACCTCGACGCCACCAGTCTGATGGAGGCGCTGATCGCCCAGGGCGTGCCCCAGCGGACGGCCCACGAGACGGTCGGCCATCTCGTCCGCCGGGCCATGACCCGCGGGGTGTCGCTGGCGGAGCTTTCCGACGAGGAGTTTTCTCGCGACTATGCCGGTTGGAACGGCTCGTTGCGCGGGGCCTTGGGGGCATCCCGGGCAGTTGAGCGGATGGCGAGTTTCGGCTCGACCGGACCGGCGGCGGTTGCCGAACAGATCTCGGCTTGGCGACGGCGACTCGGTGTTGCGGTCGCGCCGTAGCACCCGCGTCGTCATTCACCATGCCAGGAATCCTGCGGACCGCCCGTGGCCGACCGGCTGTCGCGACCGCCTGCGCCGTCGTGCTGATGATCGTGGCCTCCCCGGCGGCCACTGCCGACGACCCGCCGCTCGACTCTCTTCAGCAGGTGGTGGTCGATTCGCTCGCCTCCCTGCCCCGCACGACCCCGGCGGAACTCTTCGATGCCGTGATCCGGGCCTCGGAGGTCGAGGCGGCCGCGGCGACCGAGGAGTGGTTCCAGCGGTTTGTGAAGGCGGTCGATGATGCCGGTGATGAAAAGCTCGAACTTCTCGCCGACATCGGCGACCGGGTCGATGCGGCGGCGCTCAGCCGGCTCGAACGGCGGCTCGGCACCCGCGATCCGGCCGCCGTCAGGGTGGTGGCGGCGATCCGTGAGGCCTCGCGAATCCGTCGCCGCGATCCGCGTCGGCTGGCGGAGGCGGTCGAGAATCTCCGCAGCGACTCCTCCGCCATCCGGTCAGCGGCCGCGGCCGAGCTCGCCCGGGCCCGTGAAGACGCCCTGCCGGTGCTCGTTCCGCTGCTCGAGTCCACCGCCGCCGCCGACGCGCGGCCGCGGCTGGCGGCCCGCGAACTGATCGCGATGCTCGGCGATGACGCCCGCCAGCCGCTCCTGGACTGGCTCGCCTCCGACAGCACCGAGCACTGGCCCGGCGTGATCGAAGCCCTCGATGCCAGCGGCGCATCCGACATCGAGGCCTTCCTGCTCGGGCCCGCCACCGTCACCGACGTGCCTCCGCAGGTCCGCGAGGCGGCGATCGGCGCACTCGCCCGGCGGGCGGCGGGCCGCGGCGATCGCCGCGGTTCCCTGCCGCCGGCCCGCCAGGTGGTCGAGGCGACGATCGCCGAGCGACTCGACCGGATGCTCCGCCCCGAGGGGCTGCCCACGGTCGATACCCTCTGCCTGGAACCCCTCGTCGATCCGGCCGCGATCACAGCCGTGCTCGGCGGGAGCGTCACCGGTGTCGTTGAGCGGCTGGTGTGGAACTCCACGGCGGAACGGTTCGACCGCGTCCGCATGCCCCCGCGGGCGGCGCGGGCCCGCGAGGCCCTCCATCTGGCCCGCGACCTGATCGCGATCGGTGCCAGTGACCCGCGGGCGGTGAATCTGGCGCTCCTGGCGCGGCTGGAGTCGCTCCTGGTCACGGCGGGCGATCCGGCCGG
>SXGR01647222.1_pt1 | contig 11027 bp, 10 predicted proteins | sample 3174711 | NCBI WGS metagenome assembly SXGR01 (sample SAMN11356860, study PRJNA531348) | freshwater metagenome | isolation source: freshwater sample F1-60 | place: China: Fuxian Lake, Yuxi | collected 2017-12-25 | reverse complement strand
CAGCTCCACCACCTGCGTAATAAGTAGAAGTTCCTGAAATGGAGTAAGCTTGACCATTTCCCCCATTTTTTCCTACAAGATGTGTTCCTTGTCCACCTCCACCAGGTTGTCCAGCACCACCACCCCCAGATCCAGCATAACCATAATGAACTGAAGTTCCTCCATCAAATCCTTGTCCAGGAGTACCAGCACCTCCAAGAGTTGTATCTGTAGCTTCATAAGCACCAGCTGAACCTCCTCCTGATCCACCTGCACGACCTGAACCTCTGTGTGTTGCTCCACCTCCACCACCTATAGCAGTTAGAGAACCAAAAACACTATTACCTCCATCTCCACCTTGACCTCCTGTACTTGCTGCACCACCAGCACCAATAGTTATAGTAATAGCAGAAGCATTTGTTAATTGGTAAGCACTGTTATAGATTAACCCTCCAGCGCCACCACCAGCACCATCATCATAAAAATTGCCACTACCACCACCACCACCAGCAACAACTAATACCTCAACATATGGAGGTTGTGAGCGAGTGTATGAATCCGGATCGCCTGCATCTAGGTTTAATACTAAACCATTTGTTACTATACCTTGTGGACCTTCAAATCTACTCATTATTTTGTTGCGTTATAGTTTTGTAAGACTTGGGCATCAGTAAAAGCAGTACCTATGTTCCACTGAACTAATGCTATATTTCCATTAAATGTCCCTCCAGGTATTCCTTGTGTCCCTCCTACAGCGTCAACAGGCCCACCATTAGTGGTGAGAGAGTTAAATACAGATGAATCTGCTACCCCATTAACATACATTTTCATAGTATTTCCTGTATAATTCACCCAAGTTAAAAAATACCACTCATTAGGATTTAAAGTAGTATTTCCGTAATTATAATTCCAAGAGCCATCATAGTTAGCATATAATATTTTATAATTACCTCCGGTACTAAATATCCCAAAACCACTAGCTACAGGACCTCCTGATGTATTTCCTACTACACCACCGTATCCTCTTACCCATGCTGATAATGTCCAGTTGCCGTTTCCTGGGGTGATACTGGATCCTAGTAGTATAAAATCATCAACACCGTCGAAAACAAAGGTCCCTCCGTCAGATGGGGTGAAGGAAGTACCGTTAGTTAAAGTACCATTGACACTTCCAGTTAGTGTGTATACAGTTGTTCCTGTTCTAGGATATGACACTAAATTACTAGCATCAAACATAAAAGATAAACTACCTGTTACTATTGGACCACCGTAGTAGTTTTGAGCTACTTCTGCTGCTGTGAGTGCTTTAGGATAAACCAAAGCTTCAGCAATATCTCCAGTTAATATTTCACCTGCTGATGCTGGGGTGTAAGTTGATAATATCTGAACTCCATTAGTTCCACCATTACTTCCAATATTAACTCCTGTTTGAGTTGCTACACCATTTAAATAAGCAGTTGCTGTTGAACCATTGTAAGTCATTGTTAAATGATAAAAACGTCCTGTAGTCACGGTACCACCATTGGTGTAAAGTAATCCACCTCCACCTCCGTTTCTACCATACATAAAAGCGTTATTACTATAAAATCCAATTTGAGATAATAAACCACCGGTCCCTAATACTGTTTGGTAACTACCACCACCACTAGTTCTAGCTATAGCAGTTAATGTAAAAGGAGAAGCAGCAGCACTTGGTAAAGTTGTGTTAACTGCTACTGCATAATCATCTGATCCATCAAAATTAATCCATCCGTTTGTGTTATAAGTTGGTCCATTAGTTAAATTAAATCTATTATTTTGACCACTTATATCATACCAAGTAGATCCTGTTGTAGGGTATGAAATAATCTGATTACCATGTACATATAACTCTAAATTATCAGCATCAATTTGAGGGTAATAATCAGGCCCAACAGCAAAATAATTACTACTAGAAGCAACCCAATTTAACGCTTGAGAACCAGAGTTAAAAGGTATTTGTCCTACTCTATCTGGTAAACCGTTTACTATTGTTATAACATCTAAAGAAGAGGTTCCTTGAGTAATCCAAAATACAGGAGCAGAATATTCATCTACTGCCGGTAAACCGCCTTCAACATAAGCTCCAAAGGCATTTGAACGAGATACGTAATAATTGGCTGTATAATTATCTGAGATAATTGTATAAAATTGTCCGTTATTTGGAATATCGGAATACCAGTATGAGCTATTAAAATTTTGCCCGTAATTTTTTCCGGCAGTCTCTACCCCGTAACTGATTCTAGAAGTTTGTAAGCTTCCTGAAATCGGGGATAGGTCGTTAACTGCTACTGGATTTGGCATAGTCTATGGTTATAAATATGAAGAGGCTGTAGGTACTGAACCTGTAGGGCATTCAAATCGTTCACAATAGTCTCTTTGGTAAATAGGCATTGCATTACCGAATGTAGTTAATTCAGTACCTGGGAAAGGCCATACTTCACTTGAACTAAAATTAAGCAGTGGTTCTTGATTCCATAAAATATCTACTGCTGATGCTGTGGACCAGAGTGAGCAAGACATAATAGGTGTTCCTAAAGGTGAACTAGCACTAACATACTGCTCACAAATTGGACCCATTACATATACTGTTTGAGTATAAGTAAAATCAGTTTCTCCTGTGATAGGATTAGTATAACTTTGAGTTATCTCATTTAATAGAGATAAATCACTCATCATATATTTTCTATATTGGTAGTTATGCATATTAAATTGATCCTGTTGGCATACAAGGTACTTCTACCCAATTAATAATTGATTCATCCCAAACGTAGCACTTACCATCTTGAGGGTAAGGTACAGGAGCAACCCAATCATAATTGGAATCCAATATCCAAGATGGGTATGGTTGAGGACATATAAATACATCTGCTTGAGCATCATAGGTATACCCTATACCGGCGTATTGTTTACGGAAACTACCGTCTATAGATGTCTCTATCCAATCAGCAGGATCACCTTCGGCGCCTGTGTTAATAAATTCTTGATCCGCTACTATAACAGTAGTAACAACACTGTTTTCATTTATGTGTGCAAAGTATCCCATTGTTTTTTATCTTTTTCTATTTGTTCGTTTATTTCTTCCCAAGTAGGTGGTTGTGTTCCTGTAGGATCATCCCACTTGGTAAATGTTGTATTGTATAATTCAAATTGAGCGTGTGGACGAAGTTTTTTAACTGCTACATCTACACCCCATAAGCCTAAATATTGTTCAAAAATATCCATGTTAAGTTAAATAACGTATTATTACTATACCTGGATTCCCAGTGTATGGGGAGTTATTTGGAAGACCTGTTCCATTTGCTCCATATCCATAATAACCCAAGAATGCACCACTAGCACTTTGTCCTGTTGGAAGATCTGTTTGAGAATCATATGCTCCGTATCCACCCCCAGAATAAGTAGTACTAAATCCTGAAATTGAGTATGTAGCTCCTAATCCACCAGGAACTGTTTGACTTTGAATAGCATTTGCTCCATTTCCACCAGCACCTCCACCTCCACCACTACCCCAAGGTGCTGAAGAACTTCCTCCATTATATCCTTGTCCTATACTACCTGAACCTCCTATAGCGGATTGATTACCGGCACCACCTCCAGAACCACCATCTAAACCATTAACTTGACCTGAAGGATAAGTACCACCTCCACCACCACCTAAAGCTGTTAATCCACCAAATACAGAATTACCTCCATTTCCTCCAGCTGTGGAAACCGTTTGTCCTGAAGTCCCTCCAGCACCAATTGTAACTGTAACCCCAGAACCTGCTGTTACCCCATAAGATGAAGCATAAATTATTCCGCCTCCGCCTCCACCACCACCAACATCATATCCTGTTCCACCACCACCAGCAACAACTAATACTTCTACTTGACCATTAAATGAAGGAGTAAGTGTTGCTGAACCTGTGAATGTATGGATTGTGTATGGTCCGTAGTATGAGATGTTACCACCTGAGCCGGAGCGGACTGTGGTTATAGATTGTGCATCAGCATCTGATAAAGCTGAAGGTAAAATAGCTACTGTAGATGGGTTATTTGAATATGCTTGACCTTGAGCATCTACATCACCATACATTCTAAATGAATCCCAAACATTACTTGCTAAAGAAAGTGTATTTGTTGAAAATAAAACTCCATCTCTAAATAATTTAAATGTAGTTCCATTTTTTGTAACTGCAAATTTTGTAGTTGTATTACCTATACTACCTAAATTAGCAGCTCCATTAACAGTATCATAATAATATACTGTGTTATTATAATTATGTATTGAGTTTGGTCCATAAGGACCTCCACCACTATCAAAACTCCAATTTACAGCATCAATAGGATTACCACTAGAATTTTGGTTTTTACCTATATTAACTCCAGACATATAAAATGTCCATGAAGTAGTATTTAAAGCTGGTGAATCATTATTAAAGAATTGATCTAATGGTCTAGTTACTGTTGCTGAAGTAGTTGGGATGTATGTTGAAGCAAATTCACCTGCTTCATTTTGACCACCCCACATATAAATTCCTGAACTACTATCTCCAGTATATGATGCTACTCCATTTACTGCAATACCAATACCCCAATATCCAGTACCTGTTGCACCCGCAGTCATAGTTCTAATACATCTATACCAACCATTTGGCCATTTTTCAATACTGGCTCCAGTGCCACTGATAACGGTTCCAGCAGCTAAATCATAAAAAGCATCTGTACTATTAAAAACTCCATTATCAGCAAAAGCAAAAATATGAAGTTGTGTACGTTCTGCAGCTTTAGCAAATACACTTACTGTATAAGCTTGTCCACTTGTAGCGGAAAAAGAGGGTTCATATTGGTGAGTACCAGCGGTTGCAGTTTCAACAATTTTTGAAGCATTTTGAGTTCCATCAGGACTTATAACCGCATTAAGAGTTTGAGTAAATCTATAAACTCCATATGTTGCAAAATTTTGACTTTGAATAAATAAATTTGTTCTTTGTGGTTCACTTAATAAAGCACCTCTACCATTTTGATAAGTTATACGAGGATAATTTAAACGGTCTGTTGTTGGTTGGTATGGACGAGCTGTTGAACCAATGTTAAGTTGAGCTCCATAAACATAAAATGTTTTTGCTTGGCTAGCTGGGCTTACACCAAAATAATTATCAAATTGGATTATATAATAGGCACTTGATACTGTGTATGTGAATGTATAAAGTTTCCACGTTGTTCCTATAGTCACACTGTTTGGATTACCAGCACCATCATTAAACCCTATAGTGGTAGTTGAATCAGCTCTTAAATAAGCTGAAATTGTAACAACTCCTGTGATTGGGGCTGTATATTGATATAAATAAGCTTGTGCTGCAGAAAATTCTACTTTCCAAGCGTTTGTTCCACCTAAAGGATCTGATTGTCCGCTTGTTAAGGTGGTATTTTGTCTGCCCCAGGGAGATGTTGAAAATGCATTACTTTGAAAAGCTAAATTAGCAGGTGTTACTTCAATATATCCTTGCTGATTAACTCGAGTTCCACCATCACCCCCACTAAAAGTAAAATCACCAGTACCATCTTTAGGTAATACAGAATATATCTTATCCTCTTGATAAGAAATTATACTACCCGCAGGATTTAATAGTAAGGAAGCATTGTTGAGTAGACTCGCCATTTAGTAACAGTTGGTTTGTTATAAATATTGTATCTTTATAAAGCAGTAATGAAGTAAGTCTCATATCCTCCATGACACCAACCGTATCCAAGTGGAAATTTTTTACTCATTAAGTCGTGAATATCATTTTCTAGAATGTTACTACGTTCATCAAATTTTAGTTTAATGTGAATGCCTGGATTAGTTTGTTTTAGTTTATCTATAATGTTAGATAGACTACTGAATGTTTGTACGTTAAGGCAAACTATAACTTCATCAAATTTCATATTTAAAGTATTATCAAAATACAGATCATGATCAAAGAACAATTCTTTTAGTAGCTGACGTTCATATACCTTAATATCTTCTTTTACGTAAAGTATACTTTGTCTTGAAGATGCCATATTAAAATCACCCATTGTAAAATCCCTAGATTGATATTTGATAGGTAAGTAATATAATGATGTAGTTAGTTTATCAGGATTATTTAAGTATGGAAATTTACTTTCTATAAAAGATCTTTCAGCCTCTATTTCTGCGTAAGTTTCATTCGATCGTCCCGGTTCTCTTGAGAATGTGTCTAGTGAGTAATTATATTCATATAAAGTTCTAGGAATGTATAACCATTTTCCTTTAGTTTCTACATACCTAACTATGTTAGTATCGTTTTGATACCACTTTAATTGACCTTCATCAAAACTGTCTATAATATTTCTCCAAGCTCTACCCATTGGGGTATAATTAAAAGTAGAAATTTCCTCATAGTCATAATGACCTCCACCTTGAATTTCTACAAACTCACCTTTTTCATTTACATTTTTTGAATAACAGCTTATGCCTGCTACTTCAGGATGTTTTAAAAAAAGATGATTATAAATTTCTAAAATACGAGGATATGCATAATCATCACTATCAAATTGAATTACTATCTCTCCGGTTGTTCTGGATTGTGGATTATAAAAGCACTCTTTTTTTCTGGACTGCTGATAGTACTTTACTCTAGAATCTTTTTTACAAATTTCCTTTAGTAATTCTTCAGCATTGTTGTAATCTGAAAAATCATCAGTAACTATCCATTCCCAGTCTTGATGAGTTTGGTCTAGAATCTGTTTATATAGTTTTTCAACTAAATGGCTTCTTCTATAAAATGATGTACTTATACTAAATTTCATCAATTAAAAAAGAATATTGTTCCGTTTTCACTTTCTATATTACATCCATCTTCAAACTGGTATTTAAAACCTAATGAATTAAAACGTTCAACTATAGAACTTAAACGTCCTTGTGAATTGTGATACTCTAAAAGGATTTTATCTGTTATTTCAAATATTGAGTTTGATGTACTACTAATAACATTCCATTCTTCACCTTCAATATCTAATTTTAATAAGTTAATTTTATCCCAGCCTAAAGTATTTACTACATTCTGTAATGTGGTTGTCTGTACTATTTTAGTATTAGGGTTATCAAAAGTAGAAAATTCACTGTACTGGATATCTAAGGTTGAGATTAAAGGATTATCTTCTTTCCAGTAAAGAGGGGTTTGTTCTTCTCGGTCAGATAGTGCTTCATCAATAATAGTTATGTTAATATTATCTAAAAAATTACTAATTAAAGCTTTGATACTTCTATCATCACATTCTATAGCAGCTACTAACTTTGCTCCTCTATTTAAAATATACTGAGTAAATAGACCAATGCTTGCACCGGCGTCAATTACCTTCTCACAATTACTTAAATCAAAGTCTTTATACTTGTCATCAACAAAAAACTCTCTGTAGTTAACAAAAGAAGGATGATAGTAATCATTTATATTCTGTTTATACCTGTATAGATTAGTGTATCTAAACCTTAAAATGATCCTATCTAAGACTACACCTTCATCAATTAATTCGAAGGTAAAACCTCCGAAATCCTCTCTACTAAAATCAAATCCGTGTTTAGGAGTTGGTTGGAAGAATACATGAAGTCCGGGCTGTACATCCCATATTTTCATTTTGTATATAGTAGCGTCTAGATCAATGTCTTTAGCTACTATATAACCATTTTTAACAGGATGATAAACTCGAAAGTCAATTCGTTGTTCATCAAAATTGTAATTTATTAATTCAAAACTTTTCATTAATTATAAAACTATTTATTTTTTTTACCCTTGTAGCGGGACTATACCACCCCATAGTGGTTGACCGTCGAAAGGCGTTGTTTCACCTCCTATTACTACAGCTCCTTTTATTAAATTAGCAGCACTTAAACCTAAAGCAATTTGAAGGGTATGACTAGTTTCAGTGTATGCTAGTATATTTGCAACAATCTTTGCTTTATCTCCTGGGGTTGCTATATTAAAATTAAAAGGTGGTTGTGTCCATGTAATACTATTGATTAGGGAAGCCCAGGTAGCTTGTGTAGTAAGAGGATCAGCAGCACTCGGAGTTCCTCTTTGAGATCTCCATGCGTTTTGAAATAATTCATCCTCATCTGTAAAATAATACTGTACAATATATGTTCCGGCAGTAAGTGTAGGATCATTTAAAGATGGAGTAATTACGTAATATTCGTTTCCTGTAGGTTGGTTTAAGGTTGTAAACTCAACGGTAGGGGCTGCAGTAGCTATTGAAGCTGAATCAGCTGTATAGGATGATAGTTGAACTAAATATATTTTAACTCTTGTAGTTCCAGTAGGATAAGGGGTGTACATCTGGAGGTCTTTTAAAGCATTATTTCCTCTACTACCTGTAGGCCATGTATAATTAATGTTTGAAGTAGTAGGAGATACAACTCCTAAATAAGCATAATTATAATCATCTGCTACTACTTTAGCATTCCAAAAAGTATCTAATGATGAAGTGTTACTAACACCTACACCGGTTGCCATCCATACACCTGCCATATATTAATAAATATTCAAAAGTTTGTTAACTGACATAATTACTTGCTCTGGAGAAACAGATTTGGTACATTCAAATTGACGGGGGGTATCTTTGTGATCCGGACACCATTCCCATTTCCCCGGATCTAACCATTTGCGGTTGAAGCATCCCCGGCATGTTTTAGGGTCTTGAGGATATACACGTTCACAGTCTTTGAATTCAGTATAAGGATAACTAAATCCTGATATCATAACTGTGGGAGTATTTAAAGCCCATGATAACCAGCTTAATCCGCTACCAATTCCAATAAATGCTTTAGCATCTCTGATATCGACCATTCTATCCTGTAGTGGAAAGTCCCCTGTCTTATTGACTACCCCTGTTAAAGTACCTCCTAGCTTAGAATCATGCCACTCATCACCTAAAGGTTCTTGAGTTAACATTACTACTTTATAACCTTGTGTATTTAAATAGTCAATTACCGTCTGCCAACCGTTAGGGTGATTCCAATATTTGGCATGAGCGGAAGCATGGGGTGCAATTACAACATAATCATTTTTAACATTAGTTTTCTTTTTAGGAGAATTAACTTTAGGTTTTACTTCTGAGTATTTTAATCCTAGAATTTCACTTGCTGTTTGCTGTAGAGGGTATTTTTTAAAATCAATCGGTATTTTATCAAAAACAACATTATTACCGTCATAAAACCAACCTATATTATACATTGCGTATATGTCTTTTACTTCAGTTCCCGGTTTTACGAATTCAAGATCGGGGTAGTTTCCTTCAAACCAATCATTATGGAAGGTAGAACATACTACAGAGCACTTAAAAGTTTTTCTAAATTCTTCAACATATGGAAACCAAGCTAAAGTATCCCCTAAAGCTCCAGAATCTAAATGAATATAGACTTTTCTACCTTCAGGATTCCACTTATATTCAAATACTAGGTTGTTACCGGTGTATACTTCAATCTTCCAACTAATACAATACTTAATATTGGTTCGAGTCCACATATTATTTTTTATAGTACTTTGATGGATTACCCTGTTTGTTTTTGTATTAATAAACTTGACGTTGTATTCCTGTTCTACAGGACCTAATACTTCTAAAAAAGCACCATCAACGAAATTTACATTAAAAGTATTTTTTTCATCTCTAGTTTTTATATTTAATATCCTAGTATTATTATATTATTTAATTAGTATATCTTTCATATAAATATATTAATTCTTTTGAACTGTTCTCCCAAGATAATTCTTGAGCAGTCTGTAAAGATCTTTCTCTATAATCATTGTATTCATCTACAATTATATCTAAACCGCGTAGCAGCTCCTGCAAATCTCTAGGTGCTCTCCATAATCCATGGAATACTGTATCTAATTCAATCCAGCCTAGAATGGGTAGTCCGCAGGCTGCTGCTTCTAGCATAGTTAGATTAGGGTGGCCGGCTTCTAATTCTGAAGGATGGAGAAAAATTGTATGGGAGGTATATAACTGTCTTAGTATTTCGTTAGAGGGTTCTTCTAGGATAGTAAGTTTAGTATATCCAAAAATCCAAGGATTTTCTCTAAACCAGTTTTCATTATTCTTAGGACCTGCTATTGTGATAGGTAGGTTACGAGACATTGCTATTTTTACACCTAGTTCAAACCCTTTCCTATCGTAGGAACCGTATCCTCCTAGTCCGTTATTTGCTAACATTAATAGACTGTGAGCAAGCGGTGGGGTTTCATTCGGATAGAAAGTACTATTATTTACTCCATGAGAAAAATAATATACATTAGGTAAGTCAAAATACTCAACTAAATACCGAGCAGGTACTAATGAGAAAATGGATTTTTCCATTGCTTCCCTGTTTATTTCATATGTATGTGAATCTTTTCCGTGGTGGTAGGCGTGGTGGTCATGGTGTTGAAAAATGTAGGGAATACCTTTATTTGCAAGGTTTAGAGCTAGGTTCGCTACATGAACCATAACTATATCATATTGCCCTTTCTCTACTTCATTTGCCCACTTTATGTCTACTTCATGACCTAGTTCACGTAAGTTACAGGTTAGCTCCCAAACAATTTTTTCTACTGCTCCCCATGACGGAGGAGGGATTGGAATACCGCAGCCAGGATTTACTTGACAGATTTTCATTTTAATGTTAGAACTCCATTTTTAGGTAATTGATTTTCAATATAATACTCATCAATTATAATTTTTTTATTTTCTATTTGAGTTTGATTATGTGTATCGTAAGATGAATAAACTACAGTGTATGTTTTTTTAAGATCAAACATAACCTGTCTAAACCATGCTATTTTATGTAAAACATTTACTGTTTCTTCAAAAAGTATATTTTTATCTTCATAAACAGTGATGTTAATATTTCTACTGTCAGTTGAATTTGCAACATTTAAAAACACAGCAAATTGGTCAGGATGTTCTCTAACAGGTAACACTGAAAAATATTCTACTCGAGAGTAATCTTTATGAATAAAATTATCTTTTACTAGTTGAGTAAATTTTAATTCTTCTTCCCAATATATTTT
>SXGR01318207.1_pt1 | contig 11027 bp, 7 predicted proteins | sample 3174711 | NCBI WGS metagenome assembly SXGR01 (sample SAMN11356860, study PRJNA531348) | freshwater metagenome | isolation source: freshwater sample F1-60 | place: China: Fuxian Lake, Yuxi | collected 2017-12-25 | reverse complement strand
GCTCTCCCGCTCTCCCGCTCTCCCGCGATCACCCCGCCGCCGGGTACGTGCAACCGATCGGTGCCACGACTGCTTGGCAACTACGGGCTGACCCGCATTCGTGCCTCACACCCACTTCAAGCAGCCGCATCTCGTGCTCGGCCCGTTTCACGTGAAACGTCCACGAGTCACGCGCGCGGGGCGACGGCTTGGCGCTGCGTCCCTCAACCCGCCCGCGCTCACTCGGCAGCGGCAGGCGTTTCACGTGAAACCAGCGCCCCGCTCCCACCGCACCGGCGCCATATCCCCCCGACCGCGCCCGACCGCCGGGGACGCGACGCGGCCGCCCCCGCTGCGGCGTGGATCGCCCATTTCTGACACGCCTCAAGCTTGCTCCGTGGTACGCCGCGCGAACTACAATGCGCCGCATGCCTCGCTCCCATCTTCGCTGGCACGTCGCAGCGGCGGCAGCCCTCGCCGCGGCCGGCCACGCGGCACCGGCACGCGCGGAGCTTGGGTGGGCGATCCACGCCGAGCCCGTCGCGGCGCGCATGGTGGGCGCGCGAAAGGGAGAGCAGTTCACCTGGGGCGGAGGCGGCCTCGCCGGCGCCGAGCTCACCGTGAACCGGCGCCTCGGCCTCGAGGTCGACGTCGGTGCCCTCGCCGTCGTGGCCGGCACGACGCCGGTGGCCGGGATGGTGCCCAACGACGACGGCTCGACGTTTCTCGCCCTCGGCGGACTGCGACTGCGGCCGCTCGGCCGCGCGCCGACGGACGCCGCCTGGACCGCCGCCGGCCTGTGGCTCGCCGGCGGAGCGGGCCTGGCGCACACGGGGGGCCTCGCACGCGGCACGGTACACGCCGCGATCGGCTACGACCTCTCGGCTGGACGCGCGCTGCGGTTCGGGCCCCAGGTCGGCTTCGTGCAGATCCTCGAGACCAAGAGCATCGTGCTTCCCGACGACGCTCGCCTGATCACGGTGGGGCTCCACCTCGCGTACGAGCCGATCCCGCCGCCGCCCCCACCGCCACCGCCGGACGACGACCGCGACAAGGATCGCATTCGGAACGCGAGCGACGCCTGCCCGGACAACCCGGAAGACTACGACGGGTTCCAGGACAAGGACGGCTGCCCGGACTTCGACAACGACGGCGACCGCATCCTCGATCCCGTCGACGCCTGCCGTGATGTCCCCGAAGACTTCGACGAGTTCGAGGACCGCGACGGGTGCCCCGAGGCCGACAACGACAAGGATCAGATCCTCGATCCACAGGACGCCTGCCGCAACGTCGCGGAAGACAAGGACCGCTTCCAGGACACCGATGGCTGCCCCGATCCCGACAACGATCGCGACGGCTTCCTCGATCCCGTCGACAAGTGCCCGGACGATCCCGAGACGGTCAACGGCTACGCCGACGACGACGGCTGCCCGGACGAGCAAAACGTGCGCGTCATCGGCAACGAGATCATCCTCGATGAGCGCGTCTATTTTCGGATCAACCTGGCCGACGTGGAGGTGCGCAGCTGGGCGCTCTTGCAGTCGGTCGGCAAGCTCCTCAACGCGAACCCGCAGTACGAGCTCGTTCGCGTACAGGGCCACGCCGACGAGACCGGCGCCGAGGAATACAACCTCGATCTCTCGATCCGCCGCAGCAAGTCCGTGCGCGACATGCTCCTGCAGTTCGGCGTGAAGGCGGGCCGCCTGCACGTCGAGGGCTTCGGCGAGCGGCGACCCGCGCTATCGGGTCAGGCCGAGGCCGCGCTACGCAAGAATCGTCGCGTGGAGTTCCTCATCCTCAAACGCGCCCAGGCGGAGCAAGCGCCATGACGCCCCGAGGAACCGGAGCCGCGGGCACCCGCAGGCGCAACGCGCTGAAGGCTGGCTCGGTCGTCGGCCTGGCGCTCCTCGGCCTGGCGCTGGGCACTCTCGCCGGCGCGGTCGGCGCCTGCGACGCGGTCGTCGGCGGCGAGTGCCTCCCCGGCTACGCCGCGAGCGAGGGCCAATGCCTCGCCCCCGGGAGCGGCGGCGGTGGCTCGGGCGGCAACGGCGGCTCGGCAGGCTCCGGCGGTACGGCGAGCTCCGGCGGCGCGTCGAGCGCTGGCGGCTCCGGCGGCACCGAATGCACGCCACCGCTCGTCGAATGCCCCGACGGCTGCGTCGATCTCCTCATCGACCCGTTCAACTGCGGAGCCTGCGGCAACGCCTGCGCGACCGAGATCTGCGAGCAGGGCAAGTGCACCGGAGAGCCGACCGGCCACCTCATCGTGGTCGGCATGAGCTTCGCGCAGTACCACTCCCCGGCGCAGCGCCTGCTCGGTAACGCGCTCTTTCTCCGGCCGGACGATCCAGTCCGCATCGTGGACTATCGGAAGTACGCGAGCGCCGGGGCCACGACCAATGTCGACGCCGCGGTCGAAGCCGAGGGCGCCGCGCGCGGCCGCACCTACGCCCTGAAAACCGAGGACTCGGCGGCCGAGATCGCTGTCGATCTCGCGAGCGGCACGTACGACGTCTTCCTCGTCCACGACCAGATCTCCGCGCCGAACGGTGTGCTGCAAGCCTTCGGCGGCGAGCTGGCAACGGCCGTCGGGGAGTTCGCCAAGAATGGCGGCACCGTCGTCGTGCTGGCGAGCGCAGGCCCCGCCGACATGGCGTCTTTCCTGACGAGCTCGGGGATCCTTGCCACCTCGGCGCTCACGAGCGCGACCGGCAGCGCGGTGCTCAACGTCGCACCCAACGACGTCATCGGCGTCGGCGTGCCCTCGCCCTTTCTCGCCAAGCCCGCGACCGCCACGATCACGTCCGGCGAGGCGCCGGGCCCGCTGCTCACCCACGTGTTCATCGACAAGGCGACGACTCTGCCCATCGCGGTGCACAAGGTCGCGCTGAAATAGAACACGTTTCACGGTTGCGAGGCACGCGCGGGCTGTGCGCTGCACCGCTTCCCACGTGCTCAGCGCGGCGGGCGCCGCGTGGACCGCTCTCCTCCTCGGTCGTCGCTCGCCGACTCCGTCGACCGAAGCGTGCGCGGGCTCGCCTGCCCCCCCGAAGCGCCGAGGGTTACGTCGAGCTCGAGCTCGGACTCGACGGTGTCGGTCTCGCGCGTCGGCGGATCGTCGGGGAGGGTCGCCGATGCTCGCGAAGAAGCGGCCGCGGGGATCGGCGCATCGGCCGCGGTCGACTCGTCCTCGACCCCGCTCCATGCCGGCCGACGCTCGACGACGGTCGCCTCCGTGTCGCGGACGTGCTGATGGCGCGGTGCAATAGTCCGCGTCGACGGCGCGTCGGGTAGCGTCGCAGACCGGTCGCTCGGTTGCCCTGAAAAACCCGCGCCCGGTGCCTCGCGCTGCGCTTCCGTCCGCTCGTCGCCGCTCCAGTCAGCAGGCTCGAGCGCGCTGCCGATCGAAGGAACGAGCCGCATCGACGGCTCCTGTGCATCCAGCTCCGAGGCGAACGGAGGGACCTCGACCGCCGCCGCGGCCCGCAGCGAGCGCAGCTCCGCCGCCGGCGGGAGAGCCACCGCCGCGCGCCACGTCATCGTCACCTCGTGGGCGTCGGCGTCGACCGCGAGCGAGTCGGCGACCATCGCGACGGTCTCTCGGCGCTCGTCGCCGAAATAGAGCCTCGCCGTAGCCCGCGCCCCCGGAAGCTGCGTCGCGATGCGCAAGAGCGTCGCGTCCATGCCGTCGATGACGAGCCACTCGTCTCCGCGCACCTCCGCGATCTGCTGGTCCCGGGGCGCCGCCTGAAAATACCGCCAGTCGACGTCGACGACCGGAACGCGTCGCGCGAGGTCGCGGCGCATCGCGCTCGTGACCCACTGCCGCCGCCGCTTCCAGGTGGGTGCGAGCGCGCCATACCCGGTGGGCTGATCCGGGCGCTCCGGATCGAGCAGGTTCGGCACGCCGTGCCCATCGAGCCCGCACCCCACCGGATTCGCGTCGCAGCCGGGTCCGCCGAAGGCGCGCTCGTAGACGAGCGGCATGCGCTCGAAGGCCCCAGGCTGGGCGTCGGCGTGCGCGCGATCGCCGAGGACGTGCACGACCTTGTCGAGCAGCGCCGCCGAGTCGCGAAACAAGCCAAGCCGCACCGCGCTCGCACGCACCGAGCGCCCCCCTGGCGCGTAGGCATGCCCCGTGAGCGTCACATCCACGCGCGGACGAAACGGCACCATGTCCGAGGGGCGCAAGAGGCTGCGCGCCGGATCCCCGCCGTGATGCACGTCCGCGAGCGCGAGCGACGGCGCCTCGACGAGCAGCATCGCGCGATCGTGCTGCATGGCGAAGCGGGCCTTGGCGACGAGCGTCAGCTGCAAGGCGCCACGATGCCACCAGACAAACCCGCCGGCGGCCACCGCGCCCACGCCGCGCACATGGCAGATCGCGAGCGCGGCCGGGTTCACCATGGCATTCGACCACGACGTCAGCCGTCGTCAACCACCTTGCCCCGCTCGAGCACGACGCGCTTGGCCGCGACGGTCCCGAACGCTGCCGCATCGTGGGTGACGACCGCGACGATCGCCCCGCGAAGGACCTCCTCCGTGAGCACCTGCGTGAGCACGGCGACGCCATCCCGATCGAGCCCCGTCGTCGGCTCGTCGAGGAGCACGACCGCGGGACGATGAACCAGCGCCCGCGCGAGGGCGACGCGCTGGCGCTGGCCTCGCGAGTTCGTGCGCAACGGTCGCATCGCGAAACTGCCTAGCTTGAAGCGTTCGCCGGCGCGCGACCACGCCTCTCGAATGTCGAGGCCGTGGAGCTCGGCGGCGATCTCGACGTTGCGCCGACCGGTGAGATCGGCGTAGCAAAACGGCTCGTGCGACACCCAGCCGATGTGCGCGCGGGCTCGCTCGACCTCGCTGCCGATCGGCGCGTATTCGACGACTCCCGACGAGGGCGTGAGCAGCGTGCCAAGCACGCGGAGCAGCGTCGTCTTGCCGGAGCCATTCGGCCCCTCGATGCGATTGAGCTGTCCGGGGTAGAGACTTACGTCCACGCCACGCAGCGCGGCCGTCGCGCCGAACGTCTTCACGAGCTTGTGCGCGTGGACGGCGTGAATGGCCAGCGCCTCAGCGTCCCCGTCGGCGGACCTGCGTGTCGCTTCCTTCTTCGTCAATTGGCAATTCCCCGCGCCCGTGCGGCGTCACCTCGGTGTCCTCGATGCCACTCTCGTCGAGCTCCCCCGGCGGCAGCTCCCGGTCGTGTTCGACGCCAAAGCCTTCGGGAAGATCGCTCTCCGGCTCGGCGTCGTCTTCGGACCACGGATAGTCGTAGCGCGCTACGTCTTGAATGGTCGCTTCTTCGAGGGGCTCCTCGGGAGGCTCGCTGTCGAACGGAGGCTCGCTCGAGGGCTGTCGCCGAATGGCGGCTTCGGCCCGCGTCGTGACCAGAGCTCCCGGCCGCGTTTCGCACGTCGCCGGCACTTCTCTGGTCGGGGCGAGCGCTGCAGTCTCCGCAATGGGAAGCAACGCGTGCCACATCTCCTCTGCAGTCTGAAAGCGCTCTTCACGCGGCTTCCTCAATGCCTTGTTCACGAACTCGCCGGCCAGACTTGGCAGTCCGGCGACGAGACGCTCAATGGGTTTCGGCTCCGCAGTGAGTACCTGGACCAAGAGGGCATTGTAGTTATTGGCAAAGAACGGCCGCCGCGCGCTGAGCGCCTCATAGCAAATGACTCCCATCGCCCAGAGATCGACGCGGCCATCGAGTCTCGTCTCCCCGCGGGCTTGCTCGGGCGCCATATAATAGGGAGTCCCCATGACGATCCCCGTGTCCGTCAGGCGCGGCTCTGCCGATGCCTCCGCGCCGAAGGACTTTGCCACCCCGAAATCGAGCAGCTTCGCCGTCAGTGGCAGGGTCGGCCCGCGATGCTCGATGAAGATGTTCTCGGGCTTGAGATCGCGATGAACGATGGCGCACGAGTGCGCCGACGCGAGCGCCGAGAGGACCTGCAGCAGCAATGGGCCGAGCTCGCCAAGGGGCACGGCCCCTCGCTCGATGCGCTGCGCCAGGCTCTCGCCATAGAGCCGAGGCATGACGAGATAGGGCCGCCCCTCGCTCGTTCGCCCGAGATCGAGGATGGGGCAGATGTTCGCGTGTTCGAGTGCCCCGACGAGGTCGGCCTCGTGGCGCAGCCGCGCGACGGTCTCTCGGTCGTCGGCCAAGCTCGGATGGAGGATCTTGACCGCGACCCGGTTGCCGCGGCCGAGCTGCTCGGCCTCGTAGACGACGCTCGTGCCGCCTTCTCCGAGCGTGTCGGTCAACCGATAGCGGCGATCGATGACGAGGCCGATGACGCCATCCTTCGCCGCCCGATGGCGGTGCGTCGACGTGAAGCGGCGGCGGCGCGGCGGTCGCGCGTCGATCGCGAGGCCCGTCGTCGGGCAGACGGAGTTGCTTGCCGGGTGCGCACGTCCGCAGTGGGGGCACCGAAAGAGCCGTTCGGACATGCGCGCCTTGCTGCTCCGAACCCTACCGTAGCCGCACAGCGCCGGCCACGGGTCCTCTCCGGCCTGTGGAAAAGCACCCGGCCACCTGTGGGACACCCGGTAGAAGCCCCTGCAAAACCTCTCGGAAGCGCCTGGAGTGGTTCACTGGCGCCGATTATCCCACGTTCACCCCCAGCTTCCCTCCACCTCGTCTCCACAGGGCAAAACAGCGCAATGAGGTGATATTACCTAGGTTATTGGGATCCCCCCAGTTTCCACAGGCCCTACGACCAAGACTAGATTTCTTTAAATACCTCTTCTCTTGGAGAAGAAGAGGGACCGTCCGACGAATGAGCAGGGTACCCGGAAATGGCAACCTGAGGCTCTTGCGCGTGCTCGGAACAAACGTTAGGCACGGTGCCCCCATGGAACTCGTTGCGCCCAAGAAGAGCCTCTTGAGATTGCTGCAGCGCTGCCAAGGCGTCGCCGACAAGAAAAGCACGATGCCCGTTCTGGCGAACGTGCTCCTCTCGGCGGAAGGGGCCGAGCTACGTGTGGCCGCGACCGATCTCTACCTCGCGGTGTCGGGCACGCTCGAGGCCGAGGTCAAGCGACCGGGCTCGATCGCCGTGCCTGCGCGCGACCTCTTCGAGCGCGTGCGACATATGCCCGAGGGGCCCATCAAGGTGAGCGTAACGAGCGGCGCGGCGCTGACGCTGCAGTCCATTGGCTCCGCGCGCCGCTACACGCTTCATGGCCTCCCGGGCGCCGACTTCCCGCAGCTGCCCGAGCCGTCCGCGGACGCTCCTGCGATGCAGCTCACGGTGCAGACGCTGAAGCTCCTCCTCGAGCGCACGCACTTTTCCATTTCGAGCGACGAGACGCGTCCCCACTTGAACAGCGCGTTGTTCGAGTGCCGCGCGAATAAAGGCCAACAGCCGGGCGTCGTGCGAATGGTGACGACCGATGGCCATCGACTGAGCAAGATGGAGGTCACGGTCCCGGAGCTCGCGGCCGAGGCGACACTGCTCGTCCCGCTGAAGGGGGTCCAGGAGCTGCGCAAGCTGCTCGACGAGGTTCAAGAGAATCGCGAGACCACGTTCGTCTCCATTTCCCAGACTGGGCCCAACGCGTTCTTTGCGCTCGCGGGCATTCGCTTCTCGGTGAAGCTCATCGACGCGCAGTTTCCCCCGTACGAGCAGGTCATTCCTGCGGTGAGCAGCCGAGCGGTTCGGGCACCACGGCTCGCGTTCTGTGATGCGCTGCGCGCCGTGTCGCTGGCAGCCAGCGATCGCACCGGCGGCGTGAAGCTCGCGGTCTCGGCCAACGCACTGCGCATCACGAGTGAGAGCCCCGAGAGTGGCAATGGCTTTGACGAGCTCGGGGTCGACTACGATGGACCGGAGGTGAGCGTAGGATTCAATGCCCGCTACCTCCTCGACGTTCTCATGGCGATGGAGAGCGACGAAGACATCACCCTCGGCCTGAGCGGCGAGCTGGATCCGGCGGTGGTGCGGCCAGCCATGCACTCGGAAGCTGGGGACTACATCGCCGTCGTCATGCCGATGCGGATTTGACGCAGGCGCAAGCGGGCTGCTGAGTAGTTAGACATCAGGGCAATTAGACATCAGGGCAATTGACGGCTAGTTGCCTATGGGCGAGCGGCTGAGCCGCAACCGCAGTCGACTGAGCCGTACCTGTTTGGGTGAAGCGTGTTGGACGTCGCGCGAAAGCCCCTTAGGCTGTCAAAGCTCGTCGTCACGGACGTTCGCAATCTAGCGACGCTCTCGCTCGAGCCTGCCGCCGCCGTCAATGTCATCAGCGGCAACAACGGCGTTGGCAAGACGACCATCCTCGAGGCCATCTACTTCGCGGCGACGTCACGCAGCTTTCGAACGAGTCGGCTGCACGAGCTCGTTCGCCACGGCCACGCGGGCGCCGGCGTGAGAGCGCGCTTCACCGAGGAGTGGCCGAGCGGTCCGCTTCATCGCGAGCAAGCAGCCACCATCGTGGGCAAGAAGCGCACGCTGCGACTCGATGAAGAAGAGCCGTCGAGCGTCGCGGACTATGCCATGCGGTCACCCGTCGTCCTCTTCGAGCCGACGCAGCTGGCGTTGACCGCAGGGCCGGCGAGCGAACGCCGCACGTTGCTCGACCGCGTGACGTTCTATACCGAGCCGTCCGTCGTGGGTCACCGCGCACGCCATGCGCGTGCCATGAAGGAGCGCAGCCGCTTGCTCATGGACCGCACGCGGCTCGAGCATCGCCCGGAGCTTGATGCCTTCGAGTCGATCCTGGCCGAGCACGGCGCCGCCATCACGGCTGCTCGCGCGCGCGCCGTCGCGGCTCTTGCGCCCGCGGTGCTCGACGCCTTCGAGCGCATCGCGGCGCACGGGCTCGCGCTCGACCTGAGCTACGTGCCGGGCGGCTCGGCCGACGCGAACGTCCTCCGCGAGCGGCTCTTCGCGTCCCGGCGGACGGACGCTCAGACACGGCGCGCGAGCGTAGGGCCGCAGTGCGACGAGCTGCTCCTCACGCTCGACGGACACCCCGCGCGGGTCGTCGCCTCGCAAGGCCAGCACCGCGCGATGACGCTCGCGCTGAAGAGCGCGGAGCTCGCCGTGGTGGGAGCGGCGCGCGGCGTGCACCCGCTGCTCTTGCTCGACGACGTCTCGAGCGAGCTCGACGCCGAACGCACGGCGGCCTTGTTCTCCCTGCTGAGCATGACCGAGAGCCAGCTCTTTCTCACGACCACGCGCCGCGAGCTCATCGTCACCGAGGTGGGCTCGCGATCGGAGCGTCGCGACTTCGAGCTGCAAGGCGGAGCGGTGCGGGAGCTCGCCTCGTAGGCGTCCCGCGCGGAGCCTCAGCGACCCTCCGGTAGCCTGCGCGGTGGACGCTCCTGAGCGCCCGCGATCGGCTCGCTCGCGAGCGCGGCCCTCGAGCGAAAAGGCGCGTTCTAGCTGCTGCGGGAGGGGGTGGCCTGTGCTAGCGTGCGCCGCCCGGAACTAGTACGGAATTCGAGCACTTGCGACTCGAATGCGCCTTGGTGTCGGGCCCCGAACCATGAGCGATCCCAGCGACGAGAGCGAGCAGCGGAGCGAAGGCGCGGCGGCGCCTGCCGGCGAGCGGCCGAACGAAGGCGCGGCGCCTGCCGACGAGTACAACGCAGCCAGCATCACCGCGCTCGAGGGTCTCGAGGCCGTGCGCACACGCCCGGGCATGTACATCGGCGACGTGCACGACGGCTCGGGGTTACACCACCTCGTCTGGGAAGCGGTGGACAACGCCGTCGACGAGCACCTCGCCGGCCACTGCACCGACATCTGGGTCGCGATCCACTTCGACGGATCGGTGAGCGTCGGTGACAACGGCCGCGGGATCCCGGTCGGCATGCACCAGAAGGGTGTGAGCGCGGCCGAGGTCGTGATGACCGTGCTGCACGCCGGAGGCAAATTCGACAACAAGAGCTACAAGGTGTCGGCCGGCCTGCACGGCGTCGGGGTGAGCGCCGTCAACGCGACGAGCGAGTGGCTCAAGCTCGAGATCAAGCGCGAGGGTCGCGTCTGGCAACAAGAGTACGCGCGCGGCGTGCCGAAGTACCCGCTCAAGGCCGTTGGCGAGACGACGAGCACTGGCACGAAGGTGCGCTTCATGCCCGATCGGGAGATCTTCAGCCTCACGGACTTCAGCTTCGACGTCCTCGCCAATCGCCTGCGCGAGCTCGCGTTCTTGAACGCGGGGCTGAACATCCACCTCAGCGATGAGCGACCCGGCGGCGCCCAGGAGATCTTCGTCTTCCGCGGCGGCGTCAGCGAGTTCGTGCACCACCTCACGGCGTCGAAAGAGCCGATCCACCCGGACGTCATCCACTTCGTCACCGAGGGCGAGACCACCATCGACGGCAGCGCGGCGCCGGTCGTCGTGGAGGTGGCGCTGCAGTGGACGGGCTCCTACCAAGAGGCGATCTTCTGCTTCACCAACAACGTGAAGAACAAAGAGGGCGGCACGCACCTCACGGGCCTGCGCACCGCGCTCACGAAGTGCGTCAACACCTACGCGACGAAAGAGGGCCTGTTCCGCGAGTTCAAGGGAGCGCTCAGCGGCGAGGACGCGCGCGAGGGGCTCACGTGCGTGCTCAGCGTGAAGCACCCCGATCCGTCGTTCGACTCGCAGACCAAGGCGAAGCTCGTCTCGAGCGAGGTGAAGGGCATCGTCGAGAGCGCCGTCGCCGAGAAGCTAGACCAGCACTTCGAAGAGCACCCGGAAACCGCGCGACTCATCGTCGAGAAGGCGGTGCTCGCGGCGCGGGCGCGTGAGGCCGCCCGCAAGGCGCGCGAGGTGATCCGCCAGAGCACGCTCGACGTGACCTCGCTCTCGGGAAAGCTCGCGAGCTGCCAGAGCCGCGATCCGGCCGAGACCGAGCTCTACATCGTCGAGGGAGAGAGCGCCGGCGGCAGCGCCAAGATGGGGCGCAATCGGCGTTTTCAAGCGATCCTCCCGCTCAAAGGCAAGATCCTGAACGTGGAGCGCGCGCGCCTCGACCGCATGCTCGGCTCGGCCGAGATTGGCACGCTCATCACCGCGCTCGGCTGCGGCGTCACGGGCGCGGGTGGACT
>SXGR01286545.1_pt1 | contig 11028 bp, 8 predicted proteins | sample 3174711 | NCBI WGS metagenome assembly SXGR01 (sample SAMN11356860, study PRJNA531348) | freshwater metagenome | isolation source: freshwater sample F1-60 | place: China: Fuxian Lake, Yuxi | collected 2017-12-25 | reverse complement strand
GTGGGCTAGCTGCACGAAGGGTTCCGTGTACTACACCGGAGTCCTTCGGGGCAGGCCGTGGACACCTTACGGTGGTCGCTACATTCTCGCACCACCACCTAAAGTCCTCTCGCGAAAGGACCGCCGTCCGACCGCCTGTGCCCTGCAATGAGTTCGATGGAAAGGAATGGTAAGAAAAAGGAAAAGTCTGGTAGCGGCGTGACAAGTCTTCGCGGCACGGTACGCCCTCTCCTCTCTGTAGGTGCGACTTGCCCATCTGAACTCCTCCCAACAAAGGAACGTACTCCATCCACTGAGGCTTACCCCCTCCGTAAACAACTGTGCTTCCCCATCACTCTCGCTCCCCTGTCTTCGACCCTCGATTCTCAATCCTTGCTCCTCGCTCCCTGCTCCCTGCTCCTTGCTCCCCGCTTCTCCTCACCCCTCCAGTTCCCAAATCCCCCGCATTCCCCTATACTCTACATAACTGATAGCCGCCCTGGCCTCTCCTTGTCGCCTCCCGCCTCTGATGCTATCATTATATATAAGAAAGTTTTGAACTGAGTCTAAGTATGGCCCAGCAATACGAGTCGCTGGCTGCCCTCAGTCAGGCCTGCCTCTCTTGCACCGCTTGCGACCTCTCCAAGCAGCGGACCCGCGTTGTCCCGGGGGAAGGGAACGAAAGAGCCCAGGTCATGTTCATCGGCGAAGGCCCCGGCTTTAATGAAGACCAGCAAGGCCGCCCGTTCGTAGGCCAGGCAGGAAAGCTGCTAGACGAACTTATTGCCTCCATCGGCATGAAGCGGTCGGACGTCTTCATCGCCAACGTCGTCAAATGCAGGCCCCCTGGCAACCGCGACCCCCTGCCTGCGGAGATCGCTGCCTGCGGCGATTGGCTGAACGAGCAGATACGCCTCATCAACCCAAAAGTCATCGTCACCCTGGGCCGCTACTCCATGGCTAAGTTCATGCCCGGCGATTCCATCAGCAAGGTCCATGGCTCGCCCCGAAAATTCGGCGAGAGGGTCGTCCTCCCGGTGCATCACCCTGCCGCCGCCCTCTACCAGCAAAGCCTGAAGCAGACCCTCCAGAGCGATTTCAAAAAGATCCCACAACTCTTAAAGGAAGCGGCGAAGGTCGAAGAGGCCAAGCCAGAACCAAAACAACTCGGCCTCTTTTAGGCCGCGAATGAGCGTGCATGAGTAAAGAAAAACTGCGGGTCATACCCCTCGGCGGTCTCGGCGAGATCGGCAAGAACATGATGCTCCTCGAGTATGAGGACGACATCATGGCCGTCGACGCAGGCGTCATGTTCCCCGATGAAGAGATGCTCGGCGTCGACCTCGTCATCCCTGATATGGCCTACCTCAGGGAAAAGATGGAGAAGTTTCGCGGCATCGCCGTCACCCACGGCCACGAAGACCACATAGGCGCATTGCCCTACGTCCTTGGCGAATTCAATGTTCCCGTCTTCGCCTCGCGCCTCACCAATGGCCTCATCAAGGTGAAGCTCCGGGAGACCAAAGGGCTGAAAAGCGCCGCGATCGAAGAGATTCGCCCCGGGGAGCGCGTCCGCCTGGGCAAGTTCGATGTCGAGTTCTTCCGCGTCTGCCACAGCATCCCTGATGCCATGGGCGTCGCCATCCGCACTCCTGTCGGCACCGTCATCCACACCGGCGATTTCAAGTTCGACCACACGCCTGTGGATGGCCGCGCCTCAGATCTCGCGAAGCTCGCCTCCTTCGGCAGCGAAGGCGTCGCTCTCCTCATGTCCGACTCCACCTACGCCGAGGTGCAGGGCTTCACCCCCTCCGAAAAGATCGTCGGCGAAACCTTGATGCGTGTGATTGGACAGGCGGAGGGGCGCGTCATCGTCACTACCTTCGCCTCCCTCATCTCTCGCGTTCAGCAGATCGCCGAAGCCGCGATCAAGCACGATCGCCGGGTCGCCATCGTCGGGCGCAGCATGGTGGAAAACGTGCAGATGGCCCTCAAGCTGGGCTATCTCAAGTTCCCGGAATCCACCCTGGCGCGCATCGATGAGGCGGAAGGCCTGCCTCCGAACCGCGTCGTCATCATCACCACGGGCGCTCAGGGCGAGCCGACCTCTGCCCTCGTGCGCATCGCGAACGAGGACCATCGCGAAGTCTCCATCCGCCAGGGTGATACCGTCGTCATCTCCGCCACGCCTATCCCCGGCAACGAGACCCTCGTCCACAAGACGGTCGATAATCTTCTCCGCCTGGGCGCAAAGGTCATCACGGACAAGGCCGATACCGTCCACGTCCACGGCCACGCGGCGCAAGAAGAGCTCAAAGCCATGATCAGCCTCACCAAGCCGCGCCACTTCGTCCCTATCCACGGGGAGTTTCGCCACCTTGTCGCCCACGCCGCCATCGCCAAGTCCCTGGGCGTCCATGAGAAAAACACATTCCTCATGGAAGATGGCGATGTCCTTGAGCTCAGCCACGAGCACGGGCACCGCAATGGCCGCGTCCAGGCCGGCCCCATCTACGTCGATGGCCTGGCCCGGTGGGAGACCTCAAGCGTCGTCCTTCGCGACCGCAGGATGCTCTCCAAGGACGGCATCGTCGTCGTCTTCCTCGTGGTGGACAGCCGCACAAGCCGCGCGGTCAGAAAGCCGGAGATCGTCTCCTACGGATTCCTCGAAGAAGACGAAGGCCAGCTCATCGCGGAGGCGAAAGAGCTCCTCATGGAAACCCTGAGCCACAACATGGGCCAGCTTGAGATTCCCTTCGTGCAGACGAAGGCAAAAGAGACCCTGAGTCAGTTCTTCTTCAAATCGACGAAACGCCGCCCCATGATTATCCCGGTGGCGATGGGGCTCTAGCGGAGGCGCGCCATGGCAAAGTCACACGGTGCTATCGGGGCGGTCAAGAATTTCGTGGCATCGCCCGGGTCTGCCATCAAGGGCCTCTTCACCGTCTCCGTCTGGCATGAGATGCTTGCCGGCCTTCTCCTTTTGGGCTTTGGCGCGCTTCTCTATTTCACCCACGGGACCTGGTGGAGGAATACCGGCTTCGGCAGCCTCATCGCGGTTCCCTTCGCCATCGTCCTCGTCGCCGCCCTCTCCGGCAGGCCCGTGTCGGTTATCCGCAGGTGGAACCTGTGGATCGGCGCCATGCTCATCGCCATGATGCTCTGGGGCGCGGTCTCCTTCTTCTCCACCGGCGCAGGCGCCCTCGCCGGGGCAAGCGTTGGCGGATACATCGGCCAGAAGATACTCGGCGCGCCCCATGTCGGCGGCGGCTTCCGCATCGCCTTCATCGGCATCCTTGGCCTCAGCTTCATCGCGCCCTCCCAGGCGGCATGGGCCGTCGCGAAGCTATCTGTGGGCGCGGGCTGGCTCGTGCACAACGGCGGGCGCTACACCTTCATCGCTGCGAAGAAGGCCTGGGCCAAGCTCGTCTTTGCCACCATGTGGACCGGTGACGCCCTTAAAGGGTGGATCGACCGTAAGCGCGGCATCGTGCCCCCGGTCACGGCGCAAGAGCCTGTTGCCGAGGTTGCCGAGGCTGAAACGCCCCCTGGCGGCCTTGCTGCCCCCTCTCCCGGCGCTGTGGAGCCGAAGCGCAAAGAGGCCAAGCTGCCCAAGCAGAAAAAGCAAAAAGTCTCCGCGACGGGCGAGCCCCTCGAAGACGGTAAGGACTACCTGGAGAAGCAGAGCGATACCGGCGGCTGGCGTCTTCCTTCCATCAAGATCCTCGAGCATATCTCCAGCTCTGCGCCCAGCGAATCAGACAACAAGTCCCGCGCCGCTGCGATCGAAGAAGCCCTGGCGAGCCACGGCATCGAAGGGAAAGTGGTGGAGATCAGCCCTGGCCCTGCGGTGACCCAGTTCGGCATCGAGCCCGGCTGGATACGGAAGCATAAGGACATCCGCCTGCGCGACGACGAAGGCAAGCTCATGGTGGACGATGAAGGCAATCCCGTCGTCAAGCGCGAAGAGGTCTCCAAGGTCCGCGTCAAAGTGGACGCCATCGCCAACCTGGATAAAGACCTTGCCCTCGCCCTTGCCACGCCGAGCCTGCGCATCGAAGCGCCCATCCCCGGCAAGGCCCTCGTCGGCATCGAGGTGCCGAACTCCAAGTCTGAGATCGTTGGCTTCCGCTCCATCATGGAATCGGCGGCATTCCAGAAGATGCGCGCCAAGAGCAAACTGGCCATCGCCCTCGGCAAAGGCACCGGCGGCGAGCCTGTCGTCGCTGATCTCGCCAAGATGCCCCACGTCCTTGTGGCGGGCGCCACCGGCTCCGGCAAAAGCGTCTGCATGAACGCCACCATCGCCTCTATCCTCATGTTCTCCACGCCCCGGGACGTGCGCTTCCTTATGGTTGACCCCAAGCGCGTCGAGCTGACGTCATACAACAGCATCCCGCACCTGGTGACGCCCGTCATCGTGGACGTCGACCAGGTCGTCGCCGCCCTCAAGTGGGCGCTCTGGGAGATGAGCGAGCGTTATAAGAAGCTGGCCGCCGCCGGCGTCCGCAACATCGAGGCCTACAACAAGAGCAAGCAAGTCGCTGAGCCATTGCCCTTCCTGGTCATCTGCATCGATGAGCTGGCCGACCTGATGATGACCGCTCCTATGGACGTGGAGCACGCCCTCACACGCCTGGCGCAGCTTGGCCGCGCCACAGGCATCCATCTCATCGTCGCCACCCAGCGACCCTCGGTGAACGTGGTGACAGGCCTCATAAAAGCCAACTTCCCCACCCGCATCGCCTTCGCCGTCTCTTCCCAGGTGGACTCCCGCACCATCCTCGATTCCGTCGGCGCGGAGAAGCTCCTTGGCAAGGGCGATATGCTCTACCAACCCCAGGACGCCCAGAAGCCAAGCCGCGTTCAGGGCGTCTATGTCTCCGACCGCGAGATCGAGAAGATCGTCCACGCCTGGAACAGCCAGGACGACGTCGCCCGTCCGCCGGATATCTTCAAAGACGTCACCCAGCTGGCCAATTCGCCCAATGCCCAGGGTTCCATTGCCCAGGACATGGATGACGGTGACGACGATGAGGAGGACGGCTATAGCGGCCTCAATAATGCCAGCCCTCCGCCTCCGCCATCGAGGACCGTGCCTGTGCAAGCATCCCCTGGCCCGGCCGCCTCTGCTCCTACGGGAGATGACGCCTTGCTCGGAAAGGCCCGCGCCATCGCCTCCCAGGGCACGCGAGTCTCGCCCTCGCTCTTACAAAAACGCCTCCAGGTGGGCTATACTAAAGCCAAGCGTCTGGTGGAGTTGCTTGAGGGTGAAGGCTACGCAGTCGCGACTGAAGAGGTCGCGTAGTCGGGGCGGCTCCCGCGTTCGGCGCACGGGCTGTGTGGGAGCCCTGCGATGGCCAAAGACCCGAAAGAGGCAGTCCCGGCTTCCCAATCGCACGAACAGCTTGTGAAGTGCATTTCGTGCGGAAGTGACTTGGCCTCCGCCGTCCTCTACCAGCGCTATCGCGTCTGTCCCTTCTGCCGCTTCCACTACACCATAAGCGCCGCGCAACGCATCGAGTTCCTCGTCGATCCGCGCACCTTCCGCGAGACGAACGAATCCCTCGTCCCCCTGGACCCGCTCTCCTTTGCCGATCGCGTCCCCTACAAGGAGCGCATCGCCGAAGCCCAGCGCGTCACCGGCCTCACCGAGGCGGTCATCACCGGGACGGGCCACATCGGCGGCGTTGAGGCCGTCCTTGCCGTCCTCGATTACGGCTTCATGGGCGGCAGCATCGGTAGCGCCGTCGGCGAAAAGATCACCAAGGCCGCGGAGATGTCAGCCCACCGCCGCCTGCCCTTTGTCCTCGTCGCCGCCGGAGGCGCGCCTCGTATCCAGGAAGGCGTCTTGGCCCTGATGCAGATGCCCAAGATGGCTATGGCCCTCCGCCGCCTGGGGAAAAAGGGCATCCCCTTCATCTCGATCCTGTCCAGCCCTGCAACAGGCCATCTCCTTGCCGCCTCCATGAGCATGGCCGATATCGTCTTCGCCGAGCCGGGCGCCATCATCGGCTTTGCCCCCAAGCGCCTCGCGGAAGAGGCCACGAAGGACGGGAAGACGCCCCAGGAGTTTCAGACCGCCGACTTCTATCTCGCCCACGGCATGATCGATGCTATCGTCGACCGCCGGCGGCTGAAGCAACAGCTTGCGCTTGCCCTTGATCTGCTTGGCTTCAAGTATCGCCTCACCATAGCCAACCGCAGCCGCTTGCGCTACGTCGAGCGGCCTGCCGCTCCTGCCTGGGAGCGCGTGCAGCTTGCCCGCCACGAGCAGCGCCCCACCGCCAGGGATTATATCGAGCGCATCGTCTCGAACTTCGTCGAGCTCCACGGCGATCGCATCTACGGCGATGATCCTGTCGTCGTCACCGGCATCGGCTATCTCGCCGGGGAAGCGGTCATGGTCATAGGCCAGGACCGTGGAAAGAAAGAGGAGAGCGGCAGTCATCACGAAGGCTATATCTACCCGGAGGGCTTTCGCAAAGCCCGCCGCGCCATGCGCCTTGCCGCGAAGTTCCGCCTGCCTCTTGTCACCTTTGTCGACACCCAGGGCGCGTACCCTGGCCTTGCCGCTGAAGAGCGGGGCCTGGCGGGCGCATTTGGCCTGATGGTCGCTGAGATGGCCGAGCTGCCCACGCCGGTGCTCTCCGCCATCATTGGCGAAGGTGGCAGCGAAGGGGCGTTAGCCTTCAGCGTGGCAGACCGCCTCCTCATGATGGAGAACGCCATCTACACGCCGATCTCCCCCGAGGCGGCAGCTCTGATCCTCTACCGCGACTCCTCCCGCGCGAACCAGGTTGCCGCATCCCTGAAGTTGACCGCGGAGGACTGCGTTGAGCTGGGCATCGTGGACGGCGTGGTGCCGGAGCCGGAGGAGGGCGCGCACACCAACATCGGCGAAGCGGCGCGGCAATTGGAGCGCCTCCTGGTGCAATCCCTTCTCGATGTGCAGATGACTTTCACCCGCACGCTGCTCCGCAACCGCGCGAAGAAGTTCAGGAAGATCGGCTCCTACGGGACGCTCTTCGAAGTGGCCCTCGCCTCAGAGGCGGACAAGGCCCAAGAGTCCTTCGTCAACAGCGTTCAGGACGTCGTCGACCGTGTCCTCGGCCGCGAGTCTGACCCCCACCGCCGCAACAGAAAGCGCGAAGACACCAACAGGCGCTAGGCTTCCGTTGCTTTGCGATGCCCTTAGCCGGGACGCTGCGCTGCTGGCCTCACGCGCAAAGGCATCTCGATAACGCAGTAGACATTGTCGTACGCGGTGACTGCTTGTGCCTTATGCCGGTGGCTTTGGTTCACGATGATCGGACGGCTCAGTCGCCGTGCGTTGACAGCCACCCGGTCCCCTCGCAAGCTGTCTCCCGCGTTAAAGCCCGTTGTGGGCGTGGGCCTGCTGGTGGACATCTATCTTTCCTTCGCGCAGCAGCTCGTTGCAGATATCCACCACGAGCGGCAAGTCGATCCGGAGCCTTCGCGCAACATCAGAGTAGTAAAGCGTCTGCCCTGACCGGAACAGGCCAAGGATTTCTTCTCTGGCCTTTGTCCTCGTGATGGTTCGCAGGACAACAACGTCGCTCGATTGCTGCAGCCGCAGGGCTTTGACATCCCGCTCAAGTGCCGAGACCTTGCGCCTAAGCGTGTCGGTGTCTGCCTTGTGGACAGCCGAAGGCCGCCGCGCTTGTTGTTTGACCGCCTGTACCATCGGATTGCTCCGCAACGTGCGCTGATGGCGCTACTGTATCACGGGTGGCCGCGTGTCTGTAGAGGCCCGGATGGCACAGTGAAAGTGAGTATGTTTTTGGAGAGCCAGCTGATCCGCGCTCACCCTATACCGCCTGCGTTACCTTCAGGTGGTCGAGGATAGCCTCGAACTCTCGCTTGGCGTCCTTGTCCACCAGGGCCACGGGCTTTGGCGGTTCCCGGAAGGCGCTGCGGAGCTGGATGGTGCCCAGGAACGGCACCCCTGCATCCTTCGCCAGCTTCTCGCCGCCGCCCTTGCCAAAGATATCGCCTGCCATGTTCTCCACCACGCCAAGGACTTTCACGTTCAGCTTCTTGATCATGTTGATGGAGCGCTTCGCATCCAGGATGGCCAGCTCTTGCGGCGTCGTCACCACAACAAAGCCGTCAAGCTGAAGCGTTTGCATCACCGTCAGCGCCGCGTCCGATGTGCCCGGTGGCATATCGATGACGAGGTAGTCCAGGTCGCCCCAGTCCGTCACCTCGATGAACTGCGTCAGCGCATTGTGGATCATGGGGCCCCGGAAGATGATGGCCTCCTCCTCGTTCTGCTGGAAAGAGCCCATGGAGACCACCTTCACACCGTGCATCACGGCGGGGGTGATCTGGCCGTCCACCACGTCCGGCTGTGAGGTGGCCTTGAGGAGCTTGATGATGTTCGGGCAGTCGATGTCTGCGTCCAGGAGGCCCACGGCCTTGCCGCGCTGGGCCAGCAGCACCGCCAGGTTCACTGCCACTGTGCTCTTGCCCACGCCGCCCTTGCCGCTGTACACGGCGATCTTGTTCTTGATCTTCCCCAGGCGCTCGCTGATGCGCTTCTTCTGGGCGAACTGGCGCTTCATCGCCTCGATGCGCGCCTTGGCGTCTGGCCCGGGTCCTTGGACCGGCGCGGGGCCGTGGGAGTGTCCGTGCGCGCCATGGTCGTGTCCGTGGTCATGCTGCTGCATTGGGTGCTCCTTACACAAGCAAAAGCCCCCAGGCGTCTGACCTGAGGGCTTTCGAAGAGGCGGGTGTTACTCGATGCCGAGCTCTTGCTTCACAGAGGGAGAAATCTTGTCGGGGCTCCAGGGCGGGTCGAAGGTCATCTCCACGTTCGCATCCTCGATCCCTTCGATCTCCATGATCTTCTCGCGCACGTTGTTGGCGATGTAGGGGCCCATGCCGCAGCCGGGGAAGGTGAGCGTCATCGTCACCGCCACGGTCTTGTTATCCTTTATCGCCACGTCATAGACAAGGCCAAGGTCAACGATGTTGTAGGGGATCTCGGGGTCAAAGACCTCTTTGAGCCGCTCCAGGACCTGGTCTTTTGTGATGGTGGACATGGCTGCCTCCTTAGGCTGCTGGGGACGACCTATGTTAGCACGCGAAGGGCTTTTTCCTTCAGGTGGAGCCATTCTATCAGCCATTGTTTACCAAGTCAATCAACAATAGGCCTTTTACTCCACCTTTGCGCTCAATCCTTGCGCTAGCTTTATCTCCTTTGCATGGTTCACCGTCCAGGCGATGCGATGGGTGACGGCGTCGATGAGCGTGCTCGCCGATGGCAGGCCCGTGCCGCTCTTTTTCAAGCCGCCAAAGGGCAGATGCACCTCTGCGCCGATGGTCGGCAGGTTCACATAGCCCACGCCGAAATCGCACCGCTCGCGCATCTCCCGCATGATGCGATAGTCGTTCGTGATGACCGAAAGGATGAACCCATACTCCGTGTCGTTGTAGATGGTCACTGCTTCATCGCGCGTCGTGAACGGTATCACCGCCACATGGGGGCCAAAGACCTCTTCGCGCAGGCAGCGTGCATCGGACCCGTGGCGCATCTGGTACACAAAAGGAGAGAGGAACCATCCCTTCTCATAGCCTGGGCCGCTCATGCGCCCGCCATCCAGCAGGACCGTTGCCCCTTCCCGCTTCGCCAGCTCGTTATAGCCGAGCACCTTGTTCATCGCTCCCTCGTTGATCACGGGCCCCATGAAGGTGCGTTCGTCCTGGGGCTCTCCGATCCGCATGCCTTTGGTCATGCGCAAGAACGAGTCCAGGAAGCGATCCAGGATATCCTGATGCACGATGAGGCGTGAGGCTGCGGAGCACCGCTGGCCGCTGGTACGGAAGGCGCTGGTGACGGCTGCTGCTGCGGCGAGCGAGACATCGGCATCTTCAAAGGCGATGATGGCGTTCTTGCCTCCCATCTCGCAGACGGCGTATTTGTGGTGATCGGCTGCGGCAGCCTGCCTGATCCTGCTGCCGACCTCCGAGGAACCGGTGAAGAGGATGACATCCACCTTTGGATGGACAACAAGAGGCCAGCCCACCTCGCTCCCGTGCCCCTGCACGAGGTTCAGGACCCCTGGCGGCAGTCCCGCCTCCTCGAACAATTCCACGATGCGCTGGCCGGCAAGGGGCGTGTCTTCAGCCGGCTTGAAGACGACGGTGTTGCCTTCGAGAAGCGACGGGAGGATAAGCCATAGCGGGATGGCGAAGGGGAAGTTCCAGGGGCTGATGACCGCCACAACCCCTTTTGGCTTGCGGAGCATGAAGGCATCTTTTTCCGGGATCTCCGATGCGATAACGTCGCCAAAGGGCATCCGCGCTCTCCCAGAGGTGAATTGCGCCATGTGGATGCCTTCCACGACATCAGCCCGAGCCTCGCTCAAGCATTTCCCTGATTCCCGCGCCACCAGCTTCGCCAGTTCCTCTGTGCGCGCTTTGGCAAGCTGGGCAAATGTATCGATGTATTCCCCGCGCTTGATCCTGGATAGCTCCCGCCACGCAGGGAAGGCCTTTCGAGCTGCTTCGACAGCCGCGTCAGCGTCTTCCGCTGTTGAGCGAGGGAACTCTCCCAAGACATCGTCTCTGTTGGCCGGGTTGACGCTGGCGAAGACCTCTTGAGAGGAAGTAACCCACAGCCCGTCGATGTAGTTCTTGTGCGCCATGACGACCTCCTTCACATCCTTCTGCCCGCAGTCTAACACCGGAGTCCTTGGTATAATCAGACGGAGCAGTCAGTGAAAGGCTTCTCTAGAGACTGGCAGGTTTGAATGTCCCTCTTCCGCGTCGCCCTCGCGCAGATCAACACAACCGTTGGCGACCTTGATGGCAATGCCGAGAAGGTGCGCAAGGGCATCGCTGAGGCGAAGGCTGTGGGCGCGAACCTCGTCGCCTTTCCCGAGCTGACCATCACGGGCTACCCGCCCGAGGACCTGCTCTTCAAGCCCCAGTTCATCGCCGACAATCGCGCGCGCCTCGACTCCCTCATCCCTGAGACACAGGGCATCACCGCTGTCGTCGGCTTTGTGGATGCCGATAAGG
>SXGR01601678.1_pt1 | contig 11032 bp, 5 predicted proteins | sample 3174711 | NCBI WGS metagenome assembly SXGR01 (sample SAMN11356860, study PRJNA531348) | freshwater metagenome | isolation source: freshwater sample F1-60 | place: China: Fuxian Lake, Yuxi | collected 2017-12-25 | reverse complement strand
TTCTGCCGCATACATCGTATCGGCCAGACCGAAGTGTGCCACCTCTGGAACCTGGTCGCCGAAGAAACGCGCGAATGCGACGTCTATAAGAAGCTGCTCGAAAAACTGGCGGAAGCAAGTAAAGCGCTCAAAGGCCAGGTCTTCGATGTGCTCGGTAAGGTGCAGTTCGAAGGTCGCCCGCTTCGTGAACTCCTCATTGAGGCCATTCGCTATGGCGATTTGCCTGAGGTTCGCGCGCGCCTGACCAAAGCGGTCGAGCACGCCTTTGACCCGAATACCCTGCGTGACCTTCTCGATGACCACGCACTTGCGCAGGATTCGATGGATGCATCACGCGTGCATCGCATCCGCGAGGATATGGAACGGGCCGAGGCCCGACGCCTTCAGCCTCATTATGTCGAGTCCTTCTTTCTGGAAGCCTTCAAGCGACTGGGCGGCGGCATCAAGCAACGCGAACCACGCCGTTATGAGATCACCAATGTCCCGGCCCCGGTGCGCAACCGCGACCGGTTGATCGGCATCGGCGAACCCGTCCTGCCGCGGTATGAACGCATTGCTTTCGAGAAAAACCTCGTCGCGCCACAGGGCCAACCCCTGGCGGCGTTCGTCTGCCCCGGACAACCGCTGCTCAGCGCGGTTCTCGACATCACACTCGAGCGTCATCGCGACTTGCTCCGGCGCGGGACCGTGCTGGTCGATGAAAATGATTTCGGCACAGCCCCACGGGTTCTCTTCTTCCTCGAGCACGCCATCCAGGATGCCAGCCTCACCAAGAGCGGCGATCGACGGGTGGTGTCGAAGCGGCTGCTGTTCGTCGAGATCGGCGCCGATGGCGCTGCGCGGCATCTGAATTACGCGCCCTATCTCGACTACCGTCCCTTGGCGAATGCTGAGCCCGGCATTGACGCCATCCTGCAACGCCCGGAATGCGCATGGATAGACAATGCGCTCGAAGGCAAGGCGCTGGGGCACGCGATCGGCAACGTTGTGCCGGAGCACCTTGCGGAGGTGCGCGACCGCAAGCTTGCGCTGCTCGCCAAGACCGAGGCCGCCGTCAAGGATCGCCTGACCAAGGAAATCAATTATTGGGATCACCGCGCCGAGCAGCTCAAGGACCAGGAGCGCTCCGGCAAGGCAAACGCACGCTTGAACTCGGGTGAGGCCCGCAAGAGAGCTGATGAGCTTCAGGCGCGGCTGCAAAGGCGGATGGAAGAGATCAATCGCGAACGGCAGATGGCGCCATTGCCGCCTGTTGTCCTGGGTGGATTGCTGGTGGTTCCCATCGGTCTGCTTCGCGCCATGGGCGGCGCAGCGGCGCCTCAGAACCAGTCAGCTGCGGACACCCAGGCGGCTGCCGCGCGGGCGCGAGAGATTGTGATGGAGGTCGAGCGGAGCCTTGGGTTTCTGCCGACCGACCGAGAATTCGAGAAGCTGGGCTATGACATCGAGAGCCGCATTACCAGCGGGTCCAACCAGGGTCGCCTGCGCTTCATTGAGGTGAAGGGGCGCATCGCAGGTGCGGACACCATCACCGTCACAAAGAACGAAATTCTCTACTCCTTCAACAAGCCTGAGGACTTCATCCTCGCCATGGTCGCCTTCCATGAGGATGGCGGACATGAGGTGCGGTATCTGCGCCGCCCCTTCCACGGCAAGGGCGTCACCACCGATTTCGCGGGCGCCACGGTAAATTTCCCCTTTGCACAACTGCTGGCTGAAGCAGTGCAGCCCTCGTGAGAACGCCCATGACCGCAAAAATCCGCAAAAAACTCATCGAGGTCGCGCTGCCGCTGGAAGCGATCAACACGGCATCGGCGCGCGAGAAGTCCATTCGCCACGGTCACCCCTCAACGCTGCATCTCTGGTGGGCGCGGCGGCCTTTGGCGGCGGCGCGTGCTGTGATCTTTGCGCAGATGGTGGATGATCCATCATCCTTCCCTGACCTCTTCCCTACCGAGAAGAAGCAGGAGAAAGAGCGCGAGCGGCTCTTCCGCATCATGGAAGAATTGGTGACGTGGGAGAACACCACCAACGAGGCTGTGCTGCAGAAAGCGCGCGAGGAAATCTGGACGAGCTGGCGGCGCGCCTGCGCCGAGAATGCCGATCATCCCCGGGCCAAGGAGCTATTTGACCGAAACGTGCTGCCCGCCTTCCACGATCCCTTCGCGGGTGGTGGAGCTTTGCCGCTGGAGGCGCAGCGCTTGGGGCTGGAGAGCTACGCCAGCGATCTGAATCCGGTGGCGGTGCTGATCAACAAGGCGATGATCGAGATCCCGCCGAAATTTGCGGGCAGGCCACCGGTAAACCCCAAAGCGCGTGACGAAGCCAAGCATGGCGAGTTGCGCGGCTGGAGGGGCGCGCAAGGGCTAGCGGAGGATGTGCGCTATTACGGCCAATGGATGCGCGACGAAGCCGAAAAGCGTATTGGTGCGCTTTACCCGAAGGTGACCGTTACCGCGGAGATGGCTAAGGAGCGGCCGGACCTGAAACTCTATGTAGACCAAGAACTGACCGTCATCGCCTGGCTTTGGGCCCGCACTGTCAAAAGCCCAAACCCAGCCTATGCCCAAGTGGACGTGCCACTCGCTTCAACCTTCATGCTGTCGACAAAGGCTGGCAAGGAAGCCTATGTCGAGCCGGTGATCGAGGGGGGCAGCTATCGTTTTGCGGTGAAGGTGGGCAAGCCGAAGGATGCTGAGAAGGCGAAGGGCGGGACGAAGCTATCGCGCGGTGCAAATTTCGAGTGCCTGATGTCCGGGACCCCGATATCGGGCGACTACATTAAGACCGAAGGTAAGGCCAGCCGGATGGGTGTTCGGCTGCTGGCAATAGTGGCCGAGGGTAATCGCGGCCGCGTCTATCTCGCGCCAACACCGGAGCACGAAGCGGTGGCGCGCAAGGCAAAGCCAGAGTGGAAGCCAGAAGTTATAATTTCAGGCAGCACACAATACCTCGGTGTAAAGCCATATGGAATGGAGCGCTTTGATCAACTCTTTACCGATCGTCAATTGGTAGCGCTGACCACTTTCTCAGAGCTTGTGCGTCAGTCGATCCAGCAGGTTCGCCGCGACGCCCTTAAAGCCGGTCTGCCAGACGACCCCAAGCCGCTCTGCGACGGCGGTACCGGCGCCGACGCTTACGCTGAGGCGGTAGGCATTTATCTGAACTTCGCTGTATCAAAGATAGCGAACATCGGCTCCACGATCGCATCCTGGATGAATGATCGAGGCGCGTTTCGGGAAACTTTTGCCCGACAAGCGATCCAGATGACTTGGGACTTCGCTGAAGCGAACTCTCTTGCTAGCGCCGGCGGTAGCTTCGACACCGCAATCGAAAAGGGAGCAATGGCAATTGAGGCGCTGCCCGTGGCGGCAGTTGGTTCAGCAACGCAGGCTGATGCGACCTCTCAGAAAATCAGCGCCGGGAAAGTAATTTCGACAGATCCCCCATATTACGACAACGTTCCATACGCAGACCTATCCGACTTCTTCTATGTGTGGCTGCGAGAATCGTTGCGCGGCGTGTTTCCAGACCTTTTCGCCACGCTCGCTGTGCCAAAGGCAGAAGAACTTGTGGCGTTTGCCTACCGGCACAATGCGGGGAAGTTGGGTGCGGAGTCGTTTTTCCTCGATGGTATGACGCAGGCAATGCAGCGACTGGTAGAGCAGGCACATTCTGCTTTCCCGGTCACGATCTACTACGCGTTCAAGCAGTCCGAAAGTGAGGAAGAAGGTGGGACAGCCAGCACGGGCTGGGAGACATTCTTGGATGCAGTCGTCCGCGCCGGTTTTGGCATCAGCGGCACTTGGCCGATGCGAACGGAGGGCTCCGGCCGCCTACGAGCACTTCAAGCCAACGCCCTCGCCTCCAGTATCGTACTAGTCTGCCGTAAGCGCGAAGCCAACGCATCCACTGCCACCCGCCGCGAGTTTGTTGCAGAACTCAAGGCTGAGTTACCCACTGCGCTGCGGCATTTGCAGGAAGGCAATATCGCACCGGTGGATCTGGCCCAAGCCGCTATCGGCCCGGGAATGGCAGTCTATACCCGCCACGCCAAGGTGCTCGACGCCGAAGGTAAGATGGTGCCGGTGCGCGAAGCCCTCAAGCTGATTAATGAAGTGCTTGACGAGACCCTTGCCGAACAGGAAGGCGATTTTGACGCCGATAGCCGTTGGGCCATCACCTGGTTCGAGCAGAACGGGTTCGCGGAAGGCGACGCCGGCGCGGCTATTTTGCTAACTACTGCCAAAGGTACTGCGCTCAACAAACTTGAGGAAACGGGTATCGTCCAATCCGGTCGCGGCAAGGTCCGGCTTTTCAAGGCTTCAGAACTTCCCGCTGATTGGGACCCTGCATCAGACCCGCGCCTCACGCATTGGGAAATCGTCCATCACCTGATCCGCGTGCTCGAAGCGGGTGGCGAGGCTGCAGCGGCCGCGCTGGTCACCAAGCTCGGCAACAAGGCAGAAGCGGCGCGAGAGCTTGCCTATCGTCTTTACATGGTGAGCGAGCGCAAGAAACGCGCGACCGAAGCTTTATCCTACAACGCCCTGGTGCAGAGTTGGCCCGAGATCATGCGTCTTTCGCAGGAAGCGGGTCAGACAACCGGTGCAGAGCCTAACCTTTTCAGCTCAATGGAGCGCTAATCCATGGCGATGACTAATCAGGAGCGCATCGGCAAAGCGATGGATCTGCTGCGCGCAGGGCTTGCGCCCTTCGTCGAGCGTGAAATCCAGGCTGCAGTGCAGGCCAATACCGTCCGCATGGACGCCGTGCGCCGCTTTGCCGAAGACCCGATGCTCGGCACCAAGCCCATCGAAAAATGGGATGCGGCAGGTCTGCTGAAGCTGATGTGGGAAACGTGGAACGACGTGTTTCGTCGGACGCTGGGGCATGCCGAACGCAGCCTGGTAAGCGAGCTGCGTGATGTCCGCAACAAATGGGCGCATCAAGAGCCGTTTTCGAGCCGCGACGCCGAACGCGCAATGGATTCCATGGTGCGTTTGCTCTCCGCCGTCTCCGCCAAAGAAGCGGATGATGTTGACCGAATGATGATGGAATTGCGCCGCCTGACCATTGATGAACAGGTGCGCGGCGAAAAGCGCAAGGCAGGCGGATCATTGATCGAAGCCGCTGCAGCGGGCAGCCTGAAGCCCTGGCGGGATGTGGTGACGCCGCACGCAGATGTCGCCAGCGGGCGCTACCAGCAAGCGGAATTCGCGGCCGATCTCTGGCAAGTGCATCTTGGCGAAGGCAGCGACGAGTATCGCAAGCCTGCGGAGTTTTTTCGCCGGACCTTCCTAACCGAAAGCCTGAAGCGTCTGCTGGTTGGTGGTGTGCAGCGCCTGTCGGGCAAGGGCGGCGATCCGGTTGTGCAGCTTCAAACCAATTTCGGCGGCGGCAAGACGCACTCAATGCTGGCGCTGTATCACCTTTTTGGGGGTGCCAAGCCGAGTGATCTTTCGGGTATTGACGCTGTTATGGCCGAAGCTGGTGTCAACGTATTGCCCACGGCGCAACGCGTTGTGCTTGTCGGCAACAAGATCTCGCCCGGTAACCCTTCCACGAAGCCTGACGGCACTGTGGTACGGACGCTTTGGGGAGAGCTGGCTTGGCAGTTGGGTGGCAAGAAGGCTTTTGCTCGCATCGCCAAGGATGACGAAAAAGCGACCAGCCCGGGCGACGTTCTGCGCGAGCTTTTTGTCGAATATGGACCATGCCTCATCCTGATCGATGAATGGGTGGCCTATGCGCGCCAGTTGCACGACCAGAGTGATTTGCCTGGCGGAGGGTTCGAGACACAATTCACCTTTGCCCAGGCGCTGACTGAATCCGCTAAACTCGCCAAAAATTGCCTGCTCGTTGTGTCTTTGCCGGCTTCCGATACCGCAGGCTCTCCGCACACGCAGGCCGATGATGTTGAAGTAGGCGGCATTCGCGGTCGTGAAGCGCTGGATCGTCTTCGCAATGTGGTGGGGCGAATTGAGTCATCCTGGCGTCCCGCAAGTGCCGAGGAAGGATTCGAGATTGTCCGGCGCCGACTGTTTGAGCCACTGGCGGGCGATAACTTCAAGAGCCGCGACGTGACCGCACGCGCCTTCGCCGATCTCTATCAGGCGCAAGGTCCGGAGTTTCCGCCTGAGTGCAGGGGCGGCGAATACGAAAAGCGTATTCAGGCCGCATTTCCGATCCATCCCGAAATCTTCGATCGGCTCTACACCGATTGGTCGACGCTGGTGAAGTTCCAGCGCACGCGTGGCGTACTGCGCTTGATGGCTGCGGTGATCCATAGCCTCTGGGAGAAAGGGGATCGCAGCCCGCTCATCCTGCCTTCGACGATCCCGATCGATGATCCGCGGGTGCAATTCGAGCTTACGCGGTATCTTTCGGACAATTGGATCCCGATCATCGAAAAGGATGTGGACGGGCCAAATTCGCTGCCGCTGCGGATTGACGGCGACGTCCCAAATCTTGGGAAGCTTTCGGCGACACGGCGCGTCGCCCGAACCATCTATCTCGGCTCGGCGCCTACCGCTGCTGCAGCCCATCGCGGCCTTGAAGATCGGCGTGTCAAGTTGGGCTGCGTGATGCCTGGCGAAAGCCCCGCCGTCTTTGGTGATGCGTTACGTCGATTGGCGAGTGCGGCGACCTATCTTTATCAGGATGGTCCCCGCGCATGGTACGCCACGCAGCCGACCGTCACGAAGCTTGCCGAGGACCGCGCGGAGCAGCTGAAGCGCGATCCAGACAAGATCGCTACCGAGCTTGATGCACGTCTGCGCGCCGATCTCAAGCGAGGCGGGGAGTTTGCGCGCATTCATCCGCTGCCTCGTTCGGGCGCAGATGTACCGGATGATCTCGATGCACGGCTGGTTGTGCTGCCTGCCGAGCATCCATACGCCAAGGAAGCAGGGAACCCCGCCGAAGCGGCAGCCAAGGCGATTCTCGAGTCACGCGGGAATGCGCCGAGGCTCTATCGAAACACTCTGGTCTTTCTCGCCGCAGACAGGGTGCGCCTGCAGGATCTGGATGAGGCGCTCAGAAAGTATCTGGCGTGGTCGTCGATCGTCGCAGACAAGGAAACGCTCAACCTCGATCCGCATCAGGCCAAGCAAGCGGAAACCCAGAAGCAGGCCGCTGAAGGTGCGGTGACGGCGCGACTGCCTGAAACCTATCAATGGCTCTTGGTACCCGAACAGCCCAACCCGCAAGCGCCAATGGCATGGCAGGCGTTACGCCTCTCAGGAAATGACGCCCTTGCGGTACGGGCGACGAAAAAACTGCGCTCTGAAGAGATGCTGATCGGGGCGCTTGGTTCGACGATCCTGCGCAAGCACCTCGATGCAGTACCGCTGTGGCGAGGAGATCACGTGGCGATCAAGCAGATTGCCGATGATTTCGCGCGCTATCTCTATCTGCCACGTCTGGTCGCGCCTGATGTGTTGGCGCAGTCCATACGGGATGGTCTCGCACTACTGACATGGCGGGCAGATACCTTCGCCTATGCAGAGAGCTTTGATGAGAGTGCTGGCCGCTATCGAGGTCTGCGCGGCGGGCAAGGCATCAATATTGCCGCAGATAGCAGCGCTTTGTTGGTCAAGCCTGATGTGGCGCAGCGGCAGCTGGATGCGGAAGTTCCCGCTCCCCCCGCGCCTGGGGCCGGCAACGGTGGCCAGCCGGCTCAGCCAGGTAATCCCATCAGCGGGCCTGGTGGCGGGCCAACCCAGCCGCCTGTCGTCGAAAAGCTGCGACGGTTTCATGGGTCAGTGAAGCTGGATTCAAGCCGTGTCGGGCGAGACGCTGGGCGGATCGCGGACGAAGTGATCGCCCATCTTGCGGGTCAGATTGGAGCGGAGGTCACGGTGACGATTGAGATCGAGGCGCGTCTTCCGGATGGTGCATCCGATCAGCTCGTGCGCATCGTCACCGAAAATAGCCGCACGCTTAAGTTCGACAGCCAAGGGTTTGAGAAGGAGTGATCAGCCTCGGAACCACCTTGATTGATCAATGGCGATCTGTGGTGCTAATTGGGGATGACAGATTTTGTGTCTGAGGCTGACATACGAGGAGGCATTGCTTTGGAAAAGGCATGCGAGCCAGCTCATTGCAGACGCAAAAGCGAAATCCGCGTCGATCCCATGCGATCCTTTATTCGGCTCGAACCCACGCCTTTCGTCGCTCGTCTCGGAAATCGACGGCATAAAAAAGCGCCACGGCCTTCTGATTGAGCGCGCCCTGATCTTCGCAATCAATAAGTTGCCAAACTGGCAGGCGGCGAAAGAGCAAATCCCGCTTGCCAGCGGCAAGGCACATCTCGACTGCTTGGCCTTCAACGGCGCATCAGGAAAGCTCTACGTTTTCGAATGCAAGCGAGGTCACGGGTCGTTTGACGGAGACAAAATCAAGGCGATCGATCAGCGGCTTGATAGCATCAGTTCGGCCATCGGCTCATATGCAACGACGAAGAGCTGGCACGTCGCTTCGAGCGACGTCTTTATCCTCAGCTTCTACGGCGCCAAATGGAAGTCGAAGTACCCCATCTATGATCGACACAGCGTAGCCCGGCTTTTTGAGCCCTGCGCGGGGCGTTTTTTGTCCATCTATATCGACCATATAGAAGCAATCACGACCAGTACGTACAGCGCGGAACTTCGGGATGCCGTTAGTATTGATCGAGGAGAGACTATTTTTGATTTGGTCGATCCGGATCGCGAGAAGCCTTGGCCAGATCTTCTGTTCACCGAAAATGGTGCTGATTTTGTTTTGGCGGAGCGCAGCTTATAAGCCTGCGAGGATTCTTTGTTTCCACGCTAGCGACAGGCTCGCGCCTGATCGCGCATGACTTGGTAATCGGCCAGCATCTGCTCGATTGCCGCACTCCGCGGCAGCCCCTCCAGTTCCACTGCCGCCCTAGCCAGGAACTCTCGGCTGTAGGCCGGCACTGGCGGACACGCTCCTCCATCAGAACGACCCGTGGCGCATCCGATGAGCAAGGTCATCGCGATCGCGAGGACGGCGAGACGCAGCATCCAGTTGTTCACGTTGCACCTCGATTGTTCTGCGCATCCGCTCGACACGCTCCGCATTGCGCCCGGCCTGGCGCGCGCCGAGTAGGATCGCGGTGACAGCCCCGATGATTGCGAAGAGTCCCGCGAGCTTGATGGCATAGGGAGCGATTAGTCGGCCGAGGATCGCGATCACCGGAGCCCCCTGCGTCGATCGTCGATCCGAGCCCAGATCATGTAGGCGATACCGGCGAGTGCAGCGGCGCCAACCACCCACGGCGCCACCTGAAGCAATGACTGCAGCAACGGGATCGCGGGCTCGACCTGCCGGACAGCCTCAGCCGTTAACCCGAGGACCGTGGCTCCCGCCGCCACCTGTCCACCCTGGACGGTGCGCGTCTTTGCCAGCGGACGCTGCGGCGGTTCGACACCTGCCAGAATCAGGCCTGCATCGATCTCGGCCTCCGTGTAGGGCTGCTGCCCATTCTCGTGCTTGATGATGGCCAGGACCAATGGTCTGAGGACAGCGTAGTCATGCACGTCGATCCGCTCTTCTGCGCCGACCCCGACGGCCGCTGCTACGACGCGGACGTAGGCGCCCGTATCGTTTTCGACGGGCGGCGCCCAGCGACCGATCATCTGCTTGATGTTCCGCAGCCCGACCCGATCTTGGTAGGCGATGAGGGTTCGGGCGAGTGCCCTGATGCCCCACTTAGCCGAGGCGAACTGGAAGAACTCCGCGTCGGTCTGGGTTGTCGCCAGCCCCTGCCAGGGATCCGCTGACCGACGCAGATTGCCGGGATTGTGGTTGCGAATGCCGCGCGGAAGCGCGCGGCCTCGAGCGATCGAGGCAGTCATGGTCAATCTCCTGGGATGAATGCCGCAGAGTGGCGGCGAGGTCAGGCGACAGCGAGTTCCGCCGGCAGCGTGATCACGGGGATACGGGTCGGCAGACTGTCGCGGCGCATGACCGGCCCCTCGATTTCGACGAGGACGAGTCGGGTGAGCCAGTAGAGGGATGCCGCTAGGACCGCGAGATTGTGGGTGAAGCTGTTGTCACAGGCCTGCCGCCACAGTCCGTCTTCGAGGAACAGGCACGCCCCTTGGCAAAGCTGCAGCACCGGGCAGCTCCGACACTCGGCGCGCGTCGACCAGTGATGGGCCGTCGTAAGACGGATGTCCTCGAACGCCTGGATCGAACCGATCCGGTGCTTGGTGGCCGCACTCGTATTCTGACAGGTCAGGGCATTGCCCTTGAGATCGACGGCCAGATCAGTCGGCCGGTCCATGCCGCATTTCTGGCCAAGAGATGACGCGGGGCGCGCCTGTGCGATGGAGCGGAAGAACTCGTCGATCTTCGAACGCAGGGTCGAGACCGGCATGCTCTCACCGCGCACCGCTTCCCAGAACACCGCCTCCAGATAGGCGCGATGCTCGCTCTCGGTCTGGGGCGAAAGGGCGACGCCGCCCTGATCGTAGGGCAGCAGGATTTCCTCGGTGGAGAGCGGAATATCGTCGACCGGCACGCCCAAGCGCTCGGCAATGTGGCGCCGAACTGCAGCCAGCGACGTGTTGTGCTTGTGCAGCACGCAGTTGAAGCCGATCCGGCCCCAGGGTCGCAGACGGTCGTAGAGCTTACGTATCGCAGCACGCTGATCGGGATCATCGAGCGGGTCCGGCCCGCGATAGCGCATGGCCGGGCCGTCATGGCTGATCCCGACACCGAAGCCGAGCTTGTCCAAGAACTCGATCTTGTCGTCGTCGATCAGCGCGCCGTTGGTGATGACGTTGAAGCGAGCCTTGGGATAGGCCGATCGCAGCGCGCCAGCGAGGACGCGGAACGTCTTCCAGTAGACCAGCGGTTCGCCGCCCCAGAATTCGATGCGCACGCCGCTGCCATCGCCTGCCTTGCCGCCGTCGAACCATGTCGGCAGGCGGAGCAGGAAGGACTCCACATCGCCCATGTCGCCCTGGATCTCGTGGGGCTGGGACGCCTGATTGCAGTAGGTGCAGGCGTAGTTGCACTT
>SXGR01502785.1_pt1 | contig 11032 bp, 8 predicted proteins | sample 3174711 | NCBI WGS metagenome assembly SXGR01 (sample SAMN11356860, study PRJNA531348) | freshwater metagenome | isolation source: freshwater sample F1-60 | place: China: Fuxian Lake, Yuxi | collected 2017-12-25 | reverse complement strand
TGTCAGGACAATGCCATCAACTGGATCGACTGGTCGCTGGCCCAGCGCAATGTGCCGCTGCTGCAGTTCGTCAGGCAGCTGGTTCATCTGCGACGTCAGGCGCCAGGCTTGCGTCGCGATACATTCCTGAAGGGCGCACGCGGTCCCGGTCATGAGCACAAGGATGTCAGCTGGCGGCACCCGCACGGCCATGAACTGGATGCCGGCGACTGGCATGACGGCGATGCGAGCGCCATCGGCGTGCTGATCGGTCAGGCGTTTGTGGATCTGCATGGCGATGCGCAGGGGCATCTGTTTCTGCTCTGCAATGCCGGCGATGAACCGGTGCGCTTCGTGCTGCCCATGCCGCAGCGCAGTGTCGAATGGCGTCTCGCATTCGACACTTCAGTCAACGGCATGATGCCCGAACCGCCGCTGATCCGTGATGCCTGCGTGGTGCAGGGGCACTCCATGGTGCTGCTGACCGATGGCCTGCACGAGCGGCGTTTATATCCCCGCAACAGCTAGTTCCCAGAACCGCCCATGAACACGCTCGATCCCCAAACCCTCGCAACACTGGCAGCACAATATGGTTTGGGTGAGTCGTACCACGACTTTCGCGGTGAATTCCGTCCCTTCTCGGCTGCGGCGCGCAGCGCCATTCTGCAGGCAATGGGTGTGCTTGACCGTGGCGGCGCGACCCAGGCCGCTCCGCCGTCATTGCCGGTGCAGGTGCGCACCCGGGAAGAATTGTTCGTGGACATTGCATTGCCCGCCGATGCCGTCAGTGTGCTGCTGCAGATTCAATGCGAAGCCGGCGAATCGGTTGCAGTGACTCATGTTGCGAGCGGCCTGCAGCATATTGCCGATGATGTGTATCGCATGCCGCTGCCGTCCGGCCTGCCGCTGGGTTATCACCATCTGTACGTGCAGGTCGATGGCGCCCAGTTTGCCGATTGCCCGCTGATCATCGCACCACCATGCTGTTATGAACCGCAGGTCATTCAGCAGGGAAAGCGCTTGTGGGGACTGTCCATCCAGCTGTACACGCTGCGCTCGCAGCGCAACTGGGGCATCGGCGATTTCGCCGATCTCAAGGATCTGATTCGTCAGGCCGCACCCACGGGCTGCAACATCATCGGCCTGAATCCCCTGCACGCATTGCGGCCCGCCGATGCGGCGCACATCAGTCCGTACAGTCCATCGCATCGCGAATTCATCAACCTGCTGTACATCGCAGTGACTGATGCGCCCGAGTTTGCAGCCTGCGCCGAAGCCCGGCAGTGGCTGGCCGCACATCGGCAGCAGATCGCCACCGCACGCGCCACCGGCAACGTGGAGTATCTGGCGGTGGCGCGACTCAAGTTTCCCGTGCTGCGTCTGCTGTACGCGGAGTTTGCACGCACACATCTGGCGCACCAGACGCCACGCGCCCGACAGTATCTGGCGTTCGTCGCCGAGCGGAGTGAGGCGCTGCAACTGCACGCGCTGTATGACGCGCTCGATCAGTACTTCAGCACGCAGCCCGGCCGACACTGGGGCTGGCGCAGCTGGCCGGCGGAATATCACGATCCGCACAATGCAGCGGTGCGCGAGTTCGCCGTGAAGCATGCGCGACAGATCGAATACTTCATGTACCTGCAATGGCTGGCGTTCACGCAACTGGATGAAGCGCAGCAACTGGCGCGCGACTGCGGCATGGCGCTGGGCCTGTATGGTGACGTGGCGGTGGGCGTCGATCCCAATGGCTCGGAGGTGTGGGGCAATCGCAGCCTGTATGTCGATGGCGTGGGCGTGGGCGCGCCGCCCGATCCGCTGGCGCTGAAAGGCCAGGACTGGGGCATTCCGCCGCAACATCCCGCGCAGCTCACGGCGCAGGCCTATCGGCCATTCATCAGCATGCTGCGCGCCAGCATGCGGTCGGCCGGCGCACTGCGCATCGATCATGTGATGACGCTGTGCCGTCTGTGGTGGGTGCCGCGCGGCTTCGAAGCCACCGAAGGCGTGTACGTGCACTATCCGCTGGATGGCCTGATGAAACTGGTGGCGCTGGAAAGCGTGCGCAATCAATGTCTGGTGATCGGCGAAGATCTCGGCACCGTACCCGACGCCATGCGCCACGCCATGGAGCGCTTCGGCCTGTATCACTACAAGGTGCTGTTCTTCGAAAAGACCCGCGACGGCCAGTTTGTCGAGCCGCACGACTACGTGCCGCGCGCACTTGCCGTGGTGACCACCCACGATCTGCCGCCATTCAAAAGCTGGTGGCTGGGTGAGGATATCGCCCTTCGTGAAAGACTCAGGCAGTATCCCGATCGCGCCACGCTGGAGCTTGTGCAACAGGAGCGCGAGCATGACAGGCACCTGCTGATGCAGGCCCTGGTGCGTGCCGGCCTGTGGTGGTGGCAGCAACATGAACCGCTGCCGCAGTATTCGCTGGCGCTGATGCGCGCTGCATATCTGTACGCCGCGCTGTCCCCTTCTGCACTGCTGGTAGTCCAGCCCGAAGACCTGCAGGGCATGACCGACCCCGTCAACGTGCCCGGCACCAGCACCGAACATCCCAACTGGCAGCGCAAGCTCAGTGAAGATCTCGCGGAGACGTTGAGCAAACCGGATGTGCAGGAGGTGATGCGGGCGTTGAACAGGGCGAGGCGGGGGGAGAATCCAAATTGAAAGATTGATCACTGAGTTCAGTGGGCGCGGACTGACGTGTCAGCACGCCAACCCTTCAATCTTCTGATTTGCGATTTCTATGGCGAAGCCGTATGCGTTGAGTCGTCATACCGCCTCTTCAGAATTGGTTTGGCCCATGATGTTTAAGTATCCCGAGTTCCAACGCCGCCGCCTCAGGGAGGGCTTGCCACCTAAAACCTTCCCGGCTTGCTCAACCAGCCGTCGATGTAGTCATACGTGGTCTTGAGCGTGTCACCAAACTGGCCGGGTATTTTTTCGCAGCGTGTGCAGGTGGTGTAGCCGTGGCTGGCGCCTTCCACGAAGGCGATGCTCTTGTCGGGACTGGCGGCGTTTTCATGGATGATTTCAGCTGCCAGATATTCCCAGTTGCCGGTCATGCCCATGGTCAGCAGCGGTACCTTGATGTTGCGTACGCTGGCGGGCGGGGTGGTGTAGCTGGAGGCCCAGTCCACGCCGCGGATGGTGCTTTCGTCATAGGCAAAGTCGTTATTTACGCGCAACGCGAACGAGGTAAGGAACCGGCGCACCGTGGTGCGCAGTGAAGCGGTCTGCATCGAAGCCGTTCTGCGGATTCCACAGATTCAGCGCCGGGTCGATTTTCAACCCCGTGGTTTCATCCAGCACCGCAGGATCAAGACTGAACAACGTCATGGCCGAAGTGCCATAGTTGGAATCGATCAGCATCAGACCGTCTGCTGGAGGCAGCCCTGCAAGTGAGTCCTGACACTTGAGGATTTTCTCCGGTCCCTGACAGGCCTTCAGTCCGTCTTCGGCGATCGACTGATAACTGGCCATCAGGACACCGCCACCGCTGTGTCCGAACAGCACCACCTTGCGGATGCCGGGTTGCATGCGCAGCCAGGCCACGCCCAGTTTCGCGTCCAGCAGGATGCGGTCGATGTCCCGGTCAGTCTCGGCGCCCGATTTGCTGCTGGTGTTGTTGGCGCACAGCACGCGATAACCGCGCTGCGACAGTTGCATACAGGCGGAAAACTGCAGGTAGTCACCCGATGCGTGCATGACGAACACGCCGATTTCGGCTTTCGGCCCAGGCGTCACCGGTTCATACCACACGCCCGGTACGCCCTGTCCCAGTCTCACGAAGGTGTTCTTGATTGCCGGCGACTGCGCCATGGCCGGTAGCAGACAGCAGCCCAGTACCGCCATCAATGCTGCAAGCAGTGTCTTTTTGTTCATGTGTTGTCTCCCCCGGATGTCATTGCGTTACAGCTATTGTGCGCGCTCGAATGTCACGATGCTGCGTGTCATGCCCTTGTCGGGCCAGTTGGGCATCACTCGCCAGGGCGTGAGAATCTGCAGGCGTTCGCCCTCCAGCTTGAACGTGCCTCTCTGTTCGGCGCCCACCCATTCCGGGTTCCAGGCAGTATCGACTGCGGTGACCCACTGATCGCCTTCCACACACGGTATGTGCCGGTGTACGCGATCATGCTGTCGAGCAGCCTGGCGCGCTCCTGAACGGTCTGTGCCGGCTTGCGTCCCTCCGGAGTGAAGACCGCATGACCTGCCGGATGCTGGCCCATGGCAGGTTCTTTATGGCCCGTCGCCTGTCGCTCGATTTGATACGTGACCAGCTGCCACAGGCCGTGCAACTGCGTGCCGTCAGTCGCGACAACCGGTTGTGTTGCGGTGAGCAACACGAGCAGAGTCGATGCAATCCAGTTTCTAACGCGCATTGCTCGTCACATCCGGCATGTACGTCTGCATCGAGTGATCCGGGGCATTCACAGCAATTACGAATCGGTCTTGCCGGCTTCAAGCGACGTTTAGTGTACCTTGCGAAACACACGGAAACGCTCGGTATCGACCCTTATCGCCGCTTGCTTTTATTTGCGATCAGGTACTGTTGTCCTTTTAGTAAGTCCTGCAACAAAAGACAAACAGGACTTGAGCGCCCGGTGCTGATGACTGCGCGCTATTTTCAGCCGTGCCGATCACCGCACTTCAATTTTCTGCCAGGCTCCCGAGCGCCAGCGCAGGAACATGGCGCAGCCGATCAGGCACACATAGATCACTGCGGCGAGCCAGCCGCCGACTGCGCCCATGCCGAATTGCGGCAACCAGGTCACCCAGCCGTTGCCTTCGGTAAACGACAGGCTGTGGGCGAGCGGCACAAAGAAGAACCATGACATGCCCAGCACCAATGCGGCCGGCACAGCGGCATCGCCGGCGCCGCGCAGGCAGAAGCTGGAGCCCAGCGTCATGCCGTCGAACAACTGATAGGCGCCTGCCAGCCAGATGATGGTGATGCCGGTGCGGATGACTTCTGCGGCCAGCGGATCATTGGCATTGACGAACACGGGCATCAGCCATGGGCCGGTGAGACCCAGAATCAGGCCAACGCCACCCATGTACAGCGTGGCCAGCAGGATGACAAAGTTGCCCAGCTTGCGTGCCCATTGCCTGTGACCCGCGCCGATGGACTGGCCGACCAGCGTGGTGCCGGCCAGTGCAATGCCGATGGCGGGCATGTAGGCGATGGAAGTCAGCATCATGGCCACCTGTGTCGCGGCGCCATCGACGGCGCTGAGCTTGACCTGCATGAGTTGAAACAAGGCAAAGCCGAACAGATCGGCCGCCAGCATCACGCCCATGGGCAGACCGAGGCGGAACTGGCGATACAGACGGGGTCCATGCAGTCGCCAGGTCAGCCGTGCACGATACTTGTGGAAATCCTGCGCACGCAGGAACACCCACAGCGCCATAAGTACGCCCACCGCCGTGGCGCAGTTGGTGGCCCATGCCGCGCCGGCCACGCCCCAGTTGAACTTGAAAATGAACAGCTGCGCCAGTACCGCGTTGATGCCCAGCGTGAACAGGTTGATGAACAGCGTCACGCGCGCGCGGCCGATGCCGTTGAAAAATCCCAGCAGCGCCCACAGCGCCACGCCCAGCGCCGCGCCCAGCATGCGGGGTTGCCAGAATTCCAGCGCCAGTGCGAGCACGGCTGGATCCAGACCGAAGGGCGCGAGTATCCATTCGCCCTTGAGGCCGATGAACGCAAATGCCGGCGCAGTGAACAGCGCCGCCCACAGAGCCGTCCACGCAGCCTGCGAGGCGCGGGTGAAGCGACGACTGCCCCAGGCCTGTGCGACGATGGTCTGCACTGCCATGCCCACGCCTCCCAGCACACCGATGAACACGATGGTGAGCCAGTGCACGGCCGCCATGCCGGCCAGTGCCTGCGTGGAGATGCGCCCCACGAACCAGGTGTCGGTGAGATTCAGCAGCGACTGCACGGCGCTGTTGGCGATCAGCGGGCCGGCCAGCGCCAGCACTATCCTCCAGTCCACATGCGCACGGCCCTGCGCATCGATGCGCTGTGCAGGCAATTGAGGCTGAGTGGCGGTGCGGTTCATGCGACGTACAAGGTTTGGTCCGGCGGCCCGACAGTGTAACCGTTGCCTGCGTTGTATTCGTACCAACCCGGGGCAGCAGGGCTCCGCTTCATCACGCGCTTGTCATGCCTGCAAAACAAGAAGGCCCTGCTGTGTGGCAGGGCCTGATGCTGTGAGAAGGTGTGATGATGAGGATGACTTGATGATCACCTGGGGCTGTCGAAGCGCAGCCTGATCTTGGTGGGTTGCGAAGTGGGTTTGCCATCGCGCATGGGCGGCTCGAAACGCCATTGCTCGACTGCCTGCACGGCAGCCCAGTCAAATACTTCCTTCGGGTCGGAATTGCTGGCGCGTACGTTCTCGACCGCGCCCGTCGGCGTAACCGTGAACGACACTTCAACCCAGCCGCTCACGCCGCGATTGCTCGCCGAGGCCGGGTAGGCCGGCGCCACGGTCTTGATGCGTTTGAGCGGTACCGGCGGCAAGATCGCCGACTGTGTGTTGCTGATCGGTGTTGCCTGAGCGGCCGCTTCAGCAGCCTTCTGTGCAGCGGCTGCGGCTGCCACTGCCGCATCGCGTTCTGCCTGAGCCTGTGCCGCTGCTTTCTGCGCAGCCTGCGCTTCGGCTGCAGCGACGCTCCTGTTGCGCGTTTCAGTCAACGAGCGCTCGATGGAACTCAGATCGGCGCCTGCGAAGCCAAGCTGACGGGCCGAGGCCAGCAGAATTTGCGCCTGATCCATCTGGTTCTGTTCGGCAGCGCGACGTGCGCCGTCAATCAGGCGATTACTGAGGGCGCGTTGCGCCTGCGCAATGCTGGGATCGGTGGGGTCGAGCTTGCGGGCTTCGAGGATGCTGTCGCGTGCATTGTTGCCGGCGGGTGCAATCAGGCGACCGCTATCCATGTCGTCCTGCGCATCGGCGAGCAGCGCGCGTACCTTCTTGCCCAGATCCTGCGCCTGGGTCAGTTTCAATCGTTCGCGTTCACGCGCCACCTGGCCATCGAGGAATTTCAGGCGCGAGTTGTCGGGGGCAACGTCACGCGCCTGTTCCAGCACCGTGACGACGGTTTCCAGTTGTTCGGCGCTCAGCGCCGCCTCGGCCTGTTCCAGAAGCTTGTTGGCCACTGCATCGATTCCGGCCTGCGCACGCGGGTTTCGGGGATCGATGGCCAGCGCGCTGCGATACAGATCCAGAGCGCTTTCGCCGGGCGGCTCCAGCAGCTTGCCGGCCGCGAGGGCGGCATTGGCCAGCGCCAGTTCCTTGCCGGCCGCACCGGATTCATTCTGTCCGGCAGCGGTGGTAGTGGGTTGTGTGTCACTGGCGCCCATGCGGCTCAGACCATAGAACACACCGCCGACAACGACGATCAGCGCCGCGCCCAGACCAATGTAGGCGGGCAGGTAACTCTTGCGCGTCGAACCGTCATCGCTGTCGGCATTGGCTTCGCGGCGGTTGTTGGCCGCGCCCAGTTCGGCGTGTTGCGTCATCGCCGCTTCGAGCGTCAGCTTGGTCTGGCTGTGCGCCAGCGGCATGAGCATGAATCGATAGATGTGACCGGCTGCGGTCAGCTTCATCAGCGCCGCGCTGTCCTCGCTCTTGCCGGCAACCACCACCACCAGATCGGGCAGGTCCTGCATGAGTTGAATGACCGTGCCGGGAATGTCGCTGCAGCAAGCGGTATCCATCAGCAACACGCCGGGCCGCAGCGTGCGGCACTTGGTCATCATGGCATCGAGGCTGTGGGTATCGACTAGCTGCGAACCCGAGGGCGCAGCGCGGCGGACGATCTCCAGCATGTTGGCATTGCTGCTGAGCGCCAGTATTGCGGGTTGTGCGCCGCTGCTGGCCTGTGGGTTCTGGGCGGTCTGTTTGTTTGCAGCTTGCATATCCTGGGTCTGACTTTCTTTGAATAGTGAATGTATGGTCGCCATCTTGCCGCTCCCCAACGGTCGTAATTCCCTAGGGAACATGGTACTGGTCGTGATTCGCAACTCTGCGACATGCGTCCCTGTTCAAGTCAGGGCGACGTGAACCAGCCCGCAGAATTGCATGAATAGGACAAAGGCCTGTTTGGACCCCGGGGTAACGGCGTAGTATCAAGTGGCCGCGGGTTCGGCGAGGCGTGTTGGCGCCTGTGCAAAAGTCGTTATTGCATGGCGATTTTGCTGCCGGTCCGTTCAACTGGAAGCACGATGAATACCGTACTGGTCGCAACCGAACGTGATCTCGAGCAGAACCTGCTGGCCCAGGCGCTGGACGGCAAGGGCTTCACCCTGATTCGTTCGCGTGACGGTCTGGATGCACTGGAAACGGCGCGCAACCAATCGCCGCAGGTGCTGCTGGTCAACGTGGCGTTGCCCAAGCTGGATGGCTTTGCGCTGTATCGCCGCTTCCAGCAGGATGAACAGCTGCGCCGCATTCCGGTGGTGCTGTTTTCCACCCGCAGCAACGATCAGAAATCAGAGCGTTTTGCGCAGGAGCTGGGCGCGGTGCGCTTTGTGGGCAATGCCCTGAAACCCGGTGCGCTCAATGGGGTGATCGAAGCAGCGCTGAGCGCCGAACCGACGCCGTTACCCGTTGTGGAATTGAAGAAGCCGGTGTCTGCGCCCGGTCCTGCTGCCGCTGCACCTGAAAGGCCCAAGGCCGAGGTCATTCCATTGACCAGACCCGCTCCCGAGCCGCCACCCGCTGCGGTGATTGCTGCAAGCGATGCCGTACCTGCTGCGATTGACCGGACCATGAAGCTGCAGGTGCTGGTTGCCTCGCCCGAGGCGGAGCAACTGGCCGAACTGCAGATGGAGCATGCGCGGCTGAAACAATCGTTGCTCATCGCCCAGCGACAGCATGCCGGTGCGCAGGCATGGCGACAGCTGTTTGCCGCCAGCCCGGTGGCGATGTGGATTACCCACAAGACCACACAGAAGATGCTGGCCGTGAATCCGGCTGCAACGCGCCTGTTCGGCTATACACAGGAAGAATTCCTGCAGCTGGATTCGCCCGACATGCTGCGCGATCAGGGACAGGTCAACATCACCAATGTATTCGGCTTTCGCAGCAAGGATGGCAAGAGCATGTCGTTGCTGGTGAACAGCGCCGATCTTGAATTTGAAACGCAACCCGCCGAAGTATGGACGGCTCATGACGTCACGTATCGCGTGCGCGGCGAGCGCGCCATGGCTGATGAGGTGCAGCGCGTCAGAGGCCTGCTGTCCGCCTTGCCGGTGCCTTACTGGATCATCAATGCCGAGCAACGGGTGCGTGATGTCAATGTGGCCTGCTGCCAGTTGCTCGGCTACGGCCGCGAACAGCTTGTTGAATACAGTGTTGTGGATCTCATCCATGATGCGCAGGAGGCTACGGCTTTGCTGATGCTGGCCCCCGGTGAACGCCTGGCAGTGTCGGTGAAGCATGCGGACGGCAGTGTGAAGCCTGTTGAGTTCATCGCCGGGCAGAACGAATTTGGCGCCGGCCAGCGTCTGTACGCGCTGCAGGCCGAACATGCCCCCATTACCCTGGAGATGGCGGCGCCGCCCGCATCGAAGCTGCCGGTGGCGCTGGAAATGCTGCGTTATGCCGAGGATGCCGATGAAGGCACCTTGCTGCAGTATGCGATGGCGCAACTGGCGCAGGCCTTTGACAGTCCGCTGGCGTTGTTTGCCTCACTCGAACGTGTCACGCAGACGCTGGATATCTGCGCCATCAATCATGCCCAGTCCAATCGCCGCGCCAACGGCAGCAATCCGATTGCCGTTCCTGCGCCGTGGCGCGGGCTGCTGACCCCGCGCAGTGTGTGTTCAAGCGATGCGCCCGACGATGCACTGCTGGTCGAAGGTCTGCCGGAGATTTCCAGCTATGTTGCGTGCTCTGCCGGCAATGGCCGCGAGTTGTGGCTGCTGGTCATCGGCAATCGCGATACCATCTATACGGCTGATGAACAGCGCGACTTGCAGGAGTGCACCGAGATTCTGGTGACCTTGCTGGCGCGCAAACGTCAACAGTTCAGGTTGCAGTCCACCGTGCAGCGCAGTACCGCATCGATGGAAAGCCTGCTGGGCGTGATCGAGCGCTTGCTTGACCAGCACGATGCGTTCGCAGCGGGTAGCGGCCAGCGTGTGGCCAGTCTCGCCATGGCGGTCGCCAGGCAGCTGGGACTCGGCGCCGATCAGCAAAGCGCACTGGGCTACGCCGCACGTCTGCATGATGTGGGACATCTGTCGCTGCCGCAAAGCCTGTTGCTCAAGCCGGTCGCTCTCACCCCGGCTGAACGCGGCCTGATGCAGACGCATGTGGAGCAGGGCGTCAAGCTGTTGCGCAGCGTTGATCTGGGTGTGGATGTTGCCGGTATTGTCGGGCAGCACCATGAACGTCTCAACGGCAGTGGTTATCCACTGGGAATATCCGGCGCGCAGATTGGCATCGAGGCGCGCATTCTGGCGGTGGCCGATGCGCTGGAAGCCATCTGCCGGACACGATCGTGGCGGGCGGCGCAGAGCATTGAGGCCGCGCTGGCGGAGCTCAAGACAGATGCGGGTCGCCTGTATGACACTGACGTGCTGGCGGCGTGTGAACGAGTGCTGAGCGGCAATGACGGACGTTGGCCGATCTGAGCAGATCTGTTGCGCGCGATCTGCTCTGGGCGTTCTGATTGGTCGAACCAGTCATCGAGCACAGTCGAGATACTTCGAAGAAAGTTCGCCGTAGCGCACGCTACTGGCCGTCAATGCTCAGGCCGGTCGCCCTGAGCAGCAGAATCACTCCAGACAAACCACCAGCTGCGCGGCATGGCTGCGCCAGTTGATGGGAATGACGAATGAACGCACGTTGTCGGGAGTGGTGACCTTGTCGGGATCGCCGGAAACGACCTGCGGTACCGAAATCATGAAGTCCTTGCCGAAATCGCGTCGGGCATTGCCCGAGATCGTATTGGCCACTTCGCCCACCAGGTCGGCCATGTTTGCTTCGGTCAGTTCGGTTTCGCCCATGCGCATCAGCAATACGGT
>SXGR01606334.1_pt1 | contig 11033 bp, 12 predicted proteins | sample 3174711 | NCBI WGS metagenome assembly SXGR01 (sample SAMN11356860, study PRJNA531348) | freshwater metagenome | isolation source: freshwater sample F1-60 | place: China: Fuxian Lake, Yuxi | collected 2017-12-25 | reverse complement strand
GGCTACAAGTTCCAGTTCATCACCCTCGCAGGTTTCCACTCGCTCAACTACTCGATGTTCGAGCTTGCGCATGGCTATGCCCGTGACAACATGTCGGCGTTCGTACGGCTGCAGGAAGCAGAATTTGCAGCCGCCGATAAAGGGTTTACCGCGGTGAAACACCAGCGTGAAGTGGGTACAGGTTATTTCGACGCCGTCACCACCACTGTTGAACGCGAGGCCTCAACTGCGGCGCTGAAGGGTTCGACCGAAGATGAGCAGTTCTTTGACGGACACGGACAGCATCGTAAGGCTGGCTGATCGAGGCGTGTGACCTCTTGCCCCCCGGTCGCGCAAGCGCCGGGGGTGGTGTTACGTCAGTCGAGCTTTGCGCCCGAGTCTTTCACCACCTTGGCCCACTTGGCGATTTCGCCATCGACGAATTTGCCCATGTCCTCGGGTGACTGACCCCCGGCCTCGGCGCCCAGACTTTCCCAGATTCCTTTCAGTTCGGCGCCAGACAGCGCCTTGGCGATTTCCTGCTGCAGCCGATTCACAATGTCGCGCGGCGTGCCGGCCGGCGCCCACACTGCGTACCAGGTCCGGGCGTCGTAGCCCTTCACCCCGAGTTCATTAAGCGTGGGGATGTCAGGTAGCGCAAACGAGCGCTTGGCCGATGACACCGCAAGCGGGATCAGACGTCCCGATTTGATGTGCTGGATTGAAGTGCCCATACCGTCGAACATGAAGTCGACCTGCCCCGCGAGAAGATCCTGCATGGCCGGGCCCGCGCCGCGATAGGGGATATGCGCGGCAAAGCTCCCTGTGAGCGTCTTCCAAAGTTCCACCGTGAGGTGATGCGTGGTGCCGTTACCGGCCGAGGCGTAATTGAGCCTGCCCGGGTTGGCCTTCACGTAGTCGGCGAAGCTTGCGTAGCTGCGCGCCGCCACCCGCTGCGGGTTCACCACGACAACGTTGGGCACGTACGAAAGCACGGTGACGGGCGTCAGATCTTTCTGCAGGTCATAGCCCAGCCGCGGATACATGCTCACAGCAATCGTGTGATGCACCGCACCCACTAGCAGCGTGTAGCCGTCCGGGGCCGACTTGGCGGCCACCTCGGCGCCCAGGGTGCCGCCTGCGCCGCCACGGTTATCAATCACGAATGACTGCCCCAGGTTGGCCGACAGCACCTTGGTGAGCGGGCGTGCGAATGCATCGGTGCCACCCCCCGGCGGGAAGGGCACGACCAAGCGCACCGGTTTGGTTGGGTAGCTCTGAGCCTGAATGGAAAATGGCGACGCGAGTGCAAGGGTCGCCGCGACGCTCAACAGTAATCGACGATTTTTCATGGGGGTCTCCTCTGCTTGAATCGGCCGGATGATAGAGCAATCCCTCAGCGGTGCTGCAATTCCGGGGTGGTGCGGTAAGCGTTGTCGCTGCGCGACGGACCGTCGATCATCAGAACTAGGCTTTCGCGCTCAAGCCACGTCAACCCGCGCCGATCCTGGGTGTCCGGGGTGTCGCGCGACTGGCCTAGACCGCTCTGACGAATTGTCCGCACTGGTTCGGATCTCTCTAATGGGGTTGTCATTCCCATCCAAGGAGATCCCATGAATTCACCCGTTCCCGGTCTGTCCGTGTTCCGTGCCCGTCGCCAGGCGGGCCAGGGCATGACCGAATATCTCATCGTGGTCGCGCTCATTGCCGTGGCTGCGATCGGCGTCTACAGCCTCTTTGGCCAGACACTTCGCAGCCAGACTGCTGGGCTCGCCATGGAAATCTCGGGCCAGTCCTCAAGCACGGCAGTTTCCTCGGCGCAGGGCAGTGCGACCAGCGCTCAGTCGTCTTCGTCGCAGCGCAAGGGACTCGGCAACTATGGGCTCGATAACCAATAGCCGCCGGCGGCGCGCGCAGTCCGGGCAGGCGCTGGTCCTTGCCCTGCTGCTGATCGTGGGGGGAGCCTTTCTTCTGCTCGCGGTTTTCAGTAGCGGGCGCGTCCTCACCACCCGCCAGAGTCTCAACGACGCGGCCGATGCTGCGGCACTCAGTGCCGCCACCTGGCGCGCCCGCGTCCTCAACTATGCCGCCTACACCAACCGGGCGATGGTCGCCCAGGAAGTGGCGCTGGCGCAGGCGGTCACCATTGCTTCCTGGGCCCGATATTTCGATGCGCTCGCGGCCAACGCCCAATCGGTGGCGGCGGCTTATCCACCGGCAGCACTTGCCGTGGCAGCGATCGCATCCGGCGCCGACCTTGCTCGTGCTGCAACCGAACACGCTGCATCCGCGGAGATGGCATGGCGTGCGCATGAACAACTCGGCTACAAGGTCTGGCTTGAGCGCAGCCAGGTCGCGCTGCTGAAGTCCGCCGAAGTGTTCGGATTGGGGGCCATCGCCAACGAAGTGGTGCGAAGCGGCGATTCCCGGTTTTTCGCCTTTGCGTTGGGTGACGCCGGTGCGTTTGCCGCGTTTACGCAGCCGCAGGTGGACGCGGAAGACAAGGCAAGGCTGCGTCAGGTGGTGCTTGAATCGCTCGACCCATTCACCGCCAACCCACGAAGTGCAGATCACCGGCTGCCGCTGCCGTCGTCGTGCGTGGGGCGAAGTGCAGATCTGGACAAGTGGACACTGTGGCTTCGCCGCAGAGGGGGTACTGCGCTCCATGAATCGCTTGAAACCTGGTCGGCCGTCGACACGCTGTCGCTTCACGACTGGCGGGCAGGCGGGTTCCTGGGGCTCGGGGCATGTCGCGATCGCGAGGCGGTGGCGGTGGGCTGGGGCGGTGCAGGCGTCAACCCGGCATGGAACGACTCACAGTTGCAGAGCGCGAACACGAACCCAGGCGCCACCGCATTGGCGCTCTTTGGTGCAAGCGGCGATTCCACCTCGCTCGCAGGCCTCCCACAGGTTCACGATCTGGGCGCACAGATCCGACTTGGCAACGCGCCCGCGGTGTCGCAGTTGGCCGTGATGGCGCGGGTCGAGGTACGCGACATCGGAACCGCCGATAAGCTCGCAGTCACCAGCGGTCGGATGCGGCTTAGTGATGGGGCGCATGGGCGCTACCTCTGGGCGCTCTCGGCCGCCGAGGTCTATTTCAGCCCACCGCCCGAAGCCTCCACACCCGCGCAGCTTCCCAGTCTGTTCAGTCCGTTCTGGCAGGCTCGACTCATTTCACCCACGGAGGCGCACCGTGCGGCGGCGGCAACCTATGCGCGTTGATCTCGATCGCGAGGCGCGCCCGCTTGCAGGCCAGCCCGCACCGGCTCTCAGGCCACCTCAAACGGGGCGGCAGCGTGGTCAGGCCATGGTTGAAACCCTGGTCTTCATGCTTGCCGCGGTCGCGTTGTTGTTCGCGGTTCTGATGATCGGACGTCTGCATGCGCTTCAGGCAAGCGCCGCCGGGGCGGCGAGGGCGCTTGCTTTCGAGTGCCGGCTCGAGAGCGCTGGGTGTGACGATCCGGCGCGGGCGGCCGACCTCGCGGCTGCGATTCGTGTGCGTCATCTCGGCTGGCTGGATGGCGAGGCAGTGCACTCCGCCATGTCCGGGGCGTCATCAGGGCAGGGCACAAGCCCGCACCCGCTCTGGACCAACCCCGACGGCAGCCGCATGGTCGAGTCATTACAATCGGTGTCCCTGTCCTCGATCCGCAGCCCGCTTGATGCCGGTGTCAATGTGGCTGGCGCTGCACGACTACCGCTCGCTGCGCCGGGGCTGCCCGCTCTGTCGGTTGGGTCTCAGCGCTTTGGTCTGGACGCGGCCGCAGGCCTCCGTGTATCGCAGGTCGAGGTTCCGGTTCGCCTGTCGCTGTCAGGTTCGTCCGCCGCAACGGGTGGGTCACCGCTTGCCTTGCGTCTGAAGGCGCGCCTCGCCGTGTTGGGAGACGAATGGAACGCCAGTCAGTCGCTGGGTGCACACGAGAGTTCAGTGGCGTCGCGGGTCGAACGCGGAAGCCGCTTGGACCCCTTCCTTGAATCCGCTCTCGATGCCGGCTACGCGCTGACGCGAGGCATGCTGAACGCGGCGGACTCGCTAGGATTTGAACCAGGCGGGGCCGCGCTGTCGGCCCCCCGGTTGGATGTCACGATCATTCCGCAGGATCGGCGGCAATGATGCGCATCCCGTTTCGTCGGGCGTTTAAAAGGCTGGCCTACGCGCTGGCGCTGGCAGGTGCTGCGTTGATGGCAGGGGTATTTACCGGCGCCGCTTTCGCAGGCGATCAGGTCTCGGTGTCTCGTCCCGGTCCCCGGCAACATCCCGACCTGCCTGGGCATCTCATTACCCGGCTGATCAACCCACAACTCGAGATCGATCGCCGGGTCACCAGTATCTGGTCGATAGCGGGTCCCGGCAATGCGGCAGAGACCCTTGCGGACATTCACGCACACTGGGGTCGGGCCGCAGCCGATGTCATCTGGCAAAGCCAGCATTCGGGCTGGCTCATGATCGCGCGTCGTGCGGGTGACCGGTTTGAAACGGTTCAGCTGCGTGAACACGGCGATCAGATCACCGGATATCTCACGCGGTGGCGCGACGTGGCGGGGAGCGCGCACTCGGTTCCGGTGAGTCGCTCCTGGCTGCCGCCCTCGGTCGAGGCTGTGACTGAAGTGGTTTCGGGCGATGTGGGCAGTCGCGTTACAACCTGGGTGGGGTCATCAAGCCACCGCCCTGACACGCTGCGAGAGCAGTTTGGCGACATCGCGCGAGTGCGGGGCTTGCAGCAGGTGGCGCATGGGCCGGGGCGCTCGGCTTTGGCAGGCTCCTCCTCAGCGTCTGACGCGCCTGCTGAGGCAAACATGCGGCCTGGCCCCCAGATCGAGCGCTACGTTGGCCGATCGCTCGAGCTGGTCGTCACCCTTGAGGCCACGGCGGGACGAACTGCTGTTGTTGTCCATCGCATGGAGTTCAACCGATGAGTCAATCCCTTAAACGACGTATGCGAGTTACAGGGCCTGCGCGCCGTATCGCTGGTCAGGCTGCGGCTGAAGCAATGCTGATCCTGTCGCTCGTGATCATGGCCCTGGTTCTGATGCCCGACAGCGCTATCGAACGCTTGATGCTCGCAATCGAGGGGCGGTACCAGGCAATCCTCAACCACGCGGGGAAACCATGACAAGCGCTCAGTCCCGTCCGCTCCGGTCCGTGCTCAGACTCGCACTGCTGGGCGCTGCGGCGCTTGGCTTTGCGGGGCTGTCCGTGGTGCTCGCAGACCGCCATGTGAGCGAAACCATCGCACGACAGCAGGCCGCGGCCAAGGTTGCGCCGCCCGCCACCGTTCCGGTGGTCGTCGCCAAGTTCGACCTGATCGCGGGTGAGGCGGTATCGGCCGACAACATGGCGGTGCGTTCGATTCCAGTCGATTTCGCGCCGGGGTCTGCCTTGCGGCCTGAGCAGTTTGATGCCAAGGCTGGCATGCGTCTCGCCAGAGCGCTTCGCAGCGGTGAGCCGCTGCTCGCCGAAATCCTTCAACCGGCAGAACCGGGCGGCTTGTCGGCGCGCGTGAGGCAGGGTATTCGTGCGCTCACCATTGCGGTCGACGACGTGAATGCGGTGTCGGGCATGCTCCGCCCCGGGGATCGGATCGACCTTCTGTTTTCGGCGCGTGCCCAGGGTACAGACGCAGGAACAGCGGTTGAATCCGCGCGCGTACTGGTGCAAAACGTACCGGTTCTCGCCACCGGGCGGCAGCTGAAGCCGGGAGCCGACGAGGGCGTGACCCGGCCGTTCACTTCGATTACGGTTGAACTTTCGCCCGAAGACGCCACACGCTTGGTGGTGGCGCAGCGTACTGGCCGCATTACCGCTCTCCTCAGAAACCCTGATGACCGGTTTGCCGTCTCCAACGCGCCCGTGGATGCGCATGCGCTGATGGTTACAGCCCCCAGGCCGCCCGCGGTGACGCCGCGGGCGCTCGCTTCGGTTGGTCCCGAAATCATTATTGGCGGAACTGGCGGCTTGGCAGCGAGCCGGCCGCGCACGTACGAGGAGCCAGCACCGGCAGCCAGCCGCGATGCCAGGCCCTTGGCTGTGCCCGCGCCGCCTGCAGCCCGTTTCCCAACGGCTGCGCCGAATGCAGCGCTTAATTCAGCCACCCCATCGACGCCGCTACCAATGAGCCCAACGCTAGGTCCCCTCCTTGCCCAACCGCTGCTGATCAGGTGAGCGCCATGAACCGTCTCAAATCAGTTTTCGCTTCAATCGTGAGTCTGGTGGCGATCGCGAGCTTTCCCGCAGTGGCGGTTGCCATGCCGCCCGGGGCGGCCGAACACCGTTCTTCCGAGACACATTCAATGCTCCACCTCTACGTGGGTCAGGCGCATCTTCTCAATACCGGGCCGCTGCGGCGCATCGCTGTAGGCAACGGACGAGTCATTCAGGCAACGTCGCTCGACGATCGCCAGGTTCTTGTCATCCCCGAATCCGCTGGGCAAAGCACGCTTCACCTTTGGCCGCGTGAGGGGGTCGAAAGAAGCTACGTGGTCAATGTCATACCCGCTGACGTCAGCCGCCTGCTCACCGAGATCCGTGCGCTGCTGGGCGATCAGCCCAACCTTGGGTCCCGTGTTGTGGGCGACAAAGTGGTGATTGAGGGCCACAGCGTGTCTGAGGAGCAGGCAGTGCGAATCGCCGAAATCGGCAGCCGTTATCCGCAGATCGTCAACCTGGTGAGCAGGGTCGGGCTCGAAAAGATGGTTGAAATGGATGTTCGGATGATCGAGGTGCGGCGCGATGCGCTTCAGAACCTGGGTATCCGCTGGGCACCAACGGCTAACGGCCCCGCGTTTGGCGTGGTGGGTGATACCTATCGGGGAGCGGCATTCAGCAAGGGCATCGCCGCAGGCGCGGCTGGCACCACGGTAGCGAGTGCGGCGGCCCCGTTCGCAGCGTCGCTTGGTCTCGCAGCCACATTCAAGTCGGTGCTTCATATGCTGGTGCAAAACGGCGATGCAGTGATTCTCGCCGAGCCAAGGCTTGCCTGTAAGAGCGGTGGGTCGGCGCGCTTCATCGCCGGGGGCGAACTACCCATCCCGTTTTCTGCGGGGTTTGGCGCGACTTCGGTGGCGTTCAAGGAATACGGCGTCAAGTTCGATATTTCTCCCGTCACGGGCGCAAACGGGGTGATTGCAGCCAAAGTCGCGACCGAAATCTCGGCTATCGATTTCGAGGTTCAGGTGAACAGCATCCCGGGGCTCACGAAGCGGCGAGCCGAAACCGAGGTCAACCTTCGTGAGAACGAGACGTTGGTTATTGCCGGATTACTGTCTGAGGAAACTTCTCGAAATGTTGACCGGGTTCCTGCGTTAGGCGAACTACCGATTCTCGGCAAGCTATTCCGGTCGCGCATGTTTCGCGATCGCCAAACTGAACTGGTGGTGTTTGTCACCCCCCGCCTGGTAAGCGAAGACCCGCACCTGGCCCGAGCCCACGCCATTGAGCGCCGTAATCAGGCCCAGGATATCCGTGAACTCCTCAGGATGGTTGACTGATGCTCACTCTGTCCGTTGAAAGCGCGGGCAATTTGCCGCGTACGCTCCATGTAGAAAAGCTGCCTTGTGTGATCGGGCGATCGTCTCCCGCCGATATCATGCTCGGGGGATGGCGCGTGGCCCGTAATCATGCGCGAATTGAAATCGATGCGGCGGGCCTGAGAATCGTCGACCAGGGAAGCCTCGCAGGCACTCAGGTCAATGGCGAACGCATCGTGACGTTCGGTCCCCTCACTGAATCCGATGAAATCGTGATCGGTGGGCATCAGCTTCGCGTGCTTGCCTTGCCTGGCCTCGCGCGCGCGGTCAACGTTGGCCGACCCCCATCCGATACACCGGTGCTATTACATTCTCTGGTGCAAAGCGAGCCCATCCAGGGTCCCGGAGGCACGGGGTCGGATCGCTATGTGTGGCGACGACTCTTGCACCGCAGATTGCTCAGCCAGATCGACCTGCAGCGACAGGACATCCGGACGTTGTCCGGCACACAACTGCGGGAGCAGGTGGGGCGAACGCTTGAAGACGTCATCCGCAGCGAATCGGCGCTCCCTCCTGCCATTGATCGCACCACGCTGATCCGCGAGGTGCTCGATGAGGCCGTGGGGTTGGGCCCGCTGGAAGGGCTTCTTGCCGACGATACGGTCTCTGAAATCATGGTGAATGGAACCGCGCCCATTCATGTTGAGCGTTCCGGGAAAATCGAGCAGACCGCGCTTGCGTTCTCCAGCGATGATGCGATCCGATCGGTCATTGATCGAATCATCGCGCCGCTGGGTCGTCACGTTGACGAAGGGTCACCCATGGTCGATGCGCGGCTCGCGGACGGATCGCGTCTTAACGCTGTTCTCCCTCCCCTCAGCCTGACCGGACCCGCAGTCACCATTCGACGATTCAATCGCCGGCTTTACATGGCCTCGGATCTGGTCAAGCTCGGAACGTTGTCGGCGCAGATGCTGGCGTTTCTGAAGCTCTGCGTGACCGGTCGTCGCAGCATCGTGGTGTCTGGTGGCACCGGCGCGGGGAAAACCACGCTGCTCAACCTGCTGTCCGGTTTCATCGGTCAGGACGAGCGGGTGATTACCATCGAAGACGCTGCTGAATTGCGACTTGACCACCGTAATTTGGTGTCCCTGGAAGCACGCCCCGCAAACGCTGAGGGGCGAGGCCTTGTGAGTGTACGAGATCTGGTGAAAAACGCGCTCCGCATGCGGCCCGACCGAATTGTGGTTGGAGAGTGTCGAGGCGGCGAGGCGCTGGACATGCTGCAGGCCATGAACACGGGCCATGCCGGATCGCTCACCACCGTGCATGCCAATAGTGCGCGCGACGCCCTGTCCCGGATTGAAGTGATGACACTCATGTCCGGGGTTGATATTCCCCTGCAGGCGATTCGTGAGCAGATCGCGTCTGCGGTTCACATTGTGGTGCAGCAGGCACGGTGTCCCGACGGCAGCCGACGCGTGACCGATATCTCGGAGGTCACCGGTATCGAAAGCGGTCGCATCCTGATGCAGTCTTTGTTTCGGCTCGATTCGATTGAAGGGCGGGTGCCGCAACACCTTGCGACTGGGCATATTCCTCAGTTTCTCGACGGAAACCTGAACGTGCGATCCGCCGGCCTCCTCGATTTGTTCGGATCGGTAGCATGAGTGCACACACCTTTCTGATGATCGCAGTGGTGGCATCGGCGCTTGCCCTCTTTGCTGTCATTGCCGCGCTTGGAACAGCCGTATTCGGGCAGCAGCGCGCGGGTTTCAACCGCCGAGTCGGGCGGCAGCTGCGCGATCTCTTCATTACGATCAATCCGGCCAAACTCTGGATGCTTCAGTGCATTGGGGCACTCACTGCCGCGGTCGTGGCTGCGGTCATCACCTGGAATCCCATCACGGTCGGGCTCGCGGCACTGCTCGCCATGGCGCTGCCTCACTTTGCCATTGTGAGGCTGCAACACCTTCGGCGGCAGAAGCTGCGCCGACAGATCCCCGACATTCTTATGCTGATTGCCGGTTCGCTGCGCTCGGGAAGCGGGTTGTCGGTGGCTCTGTCGCGAACGGCGGGTGTCAGCGCCGCGCCAGCCCGGCAGCACCTCGAGTGGTTACTGGGTGATCTGAAATTGGGAACCTCGCTTGCCGATGCGCTCGCGGCGTTTGAGCGGCGCGCGGCGGCGGAAGAAGCTACGCTGATGGCCACAGCCATTCGGGTCGGTGCCGAGACGGGCGGGCCACTTGCGCGAACGCTTGAATCGCTGGCTGATTCCGTGCGGAAGCGGCTGGCGCTCGAATCACGAGTCCGCGCGCTCACAGCCCAGGGCCGCCTTCAGGCCTGGATCATGGTGCTGCTACCGGCGCTGGTGCTGGCCTTGCTGGCGCTGGTCGACCCACCATCATTCGCTGAAATCACGATGACGCGTGGCGGTCGCATCGTGCTGGTTGCGGTGTTGGTCGCCCAGGTGGTCGGATTCCGCCTGGTGCGACGAATTGTGACGATCGAGGTGTAGCCATGAGCGCCATACCGGCCCCGCTCCTTCTTCTGTTCGCGTGCTCGGCGGTGTTGGTCGTCACGTTTATCGCAGAGGTGATTCGACAACTGCCCGCTGACCCGACCGCCCGGCGTGAACGCCTGCCCCTGGCCTGGCGCGCTGCATGGCCGCTCTTGCTGGCACTAGGCGCAGTGATTCGCCCCGCGATGTCAGCACGACTGTTTCGATCGTTCCAGCAACGTCTGGCCCGAGCGGGCCTGGATCAGGTGATCGCCCCGCAGCACATGATTGCCGCCCAGTGTCTGGCAGCCGGCCTCGCAGGTTCGATTGCACTCTCTTTGGGTAGATTGGGCATATCGATCCCCGGTTGGACATTGCCGGTTGTGTTGGCCTTGGCGATTGCCTGGCCTTTGATCTGGCTGCGCGAGTTGGTGGCCCGGCGAGGCGAACGCCTTCTCAGGCAGTTGCCATTCCTGATCGATCTGCTTGCCATGTCGGTCGAATCGGGGTTGCCCCTTGCGGCGGCCCTGCCACAGGCTGTCGAGCGCTTGCCAGCGGGGGCGTTACGCGATGAGTGTCGGCGGCTAATGCGCGATGTGAAGGCCGGAATGCCCCGAGACGAGGCACTCCGCACGTTGGCGGCGCGGCTCGACCTCGCCGCTGTCACCCAGTTCACGCTCGCGGTGTCAGCCGCTCAGCGCGACGGCGGTACCATTGTTCAGACGCTGCGCGCGCAAGCCGAGCAGCAGCGAAATGACCGCTTCACGAGGGCCGAGTACCGAGCGGCGCAGGCGCCAGTCCGCGTGCTGTTTCCGCTGGTGGTATTCATTTTTCCTGGAACGCTGGCAGTGGTGTTGTACCCCGTCATCAGCCGAATGTTCAGTGAGGTGGCCAGATGGCAATGAAAGCTGATTTTCGGCCTGTGCGTCTTCACCTGCGGCGGGCCCACGGATTTCTGGGGCGTCTCATCGGCTTGCTTGGACGCCGTCGCATGGGGCATGACGAGGCGTTTCTCATCGATCGCTGTACGGCGATCCACACCATCGGTATGCGGATGTCAATTGATGTTGTCTTTCTGTCGGCT
>SXGR01152857.1_pt1 | contig 11037 bp, 9 predicted proteins | sample 3174711 | NCBI WGS metagenome assembly SXGR01 (sample SAMN11356860, study PRJNA531348) | freshwater metagenome | isolation source: freshwater sample F1-60 | place: China: Fuxian Lake, Yuxi | collected 2017-12-25 | reverse complement strand
GCTGATACAACTGGCAGGAGAGCCTGCCGTCGGCCACATAAAACTGGAACAACAGATGACAGGGAGGCAAAGCCATCTGATCGACCTCGGCGACATTCCAGGCGCTGACGATATGTCTTCGTGAATAGGGGTTCTGCTTCAGGTCTTTGAGCACACGACTGATCTGATCGATGGTCTGGCCGTCGGGTGCTTGCCAGCTGCGCCACTGGGCGCCATAGACCGGGCCGAGTTCACCTGTGTCATCCGCCCACTCATCCCAGATGTGCACATCGTGTTCGGTGAGGTAATTGATGTTGGTGTCACCAGAAAGGAACCAGAGCAGCTCATGAATGATGCCGCGTAGAAACATCTTCTTGGTGGTGATGAGCGGGAAGCCTTCAGCGAGGTTGAAGCGCATTTGCCGACCGAAGACGGAATACGTGCCGGTGCCGGTGCGGTCGCCGCGATAGGTGCCGTTCTCGCGAACATCACGCAGCAGGTCCAGATACTGTTTCATGTGGTTTTGTCCTCCGTCAGCGCGCGAATCGGCGCCCATAAAGAATGATCAGCACGCCTGCGATCACCATCGGTAGCGAGTAAATCTGACCGAGCGTCAACCAGTCGCCCGCGATGTAGCCGATGTCCGGGTCGGGCAAGCGGAAATACTCCGTAAACGGGCGGAGCACACCATAACCGAGCACGAACACGCCGGACACCACCGCGGCAGGCCGAATTTTCAGCGCGACCAGCCAAACAATCACAAACAGCACGATCCCTTCCGCGAACGCTTGATAGAGCGGTGATGCGTGGCGCATGACACCTTCCCACTCGCTCGTACACGTAAACGTGATGGCCTGAATGGCATCCGCCGAGCAGGGGTAATGAAACCCAAACGACGACTCTGTAATGCGCCCCGGCAGTTCCGTATTGGCGAAGTTACCGAGGCGTCCACAGCCGAGCCCTGTGGGGACCGCCGGCGCAACAAAATCCGTGACCTCAAAGAATCCGCGACCCGTTTTCCGCGCAAATACCCACAGAGCAACGATGGCACCAACCATACCGCCATGAAAGGACATCCCGCCTTCCCAGATACGCAGGAGATACAGCGGGTTTTCAAGGAAATAGTCGAAGTTGTAGAGCAGTACCGAGCCAACGCGCCCACCGAGCACCGCACCAATGGCGCCATAAAACACTACGTCGGAAACCGCCTGGGCATCAAAACTGCCGGGGCGATTCTTCACTCGCCACATCATCAGGGCGTAGGCGAGTACAAACGCGGCGAGGTAGGACAAGCCATACCAGCGAATCGCCAAGGGTCCGAGCGAGGCGATGATGGGGTCGATCAGGGGGTAATACACGGTTCCTTCCTTGCGGGGGCGCGCCTGCGGTTAAACTGCCGCCAAAATTTCGGCCTTTGTTATGTGTCTTGTTCTCATTGCTTTCGGCACCCGCCCCGATCTGCCGCTGGTGGTGGCCGCCAACCGCGATGAATTCTACCGGCGCCCTGCATCGGCCGTACACGCCTGGCCCGAAGACGGTCGTGTTCTCGCTGGACGGGACATCGAAGCCGATGGCACCTGGCTCGGTATCTCAACCTCGGGTCGTTTTGCGGCGGTCACCAATCTCTCTGACCCTACGGAGAATGCACCACGATCGCGTGGTGCGCTGACATCATCCTTCCTGCAAGGGCAAGGCACCGCCAGCGAATATGCAGCTTCCATCAAAGGTGACTTGTATCGCGGCTTCAACCTCGTCCTCTGGGACGGCGAAACCCTTCTCTACACGTCCAATCGTGCGCCCACACAAACATTGCGGCCTGGAGTTTATGGCATCGCCAATGAACCTCTGGGTGCAGAATGGCCCAAGGTCATTCGGGGTCGAATGGAACTGTCAAAGGCCGTTGGTTCTGACCCCGACACGGATAAGCTGATCCGGTTACTCGCCGATGAATCTGTACCACCGGATTATTTGTTGCCGGACCGGGGTCGACCTCTCGAGATGGAGCGGCGCATCGCGCCCTGTTTCATTCGCGGCGACGACTACGGCACACGCGCCAGTACTGCGATGATCGTTGCCGAGAACCACATGACCATCGCGGAACAGCTGTATGGTCGTGGTGGTGTGATGGGATCACGCCACCAAATTTCTCAACGGCGCTCCTGATCCGCCTTCGTCATCTTTCGCGAACAGGAAATCCTATGGAACTGACGCTGCACAATCGCACCGCGCTCATCACCGGCGCCTCCCTTGGTATCGGCTTTGCCATGGCGAAATCCTTTCATGCAGCAGGTGCACGCGTCGCCATCGTGGCACGACGCGAAGACAAGCTCGCGGCGGCGCGCGCTGACATTGAATCCCAGTCTTCGCCAGCCGACGCACGCATCGAAACGTTCAGTGGTGACGTGGAAGATCCACACGTCATCGAACGTATTCATCGGGACGTTGAAGCCAAGCTTGGCCCCGTGGACATTCTTGTCAACAACGCCGGGCGTGCTGCGGTTAAACCCTTTCTCTCCATCACCGATGCAGAGTGGAAGAGTGATATTGAATTCAAACTCATGGCCGCCATTCGACTGGCACGATTGGTGTGGCCGGGTATGCAGGCCAAGCGGTTCGGTCGCATCATCAACATCCTCAACATTGGCGCGAAGGCACCGAGTGGTCGGTCGGCGCCGACCACTGTCACGCGCGCAGCGGGCATGGCGCTGACGAAGGTCATGTCGGCGGAAGGCGCACCCCATAACATCCTCGTCAATGCGCTGTTGATCGGTCAGATCAAAAGCGATCAGGTTCGTCGCACACACGAGAGCCTCTCACTGCAGAACCCAGGCTCGAACCAGTCACTCGATGCGTACATCACCGAGTTTGGTAAAAAACTGCCGATGGGGCGTATGGGTGAAGCGGAAGAGGTCGCAAACCTTGGGCTTTTCCTGGCTTCAGACGCGTCGAGTTACGTGACCGGTTGCGCCATCAACATGGATGGTGGCTTGAGTCCGGTCGTCTAAACGCTCGAGGGTTGTGGCGGTGTCCGTGCCAGCCGCGTCAGATAGACCGTGCCGATCGTGAGCAACAACGCGACGACGGACAACGCGCCTAGCCCTGCAGTAAAGTCGTGGGTGCTGTCGTAAAGGATGCCAAGACCCAGGGGGCCGAGTACTCCACCGATCTCCGCCGCCGAGAAGAACATCCCACTCGCCGTCCCGGCACGCGATTCATCAATACCGGGTAACTCCACCAGCGTCAGTACAAGCACGGTCATGAGCGCAGATCGTGCGATGCCTTGCATGATCAGTCCGAGCGTTTGCAACGGTCCGCCAGAGAACTGCAACAAGAGGCTCGCGAGCAGCGCCGCAAGACACAATCCCAACAGAATCGTGAAGCGGCGGTCGGGTGTCGCGAGGCGCGGAATCAGCAACGATCCGGCAATACCAATGACCGTCGGCAAAGCAGCCCAATAGCTGGCTTCGAGAATCGGCAAGCCGTGGGAACGCAGGACTTCGGGCAGCCAGTTGTTTAGCCCGTGATTGAAGAGGAACACGCCCACGCTCATGAGCAATACGACCTGCACCGCACGCGTGCGGATCAACTCCCCCATCACTTCACCTTGAGGCCGCTTCTCTGCCTCTGATGAAATCTGCAGTTCACGGGATCGAAGTCCAGCTCGTCCGGCGATGATGAGCCAGAGCACGGATGCCCCAGTAGCAACCCCTCCCCACAGCAACATCACACCCCGCCAGGAGTCATCGAAGGCGGGCAATAACACCGAATGGGTCAATGTCAGTGACACGACACCACCGATGGCGGGACCCGTCATGTAGATACCCATCGCCAAGCCACGATCGCTGCCTGTGAAGAACTGCGAAACGACCTTGGGCGCGCCAGAAGAAATCAGCGGACCACCTACACCAAAAAGTCCTACGGCGAGCAGCAGCAGAACGTAGTCGTCAGCGACGGCTCGACCCAGCGCAGAAGCCGCGATCAGCATCCCGCCAATAAAGAGCGCCCGCTGCCCACCGAGTTTGTCGAGCAAGGCCCCACAGGGAATCGCCGCGAAGATGTAGACGAGTTGCCAGGCGCCCATGACACCACCCATGGCCGCATGGGTGATGCCGAGATCTTTTTCGATGGGAAGAACGAGCGGCGCGATCGACGTCGCCGTCAGACCGAAGGCGGTGTAGAGCAACCACAGGCCGCCCAGCAGCCACCACCTTCCAGAAGAGGCCATTCAGGTATCGATCAACGCATCATTCATGATGGCTTATTCGTGGTGCCGGGGTACAACACGACCAAGCCCCGCATCGATCAGTTCCTTGTGCATGAACTGCTCGATCTTGGTCGGGTCTTCCATCTTCAACACCTTCGCGACCATGCGCCTCGCGCGAGCCATGGAGATGTTGCGGATCACCCACTTGATGCGTGGCAAGTTGGTGGCATTCATTGACAATACGTCGTAGCCCATCCCCATCAGCAACACGGCGCCAAAAGGTGTCCCGGCGAATTCGCCACAGATCCCCACAGGTTTGCCTTCGGCGTGACCGGCCTGCGCTACTTCACGCAATGCCTGCAAAACGGCGGGGTGCACCTCTTTGTAGAGGTTCGCGACCCTCGGGTTATTGCGATCCACCGCCAACATGTACTGCGTCAGGTCGTTGGAACCGACCGCCACGAAATCCACCCGTTTAGCCAAGGCTCTCGCCTGATAAACCGCTGCCGGCACTTCGATCATTACACCGATCTGCGGCCGCTTGACGTCAACACCTTCTTCACACACCTCCTGATGCGCTCGCAGGATGAGTTTTTTTGCTTCATCGACTTCAGCGATGCCGGAGATCATCGGCAACATGATGCGCAAGAGGCCCTGCAGACCGGCATTGGCTTTGATCATGGCGCGCGTCTGGATCAGAAAAATCTCCGGGTGATCGAGGGTCACCCGAATACCACGCCAGCCGAGAAAGGGGTTGTCTTCTTCGATAGGGAAATAACTGAGCGCTTTGTCGCCCCCGATATCGAGGGTGCGCATCGTGACCGGTCGAGGCTCAAACGCGGTCATGTGCTCGCGGTAAATGATCCGCTGTTCTTCTTCGGTCGGGAATCGGTCCTGGGTCATGAACGGCACTTCGGTGCGGAAGAGACCGATGCCTTCAGCACCACGATCCAGCGATCTGGAAATGTCGCCTGCCAATCCGATGTTGACCCAGAGCCGCAAGCGGTGACCGTCGAGGGTTTCGCTCGGCAGGTCTCGCAGTGTTTCCAGCTCCGCAACAAACTCCGCTTCTTCGGCAATCAGCTCGCGGTATTGATCGAGTACGCGCTTCGACGGATGAACGTGGACTTCACCATAGAAGCCGTCGACCACCACAACGGCGTTCTCAACCGCATATAACGGGATATCGAGGGCACCCATCACAGCAGGGACGCCGAGTGACCGTGCAAGAATCGCGACGTGAGAGTTACCCGAACCCCGCAACGACACGATACCCGCCAACTTCTCAGTGGGGATGCTCGCGAGGATGCCGGGCGTGACTTCCTCGCCGATCAGAATGGAGTTGTCGGGGAAGAACTGCTTTTTCTTACGTGAATCCTGCAGGTAAGCAAGCACCCGGAGGCCCAGCTCTTTCACGTCGGCGCCCCGTTCCTTGAGGTACGGGTCTTCCATCTGCTCAAAGGTACGCAGGTGCTCGCGGATCACTTGTTTCAAAGCACCTTGAGCCCACTGACCCAGACGAATGCGTTCTCGCACGTCACCGGGGATGGCGGTGTCGTCGAGCATGTGTAGATAGACGTCGAAGAGTGCGAGTTCTTCCGCCGGCAGGCTCCCACCAAACTGTTCGTGAATACGACGAATGTCTTCGCGCACGGCATCGACGGCCACATCGAAGACCATCAACTCCTGGATGATATTGTCGGTCTCGCGCTCCGGCACTGCATTGAGATCAGCGAGTGGGTGCACGACAACGGCTGTTCCAATCGCGACACCCGGTGATCCACCGACACCCCGATAAACCTGATTTTCGCGGGGTGCGTCGCCTGCCGTGAGTGCGGTGACCTCGCCGGTCGCCGCCGCGTGAGCGATGAGGGTCGCCAGCTGAGCAGCCAGGGTGACCATAAACGCTTCTTCACTCTCATCGAAGCGTCGTTCTTCCCGCTGCTGCACGACCAGTACGCCAAGCACAGAACGGTGATGAATGATGGGCACGCCCAGAAACGCGTGGAATGGCTCTTCACCGATCTGCGGCAAATAACGAAACCGAGGATGATCGAGCGCGTTCTTAAGGTTGATCGGCTCAGCCCGCTCCGCCACGAGGCCAACCAGCCCTTCGTTGATCGCCAGCGTGAACTGGCCAACATACTCCTGATTTAAACCTTCATTAGCGGCAAACAGGAATCGGTCACGGGTACGGTTAATGAGATAAATCGAACACACTTCCGTGCCAAGCGCTTCACGCACATCCACCACAAGGACGTTCAGCGATGCACGAAACGAGCCTGCGTGAGCAACGTCACCAACAATTTGCCTCAGGGCACCGAGCATATTCACGTACCGGTACCGCGACGGATTCGAATCAGTTGCGGCATGAGCTCGCGCAGCGCGCGACGGTAGACCTCGCGTTTGAAATCGACGACTTCAAGCACGGGATACCAATAACTCACCCATTGCCAATGATCGAACTCAGGCGTATCTGTCGCATCAAATCGGATGGCGCTGTCTTCGGCCAACATGCGCAGTAGAAACCACTGCTGCTTCTGGCCGAGGAACCCTGGCGTGGAATTGTGTCGGCGCAGTCGTGGTGGCAGGCGATACCGAAGCCATCCACGTGTACGGCCAATGATCTCCACCTGTGAGGGTGCAAGACCCACTTCTTCGTTGAGCTCGCGGAAGAGTGCATCCTCAGGACTTTCTCGCGGTTGAATGCCGCCCTGAGGGAACTGCCATGCATCATGTCCACCGACGCGACGCGCCCATAGCACCTGATCGTGCTCATCAACGAGCACGATGCCGACATTGGGTCTGAACCCATCTGCATCGACCACGGCAGTCTCCGGACGGTTCACCCGATTGAACACGAAGCGTCCCGAAAATACTACGCTCCCGGTCCTTATGCGATCATGCCTCCCCATGAACGACGCAACGAACGATGCAACGAACGATACACTTCACAACGTAGCGACATTGCACAACCGCCTGCGCGAGCAGAGTAGCCCTTACCTGCAGCAACACGCTGACAACCCGGTGCACTGGCAGCCATGGGATGACCTCGCACTCGAAGCGGCACGTGCCAGTGGCAAGCCAATTCTGCTCTCGATAGGTTATTCCTCATGTCATTGGTGCCATGTAATGGCGCACGAGTCTTTCGAGGATGTGGCAACCGCAGCGGTGCTGAACGAGCACTTTGTGAACATCAAAGTGGATCGTGAAGAACGACCGGACCTCGACAAGGTCTATCAACTCGCCCATCAGGTGTTGACCCGCAACACGGGTGGTTGGCCACTGACGATGTTCCTGGATCCACACAAGCTGACGCCCTTTTTCGGCGGAACCTACTTTCCGCGCACACCACGATTTGGCTTACCGGGCTTTACTGACCTCCTCATGCGGATCTCTGGCGTATTCAAGGAAAAGCATGAGGAGCTGATCGCTCAGGGTGACAAAGTCGTGGACGTGCTCAATCAGATGAACGCCGAGGCGGCTGAAGCGCGGCTTGCTGATCGCGATGTCCTATCGACTGCGCGCGAAGCACTCGGACAACAATACGATCGAGAGTACGGCGGATTTGGTGATGCGCCGAAGTTCCCCATGCCCGCCACCTTGCGGCGTGTACTTTGTCATTGGTCCACAGCGATTCGTTTTGGTGGTCGTGACAAGGATGGATTGGACCTTGTTCTCGTGACGCTGACCCAGCTCGCGCGCGGTGGCATCTTTGATCACATCGGTGGTGGTTTCTTTCGCTACTCGACGGATCGACGTTGGCGCATCCCCCACTTCGAAAAGTTGTTGGTCGACAACGGGTTGTTGCTTTCCGTATTCGCCGAAGCCCTCGAAGTGGGCCCCGATCCTCTACTTATCTCCGCAGCCCGGGAAACCGCTACCTGGATGCTGCGCGAAATGAATCACCCCGAAGGCGGCTTCTGCGCTGCGTTGGACGCGGACTCGGAAGGTGAAGAAGGTCGTTACTACGTGTGGCGACGCGAACAGGTCAAGAAGCTCTTGACGGAAGATGAGTACCTGCTGGTTGAAACCCTCTACGGCCTCGACAAACCCGCGAACTTCGAAAACCGCTGGAATCTCTACCGCACCGACAGCTGGCGCAGCATCGTGCATCGTTTGTCTCTGGATGCAGATGAGGCAAGCACACTGCTGGCTTCAGCCCGCCGCAAACTGTTTGACGCACGCGCCGCACGAACAGCACCAGAACGTGACGACAAGATTCTGACCGCATGGAACGGTGCTGCCATTCATGGCCTCGCTTACGCGGCTCGGGTGCTGAATGAATCGCGCTGGACCGAAGCTGCTTTCCGTGCCGCAGAGTTCATCCGTCGGGAAATCTGGCAGAACGACACGCTGCACTCTGGGTGGGTCAATGGACAGATCTCTGGCCCGGGATATCTCGACGACTACGCCTTTGTGATGCAGGGATTGTTGTCCCTGCTCAAGGTGGAGTGGCACGACGAAACCGCTCGATTCCTGCAAGCGTTAGCGGATGCTACGTTGGACCGATTTGAGGACAGTGATGGCGGTGGGTTTTTCTTCACGGCCCACGACGCCGAAGAGCTCTTGTACCGACCGAAGCCCATGCTCGACGACGCGGTGCCACCGGGTAATGCCATCGCCATGCGTGTCTTGCAGGAACTTGGCGATTTGTTTGCGGAGCCGCGTTACATCACTTCGGTTGAACGCACGCTCGCGTGCGCGCGTTCTCGACTCGAGCAGTTGCCGGCTGGCCACTGCGCCATGCTGGATGCGCTTGAAGCACGTTTGCTGGCGCCCGAAACGATTATTCTTCGCGGTCCCAAGGAAGAAGCTTTTCAGTGGCGTCGATCTATCGCTCAAGGATTCAAGCCATGGCGGAGTGTGTTCGTGATCCCCTACGACGGGGTAGCGTTCATTCCGTCCTATCTGCCCCGGTTAGTGTCCGCGTCACAACGCAGCAGCGTTACGGCATTCGTGTGCACGGGGATGCAGTGCAGTTTGCCGATCAAGTCGCTCGAAGCTTTACAAGACGCGCTTGGCAAGGCCTGATCTTCAGGCACTCCGCCAAGCCAGGTCCAGATCACGCGCAGCTTTGACGTCATCTAATCGTCTGACCGGCAAGGTATGCGGCGCCGACTTCACCAGCTCCGGGCTCTCTTCGACCTCACGCATGATGGCGCGTATGGCGGCTACAAAGGCATCGAGCTCTTCGCGTGTCTCCGTTTCCGTGGGCTCGATCAAAAAACACTCGGGTACGAGTAGCGGAAAATACGTTGTGGGTGAATGGAATCCGTAGTCGAGCAAGCGCTTGGCAATGTCCATCGCACTCACGCCGTGTTTCTTCGCAGTTTCCTTGAATGTGATGATGAATTCGTGAGTCGCTCGCCGAGCGGGATACGCGAGTTCAAATCCGGCTTCTTTGAGTTTGGCGGCAAGGTAGTTCGCATTGAGCGTCGCGTAATCACCGACACGGTGCATGCCTTCACGACCGAGCAAGCGCGCATAGATCAAGGCGCGCAGCAGAATGCCGGCGTTACCACCAAACGTAGACAATCTGCCGATGGTTCCGGGAACGTCATCTTCGTCGAGCCAACGGAAGTTGCCGTTGGATTCGGCGGCAACCATCGGAACCGGCAAATGCGGCAATAACCGTTCACCTACGCCGACAGGACCTGCACCCGGCCCACCACCACCGTGGGGCGTGGCGAACGTCTTGTGCAAATTCATGTGCAGGACATCGAACCCCATCTCACCAGGCTTCACCTTGCCGAGTATGGCGTTGAGGTTCGCACCGTCGTAATACAGCAGCCCTCCCGCGTCATGAACGATCTTAGCGATGGTGCCGATGGAGCGTTCAAACACGCCACACGTGGACGGGTTGGTCATCATGAGGCCCGCGGTTTGCGGACCGGCGCGCTTGCGCAGCTCCTCTACGTCCACATCGCCGTCACTGTTGACCGGCACTTCCGTAACCTTGTAACCACACATCACGGCGGTCGCGGGATTGGTACCATGTGCTGCGCTCGCGACCAGAATCTCGGTGCGCCCATGGTCGCCTCGGGCTTCGTGATAGGCGCGGATCATCGCGATACCAGCGAACTCGCCCTGCGCACCGGCCATCGGAGCGAGCGAAACACCTTTCATCCCTGTCACGTCTTTGAGGATTTCCTGCAGTTCGTACAAGCAGGCCATGTATCCCTGACTTGCCGATTCTGGCGCGAGCGGATGGCGCGACAGGAAGCCCGGCATCGACGCACCCCGATGGGCACCTCTCGGGTTGTACTTCATCGTGCACGAGCCGAGCGGATAGAACTGCACATCGATGGCAAAGTTACGCCGCGACAGATTCGTGAAGTGACGTACCGCTTGTAGTTCGGAGAGTTCCGGCATTTGCGCCAAGTTCGCACGCAACAGATCGGATGGCAGGTCGCTGGTGGCATTCGCATCCACCGGCACATGTTGTGCGCGCGCGCCGCGACCCGGTTGGCTCAGTTCAAAAATACTTTTCACTGGAGTACCTCCGCGAGTGCAGCGGCATAACGCTGGATATCTGCAGGTGTTCGTTTCTCGGTTGCACAGACCAATAACTGGTTGTCTGCGTCCGGAATAAATCGGGAAAGTGGCAGGCCGCCGAGGATGCCCCGCATCAACAAGCCAGCGCACACGGCTTCAGCAGGTTTTGGTAGTGTTAATACGGCCTCGTTGAAAAAAGCACCTGCGTACCTTCGGTTGACACCGGGCAAAGCCGTGAGCGCATCAATGAGCTGCCGAGTGCGTGAATGAGACTGTGCTGCAGCATTACGTAAACCGGTCGCGCCCATCAACGACATATGGATCGTAGCTGCGGTCACAAGCAGCCCCTGGTTGGT
>SXGR01117130.1_pt1 | contig 11037 bp, 16 predicted proteins | sample 3174711 | NCBI WGS metagenome assembly SXGR01 (sample SAMN11356860, study PRJNA531348) | freshwater metagenome | isolation source: freshwater sample F1-60 | place: China: Fuxian Lake, Yuxi | collected 2017-12-25 | reverse complement strand
TTCAGTTTATGCAGGTTTAGGGATATATGACACAATGCAATACATTCGCCCCGATGTTGCCACAATCTGTACTGGAATGGCGGCGTCCATGGGAGCAGTTCTTTTGTGTGCTGGCGCTGATGGGAAAAGAAGTGCTTTGAAACATTCTCGTGTAATGATTCATCAACCATTAGGAGGTGCGCAAGGTCAAGCCTCTGATATTGAAATTACAGCTCGCGAAATTCAGAAACTTAAAAAAGAACTCTACGACATAATAGCAAAACATTCAAAACAAACCTATGAAAAAGTTTGGGAAGACTCTGACCGAGACTATTGGCTTACTTCTCAAGAAGCTAAAGATTATGGTATGGTTGACGAAGTGCTCTTGCGAAATCCAAAATAAGATGAATGGCTAAGAAAGAGACGACCTGTTCTTTTTGTGGAGAAAATCGTGCAAATGTTCAAATGATGATTGCTGGCGTTTCAGGTCACATTTGTGACAGTTGCGCCATACAAGCAAATAGAATAGTTTCAGAAGAGGTTGGACATCCTTCAGAGATAAATACTACCAATCAAACTGCGCATTCAAAAAAAGTATACAAACCAGAGCAAATAAAACAACTTTTAGATGAGTATGTAATTGGTCAGGATGAAGCAAAAAAAGTACTGTCTGTTGCAGTTTACAATCATTTCAAAAGATTGGATTTTACATCAAAAAAAGAAGATGTTGAAATCGATAAATCCAATGTTATTTTAGTTGGTAGAACTGGGACAGGAAAAACATTGCTAGCTAAAACAATAGCAAAAATGCTCAATGTTCCTTTCTGTATTGCAGATGCAACAGTTTTGACACAAGCTGGATATGTTGGAGAAGATGTAGAAAGCATTTTGTCTCGCTTACTTCAAGCAGCTGATTATAATGTAGAATTAACTCAAAAAGGCATTGTTTTTATTGATGAAATTGACAAAGTTGCAAGAAAAAACGACAACCCTTCAATTACGAGAGACGTATCTGGTGAAGGAGTTCAACAAGCATTATTGAAATTACTTGAAGGTTGTATTGTGAGCGTTCCTCCTCAAGGTGGCAGAAAACATCCCGAGCAAAAATTAGTGCAAATTGACACTAAAAATATTCTCTTTATTTGTGGTGGAGCATTTGATGGAATAGAACAAATAATTGCTAGCAGGGTAAACAGACAAACAATCGGATTTAGTTCTATTTCTGAGGAAAATATTGAAGAAGAATCCTTATTAAAATATATTATTCCAAGTGACATTAAAACCTATGGCTTAATTCCTGAATTAATTGGTCGTTTCCCAGTTTTATCTTACCTCGAACCACTCAAAGAAAGTGATTTGAAACGAATTCTTACCGAACCCAAAAATGCACTTGTTAAGCAGTACATTCGTTTGTTTGAAATTGACGGTGTGCAGTTGACATTTGACAATGAATCACTTGATTTCATCGTAAAAAAAGCATTGGAATTTAAATTGGGAGCAAGAGGTCTTCGATCAATATGTGAAGCGATTCTTACAGATGCTATGTTCGAAATTCCCTCTCTTAAATTAAATACTTTTAACATTTCTATTGATTATGCAATTAATCAATTTTCTAAATCTAAAATAGCAAGTCTTAAAGTTGCATAAGATTGGTTTACTATATTGATTCTTATTGATACCTTTGCACAGAGATTAAAAATTTTTATGAAAACGATACAATTTAGAGAAGCGCTTAGAGAAGCTATGTCCGAAGAAATGAGAAGGGATAAAAGTGTGTTTCTGTTAGGTGAAGAAGTTGCTGAATATAACGGTGCATACAAAGTTTCGCAGGGAATGCTAGATGAATTTGGACCTAAACGTGTAATTGATACTCCAATTGCGGAACTTGGTTTTACTGGAATTGCTGTTGGAGCTTCTATGAATGGTTTAAAACCAATTGTTGAGTTTATGACTTGGAATTTTGCAATTTTAGCAGCAGATCAAATAATCAATTCTGCAGCAAAAATGATGCAGATGTCAGGTGGTCAATACCACTGCCCTATTGTTTTCCGTGGTGGAAATGGAACTGCGGGTCAACTTGGCGCAACTCACTCTCAAAGTTTCGAAGCTTTTTATGCACATGTTCCAGGGCTTAAAGTTATTACTCCTTCAAATCCTGCTGATGCTAAAGGTCTATTGAAAGCAGCAATTAGAGATGAAGATCCTGTTGTATTTTTGGAATCTGAAAAAATGTATGGCGATAAAGGAGAAGTACCTGAAGGTGAATATATTATTCCAATAGGTGTAGCTGATATTAAACGAAAAGGATCAGATGTTACATTGGTATCATTCGGAAAAATAATGAAAGTAGCACTTGAAGCCGCAGAAATATTAGCAAAAGAAAATATTGATGTTGAAGTTATTGACTTAAGAACTATTCGTCCAATAGACTACGGAACTGTCGTTGAATCGATAAAAAAAACGAATCGATGTGTTGTACTTGAGGAATCATGGCCCTTGGCTTCTATCTCTTCTGAAATTGCATACCATCTTCAGCGCTATGCTTTTGACCATTTAGATGCACCTGTTTTAAGAGTGACACAAACCGATACCCCTTTTGCATTTTCACCAACTTTAATTGATGAGGCGTTGCCAAATGTGAAACGTCTAATAGAAGCAATCAAACAAACGATTTAAAACATTATTTTTTTCATAATCTATTGCTTCATTCAACTTTTTTTATCTCTAAACTATCTGAAAAACAATTATTAAAGATTTTTTTTAAGTAAAATCAGTTTTTTTTTCATTTCGTACTTGCTTAGTAAATTAAAAACGGTATCTTTGCACCCCTCAAAGTACGTTTGAGCTGTAATTATTTATTTAAATTAAGAGTATTTTATGCCAACTATTCAACAATTAGTTCGCAAAGGAAGAACTGCGGTAGTGCGAAAAAGTAAATCTGCTGCGCTTGATTCATGTCCACAACGTAAAGGTGTTTGTGTTCGTGTGTACACGACTACACCAAAAAAGCCAAACTCGGCAATGCGTAAAGTGGCGCGTGTTCGTTTAACGAACGGGAAAGAAGTCAACGCATACATTGGTGGTGAAGGCCACAATCTTCAAGAGCACTCCTTAGTACTTGTTCGCGGAGGAAGAGTTAAAGATCTTCCAGGAGTACGTTATCACATTGTTCGTGGAGCTGAAGATACAGCTGGCGTTCAAGGAAGAAGCCAAAGGAGATCAAAGTATGGAACGAAACGTCCAAAGCAAAAATAATATATAAGCTTTAGAAAATGAGAAGAAGAAAAGCCAAAAAAATTGCGATTTTACCAGATCCGAAATTCAACGATGTGGTTGTTACAAAATTTGTAAATAATTTAATGCTATCCGGAAAAAAGAGCATAGCATTTAGAATATTTTACGATGCAATTGAAATTATCAATAAAAAAACTGAAGATCAACAAGGGATTGATGTTTGGAAAAAAGCATTGGAAAATATCACTCCGATTGTAGAGGTCAAAAGCCGACGAGTTGGAGGTGCAACATTCCAAATTCCAACTCCTGTGCGTGATGAAAGAAAAGCTTCATTGGCCATGAAATGGTTAATTGGATACTCACGCAAGAGAAATGAAAAAACAATGTCACAGCGTTTGGCATCTGAAATTATAGCTGCGTCTAAAGAAGAAGGAGCTGCATACAAAAAGAAAGAAGATACAACTCGTATGGCTGAAGCAAATAAAGCATTTTCACACTTTAGATTTTAAGGAATGGCAAGAGATCTCAAATATACCCGTAATATTGGAATTGCTGCTCACATTGATGCAGGAAAGACAACCACAACAGAGCGAATTTTGTTCTACGGTGGTGTAAGTCATAAAATTGGAGAAGTACATGATGGTGCAGCTACAATGGATTGGATTGAACAAGAGCAGGAAAGAGGAATAACAATTACTTCAGCTGCAACGACCTTAAATTGGAAATACCGAAATGAACTTTATCACGTAAATATTATCGATACACCAGGACACGTTGATTTCACAGTTGAGGTTAATAGGTCTTTGCGAGTTCTTGATGGACTTGTATTTTTATTTTCAGCTGTAGATGGTGTTGAACCACAATCTGAAACAAATTGGAGGCTTGCAAATAATTACAATGTTCCTCGTATTGGATTTGTAAACAAAATGGACCGTCAAGGCGCAGACTTTTTAAAGGTTTGTAATCAAGTTAAGACAATGTTGGGAAGTCACGCTCTTCCACTACAAATTAACATTGGTTCTGAAGATAATTTTCAGGGAGTTGTTGACTTAATTAATTTCAAAGGTATTGTTTGGAACGAAGCTGATTTAGGAATGACATTTAAAGAAATTGAAATTCCGGCTGATGTTATCGATGAAGCACGACAACTTAGAAGTGAATTACTTGAAGCAGTTGCTGAATTTGACGAATCTTTGATGGAGAAATTCTTTGAAGATGAAAATTCTTTGACAGAAAGAGAAATATTAAATGCCTTAAGAGAAGCTACAATATCAGGAAAAGTTGTTCCTATGATGTGTGGATCTGCATTTAAAAATAAAGGTGTTCAAGCCATGTTGGACATGGTAATGGAAATTCTTCCGTCTCCACTCGATATTGAGGCTATTGTTGGAATAAATCCAAAAAATGACCAAGAAGTAGCTAGACAACCTAAATTTGAAGAGCCATTTGCAGGATTAGCATTTAAAATTGCAACTGATCCATTTGTTGGGCGACTTTGCTTCGTTCGTGCCTATTCAGGTAAATTGGCAGCAGGTTCTTATGTTTTAAATACACGCTCTGGAGATAAAGAACGTATTTCTCGAATCTTCCAAATGCATGCAAACAAACAAAATCAAATCAATGAACTTGGTGCAGGTGATATTGGAGCTGTAGTTGGATTTAAAGATATCAAAACAGGAGACACTTTGTGTGCAGAAAATGCACCAATAATATTAGAGTCGATGGTATTCCCTGAGCCTGTAATTGGTTTAGCAATTGAGCCAAAAACACAAGCAGACACTGATAGATTATCCATTGGATTATCAAAGCTTTCTGAGGAAGATCCAACTTTTCGTGTAAATACAGACGAAGAAACTGGACAGACCATTATTTCTGGAATGGGTGAACTTCACTTAGAGATTATCGTAGATCGTTTGAAAAGAGAATTTAAAGTTGAAGTGAATCAAGGCGATCCTCAAGTTGCTTACCGAGAAAATATCAACGGTGGAACTGATCACCGTGAAGTATTCAAAAAACAAACAGGTGGTCGAGGTAAATTTGCTGATATTTTGGTTAAAATTTCCCCTCAAGATAACGCTGAAAAAAGCGGTCTTGAATTTATTAATAGCATTAAAGGAGGTAATATTCCTCGAGAATTTATTCCATCTGTAGAAAAAGGTTTTAAAGATTCTATGAAAAATGGAGTTTTAGCTGGTTTCCCAGTTGAATCAATGAAAGTTGAATTAATTGACGGTTCATTCCATGCTGTCGATTCAGACTCTCTATCTTTTGAATTGTGCGCTAAAATGGCTTATAGAAATTCTATGAAGTTATGTAGCCCAGCTCTTTTAGAGCCAATAATGAAGCTTGAAGTAGTTACTCCAGAGGAAAATATGGGTGATGTTGTTGGTGACTTAAACAGAAGACGTGGAATGATGCGAGGTATGGACGATAGAGCAGGCGCAAAAGTTTTAAAAGCTGACGTTCCTCTATCAGAGATGTTTGGTTACGTAACTCAATTGAGGACTGTAACTTCAGGAAGAGCTAATTATTCAATGGAATTTTCTCACTACGCAGAAGCTCCTAAAAATATTGCTGAAGATGTGATTTCGAAAGCAAATGGTAAAGTTTCAGCATAAAAAAAATAGAAGATGAGTCAAAAAATTAGAATAAAATTAAAATCGTACGATCACAACCTTTTAGATAAATCGGCTGAGAAAATCGTTAAGACAGTTAAATCAACTGGAGCAATCGTAAGTGGTCCAATTCCACTTCCTACTCACAAACGAATTTATACTGTGTTGCGTTCTCCTCACGTTATGAAAAAAGCGCGTGAACAATTTGAATTGTGTGCTTACAAAAGACTATTGGATATTTACAGCAGCTCATCTAAAACAGTTGATGCGTTGATGAAGTTAGAGCTTCCTAGTGGAGTGGATGTAGAAATAAAAGTTTAAATAAATTAATAATAAGAATATGCCAGGAATTATTGGTCGAAAAGTCGGAATGACTAGCATCTACAGTGCCGAGGGTAAATCATTACCATGCACAGTGATAGAAGCTGGTCCTTGTGTTGTAACTCAGGTTAAGACACAAGACAGAGATGGTTACGAGGCCGTTCAATTGGGTTTTGGAGAAAAGAAAGAAAAAAATACTCCAAATGCAATGAAAGGTCACTTTAAAAATGCAAGTACAACACCAAAATCAAAATTGGTAGAGTTTAAGGGTTTTGACAACGTAACTATTGGAGATACAATTGACGTAGCAATCTTCGCTGAAGGTGATTACGTTGATGTTTTAGGAACCACAAAAGGTAAGGGGTTTCAAGGTGTTGTTAGACGTCATGGATTTGCTGGCGTTGGTCAAGCAACACACGGACAGCATAACCGTCTTAGAGCTCCGGGTTCTATTGGTGCATGTTCATATCCTGCTCGTGTATTCAAAGGAATGCGAATGGGAGGTCAAATGGGCAACAAAAACAGATTAGCTTCCAACCTAGAAGTATTAAAAGTAATTGCTGAAAAGAATATCCTTATCGTAAAAGGTTCTGTTCCAGGGGCAAATGGTTCAACATTAACAATTAAAAGGTAATGAAAGCAAAAATATACGACTCAAAGGGAACAGCTACGGCGAAGTCTGCTACACTCTCAGACGAAGTTTTTGGTATCGAACCAAATAACCATGCAATTTACTTGGATGTTAAACAACATTTGGCTAATAAACGCCAAGGTACGCACAAAGCAAAAGAGAGAGCAGAAATTGCTGGTTCTACAAAAAAGATAAAGAAACAAAAGGGTACGGGCGGAGCTCGTGCAGGAAGCGTTAAGTCTGGTACAAGAATTGGTGGCGGAAGAATCTTCGGTCCTCGTCCAAGAAATTATCACTTCAAGTTAAATATAAAACTTAAAAGATTAGCGCGTAAGTCGGCTTTCGCATTCAAGGCTAAAGAAAATGATATTCTTGTAATGCAAGATATAAATTTCGGAGAGGCAAAAACTAAAGATTTCAGAACTTTGATTACTTCATTGAAACTTGATGATCAAAAAGTGCTTTTTATTCTTTCTGAAAAAACAGATAATGTTTACTTAGCATCTCGAAACCTCAAAAAAGTGAAAGTTGTAACAGCAGATTCATTCAATACATATGATCTGTTGAATGCCAAAAAAATTATTTTAGCTGAAGGTGCAGTTAAGAAAATAGAAATGATACTTAATTAATCACTATGCAGACAATTATTAGAAAACCTGTTATTACTGAAAAAGCTACCATGAGTAGTGAATCACTAAATCGCTTCACATTTGAGGTGGACAGAAAGGCAAATAAATTAGAAATAAAGAAAGCTATAGAAAAAATGTATGGTGTAAGTGTTGTTGCTGTTCGAACAATGAATTTTGGTGGTGGTGCTTCATCAGCTAAATACACTAACAAAGGTGTTGTTGAACAAAAAAGTAAACAATGGAAAAAAGCTGTTGTATCAGTTGCAATAGGTCAAACTATAGATTTATTTAATAATTATTAAGAAAAGACAATGAGTCTAAAGAAATTTAAACCAACAACTCCAGGACAACGCCACAAAGTGGCCTTGGAATTCAAAGGAATCACAAGCTCCACTCCAGAAAAGAGTTTGGTTGCGAGTATGAAAAAGTCTGGAGGAAGAAATAACGATGGTCGCATGACAATGCGGTACATTGGTGGCGGTCACAAACAAAAATACCGTATAATCGATTTTAAACGTGATAAGTTTGATATTCCTGCTACTGTAAAAACAATTGAATACGATCCTAACCGAACTGCAAATATTGCATTGTTGTTTTATGCTGACGGTGAAAAAAGATACATAATTGCTCCAAACGGACTAAAGGTTGGAGATCAAGTTATATCAGGAAAGACTGCAACACCGAATATTGGTAATGCACTATTTTTATCTGATATTCCACTAGGAACTGTAATTCACAATATTGAATTGAAACCTGGAAAAGGCGGATCAATTGCAAGAGGAGCAGGAACATACGCTCAATTGAATGCTCGAGATGGCAAATATGCAATTATTAAAATGCCTTCTAGTGAGACAAGAATGATTTTAGTAACCTGCATTGCAACAATTGGATCTGTGTCAAACTCAGAACATAATTTAGCTGTTTCAGGTAAAGCAGGTCGCTCACGCTGGTTAGGTCGTAGACCAAGAGTAAGAGGCGTTGTTATGAATCCAGTTGATCACCCAATGGGAGGTGGTGAAGGAAGAAATTCTGGAGGTCACCCAAGATCTAGAAATGGAATACCTGCAAAAGGATTTAAAACTAGATTAAAAAGTAAATATTCAGAAAAGTTAATCATTGAAAGAAGAAAAAAATAGGATATGAGTCGTTCACTAAAAAAACCGCCTTTTGTTCATTATAAATTGATGAAAAGAGTTGATGATGCACAAGCTGCAAAAAGTAAAGCCGTAATTAAGACTTGGTCTCGAGCATCGACTATTACTCCTGATTTTGTAGGCTTGACATTTGCAGTTCACAATGGCAATAAGTTTATTCCTGTTTTTGCTACGGAAAATATGGTAGGACATAAACTTGGTGAATTCTCTCCAACACGTAACTTCCGTGGGCATGGAGGAAATAAAAAAGATAAAAAACGATAGAAATTAGATAGTCATGGGAGCAAGAAAAAGGCTAAGAGCTGAAAGTATCAAAGAAAATAAGAAATCGCTTGCATTTGCAAAGTTGAATAATTCCACTATTTCTCCTCGTAAAATGAGATTAGTTGCAGATTTAATTAGAGGAATGGAAGTAAACAAAGCGATGAATATTCTTCATTTTAATGGAAAAGTAGCTTCTGTTAGTTTAGGGAAACTTTTACGATCTGCGATATCTAATTGGGAACAAAAAAATGAAGGGGCTGACATAACGCAAGAGAAGCTGATTGTACAGTCTATTGAAGTTGGTTGTGGAACAATGTTAAAAAGAATTCAGCCGGCTCCTCAAGGAAGAGCACATAGAATAAGAAAAAGGTCAAATCATGTTACCATCGTTGTTGATGGTCAAAATAAGTAGTAAGAAATGGGACAAAAAACAAATCCAATAGGAAACAGATTAGGTTATATCCACGGATGGGAATCTAATTGGTATGGTGGTCATGATTACAAAGATAAAATTGTCGAGGACGATCAAATTCGTAAGTATTTGAATGCTCGATTGACAAAAGCAAGTATCTCTAAAATAATTATTGAACGAACTTTAAAATTAGTAACTGTAACAATTAATACTGCACGACCTGGAGTAATTATTGGAAAAGGTGGACAAGAAGTTGATAAATTAAAAGAGGAATTAAAAAAATTAACGAAGAAAGAAATTCAGATTAACATTTTTGAAGTTAAACGCCCTGAATTAGATGCAAGATTAGTGGCAGATGGTGTTGCAAGACAATTAGAAGCTCGTATTTCTTTTAGAAGAGCGATTAAAATGGCAATAGCTAATACCATGAGAATGGGCGCAGAAGGAATAAAAATTAAAATATCAGGAAGATTAAATGGTGCTGAAATGGCGCGTTCAGAAATGTACAAAGACGGAAGAACTCCACTTCACACTTTTAGAGCTGATATTGACTATGCTATTGCTGAAGCTCACACAACATATGGCCGTTTAGGAATTAAAGTGTGGATATGTAGAGGAGAGGTATATGGAAAACGAGATTTATCTCCGAATGTTGGAGTTTCTACAGCTGCTAATAATTCGAATAGCAATGATGGAAATGAAAGACGACCTAATACAGCTAAAAGAAAAAAATAATTAAAATAGATTAAAATCAAGCGTAATGTTACAACCTAAAAGAACAAAGTTTAGAAGAGTACAAAAAGGAAGAAGCCGAGGATTATCTCATAGAGGATCTACAATTTCTTTTGGTTCATTTGCTCTAAAGTGCCTAGAACCTGGGTGGATAACATCGCGCCAGATTGAAGCTTCACGTATCGCTGTAACTAGATACATGAAACGTGAAGGAAAAGTATGGATTCGAATTTTTCCTGATAAGCCAGTTACATCAAAACCAGCAGAAGTTCGAATGGGAAAAGGTAAAGGAGCACCAAGTCATTGGGTTGCTGTGATTAAGCCAGGAAGAATAATGTTTGAAGCAGATGGTGTTTCCTATGAAATTGCTAAAGAAGCCATGCGTTTAGCGGCTCAAAAATTACCCGTGAAATGTAAATTCGTTGTTCGCAACGATTTTGTTATACCAGCTTAATAATTAAAGATGAAACAAAAAGAAATATTAAAATTGACAAACGAAGATTTAAAAAGTCGACTGACTGATTTTCAAAGTCAATACATAAACTTAAAATTAACGCATAAAATGGCTCCAATTGAGAATCCATTGAGAATAACAAGTATGCGTAAATTAATAGCTAGATTGAATACTGAACTAACAAAACGTACTAATCAAGCTTAAGCTTGAAATAATAACACTACATGGAAACACGTAATTTAAGAAAAGAAAAAGTAGGAATCGTAATGAGTGACAAAATGGAAAAATCCATTGTTGTCTCTGTTGAGCGAAAAGTAAAACATCCTAAATATGGGAAATTCGTAAAGAAAACTACCAAATTTATTGCTCATGACGAAAAGAATGATTGCAACATTGGAGACACTGTGAAAATCATGGAGACTCGTCCTTTGAGTAAAACAAAGAATTGGAGATTAGTAGAAATTATTGAAAGAGCTAAATAAATAGAGAAATGATACAAACAGAATCAAGACTATCAGTAGCAGATAATTCAGGAGCCAAAGAAGTATTGTGTATACGTGTATTAGGCGGTACAAGAAGAAGATATGCTTCAGTTGGTGATAAAATTGTAGT
>SXGR01073679.1_pt1 | contig 11038 bp, 11 predicted proteins | sample 3174711 | NCBI WGS metagenome assembly SXGR01 (sample SAMN11356860, study PRJNA531348) | freshwater metagenome | isolation source: freshwater sample F1-60 | place: China: Fuxian Lake, Yuxi | collected 2017-12-25 | reverse complement strand
TTGATAACCGCCGTCTGCGCGCACGCCACGCCCAATGCGCCGAACACACGGCAGGCATCGCGTTCATTGAGTTGTTTTGCCCCGCTGGCAGCCAGCAACTTTTCCGCTTCCGCCACGCGTGCTGTGTCCCGCGCCGGACGTGTCACTGGCGCCTGCCAGTGTCGCCATGCGCTGATGGCGTCGGCGCAGGACACGGCACTCGTGGCGGAAGCAGAAAAGCTGCTGGCTGCCAGCGGGGCAAAACAACTCAATGAACGCGATGCCTGCCGTGTGTTCGGCGCATTGGGCGTGGCGTGCGCGCAGACGGCGGTTATCAAGACGCCTGATGATGCATCGAACGTGCCGTTTCCGGTGGTTGCGAAAATCCTCTCGCCCGACATCGCGCACAAGACCGACGCTGGCGGCGTCGTGCTAAACGTCTCCGATGCGAGTGCCTTAAAGCAGGCCGCGCGCGATATCCTTGCGCGTGTCGGCCAGAAGCACCCGAACGCGACCATTGACGGCATACTCGTGCAAAAGATGGAAAAGGGCCTCGCCGAAATCATCCTCGGCTTCAAGCGCGATCCGCAAGTCGGTCCGGTGGTGGTGCTCGGCATCGGCGGCGTGCTGGCGGAAATTTATAAGGACTTCGCCGCACGGCTAGCGCCGGTCAGTGTTGAAGATGCTGCAAAAATGATCGAGCAGGTGAAGGGCCTTGCACCGATACGCGGCTATCGCGGCATGCCAAAGGGCGACTGCATGGCGCTCGCGAAAACCGTCAGCGCTTTTTCGCAACTGGCTTGTATGGACAGCGTAGCTGAGGCGGAGATCAATCCGTTGATTGTTAAGCGGGAAGGCGAGGGTGTGGTGGCGGTAGATGGATTGGTGGTGCGGTGTTGACTTTGGTAAGCCCATGCCTTGGGACACCTTCGTAGCCTTCTCCCTGTTCGCCATGGTGACTTCGATCACCCCAGGCCCGAACAATCTCATGCTGCTCGCCTCCGGCGTCAATTTCGGTTTCAGGCCGACGGTGCCGCATATGCTGGGCATCAGTTCGGGGTTTCTGGTGATGGCATTTGGCGTGGGTGTCGGGTTGGCAGAAGTTTTTGCGCGGCTACCGTGGCTTTATGGTGTGTTGAAATGGGCGGGCGCGATTTATTTGTTGTATCTGGCGTGGCGTATCGCGAATTCCGCACCGCCAGAGGACGCACCTGCCGGCGTGAGGCCTGCTTAGCCTTTGGGCTTTTGGGGTGCGGCAGCGTTTCAGTGGGTGAATCCCAAGGCGTGGGTGATGGCAATCAGCGGCTACAGCACCTATGTGCCGGCCAGCAGCGGGCTGCTGGTGGTTGCCGGTGCGGCATTGCTGTTCGCGCTGATTAATCTGCCTTGTGTGAGTGTGTGGGCGCTGTTTGGCGCGAGCTTGCGCAATCTGTTGCGGGTGCGGCGTAATTTGATTGCCTTCAATTACGGTATGGCGGCGTTGTTGGTGATTTCGCTGTACCCCTTGTTCCGCGCGTTCTGAGACTCGCGTGACTGCCGCTCCCATCAAGGCGCTGTTGTTCGATCTCGGCGGCGTGCTGATCGATATCGAATTCGCGCGTGCGCTGCGGGCGTGGTCGGCGTTTTCGCCGCTTTCTGTTGCGCAAATGAAAGCGGCGTTTCAGCAAGATGATGCCTATGAACGGATTGAAACCGGCAAGATCACTTCGGCGCAGTATTTCGAGCATCTTCGCGCCTGCCTGAAACTCAACGCGACAGACGAGCAAATCGCCGACGGTTGGAATACGCTGCTGTTGGACGAGATCACCGAGACCACCGGCGCGATACGCCGGGCGCGCGAGCAGCTGAAGCGGCCCTGTTATATTTTCAGCAACACCAGTCCCACGCATCATGCGTTGTGGCGCGTGCGCCATGCGCGCATGCTTGAGGCGTTTGAGCGTGTGTTTGTGTCGCCGGAAATCGGCTTACGCAAGCCGCATCGCGAGGCGTTTTATTTCGTCGCACGTGAGATCGGCGTGCCGCCGCAATCGATCCTGTTTTTTGATGATCTGGCGGACAATGTTGCCGGAGCCGAGGCTGCGGGTTATTCAACAGTACACGTGAGCGGCCCGGCGGATGTGCGCAAAGCGTTGCGCGGCCTGGGTTGTGATGTGTAGAAGACCTGCAGAAAATAATCAATAAAAACAAATACTTATGTAACGTGCATGTTTATGCCACACGGCATGTGAAAGGCGATGGTTTAAACTCACTCGCGCATATCACTGACGTACATTCAAACATATTAACTCGGGAGACCCGTATGAAAATCAAGCGCATTGAACCTGTAGGCGTGCTGGTAAAGGATGTCGATAAGAGCCGGGCGCTGTGGGAAGACTGCTTCGGCATCAAACTCGGTGGGGTGGAAACCAACCCGGTGCGGCCGGTAAAACTGGCGCTGTATCCGGTGGGTGAATCGATGGTGGAGTTGATCGCCGGCACCACGCCCGACAGCAAACACGCCAAGATGATTGCCGAGGGCAAGGGCGGCATCAATCACATTTGCTTTGAAGTGGAAAACATCGATGACGCGCTGGCCGAATTGAAAGCCAAGGGCGTGCCGCTGCTGGACGAAACGCCGCGCATCGGCCACGCGGGTTGCCGTATTGCGTTTCTGGATCCGGTGGGCACCGATGGTTGTCTGATTGAGCTGGCGCAGTTGCCGGAGGGGCATTCAGGGCCGCACGCGGTTTAGATCAGGACAGCAGCGGACTACTGCAGCAGGAATAACGAACGCTGCAAACTACTTGCGGCGCAGATACGCCAGCATGTCATGCCCGCGCCCGGCAAGCCGCGCGGGCAGGTTCAGCAATTCGGCGGCGATTTTGCCCAGCGTGTAGGCCGCGCCGGACACGTCGCTTTTTTCGTGAAATTTGACGCGTGCGGTTTCGATACGCTCGACGGCAAACCCGGCGCGTCTGGCGAGCAGCGCGATGGATCGCAGGTTGAAAAAGCTGACGTGGCCGCCATCTTTTTCGATGTGAAAATAATCCCAGCGAGCGCCCATCGTGGCCACCGTCCAGCTCGCCGCGTTGCCGGTGCTGATCATTAGCACGCCGCCGGGCTTGAGGATGCGTGCGCATTCCCTGAGCAGCGGCAGCGGTTCACGCAGATGTTCAACCACTTCAAACAGCGAGGCGGCGTCGAACGTGGCATCGGCGTAACGTTGTTCCTCCAGCAAGCCGGTGCGCACGTTAAGACCCAACTTGCGCGCGGCGGCGGCGATCTCGGGTGCGGGCTCGACGCCTTCCGCCAGGTAACCCGCGTCGCTGGCGTAGCCAACGAACTGGCCGCGGGAACAGCCGATATCGACCACGCGCGTATCAGCGGCAGGTTTTTTCAATAACTGCGAAACCGTTTTCAGGCGCCGCCGTGCAACCAACCGCCGGCGTTCAACCTCGCGTGGCGGCGGCTTGTTAAAGTCCGGCGCGTTGAAGGCCTGCATGGTGAGTTGGTAACGCGCTTCGTCCACCGCGCTTAACAGTTGCCCGCAGCCGCTGCAACGGCGCAGGGGGCCTTCGGGCAGATTGAGCGCCGTGGCTTCCAGCGCCGCTTCGCAGCCCACCGGACAGGATGTTACATAAGTATTTGTTTTAATTGACATTTTTTGCGTTGCTTAAAGCGGCTTGCAGCGCCGCGATCACTCGCGCCGGCGACAGTTGCAGCAGGCAATCGCTAAAGCTCGCCGTGTGGCGCGCACAGCCTTCTTTACCACAAGGGGCGCATGCCGCGCGGCCTTGCAGCAGGTGCACGTTGCCTCGCGACTGATCACCGAAGCGACGCCACGGTGTTTGATTCATGTTCGCGTAGCCTTTCGGCCACGGTCCCCACTTCACCGGATCGGTGGGGCCGAAAAAAGTGACCGTGGGCACGCCCAGCGCGGCCGCCATGTGGGTTACCGCCGTATCGGGGCCGCAGTACGCCGCTGCGCGCGCGAGCACGCAGGCGGTGGCAGCAAGTGTCAGTTTGCCGGCGAGGTTAAGTGGTGGTACTTCCATTTGTGCAGCAAGGCCGTTGATGTAGGCGAGTTCGTCGCTGTCGCCGCCGCCAGTGAGCACGATGCGCAGATTTTGCGCGACGATCCAGCGGGTGAGCGTCAGCCAACCTGCGTCGCTCCACAGCTTGTAGTCGAACTTGGGGTAGAGGTGCAACACCACGTACCGCTGGCTTTGCAACGGCGCGAGCAAAGCCTCGGCGTGCTGCTGATCGGCAGCGCCCCAGCTTGCAACAACTTCTGCGCGCGGCGTGACACCGATCGGCGCGAGCAGCGAAAGGTACGTCAGCACCGTATGCTTCTCTGCCAGATCGTAGGCAACCCACTGATCCAGAAAGCGCTGCTTCCAGCGCTCCTTCGGCGTGTCAAGCAGTAGCCCGATTGTCCGGCGCGCAGCGAAAAACGCGTAAAACGTCGGCCGGTCGCCCGGCACCAGCGATAGCGCGAGATCGTAGCGCTTAAATAATTTTCCAATAAAAACAATATGTTGCATGAGCCCCGGCCGTTCGGGTATGGCACGTATCCGGCAGATATCCGGGTTGCCTGCCAGCACGCCAGCGGTGCTGCTGAACGCCAGCGCGTCGATGGCGGCATCGGGCCACGCCGCTTTCAGCGAACGAATCACCGGTGTGGCAAGCAGCACGTCACCAATACGGCGCGTTACCACAACGAGCACACGGCGCGGTGGTGTCATGCGCGTCGCGGCGGTCATACCGGTCATACGTATTGGCTCACGCCGACGTGCGCTTCGATACGCCTCGAGCCGATGATTTCGTCGAGCAGTTTCTGGTTTTCCGTAATGCGGCTGCGGTCGTTTTCACGGTGCCACAAATGAAATACCGGCGTGGCGAAGCGCGCACTCTTGTGATGCACGCCGGCGTGTATCAGGCGTATCGCAAGATCGCTGTCTTCCAGCCCCCAGCCCGAATACGATTCATCAAAGCCGTTCACGCGCATGAAATCCGCGCGGGCGAGCGACATATTGCAGGTTTTAACGCCATGCCATTGATCGGGCCAGCGCTTGCGCCACGCGGCGCCGGGCAGCATCAGCAACGGCAGCAATCGATTGACATCGCGCGACACCCATGCACGCAGCCAACGCGCAGCATGCCACTTATGTATAGGGGCGCGTTCGGCAAGCACTTCCCGCGTGAAAGTTTCCGACATCAGCACGCGGTTGCCGGACAGAAAATAACCGGCCTCTGCCAGAGCAAGGTGCTGGCGCACGAAATCGCGCGTTGGCACGCAATCGCCATCGGCAAAAATCAGGTATTCGGCGGAGGATTGCGCGGCGGCGCGGTTGCGGGCGGCACCCGCGCGAAAGCCAAGGTCTTCCTGCCATACGTGACGCAAACGAAACGGTGCGCGTGCCGTGTGTTCCTCCACCAGCCGGCGCGTGTCATCCGTCGATCCATCGTCGGCGACCAGCAACTCAAAGTCGGAAACGGATTGCGCGGAATAACCCGCCAGCACTGCCGCGAGCGCGTCTGGACGGTTATAGGTAGTGACGATGACCGCGGTTTTCACCGGGTCTTGTCCCCGAGCAGCATCAGTTTGAGGTAACGATAGTACGTGCCTTCGGCGTTGGACACCGAAAGCATGAAGCCTTCGCGCCCGTCGAGGAAGCCCGCCTGAAAAACATAAGTGCGCATGAAAGCCCACCAGCCGTGAAAAATCGCCTTGCCAAGCGAAGCACGCTTGCCGTGTTCGTAATTGAACTTCGCACCCGCCGACGAATAGCCGTTCATTTTGGCGATGACGTGTTCCAGCGTCGGCATTGGGATGTGATGCAGTGGGTGCCGGAGCTTGCCGATCTTGCCGGTGACAAGGATGCGGTCGTGCAAATGGTCTTCGGAAAAACGCGCCGCGCCCCTGCGAAACAGCCGTGTCACCGGATCAGGCCACCAACCGCAATGGCGCATGTCGCGTCCGCAAAAATTGGACAGCCTTGGCATGGTGAACGCCACTGCGTCGCCTGGGTTCTTGATGGTGGCTTCGATTTCCGCACGCAATTCCGGCGAAACGGTTTCGTCGTGATCAAGCGCCAGCACCCAATCGCCCGTGGTGCGATCCAGCGCACGGTTTTTTTGCTGCCCAAATCCGGGAAAATCCGGCGTCTGCATGACCTTCGCCCCCAGCGCCGCGCAGATGTCACGCGTGCCGTCGGTGCTGCCCGAATCTATGACGATTACTTCGTCTGCCCAAGTGACGGAAGCCACGCACTCGCGTACCAGCGGCGCGCCATTGAAGGTGGTGATGGAAACAGAAAGCGTCATGCCGTCATAAGGTAGCGGGTGGTTTATCAGATGGCGCGTATTTTAATCCGCCATACAGCAAACCCGACATCCACGCGTAAAACAGCCCTTCGGCGTGATCCAGCAACAGCGAGTTAAACAGACAACCCGACACCATCGTCAACACCAACGCGCGCATCAGCGACTGTTCCATCGGCGTTGCCAATCGGCCGGCGCTGCGCCATTGCGTCCAGAACATGACGATCAGTAACACGAGCCCGCCGATGCCAATTTGCGCGGTGATATTGAGAAATTCGTTGTGCGGGTTCTGCGTCACGTGCTTGCCGGTGGCTTTGACCTGCTGCGCGTAGGCCTTGGGAAAGCCGCCGGTGCCGACACCGATGAGCGGATGTTCTTTGATAATGGCGAGGGTGTTTGAGTAATACTCGAGGCGCTGGCCGGAGGAGGTGGCTTGCGCCGCAGGGTTGCCGGAACGCCAGAGCTGGAATTCCTGTTGAACTTGAATGACGCGCCGCTGAAGCGTGTTCGGCACGGTCATCAACGTGATCGATATACTCAGCAGCAACAAGATCGTGATGGCTGTTGTGCGCTGCCCGATGCGCTCGCAGACCCACAAAATGGTCAGCATGGCCAGAATCACGTAGCCGGTTGCACCCTGCACCATGAACAATACGTTGATCGCGGCGAGCGCTGCGAGGACATAGCAAACAATACGCAACCACATAGCGGCGAACGTGCGGGCGAGCCACACAAAAAGAAATGCGCCGAATGACATCAGGAGGTTGTGGGTGATCTTGAGCTTGAATACTGTAGGCGATAGGCCGTCATACGCCATGAACGGCATTTTCGGCACCAGCGAGAAGTAAAGAAGATAGGAAAGGATTAATATAACCCCGATGATGCCTGCGAAAACGTGCAGAGCATGTTTACGTGTTTTCGGCAGACAAAAAGCCACCGCAAAAACGGGAATGAATAGCAAATCAGCGTATTTCCACAAATGTCCCCATGCGCTGGGTAGCGGGCTGTTGCCGTAAAGCGTTCCCATGGCAAGCAGTGCGAAAAGCGCCACGGGCAACAACAATGATTTGTTTTCACGAAGCTGCCGTGCCACGGCAGGCAATAGTCCGGCCAGCAAGCAAGCGACTGCCACCACGGTCAGCAGCACGTTGTCGAGCGCAGTGGATACGGGAATGGAAAATCCCAAAGCCACTACTGTCCCGCGCGGCAGAAATTGCAAACGTGTGGCAGTCACTGAAATCACGCAAGGGCTCCGAACTTATTCTCATACGTGCTGATATAGAGTTGAAAGCAGAACATCGGGGATTTATTAAGCATATGATTTTATTGATATTTTTTTTGATGCCAATGCGTGGTTTGAACAAGCCCTTCGGCGATCGAAAATGGCGGCGTCCAACCCAACTCTGACCGAATCAAAGAGCAGTCGACTTGTAGTGAACCCAAGAGCCGTGAGGCTTCGGCGCCTCGACCCAACAGATGCGCGACACCCTGCAACAGCCGCGGGGGGCATGGCCAAATCCTCGCAGGCAAACCAAAGTGCAAAGCAAGTTGCCGCAAGAGTTCAGGCGTCGACAAATCCGAATGGTCGCTAACCAGATAGGTCTTACCTGGGGCGTGAGCATGCGTAGCGCAGGCGATAATTGCAGTTACCAGATTTTCAACGTAAATGAAGCTGCGCAGATTTTGCACCGAAGCCAGAGGTAGCGGCCAACCCCGCCTTGCGATGTCCAGTAATCTCAGAAAGTTTCCCTTTACGCCAGGCCCATATACCAGCGGCGGCCTCACGATCACGGTTTCCAAGTCTGACCCGTTTCCAATTTCTTTCAAAACCGTTTCGGCTTCGAGTTTGGATTTTCCGTAAGCATCTTGCGGTTGCGGTATGTCTGATTCACAAAAGGGGCGGTCAAGCGTGCTTTCCCCGTTCACCTTGACCGAGCTGAGGAACACCAGCCGCTTTACGCCTGCCGTTACGCATGCCTTAGCAAGACGTTCGGTTACCGCGACATTTATCCTGCGGTAGGCTTCCAGAGGGTCTGGTTCCTTTTCATGCAGAACATGGGTGCGCGCTGCCAAGTGTATGACCGTCGTTACCCCGCGCAACAATACACCCCAGTCAGTCACGTTGTTCAGGTCGCCGATCTCCACCCATTGCAATTTCGGGTTGGTTTCAGCGGCAAGCAAATGTGTGCCCGACACCCGCAGTAAACCCCGTACTTCATAGCGCGCTTAGCCGCCGGCACAGCGGCATGCCAACGAAACCGCTTGCACCCGTGACCAGAATCACAAGAAAGGCCGTCCGCTGGGTGTCGCATGCGAATTGCCGCGAGCATGGCTGGTCACAAGGGGAATGGACACGTTACCATTGGAAACATTTTGAATGTTTAACATGGTATCAGATCGTATAACCATTTCTGTCGTCAGCCATGGCCAAGCAGCCTTGGTGCACGCACTATTGAAGGATCTGGCCTGCTATTGCGGCGATACTGTCGGTGTGATTTTGACGCTGAACATACCAGAGTCGCTGCCGTTTTCGCTGGATGAATTTCCGTTTCCGGTCCGGTTGATTCGGAACGCATCGCGCAAGGGTTTTGGTGCAAATCACAATGCAGCATTCAGACAAGTTAAAGCCGATTACCTTGCCATACTTAACCCGGATGTACGGCTTTATGAAAACCCGTTTCCCGCGTTAGTCGGTGCGTTAAGTGATCCTGAAATTGGTATCGTCGCGCCCCTGATTTTGCATCCCGGCGGACGTGTAGAAGACAGCGCGCGAAGGTTTCCCACGCCTTTGGCCATACTTCGTAACATGGCGATGTTGTACGTGGGCATGGTAAGGTTCTGTGCTTTCGCAACTATGGGCAAGACATACTGGATCGTTTGCGCGAGGCCGGATTTCATCACGCAAAGCTTGCCCTGGCAGATGACAAGGCATGGTGGAACATGGGCGTAAAAGTGATTGTGGCGGAAAAATAGCCATTTGTACTTGCCGGGTTATAGGCGCCAATTCGTTGTGATGACGTCGCGCACGTGCGACATTCTAATGCGGACTATAGCTGGATTGTTTTCACAAAAGCCTCAAGTTGCTCTTGCCATGTCGGCATTGCAATCCCAAAATGTTCCGTAACTTTAGCCTTGCTCGTTGCGGCGTTGAGTGGGCGTTTGGCGGGTAAGGGATAGTTTTCTGTGGTGGTTGGATGTATTTCGGCCCACGGAGAGCCGGATTTTGAGCTTTGTTTGGCCACATCGACTATATGCCTAGCAAAGTCAAAGCGGGTAGTATGCCCAATCGCAGACAAATGGTAAGTGCCGAGAGTCTCTTTTGGGTGATTGATTTTATTGATTATTTCCGAAGATGTCTGCGCCAAAGATTTTGCCCAGGACGGCGATCCTACCTGGTCATTAACAACAAATACTTCTGGTTTCTCCCGCGCTAGTCGCAGCATGGTAAGCACAAAATTTGTGCCTCGGGCACTATATATCCAGCTCGCGCGCAGGATCAGGTGAGCGCACCGGGTTGAGATTATGGCTCGTTCGCCTTCGAGCTTCGATTTGCCGTAATAATTTACCGGGGTCGGTGCGTCGTTCTCATCGTAGGGCGTGTGCTTGGTGCCATCGTAAACATAGTCCGTCGAATAGTGTACCAACAATGCATTCGCCCTACGTGCTTCTTCAGCAAGGATTTCCGGCGCGACGGTGTTGACTTGATAGGCCAGCTCGCGTTCAACCTCCGCCCTGTCGACCGTCGTGTAGCCCGCTGCATTGACAATAATGTCGGGAGCCAATTCGCGAATAACGGTTCGAATGCCGCGCGAGTCGGTCAGGTCCATCTGCGCACGACTGGGGGCGAAAATCTTGCCAAGGGGCGCCAGCGACTGTTGCAATTCCCAACCAAGCTGCCCGGTCTTGCCGGTAAGCAGAATTTTTTTCACGGAAGCTGTTTGGCGCAGACCGCGTGTGTACCGGGTTCTTCGGGCAAGTTCGCATGCCAAACGGTCATGCCGGCTTATGTTCCAACACGATGTCCCTCAAAAACTTCCCGTACCCATTATTCCCCATCGTCTTGGTCAACGCCATCAACTGCTCGGCATTGATGTATCCCATGCGATAGGCGATTTCCTCAGGACAGGCAATCTTCAATCCTTGCCGCTTTTCGATGGTCTCGATGAACATCGACGCCTCAAGCAGGGAGGCATGCGTGCCGGTATCCAGCCATGCCACACCCCGGCCGAGGGGTGTCACCGTCAGCGTTCCCCGGCGCAGGTATTCCAGGCTGACGTCAGTGATTTCAAACTCGCCGCGCGCCGAGGGTTTTAGATTGCGTGCGATATCGATCACATCATTGTCGTAAACAAAAAAACCGGTGACTGCAAATCGGGATTTTGGGTTTTTCGGCTTCTCCTCAATGGAAATCACCTTGAAGTTTTTGTCAAACTCAACAACGCCGGAGCGCTCCGGATCTTGCACCTGATACGCAAAAATTGTGGCGCCAGTCTTCCTTGCCATGGCAGCCTGCAAATCGCGTGTCAGGTCATGACCGTAGAAAATATTGTCGCCCAATATCAGCGCGCAAGGATCCTTGCCGATGAAATTCGCACCGATGGTAAAAGCCTGCGGCAAGCCTTCCGGTTTTGGTTGCACAGCATAGGAAATATTGAGGCCCCACTTGTTTCCGTCGCCGAGCAATTGCTCGAAGCGCGGCGTATCCTGTGGTGTCGAGATCAGCAAAATATCGCGTATGCCTGCCAACATCAGCGTC
>SXGR01350139.1_pt1 | contig 11043 bp, 13 predicted proteins | sample 3174711 | NCBI WGS metagenome assembly SXGR01 (sample SAMN11356860, study PRJNA531348) | freshwater metagenome | isolation source: freshwater sample F1-60 | place: China: Fuxian Lake, Yuxi | collected 2017-12-25 | reverse complement strand
TCGCGTGATGCCTGAGCGGGTTCATCACGCGGAGCGTGATGACTACAATGCAGGGCCTCGCGGGCCAGCGGAAGGCTATCGACTTGAATTTGGCCAAGCGCCACGCGGCACCACTGGAGATTTGACCCTGCGCCCTGCACCACGCACGTTGGAACGATGCGACTCACCTCCGAAACGGCCCAAGCCATCCGCGATGAGGTCAGCCGGGCTGACCCGCAGGCGGAGATCTGGCTTTTTGGCTCGCGGGTGAATGACGAGGCGCGCGGTGGCGACATCGACCTATTGGTGGTCTCCGAGCAGATCACCTTCCCGGACGAACTTCAGTTGCGCACCGCCCTTCTTGATCGGATCGGCTGGCAACGGTTGGATCTCATCGTGCGGGGCCGCGAACAATTGCGTGAGCCGATCGCCGCTTTGGCGCTGGAAACGGGAATCAAGCTATGAACCCCGAGACACCGCGCCGTCTCCTGGATCACGCTTTGGTTGAGCTCGAGGCGGCGAGAAGGCATCTCGATTTCTCCGCCGAGCGGGTGCGAAACCTGCCCGGTGACCTGCAACTGATCTCAGAAGCGCAGTTGGAGAGCGCGGAAGCGTTCACGAGTCGGTTTGCGCGCACGGTCGATCTCTTGGTCAACAAGGTCCTCCGGGGCCTCGATCGCGTCGAACTTAAGCCGCCTGGAACCCTGCTGGATGTCGTCAACGGGGCCGAACAGCGTGGTTTTGTCGCATCGGCCGCCACCTTGCGGGAGATGAAGATGGTGCGCAACGAAGTGGCTCATGACTATGCTGGAACCCGACTCCCGGCGGTCTTTGCCTATTGCCGGGAGCGAAAACCCGCACTCGACGAAATCTGCGGCCACGTGCGTGACTATGTCCGCAATCTGCCGGCCTAGCAGCCCGTCGGACTTCGAAAATCAGGCTTGGGGGTGATTTTCCGGAATTTTGCCGGCAACGGGGGGGCCCGACTCCGACGGGCTGCTACGAGCCGTGCGGAGCACGCCGGGAGGAACGTTTTCTAGAGAATTTTTTGTGGATACCGAGTTTTCGGGCGGTTTTAGCCCGCGAGGGCAAATTTTTGCGTGCCGAGCCGATGCAGCCGCTTGAGGTTGTACGCCAGGCACACCAAGGTCCATTCGGTGGACACCTTGGCCGTGCCGCGCAGCAGGAACTGTCTGAATCCGAGGACCGATTTGATGATCCCGAACACCGGTTCGACGGTCTGTTGGCGCAGCTTGTAGAGCTGTTTGCCGGCGGAGCTTTGCAGCCGATGCCGCATCACTTCACTGGTGCTCGCTCCGGCCGGCGGGGCGGAGGGTTCAGGCTTCTTTTCCAGATCGGTGAGGCTGCATAATACCAAAGGGCTCACGTCGCAAGTCTTGACAAGTCGCAATAACCTATTTCTCCACTGCCCGGTCATGTCTTTCCGATTGATTCGAGGTGTCTGTCAAGACTTGCGACGTGACTCTTTTTGCTGGCCTACCCGATGCGTCTTTTGGTGACAGTTGGATTTCGCATTCTCTAGCATGCTCATCGCCCGCATCGCGGCCTCGCTGCCTGTTCGTGTTCCTACGGTCGTGCCTTTGCTCCAGACTTCTTTCGTGCTGAGTGCCTCGCGCCACCCGCCTTGTCCTTCGCTACGGTTATTGTCACTGTTTGCGAACATTTCGTTTCATATGTTAAGTTCATGCCCATGCTGGTCACACTGGGCCCGGTCGGTGGGCGGGCAGCCCGGCCATCGGCCGGGCCTACAGAAACCAAATCCCAAAAGCGTGTAGCGATGGGTTTAACGCGTTCGCGGCCAAGCCGCCGTCACGTGCCCAGCGCCCACTCTGGGCGATACGTGCCGCGGATCATGGGCTCGACGTCGGGCCGGCCGACGACTTTCAAGTTCGCGCCGTCCCACTCGATCGGCTTCCCGACGCGCAGCGCGAGCACGCCGAGCAACCCGATTTCGGTGAGCCGCGCGCCGTAGGCGAAATTGCTGCTCGCCGGCTTGCCGCCCTTGATCGCGTCGAGCCAGTCGCGGTGGTGTCCGTTGGAACGTGCAATCGTTGGCACCGGTTTTTGGATACTCGTGCGCAGGCTCTCGGGAAACACCCGCGGCGGACCGCCCGCGCCGTCGCACTGGATCACCCCTTTTTCGCCGATGAACATCGTGCCGCGCGACGGCACCGGGAATTTTCCGACCGCTTCGTGCGGCGGCGGTTTCGCGCCCCCATCGAGCCAGGTGAGCCGTTGCGCCGGCCACGCTCCGCGCGCTGGGAAATCAAAGTAAATCACCGCACCGTGGGGCGCGATCTCCGCATCGCTCGGCCCGATCGCATGAGCCTCGATGCGCGTCGGCGCAGCGAGGTCATAGGCCCACGTCGCGGCGTCCATATCATGACACGCGAAATCACCCATCGACGACGTCCCGAACGTCCAGAAATCGCGCCACGACACCGGATGATACGCCGCGTGAAACTCCCGCAGCTCGCGCGGCCCGACCCACAAATCCCAGTTCATCCCCGTCGGCCTCGCCTGCGCCTCCGCCGGTTTCGACAACAAGGTCGGATTCCACCGTTTCGTGCCGACCCACGAATAGATCTGCCGCACCTCGCCGATCGTGCCGGCGTGGAGATGCTCGACGGTCTCGCGGATGCCCACCGTCGAGTGCCCCTGATTGCCGAGCTGGGTCGCCACGCCCGTCTCCTTCGCGATCCGCGCGACCTCCCGCGCCTCCCAAATATTATGCGTGAGCGGCTTTTCACAATACACGTGCTTCCCTGCCCGCATTGCCCGGATCGTCACATAAGCATGCAGATGATCCGGCGTCGCACACAGGACCGCATCGATGCCCTTTTCTTTTTCGAACATCACGCGGAAATCCTCATAGCCCGCGCAACGATAGCCCGGCGTCATCTTGCCGTGGTGATCATCGACGATCTTCAGCGCCGGCAACCGGCCGCCGACGCCCTTGTAGTAATATTTTTCGAGACTGAACGTCTCCGCCGGATCCGCGATCGCGACGACCTGGGCGTCAGCCTGCGCGAGCAGTGACCGAAGATTCTGCGTGCCGCGCCCACCCACGCCGACCACCGCGAGAGTCACCTTCTCGCTCGGCGGCACAAATCGCGGCCCACCGAGCACGTGGCGCGGCAAGATCTGAAACGCCGTGACGGCCGTCGCCGTCGTCTTGAGGAACTGCCGCCGCGTCGAAGCATTGATCTTCATCCGCCCAGCGGGAGCGTTTTGTCCCCGGATTTCAAGCCCGGCGTGCAGCCGCGCGCTGCCATGCTGGGCAGTGTCAAAGTCGTTCCGCCAATCTTTCCTCTCTCTCCTCCCGATTCGTCAGGGCTCCGGCTCGGAGGGACTCGTCGGCCGGAGAAAAAGATTAAGAGAAAGAAGAAAGAGAACGATTACCGGGCGCGCGACCGACTTTGACGCCGCCCTGGCTGCCATGCCATCACGCTGACAGGTGGACTGCGCGATCCGCGGCTAAAGGAGCAGGCCGCCCTTGCCGAATACCTTGATGCGAAAGAGCACGAATCGCATTTGATAAGCAGCACCATCGAAACCCAGATCGCCACCCTCACCGCCTACCGCAAGTCGCTGATTCACGGATGCGTCACCGGCCAGCGGCGGGTAGGCGACTGAATTGGGTATTGCGCACGAGATTCAGCGGTATTACCTTTTACCCATGAATACCATCTCGCTCAAACTTCCGGATCGGCTGCTGGAACGTCTGGAAGAGGCGTCGCGCGCACGCGGCACCACCAAATCATCACTGGTTCGCGAGTGCCTGGAGCAGTCGCTGGACGCCCGTCCCGTCGGCGGCAAGGCGACCTGCTACGATCTGGCCAGCGACCTAGCCGGTTCGTTGAAAGGTCTGCCGCGTGATCTGGCGACCAACCCGAAGTATATGACGGGCTTCGGCCGGTGAAGGGCGCAGTGCTGTTGGACACCGGCCCGCTGGTGACCTTTCTGGCCGCCGGCTCGGAGCATCACGCTTGGGTTTGCGAGCAGTGGAAACGGCTGCACCCGCCCTTGCTGACCTGTGAGCCGGTGCTGACCGAAGCCGCCTTTTTACTGAAGCGCGAGGGGCGGGAGACCGATCCGCTCTTCGAATTGCTGGAGCGGGGCGTTTTGCGGGTAGGCTTGGAGATCGAGGATCAACTGGCCGACCTGCGCACGCTGATGAGCCGCTACCGTGACCGGCCCATGTCACTGGCCGATGCCTGCCTGGTGCGCCTGAGCGAAGGCCACCGGGGCAGCACGGTATTCACGTTGGACTCGGATTTCCGCATCTACCGCCGTCACGGCAACAAAGTCATCCCAACTCTGATGCCGGAAAAATAGATCACCGGATGAAAGCTCTGCGCGCACTCGCCTCGGAGGTCGTAGCCCTGCAAAAACAGGCGCGGACATTGGGAATGTTTGCGGATGACCGCGAATTACTCGCCTGTGCGAAATGCGGCATGCACGAGGAAGTCACGTTCAGCGGCTTCCTCATCACCGTCCGCCCAGCTACCCTCGACGAGGATACGGGGCTGCGCTTCAAGGAACTGGCCGGGGGCCGCTATCGCTGCCCGGTTTGCGGCGCGACCGTGCGCGATGAGGATGAACTCGTTCCGGTGAAAACGAAGATCGAGAAACGTAAACGCTCATGCCGAAACGAAAAAAACCCCGAGCTGACGTTTCAGAAGCACATCGCGGATTACCGACCGCAAATCGCTCGACACGAACAACTGGGGCTGAACTTCGCGGAGGTGCGGGCAGTGCTTTTTGCCGGGAAGGAAATGGGCGAGGACGCGATCGGGGTGCTCGGCGAGACGCTCAGACTACATCACGCCATCTGCGGTGCCCCCGCTGCAGAGCGAGAGATTGTCACAGCAACGAATCGGTGGGCGCCGGCGGGCCGATCTGTTTCATCCCTTCGTCGCTCAAGGACGAGCACGCGAAGGATCAATTCGCCCATCTCGCCCGGCTCATCTGCGGGGCGCACGCAGCGACAGCGGCGGTGATAATTATGGAGGCGTGGATGAAAACGGCATCGCCCGACGGCACGCTCGATCTCACCGTGCCGCTGTCGTAATCCCTCCACCGGCGGGAAGTCGTCGTGCTCACCGGTGAATCACGCCGCGGTTGCCGGCAGAAATTTTTGCCGATCATCCGCACGGGCGCGGGCGGGTTTTTCGGCTTCGGGGAGTTCACCACGCCGCCGGAGACAACGTTCAGCGGACGCCTCGCACAAATTCTGCCTGACTCCGCGTCCCCGCGCGCTCTCCGCGTTTCAACTACCGATGTGAGACGAAGGGACTTCATCTCCGTGGACACGCCACGCTGAATCGTTTCGCCGCCTTGACTCCCCGCCGTTGGTCCGGAGAAATCGTGCATGCCCTCTTTCCGCGCATTCACGCTCATTCACGCTCAGAATCGCTTCGCGGCCAGCCTCGTCCTGGCAGCAGGTCTCCTCCTCGCCGCCGGTTGCGGAAAATCCGAGAAAAGTGTCGCCGCGCCCACGCCAGCCGCGCCTCCTGCGGGGCCGTCGTTTGCCGTGCTCGAAACCGACAAGGGCGTCGTCGAATTCGAACTGCTCGTCTCCGATGCACCGAAAACCACAGAAAATTTCCGCCTGTTGGCCGAGCGCGGTTACTACAACGGGCTGACCTTTCACCGCATCGTCAAAGGCTTCATGATTCAGGGCGGCGATCCGCAAGGCGACGGGCGCGGCGGCGAGAGCGCGTGGGGTGGGAAATTTGCCGATGAGATCGTGAAAGATTCGCCGCTGTATCAGAATGGCCTCGGTTACAAACGCGGCCTCGTCGCAATGGCCAACGCGGGGCCGAACACTCAAGGCAGCCAGTTTTTCATTCTGCACAAAGACTTCCCGCTCCCAGCGAACTACACCATTTTCGGCCGCGTCACCAAGGGTATCGAGGTCGTGGATGCGCTCGCCGAGGTGCCGACGACGCGCGGAATGGACGGCGGCATGAGCAAGCCGACCACGCCGCCGGTAATGAAGAAGGTCACGATACGCCAGTAACGGGTGGCGGCGCGGCAGACCGTTTTCGAAGGTCACGATTTTCGCGGCGCTCCGGTTGGTTCGGTCTGGTGGGCAGGCGAGCGTCGGGCGGACGCCGGCGCGCTCAATCTCGAGGGCCACTCGCCGGTCGTCATGAGATCGTCTGCGCGCTCGGTCAGTGCGAGGGAGGTGTTCTCCGCACTCACCACGCTCGCCAGCGCGAGCCCCGCGCCGCACCGGCGTGATCACGCCACGCGCGCGCCTACCAGTTTCGCGTTGAGCCACGCCCGCCTCCAGCACTTTCTCACCCGCAGCGCCGCATGAAGAAAACAACCAAACGCACTTACTCGGTATATTTCGGCGGCGAACTTTTTTCGCTGAAGCATCTCATCGGCAACGCTTGGCTCGCCGAGGCCATCTACGAAAAATCCCACGGCAAATACCGCTGCCTGCTCCCGCAAGATCTCCTCCCCCGCGGTCGCAGCGGGCGCACCATCCGCGACCAAGACCTCCGCGCCCTCATCGGCTGCGACCTCGGCCTGTTTAACTACGACGGCACCGAACTCGACAACGGCACCGTCGTCGAATTCATGATCGCAAAATTTGCCGATATTCCGTCCGTACTCCTGCGCACCGACCTGCGCAGCAACGGCGATTTCAGCGATGAACCGTGGAACCTCATGACGAGTTATTTTCCCCGCACGACCAACGTCATCGTCCCCAGCCTGCTCGCCTATTCGGCCGCGATGAAGCGACGTCGCCGTCAGCCCGACGCAGTCGCTCGGCTCGCTGGCCAGCACAGCTCCGTCGATGCCCAACACGTCTGCGAACAGGTCGCCGCCCAATGCGTGCGCGCCCTCGACCGGGTGCTCACGATGGAGCCGGTGATGCCCAAACACCTCCGCGAAGAAGCCTACCACTGGCTTTCAATTTTGCCGGGACTGCGCGGCAAAGAAAAAGCCCTCCGCAAGGAATTCGAACAACTCCTCGAAGGAAAAGTAGAACGCGACTTGTTGTAACCCCTATCGCCCAGACGCCATCGTCCAGACCCCAGCCCCAATGCCCCTGTATATCCTCTCCCATCCGCTCGCCGCGCACATCATCACCCACCTGCGCGATCAGACCACGAAGCCCGCGACGTTTCGCACGCTCGCGTACCAGATCAGCCTCTTGCTCGCGATCGAAGCCACGAGGGCGATCGAGACCGAGGAAAAGCCCATCGACACTCCGCTCGAAACGATCACGTCCCGCGTCCTCCACCCGCAGCCGCTCGTCGTCGTTCCGATTTTCCGCGCCGGTCTCGGTATGTTGCAGCCCTTCACCGATCTCTTCCCCGAAGTGAGCGTCGGCTACATCGGCCTCGAGCGCGACCATGAGACCGCCCAAGCCCGCAGCTACTACTGCAAACTTCCGCCCCTCGCCGACCGCCACATCTTCGCCGTCGATCCCATGCTCGCCACCGGAGGCAGCGCCGTGCAGGCCCTCACCGTCTTGAAACAAAACGGCGCCATCAATCCCGCCCTCATCTGCATCGTGAGCAGCCCCGAAGGCGTCGCCAAAGTGGAAAGTCAACACCCCGGCACCGTGATTCACACGGCCGCCCACGACCGCGCCCTCAACGCGAAAAAATACATCCTCCCCGGCCTCGGAGATTTCGGCGACCGCCTCTACGGCACGTGAACCGGCGTCAAAAAAGGTACGGACGGCGCTCTCCGCAGCCGTCCGCGTTTGCATCGCTCATAGCAACCTCTCAACCGTCCTCACCCTCAACCTCAAATTACCCATGCGCATTATCCCGCCCTTCGTCTCCGCACCGCTGCTCACGCTGCTCACACTCTGCGCCGCGCCGCTCGCCCCCGCCGCGGAGACCCAATCCGTCGCGTCGTTCGAAAAAATCATCACCAAGAAGGTCGGCTACCACTACCTGCTTTCTCTCCCCACCGGCTACGATGCGGCCGCCAACAAGACTTGGCCCGTGATTCTTTTTCTCCACGGCTCCGGCGAGCGCGGCACCGATCTATGGAAAGTCGCCGTCCACGGCCCGCCCAAGCTCATCCGCGGCCCCGTCCCGCCCACCACGCCCACGCCAGGCACCAAGGCCCCGCGTGCACCCGCGCCTGAAACCGCCGAGGCCCGCGACCGGCGCGAACAATCCGCCGCCTTCCTGAAAGCCAACTTCATCGTGGTCTCACCGCAATGCCCCGCCGGCAGCTGGTGGGATGACGACGGCGTGCTCGCGCTCCTCGACGACATCACGGCAAAGCACCGTACCGACCCCACCCGCCACTACCTTTCCGGCCTCAGCATGGGCGGCTTCGGCACGTGGAGTGTCGCGATGAAATTCCCCGAACGCTTCGCCGCCATCGTGCCGATCTGCGGCGGCGGCAATCCCACCGATGTGCGCCGCGCCTCCCGGGAAAAGAAATCCGCCCTGCTCAGCCTCGGTGTCTGGGCCTTCCACGGAGCCAAAGACCCCACCGTCGCCCTCGCAGAATCCGAGACGATGGTTGCCGCCCTGAAAAGTTCCGGCGTTACCGATCTCCAACTCACGGTTTATCCCGAGGCCACGCACGACTCGTGGACGGAGACCTACCACAACCCCGCACTCTACACGTGGCTGCTCAAGCACCAACGCGTCGTAACCCCCCAGTAAACCCCGGGGCTGAAAGCCAAAAAAACGGGCAGTTGATTTTAATGGGTTGGGTGGGGCGCGCACAGCGTCCCTGGATACGCACAGAGGCGTGCATGGCTCATCCAGACCACCCCGCCCCGGAATGGATCAGAGGAATCGCACGGGTGAGAGTATGCCTTGATTCCACTGACCGCTGAGCCGAAATCCGCAGCGTGGCAGATCGCGCTGGCTGCATGGCTCAAACGCCGGTGCCGTGCTCCCAATCGCGGGATGGGGGAACAACTGCACAGGGGCGCGCCCGATGCGGTCAGCCGCTACGTGGGCGATGTAAATCGCGGCGACAGAGCGGCCGCAGCGGGAAAAATTCACGAACTTACTCCAAAGATTAGGGGCTGATCCCGTTGGTGTGACGTCTTTGCCCCGACGGCCTTAACTGTCACCGATCTCGCCGGATCGAACCAGCAAGTGCAAATTGCATAGTTTGACTCCGTTGCCTTGTTCCGCATGCGGCCGTCGCCGAGAGCCCACCTTTGGGACCTTTCATCGATCATACTTGGGGAGCCGCTCGTATTCGTCGTGCTGACCGATCCAGAACCACAGCCACGTATCGCCGTCGAATGTCGCGAGCGCGCGGTAGTTATCATTCACCCGCACCGACCACAGGTTGTGCCGGATGCGCTTGAAGTGCAGCGAGCGATGTTGCGGGTTCTGGCGCCAGAGGGAGAATGGATTGTCCGCCGCCCGTCTAGTGTCGGGCGGCAACGCGTGGTAAAGCCGCCAAAACCGGCCGAGCGCCCGGCTCTTCACGGAAACGGACGAGACTGGCCGTCGCGGTGCTCGAGAATAGCCTCGTCGATGAACTGATCCAGCCGGCCCGCTTTCGCGTCGGTTTCAATTTGCCGGTCCCAAGCATCGTTGAAATTAACCTCAGTCAAACCCTCCAAAAATTCACCTTTCGCCGATTCGGGGAGCCGCTTAACGGCCTCTATAATTTCTGCCACGGTGCTGATGTGGAAAGGTTAGAGGAAAGCGGACGTTTGTCATCCCGAATCTCAATTGCCGGCGGGGCCGCCACCAGCCGCACCTGTTTCTTCCTTTCCGGTCTTCCACTTAGGTCGGTTGTCCGTCTTCTGGCGCATCCCGCGCTTTTTCCCCGCCGTTTTTCTCGGCTCGGCCGACAAGAATAGCCCGGCTGCGCCGCGCTACGAACCGAAGACAATAGCCAACGGGGTGACAATAGCCAACGCACTCACTTATCGACTCTTAACACCGCTGCCTTGAACGACGCCGCATTCGCTCCGCCACGCAGTCGGAACCGCCGCACATACTGACTAACACTCGCCGGCCGGCCCATCTTCAGCCGTTCCGCCAGCCAGACATTCGAGACCGATGACACGGCTTTCATCGCGGCCGCGAGCCGCACTTTGGGTTCCGCCGACTTCCGGTCCGGCAAGCGATCGAGCGCCACCTTGAGCCGTTTCGCCAGCCGGCCAAGCCGGTCTTCCCAGAGCAGGGCGCGCATTTCACGGTGCGCTTCGCCATCGGCTCCGCGCAACCCCAAGCCCCCGCTGCCAACCGCGCGGGCGGTGAATTCCTTCCGCAGGTCCGCCTTGAACTCGGCTGAACCAATCGCCCATCCGCGGCTGAGCCGGCCGAATCTCTCTTCCCTTAATTTCGTCTCTTCCTCGGCCATCACCCCAAGATAATCAGCATACCGGCGCCAGCCAGCGGGCGTGTCTGGCAAACCGCCGCTCTCGCCCAGGACCGTGTCTGCCACGAGCACCGCCGGCCGCTGCCGCGACCCAAAGAGCGCCAGGCTGCTCGACAGATAATCGGTCAGTCGTGCGACCTTCACGATCTTCGCCCGCACCGGATTCAGATGAATGTAGTGCGCCACCTGCGCCAAAGCGTGCCCCGGTTCGACATGGAGCGCCTTGAACCGGCCCTGGAACGGCCGGCCGACCTCGTGGCGCAGCCGGTTGAAACGTACCGCCCACGTGCCTTGCAGCCATTGCATCCCATCGCTCAAATTCGGCTCCGCGGTCTCCACCGCCAGATGAAAATGGTTGCGCATCACCACAAACGCATGGAGCCGCCAGCCAAACCGCTCCGCCGCTCCGAACAGACAGGTCTGAAACGACTGCGCCGCACCCTTGCTCGCAAACAGGTCGCGCCGGTATTTCCCGCGATTAATCACGTGATAACAGGCCCCCGCCCACTCGATTCTCACCTTGCGCGCCATGACTTGCAAAAGCGCCAGAGCTTGCGCCTTCTGTCAAGAGTCAATACGCGACCCCTTTTGTTTGGGGTCGGGGGATGCGTCCTAGGGGGGTGTAACTGGAAGTGAAGTCAGGAGCCTGAAGGAAGGTTGGGACGGGTAACGGGAGCGAACGATGAATAGCGGATG
>SXGR01227636.1_pt1 | contig 11044 bp, 10 predicted proteins | sample 3174711 | NCBI WGS metagenome assembly SXGR01 (sample SAMN11356860, study PRJNA531348) | freshwater metagenome | isolation source: freshwater sample F1-60 | place: China: Fuxian Lake, Yuxi | collected 2017-12-25 | reverse complement strand
GCCTACGCCCCGCATCACTTCACGCCCGTCATGCTCCTGCCCGTCGCCGTCCTGCACCGACTGCTCCTATCAGCCGATCCGCGCTCTGCTCGGCGCGTCGCGACCGCGGCCGTCGTCTTCGCAGGAGCCGGTCTTTTCGCGACGCTGCCGACGGATGCGGAGACGCCCGCGCGGCCCTACAGTCCCGTGGGCCGCCGCCTCTTGTGGCAGGCGCCGGAACTCGGCCGCGACCTGCCCCGGGCCTTGGCCGCGGCGGAACTCGTGTCGACGTTGCTTATCCCGTGCCACGACGGGACCGATCCCGCGACTCGGCTCATGGGATCACCATTGTCGCTCGTGCGATACGCGACGCGGGATCCGAACGCCGAAGGCAAGGTCGACTTCATCGTCCGCAGCTACGACGCGCCCGCCCCGACGGGCTACGTCCGTCTCGACGCCGATCTAGGCTTCGCGCTGTACGGCCGCACGCCCGACCTCTTGGAAGCGACGCGCCGACTGACGCGGCCGACCGCATGGCAGAGTCCGTTCTTCCGCATCGATCGCCGCCGGCTTTTTCGCAACACGGTCATTGCGGACGGGCTCTACGATCTCGACCTGCGGCGGATCCTCAGTCGATGACCGACGCTGCGCCGAACGTCGAGCGAGGGCGCATCGCACGCTACACGCGCGACGATCGCCGTTTCGCAGCCGCCGCCGGCGTCGCCGCGGCGGCCGCTGCGGTCGGGTTGATCTGGATACTGACGACCTTCACCAAACGACCGTGGATCGACGCCGGCTATCACGTGCCGATCGCCTTCCTCGTCGTCGGCGGCGTCCTCGACGCTTTCTTCGCGCGGCACGACCGTCCTACGCGCGGATTCCTGCTTTCCACCGCGCTCGCCTCGGCCTGCACGGTCGGACGCGTCCTCGAGGACTGGCCGCTTTCAGGTCACGGAATCTTGGGCGGGTTGTTCGCCGTTGCAGCGACGCGGCCGTTCTGGAGGCGGCTCGGCGCCGTGATCGTGGTGCAAGCTCTGATGACGAAGTGGTGGTCGGACGAACGACCGGTCGCGGCCCTCTACGGAGCGGCGTTCGGCGTCGTCATCGGATTCGCGGCGCGTCGAATCGACCGCGCGCGCCCAAGCTCCACGCCGCCTTCGTGACGGCGAACGCCGCCGCCGAGTAGAAGTAATAGAACCAATGCAGCGGAATCGCGCGGCCGAGGACGGCCGCACCGCGCTTGCGAAGGAAGAAGCCGTAGAGGTCGCGGTTCAGAACGAGCAAGACGACGACCACGGCGAAGGCGAAGAGTCCGAGCGTCGCCCGCAAAGTCGAGAACATCGGGAGACACGCGGCGACGCCGACCATGACGAAGAGACCGACCAACAACGCGGACACGCGATGGTGCGGCTTCAGGTTCAAGTCCGGAGGCACCGTGCCGCGGGCGAGCATGAGCCGCGTCCAAGGCACCGCACGCTTCAGCACGTCGACGCGGAGGAGGTCGAAGAACCGCCAATCCTTCAAGTGGCAGACTTGGATCTCGGGATCGAGTTCGATGCGCCGGCCTTGATCGGTCAAGCGATAGCCGAAGTCGATGTCTTCGACCGACGGTACGTCGAACAGGACCGTGTCGAAGCCGCCGACCGACAGGTAGTCGGACTTGCGGACGGCGCCGCAACCCGCCCAGAACGTGTTGGCGGCGCGGCGCGCGCCTTGATGAATGAAGTGATGGACGAGGTTCTTGTACTGCGCCAAGAACCTCGGCGACCCGGGCCGGTCGTCGTACGAGCCGAAGAGCGCCGACGGTGCGCCGTCCGCGCACATCCGCGCGGCGATCAGTCCGACCGTCTCCGGACGAACCACGACGTCGCTGTCGACGAACAAGACGACGTCCGACTGAGCGACGGCGACGCCGTCGTTCCGCGCCGCACCGGGCCCGCCGCGGACGTCCCGGCGGAGATAGCGGCAGGAGAATTCCCGCGCGACGGCTTCGAGCGGCGCCGGCGATGCGTCGTCGACGAGGATGATCTCGGCGGGTGCGGGCACGCATCGCCGGAGCGCCCCGAGGGCCAGCCGAAGGTCGTGTTCGGCCCCTCGCGCCGGCATGACCACGGAGACGGGTACGGTCGAAGACGTCATCCTGCGGCGCGGCTCATGTGCGGATCCAACTTCGGACGCCGCGGGCCGTCCGCCTAAGCGCCAGATAGGCGCGGGTTCCGGCGCCGTCCAAATCTCCGCGAAATGCGAGACCGCGGAGATAGTGGGCGTCGAGTCTCGGCAAGCGGAGCGGATCGTCGCCCCGGCCGCAATAGGCGAGCGTCGTCGTGACGGCGGTTTCGTAGACGGCGGTCGCGGCGCGCACCGTGCGCGGGTCGTGGAAACCGAACGGGTAGGCGAGCGACGTGACGCCGACCCCGAGACGGTCTTCGAGCACGCCGCGGGACCGCTCCAATTGATCGACGAGCGCCGCGTCGGAGAGCCGCCGGAGATCGACGTGATCGAACGCGTGCGAGCCGATTTCGTGCCCGGCGGACGCCAAGGCGCGGGCTTCGCTCCAAGTGAGGGCCCGCTGCGCCGGACAAAGAGACTCGCCCGGGAAAATGACCGGTCGGTCGAGGAGCGCCGGACTCAAATAGAGCACGGCGCGGAAACCGCGCGCGGCGAGGACCGAACAGGCGTCCGCGACGCTGGCGTAGCCGTCGTCGAACGTGAAGAGGACCGTACGCGGTGCGACCGCATTTCCGCGAGCGACGGCCGAGGCGTCCGCCGTCCGCCCGGAACTCCGGCCTTCCTTCGCGAAACGGTCGACCAACGCCGCGAATTCCGCCGCGCGAAAAGCGACCGGAGTCGCCGCGTCGTCGAGCGCATGAAAAGTCAGGATCGGAAGGCGCGCCATGGGCGACGGGGTTTAGCAACGAAGGCGTCGGAATCCCGGCGACGACGGAGAAGTGCGGCGTCCGGTATGCTCTGCACATCCATCGGAGAACGCATATGTCCGTCGGTCCCGCGAAGTCCCCGCTCGACCTCCCCCGCCCCGGCGAAGAAGTCGAGGACGGCGTCTTCGTCGTCCGGAGGCGCCTCCTGTTCGGAGGGCTGGCGGCGGCGGTGGCCGGCCTCCTCTGCCCGGGGGCGAGGTCGCAAGCACCGCAGGACGACCGCAACGGCGGGAGTCCTTCGTCAAGGCCGGCGCATAACGCCCGATCCGCGGCGGAGACGCAGCCCGCCGATCCGACGACCGCCGCCTTCAATGAATTCGCAGCCCTGACTTCGGCGGAAGCGCGGGCCCTGCTGCAAGCCGCGACGCCCGACGAAGAGGCCTATCTCGCCCGCATCGCCGCTCGTTTGTCGGCCCTCGGACCTCCGCCGCCCGACCGACGCGGCAAGAACGACGGAGCGAGGCCTTGGGGGTTCTCGAATGCGGCCGTGGCCGTGATCCAATTCCGTCTGTCGCCGACCAAGGGATTCAAACTCCACGATCATCGCGATTACAACGGCGTCCTCTGCGGCGTCTCCGGCGACGCGGATTGCCGGAACTGCGATTTCGTCGACATAAGCGACAGCCGACCGGCCTCGCGACCTTCCGTTCCGGATCGAAAGGACGCGACTAAGCTCGTCCCCGGACAAGAGTTCCTGATCCGGGAGACCTCCCGGGTGACGCTGAAGCAGGGCGTCGTCTCCACCCTGTCCCGGACGCGCTCGAACCTGCACGAAGTCATGGCCGGAGCGTCGGGCGCCCGCCTCTTGGACGTCTTCACGTACTTCAAACCCGGCGCCGGTTCGCACGGGCTGAAGACGGACTGGCGAGAAGTTCCGTCGCAAAAGGGCGTCTACCGCGCCGCATGGGCTTAGAACCGCGGAGTTCCGCCGCGCCGCGGGAGCGTTTCGGCTACGCCATCGTTCCTCGATTGACGGTCCGGCTTTCCGGCCGTAGATAAGCCCGCCGTGAACAAGACCCAACGCCTCCTCTCCGCCCTCGCCGTCCTCCTCTCGACCGCCTCGGGATTCGCTCAAGAATTCTCTTGGGTCGACGCCGCCGGCAAAGAGCGGCGGACCAAGAACCGGAAAGAGATCCCCGCTTCCGAATGGAAGGCCGTCACCGCCGCGATCACGGTCAAGTCGGCGCTTTCCGGAGAGCGATTCGAAACGACCGAAGGTGCGGTCATCGCGCTGGAAGGCAGCCAAGCCCCGGACGTCGCGGACGACGGCACCGTTCTTTCCGCCGGCGGCGAAACAGCCCGGGCCCGACTCGAACAACTCGTCTCGGATCGCGCGATCACCCTCGAATGGGAGGGCGACCGGGTGCTTTACGACGGCGCGCTGCTCTGTCATGCCGTCGATCCGACCGGCAAGCTTTTGGCGGAGATCCTGCTGGAAGAAGGTCTGGTCCGGCTCGCGCTCGAAGCCTCGGCGCCGCGCCACCACGCGACGCTCCGCGCGGCGGCGACCCGCGGGATCGAACGCAAAGCGGGGATCTACGCTCGGTCGCCGGGCGAGATGCCGCCGGAATCGCCGTACTACTTGGGCGTCGGCCTCGGCCTTTACGGACAGGACCCCGAACACGACTACGGCGGCTTCCTGAAAGAGATCAAGGAGTTCGGAGCGACGCATGTGCTCATCAGTTCGTCGTGGCTGATGGAGGATTGGAAATCGAACGAAATCGGGCCCGTGCGCGGTCGCTCGGCGAGTTGGGCCTGCATTTCGCGGACGACCAAGCAAGCGCGCGAACTCGGTCTCGCCGTCGTCTTTCTGCCGCTCGTCCTTCTTCGCACGGGGACGGTCGAGCATTGGCGCGGTGATATCGAGCCGACGAAGACGTGGCTCTGGTTCCGCAACTACGGCCGTTACGTCGGCCGCTTCGCCGACCTCGCCCGCGAGCACGGCGTCTCGCTCGTCTCCGTCGGCTCCGAGTATTCGAGCATGGAGAAGTACACGGGCGAGTGGAAATCCGTGATCGGAAACGTCCGTTCGCGCTCCGCGGCGAAGCTCACCTACTCCGCCAATTGGGACCACCTCCGCACGATCAAGTTCTGGAACGACCTCGACCTTGCGGGTATGACCGCCTACCACTCGCTGACGACCAAGAACGACCCGTCGGTCGAGGAGTTGGCGAACGGTTGGCGCCCGATCCGCGACAAACTCTTGGAACTCCAACGCGACCTTGAGATCCCGATCTTTTTCACCGAGGTCGGATATCCGAGCCAAGACGGCGCCAACAAGGATCCTTGGAATTACTTCATCAACCCCGAGAAGCCCGACCCGGCCGAGCAGGCCGACTGCTTCCGCGCCTTCACGCAGGTTTGGGAGTCGGCGCCGGCCGACTTCCGCGGGTTCTTCATTTGGAAATGGTGGCGGAACGGCGACGACACGGACCGCTACGGCTACTCGATCTACGATAAGCCTGCCTACGAAGTCATGAAGACTTGGTTCGCAAAGAAGAAGACGGCGCTCCCCCGCTGAGCCGCATCGGATTTTCGACGAAGTCCGCGGCAGGCGTTAGTACGGAAGTCCGAACGTCGACCGTCCGTTCGCGACACGCCCCATGAAACCGCCCGCCTTCGTCACCGATTTCTTCGCCCGCTTCAAGAAGGGCGCGGGGCGCATCATCCGGTTGAGCGGGTCCTATCGCCTCGTGCGCGTCCTCGGCACGGGCGGCATGGGGCACGTGTGGCTCGCCGAGAAGGGCGGCTTCGCGGGATTCAACAAACTCGTCGCCATCAAGATGATCTCGCAGGACCGCCTCGGCGATCCGCGGACGCGGGAGATGTTCTTCGACGAGGCTCGCCTGACGGCGAACCTCATCCATCCGAACATCGTGCAGGTCTATCATCTCTCGCGTACGCGAGGCGAGTTGTTCATCGTGATGGAGCACGTGTTCGGGGTGTCGCTCCTGCAACTCGTCGACCGCGCCAAGGAGCGTGCGGAGTTCCTGCCGCTCGACCTCGTCGCGTTGATCTTCGCGCGCGTCTGCCACGGGCTCGCCTACGCTCATCAAAAGCACAACCGCGACGGCGTGCATATGGGCATCGTCCACCGCGACATCTGCCCGACGAACATCCTCGTCTCGTTCCGCGGGATTCCGAAGCTCACCGACTTCGGCGTCGCGAAAGCCACGACCTCCGTGGTGGACGACGAGAAGACGACCGTCTGGGGCAAGTACCCCTACATGTCGCCCGAAGCCGTAGGCCGCAAAGGAACCGATCGCCGGTCCGATATCTACTCGCTCGGCCTCGTGATGTACGAAGCCATTACGGGCCGCATGGCGCACGACGTCGCCAGCACGTCGGCCCTGCACGGCCTCCTCCGGGACGAACGGCCGCACGATCTCGATCCGCGCGCGGTGGTCGACTACTGCCCGGAGGGCTTGGCCGAGATCGTCAAGAAGTCCACGGCTTCCGATCCCGACCACCGCTACGCGACCGCGCTCGAAATGGCGCGCGAACTCGAGCAATGGCTCCTGACGTCGTTCCTGTTCCCGGACGAAACCCGGCTGTCGGATTATCTGGCCGCCCGCTTCCCGCAGGCCCAGAAGCACCGCTACTGGTAGGCGGCTCGCACCAAGCGGTCGGTCACGCCGGCGAAGGCGGCGGTCTTGGGCGGACGTTCGACGAGGATCAAGTCCGCCCCGCGGGCGTCGGCGCCGTGCAGCACGTCGTAGAGGCGACGCGCCGCAAGAGCCGGATCGGACGGATCGAAACGGTGCGATTCGTCCGTCGGCAAATCCCGGCCCGCGAAGACGAGGTGGACCGTACGCAGTCCGCGGCCGCGAAGAGTCGCGAGCTCCGCGGCGACCCGGTCCGCGTCGGCCGCCTCGTAAAGCACGAGCTTCGCCCGCGGCGCGTAATGACGGTCGAGCATTCCCGGCGCGGAACGAGGGGCGTCCCCCGTCGGTTCCGGGAGGTCCGTCAAGAGACCGCCTGCGACCTCCGCGAGGCGGACCGGATCGATCGTGCCGGGTCGGAGCAAACGCGGCGAGGGACCGGTGAGATCCACGACCGCGGATTCGATGCCGACGTCGGTCGGGCCGCCGTCGAGGACGAGGTCGATCCTCTCCCCTAAGCTCTCGACGACATGCGCCGCGCGCGTCGGCGACAACTCGGTCGAGCGATTGGCGCTCGGCGCCGCGATCGGAACGTCGGCGGCGAGGATCAACGCGCGCGCCACGGGATGCGCCGGGACGCGGACGGCGGTCGAGGGAAGCCCGGCGGTCACGACGTCCGCAATCGACGGATGCTTCGGCAAGACGAGCGTGAGCGGCCCCGGCCAAAACGCGGCGGCGAGCCGCGCGGCGGCGGCCGGCCAAGCGAGCGTCAGTCTGCGAGCGGCCGCCTCGTCGGCGACGTGGACGATGAGCGGGTTGTAGGACGGCCGGCCCTTCGCGGCGAAAATGCGCGAGACCGCATCAGGGTCGAGCGCGTTCGCCCCGAGTCCGTAAACCGTCTCCGTCGGAAAGGCGACGAGCCCGCCGCCGCGAAGAATCGCGGCGGCGCGGCGGATGACTGCGGGATCCGGGTCCCGCGGATCGACGACGACGACCGGCATGCGGCGCTCAAGTTACCGCGCAAGGGCGAACGGACCCGCCCGAACCGGCCGACGAACCGGCAAACGACCCTCCGGCCGCCGCGCCGCCGCCGATCACGCCCCGAATGCGCCGCCGGCGCCGACGGTCTGCGAGAGGATCGCGCTCGCATGAACCGCCACGTCTACGTGGTCGCGCGATTTTTCGCCCGGCCGGAACGCGTCGTCGAACTGGTCACCCTCGTCTCCGGGCTGCTCGGCCCGACCCGGAAGGAGGAGGGGTGCATCCGCTACGATCTGTGGCGGAGCGCTTCCGATCCGCTGGAGTTGGCCATGATCGAGGAATGGCGGAGCGCCGCCGATCTCGACCGGCACTTGGAAACCCCGCACCTCGAGCATGCGAAGGAACGGCTGCCGGCGCTTTTGGACAAACCGCTCGAAATCACCCGGTTCGACCTCGTCGGCTGACCGCTCTGAACCGAGACGTCGCGGACCCTTGATCGGAACCGCGCCGACTCAGCGGTCGGGAAACGCCGCCAGCACGTCGGCGACGAAGTCGCGCGTTTCGAACGCGGCCCGCTGTTTCGTGACGCCGAGACGGACCACGATCACGTCCTGACTCGGCGCGATCGCGACGATCTGTCCCTCGTAGCCTTCGGCGGACAAAAGATCCGCCGGCAACCGCGGGTGCTTCCGGCGGGCCGCGTCGCCGTCAGGTCCGCGGTTCAGCCACCAATGAAGGCCGTACTCGCCGTTCGGCGCGGCCGGCGCCCTTTCCGCGGTCGCGGCGATCCACTCCGCGGGCAGGATCCGCTCGCCCCCGAAGACGCCGCCGCCCGAGTAGAGCAGCGCGAACCGCATCCAGTCGCGAGCCGGAGCGTAGAGAAACGACGACCCGACGAACGTCCCCGCGGCGTCGGGCTCGAACACGGCGCCGCGCATGCCGAGGCGATCGAACAACGCCCTTCGCGGCCAGCCGAGCCAGTCGGCGTCGTCGGCGCAAAGCGCACGCAGCGCGCGCGTCAGCAGGACGGATGTCCCGCTGGAATAGACGAACTCCTCTCCCGGAGGTTTCGCCGCAGGCCTTCGCGCGACGAATTCCGCGGCATCCGGCTCGTCGAAGAGCATCCCGACCGGATCGGAATCGTCCGCGAAATAGTCCTCGCGCCACGCGAGACCGGAGGACATCCGCAGATAGTCGCGCAACGTGATCAACGCCCGCGGATCCCCCGTCGGGCGGATCGGCCACGGCGGCGGCCGATCGAGCGCGAGACGGCCCTCGGCGACCCGCACGCCGATCAAAGCGGACAGGACGCTCTTCGTCATCGACCAGCCGAGCAACGGGACCTCCGCCCCGAACCCGGGCGCATAGCGCTCGACGACGAGGCGGCCCTTCCAAGCGACGAGCACGGCGCGCGTGCGCTTCAGCGGACCTTCTGCGGATTCGGAGAACGCCGCGTCGACGGCGGCCGCGAGCCGCGCCGCATCGGCTCCGTCGAGCGACCCTAAGGCGTCGCGGTCGCCGCGCGGCCAAGGCAGGAGCGCAGGATCGCCGAACGCCGCCCGCGAATCCGGACGAGCCGCCGGACGCGGATCGAACGACGGCGGCCCGCCGCCCGCCAAGAGCACGCCGCCCAAGCCGTCGTAGTAGGCGACCTTCGCGGATCGCCCCGCCAGCGTGGCGACGACGGTTCGTCGCTCACGATCGATCACGACGTCGAGGAAATGCGGGAGGATCCTCTCGACGGAGCGTTCCGGCGCGAACTCCTCGGCCCGCACGGACTCGGGCGTCCGTCCTTGGAGGAACGTCGCACCGGCGTAGACCTTGGCCGCATAGCCCGCATACGAGCGCAAGCGACGGTCGGACGGAAACAGGCAAAAGGCCGCCGTCGCCAGAACGACGACCGCGAGGCCTGCGATTCTCCAAGCACGACGCATCAAGGCGGTCCCGGGCGGCGTCCTACTTCTTGGCCCGGATCTCGTACCGTTCGAATCGATGCATCTCGGCCCTCGGAATCGAGGCGCGGAGAATGCAGAGGTCGCCTTCGTAACGGCGGTCGAGCACCGCCGCCGACGCGGCCAGCAACGCCAGCGTCCGGCCGTCGGACGCCGGAATCGCCAGATCGACGATGTTCTCGAACGCCGCGGCGGCCCTACGGACGCGAAGCCCGAGCGACTCCAGTCCTTCGCCGGTCAACGCGGAGACCACGAAATGCTCGCCGAGCTTCGCCCGGATCGCGGTCAGCGCCGCGTGATCCGTCACCCGGTCGGCTTTGTTGAGCAGCACGATCTCCGGAATCTCGGACGCGCCGAGTTCCTTGAGGACGTCGCGCACGCATTCCATCTTGGACTCGGCGGCGGGATCGCTCGCGTCGACGGCGTGCAAGAGGAGATCGGCGCCGGTGACTTCCGCGAGCGTCGCATGGAAGGAGGCGACGAGATGGTGGGGAAGTTTCTCGATGAAGCCGACGGTGTCCGACAACAGCACTTTGATGCCGTCGCCGAGATCCCACTGCCGCGTCCGCGGGTCGAGAGTGGCGAAGAGCATGTCGGCGACGAAGACGTCGGAGCCGGTCAGGCGGTTCATCAGCGTGGACTTGCCGACGTTCGTGTAGCCGACGAGCGCGACGTTGAACGTGGAGACGCGCGATTTCACGACGCGGTCGCGCCGCTCGCCGATCTTTTCAAGCTGCGCGCGGAGATCGTCCACGCGACCCTTCGCGAGCCGGCGATCGACTTCGATCTGCTTCTCGCCCGGCCCGCGGCTGCCGAGGCCGCCCGCGCCCGTGATGCGGGACAAGTGCGTCCACATGCGTCGAAGCCGCGGCATCTGGTACTGCAACTGCGCTAGCGCGACCTGCAGCTTCGCCTGCTCGGTGCGGGCGCGCTTCGCAAAGATGTCGATGATGAGTTCGGAACGGTCGATGACGCGGCACTTGGCGGCCTCTTCGAGATGTCGCACCTGCGCCGGGGAAAGATCGTCGTCGGCGACGACGAGGTTGGCGTCGACGCGCGCGACCATCTCGCCGAGTTCGGCGAGCTTGCCCTTGCCGAGATAAGAGGACCCCGCGGCGGCGTCGCGACGCTGGTACATGCGCGCCACGGCTTTCGCTCCGGCGGCGCGGACCAGTTCGCTGAGCTCGTCGAGGACGGCGGAAGCTTCGTCGGCCGCGAAGCCTTCGCGCCCGACGCCGATCAGCACTACGCGATCGGCTTTCGGGGCCGTGCTCTCCGGCCGCGCGATGCGCTCCGTGGGCGGAGCCTCCTCTTCGGGGCGCACCTTCAGATCGCGGTCCTGCGTCTTATCGACGCCTTTCCTACGGCGGGTACGGCCGGCGTGCGCCTTGGCGGGATTGCCGCCGGAACTATTCGACGACGGGTTGCGCATGAGGGGGCGTTCCTTTCCGTTGCAGGCCGTGGACGCGGAATTCGTCCGATTTCCGCGGGCAATCGGCCCGGAAGTGCGCGCCGCGGCTTTCCTCGCGCCACGCAGCACCCCTGACGACGAGATGCGCGACGGTCAGAAGATTGACCAGTTCGAAGCCCCTTG
>SXGR01530240.1_pt1 | contig 11046 bp, 6 predicted proteins | sample 3174711 | NCBI WGS metagenome assembly SXGR01 (sample SAMN11356860, study PRJNA531348) | freshwater metagenome | isolation source: freshwater sample F1-60 | place: China: Fuxian Lake, Yuxi | collected 2017-12-25 | reverse complement strand
GTAAGCCCCACGCTCTGGCCTACGAGATGGCCGAAGTTTTGCAGGTTGTGGTGGCAGAACTGTCATCTGTCTGAAATTTTTTATCCTGTATTTTTAGCTATAGCTAATCAATTTTGAAGTCGCTGCAAAGGAGTTCCTTGAATGGAGAGTATATTTGCCCAACCACTATTCTGGCTTGTTGTGATTTTCATTGTGTTGTTGATCGGTTTCTGGCCTGGCCGTGGACCCTTCTGGCAGCGCTGGCAAAACAACCAGCGCCAGCGGCGGGTGCTGATTGAGGATGGCCTGAAGCATGTCTTCACCTTTCACCAGCGGGGAATTCCCGTCACTGTAGAATCTTTGGCCGGCGCAGTGGAGTTGAACCGCTCCCAGGCCAGCGATCTCATCGGGGAGATGGATCGCTCTGTGTTGTTGGCCTATGGCGAAAGCGGCCTGGAACTCACCCCCAAAGGCGAAGCCCTGGCCCTGCATGTGGTACGCGCCCACCGCCTGTGGGAGACCCACCTGGCCGACAAGACCGGTCTGGCCCCCACCGATTGGCACAGTCAGGCCGACCGCAAGGAACACAGCCTGACCCCCGCCGAGCTGGACCAATTGGCTGCCAGCCTGGGCCACCCGGTCTTTGATCCCCACGGCGATCCTATTCCCACGGATCAGGGCGTGGATGCGCTCCCCAGTTTTGCCCTCACCGAAGCCAAACCCGACCAGACCCTGCGCATCGTCCATCTGGAGGACGAGCCACAGGTGGTCTACGCCCAGCTGCTGGCCGAAGGGCTGCACCTGGGCATGGCTTTGCAGGTGATCGAGAAGACGGACAAATATCTGCGTTTTATGGCCGAGGGCGAGGAGCGTCGTCTGGCCCCCCAACTGGCGGCCAATGTGGAGGTGCGCCCGCTGCGCAACCCCAGCGCGGTAGCTCTGGGCAGCACCCAGCCCCTCCACAACCTGCGCATGGGCGAAGAAGCCACAGTGGTCGCTGTCTCCCGCGCATGCCGTGGACCCGAACGCCGTCGCCTGATGGACCTGGGCATCCTCCCTGGCGCGCGCATCGAAGTCGCCATGCCCAGCCCCTTGAATGATCCGGTGGCCTACCGGGTGCGGGATACGCTGATCGCCCTACGCAAAGATCAGGCGCAGATGATTTTGATCGAACGAGAAGCCGGATAGTTCAGGACTAGTGCCGGTTGAGTAGGCTGGGGCTGTTTCCAGCCATATCGAAACCCAGCGGGTATTTCCAGAACTGATCGTAAACCCGTTCGCTTGATTTCGATACGCCTCGAAGACTCGGCTACTCAATCAGCGCTTACTGCTCCAGTGTAACTGCAAAATTGCACTCATATTATGAAAGGGAGAAACCCCAATGGCCGACAAAATACAAATCGAACCCATCCCCCTCAGCGCCGCCCACGCTGGCTGCGATGGTTGCGCCGTACACAATGCGGGCGCACTGCTCAAACTGGGTGTGGATATGCAGAACTGGGATTACGTCGTCGCCCTGGCGGGCAATCCCAACACGGGCAAGAGCACTGTCTTCAACGCCCTCACCGGTCTGCGCCAGCACACGGGCAACTGGCCGGGCAAGACCGTGGCCCGGGCCGAAGGTGGCTTTGTCTACAGCGACAAACGCTACAAACTGGTAGATCTGCCGGGGACGTATTCTCTGCTCGCCACCAGTCTGGACGAAGAGATCGCCCGTGACTTCATCCTCTTTGGTCAGCCCGACGTGACGATTATCGTCGTGGACGCCACCCGGCTGGAGCGAAATCTGAATCTGGTGCTGCAAACCCTGGAGATCACCGAGCGGGCCGTCGTCTGCCTGAATCTGATGGACGAAGCCCGCCGCCACAAATTGCAGGTGGACGATCGCCGCCTGGCCCGCGATTTGGGCGTGCCTGTCGTACCCACCGCGGCCCGCCAGGGCGAGGGGCTGAGCGAATTAACTCAGGCCGTCCACGAAGTCGCCACCGGCCAGGTGATCGGCAAACCCTATCGGATGCAGAAGGAACCGAAGGCCATCAAAGGCGCTCTGGAGAAACTGGTGGCCCAATTGACAACCGCCTTCCCTGGCTTGCCCAACGCGCGCTGGGTGGCCTTGCGTCTGCTGGACGGGGACGAGAGCATTATCCAGGCCGTGCGCAGCGGCGAGCTGGGCCAACTGATTGTGGGTACACCGGACGTGGCGCAACGCCAATTGACACACCAGATGGAGGTAGCCTTATGACCGTCGATATTTCTAGCGCGGGGATGCCCAACGGCCTCTCCCCCCGCCAACCCCAATCCAACCCGCCCATCAACGCAGATTCGATCCTTGCCAGTGTGGATGCCTTCCGCCGGGAGATGACCGCCGACATCCACGAGGAGTGGGTGGAAGCGGTCTACGGCGAAGCCTCCCGCCTGGCCGAGCGCAGCGTTACCCGCCCGGACCAAAAAGCGCGCTTCGACCTGGACCGCGCGATTGACCGGCTGGTCACAAGCCGCTGGCTGGGCTTCCCGATTATGCTGGCCCTTTTTACCTTCGTCCTCTGGCTGACGATTGCCGGGGCCAATGTGCCCTCCGGGATGTTGGCCGACCTGCTGCTGGGGACGGTCCATCCCTGGCTGAAAGGCATCGCTGCGGCCATCGGGCTGCCCTGGTGGCTGGACGGTCTGCTCCTCGACGGCATCTATCTGGGCACAGCCTGGGTGATCAGTGTGATGCTGCCGCCCATGGCGATCTTCTTCCCCATGTTCACCCTGCTGGAAGATTTGGGCTATCTGCCCCGGGTCGCCTTCAATCTGGACGCTATCTTCCGCAAGGCGGGCGCGCACGGCAAACAGTCCATGAGTATGATGATGGGCTTTGGCTGCAACGCGGCGGGCGTCATCGCCACCCGCATCATCGACAGCCCGCGCGAACGATTGATCGCCATCATCACCAACAACTTCGCTCTCTGCAACGGGCGCTGGCCCACGCAGATTCTCATCGCCACGATTTTCATCGGCGGGCTGGTACCGGCCCAGTTGGCCGGGCTGATCTCTGCCAGCGCAGTGGTGGGCATCGCCCTGCTCGGCGTGCTGCTGACCTTTGCCGTCTCCTGGGCGCTCTCCCGCACAGTGCTGAAAGGCGAGGTCTCCACCTTCAGCCTGGAACTGCCCCCCTACCGACCGCCCCGAATCTTGCAGACGATCTACACCTCTCTCATCGACCGCACGATTTACGTCCTGTGGCGGGCGATTGTCTTCGCTGCCCCGGCCGGCGCGGCCATCTGGTTGACGGCCAACATTCCTATCGGCGACATCAGTCTGGCCGAGTGGCTGATCAACGGGATGAATCCCTTTGGCCTGCTCCTGGGGCTGAACGGTGTGATTCTGCTGGCCTACATCGTGGCCATCCCCGCCAACGAAATTGTGATTCCTACGATTCTGATGCTGACTGTTCTCTCCACCGGGATGGCCGATGCTGGCGCTGGCGCAGGCGTGATGTTCGAACTGGATTCGCTCAACGCTACCGCCGCTCTCTTTTCTGCCGGTGGCTGGACACTGCTCACCGCGGTCAATCTGATGCTCTTCAGCCTGCTGCACAACCCGTGCAGCACGACGATTTACACCATTTACACAGAAACAGGCAGCGCCAAATGGACAGCTATCGCCAGCTTGATGCCGGTGGTCATGGGCTTTGTGGTAACATTCACCGTAGCCCAGGTGTGGCGACTGTTTGTGTAAACGATGAAAGACTAGCGTTGGTTGAGGCGTGTCCTGAGCTTGTCGAAGGGTAGGCGTCGCATAAGAATGTGGGGGCTGTTTCCCGCCGTATCGAAACATTTAGATTGAGCATGTCGAAATCCAGCGGGTAGGCCCCACAGACTCGTCTACCCGTTCGCTTGGTTTCGATACGCCTCGCACACTCGGCTACTCAACCAGCGCTCACTGATCCGGTTTGCTCGTGCCGTGTAGGCCAACCACTTGGAGGAAGCCAAGACAATGCCCAGTTCTACCCTCACCCTCCCCATCACCGGTATGGACTGTGCGGACTGTGCCCGCACCATCCAGACCGGTGTTGCGCGCCTGGACGGCGTACAGAGTTGTTCTGTCAATTTTGCCGCGGCCAAGCTGAACATCACCGGCCCGGTGGATGAGGCCGCGGTGGTGGCCCGGGTGCGCGAATTGGGCTACGATGTGGCGCAAGCGAGCGCACCGGGCGCTGCGCCTGCCCAGCCGCCCGCCAACTTTCTGCGCTTTCTCCTCAACAGCCAGGAGACCCGCCTGGCCCTGCTGGCCGTTCTCCTCATCCTGCCCGGTCTGGTCTTCAACGAATTCCTGCCCATGCTGGGTGTGGAATATTGGCTTTTCGACGCTACTTCCCTGCTGGCGATGCTCCTGGCCGGCTATCCCATCGCGCGCAGCGGCTGGCGCGCCCTGCGCATCAACCGCCAACTGACCATCAACGGCTTAATGACAATCGCTGCAGTCGGTGCGGTGGTCATCGGCGCGTACAGCGAGGCCGGGCTGGTGATGGTTCTCTTTGCCCTGGGTGAGGCGCTGGAAGGCTATACCGTGGAGCGCTCCCGCCACTCCATCCGCAGCTTGATGGAAGTGGCCCCCAACGAAGCCACGGTTCTGCGCGCCTGTATGGATTGCCAGGGACATTTCGGGAAACTGCTGGACGACGGCACGCCCTATACCGGCGGTCCTTGCCCCTGGTGTGGCAGCCACGAAGAGAGTGTGCCGGTTGACTCGCTGGCAATTGGCGAGACGGTTCTGGTCAAGCCGGGCAGCCGTATCCCGGTGGATGGCCGGGTGCGGACTGGCCAGTCCGCCGTCAATCAGTCCCCCATCACCGGCGAGAGCGTGCCTGTGGAGAAGACGCCCGGCGACGAACTCTTTGCGGGCAGCATCAACGGTCAGGCCAGCCTGGAGGTGGAAGTCACCCGACTGGCCGCGGACAATACGATCAGTCGGCTGATCCGACTGGTGGAGGATGCCCAAGAGCAGCGCGCCCCAGCCCAGCGTTTTGTGGACCGCTTCGCCGAAGTCTACACCCCCCTGGTCGTCGTGCTGGCCGCGCTCACCGCGGCCCTGCCACCCCTCTTTTGGGATGCTCCCTTTTGGAACACCGCCGACGGCGGCCAGGGCTGGCTCTACCGGGGGCTGGCCCTGCTGGTGGTGGCCTGCCCCTGCGCGCTGGTCATCAGCACACCGGTTACAATTATCAGTGCCATCAGCAACGCCGCGCGCAACGGCGTGCTGATCAAAGGCGGCGCATTTTTGGAAGCAATGGCCGGGATTCGGGTCATTGCCTTTGACAAGACCGGTACGCTCACTGCAGGTAAACCAGCGGTGGTGACTGTGCGTTCGATTCATTGCGAATCCCCGGCGCAAGAACCCTGCCCACCCTGCGCCGATCTGCTGGCCCTGGCTGCGGCCGTGGAGCAACGCAGCGAACACCCTCTGGCCCGGGCCGTAGTCAGCGCGTCGCAGAGGCTTCCCAACCTCTACCCGGTGGCCGAGGGTGTCACTGCGCTGCTGGGCGCGGGGGTCTCTGGCGCGGTGAATGGGCGGCCTGTGCTGGTGGGCAGCCACGCCTATTTTGAGGCGAACGTTCCCCACGACCTGGAGCAGTGCGCCCAGATCGACGGGGCATCTGCTTTGGGCCAGACACCCCTGCTGGTCAGCGCCGGGCAGGAGTATCAGGGCTACATTACTGTAGCCGATCAGGTGCGGGAGAGCAGTCGGCGGGTGCTGGTGGAGTTGGGGGAAGCGGGCATCGGCCATACGGTGATGCTCACTGGGGATAACCCGGCCACCGCCCAGCACATCGCGGCCCAAGTGGGCGTGACGGACGTGCGCGCCGGTCTGCTGCCGGCACAGAAGGCCGCCGCGATGCAGGAGTTGTTGGCCCGTTTTGGCCCGACGGCAATGGTGGGTGACGGCATCAACGACGCACCGGCCCTGGCAACGGCTACCGTCGGCATAGCCATGGGCGCGTCTGCGGGCGGCACGGCCCAGGCGATGGAGACAGCGGACATTGCGCTGATGGGCGACGATCTGAGCCGCCTGCCCTTTCTGGTTCGTCTGAGCCGGGTGGCCATGTCCACTGTGCGGGTCAATGTGGCACTGAGCATCGGCATCAAACTCTTCTTCCTGTTGCTGGTGCTGGCGGGGTTTGGATCGATGTGGCTGGCTGTTCTGGCCGATGTGGGCACATCCCTGCTGGTAACACTGAACGGGATGCGGCTGCTGGGATGGCGTCCCCGGTAATCTCGTCCCCCCGGAGTTCATCCTGTGACAAGAAATCAAACGATCTGGGCCATTCTGTTGGTTGATTGCGCCGGTGGTTGCCCTGCTGGGGCCGGAAGCAACCGACACAATCGCACTCTCCCTTCTCCTTTTTGCCCTGACGTGATCGTCGGGTCTGGGCGGTATGGGCCGGGGTATTGATGATGGCCTTTGCCACCCTTATTACAACCCACCCTCTTCTATTACGACAATGGCTGGATGCAGGTGAATGCTCGGCGTTTTACCCTGGATTTCTGGCCGCTGCTGCTCATTCCTCTGGCCTTCGGACTACATCGTCAGTTCAGCGCCGGACAGATACGGCTCTGGCAGGGTGTAATTCTCTATGCTGTCCTGTTGAATGTGATCGCGTGGGTCTTGCTACAACCGCTGAATTTTCTTCTGAGTTGATCATCCCCGCTTTGTCAGCCTTTTTGTCTTGAAAAATCGCTTGACAAGCAGGCTCTGTAAGCGTATAATTTAATTGATTCAGAATTTTCTAAATCAACTAAATTGGAATGAGAACTGTACTTGTGATTACGAAAACCATTCATTCTTCTTTGTCGATTGGCGAAGCCCGCGAACCCCTCATCGACGCATTGGCCCGCACCTTTGCCATCTATGGCTGGCCGGAAGCGATGGGGCGTATCTATGGGCTGCTGGCCTTTACCGACGAACCCCTGAGCCAGGACGATCTGGCCGAGTTGCTGGGAGTGAGCAATGCGACGGTCAGCACGAATATGCGCACGTTGGAGAGTCTGCACTTCGTCTCTCGGATAGGCGCAAATAGCGACACAGCGGGCGGGCGTCCCCGTCTCTTCTATCGGGCCGAACGAGATTTCAAAAAAGTGATGCAGGAACTGCTCCATCACAATGTCAACCGGGAAATGGAGCTGATGAGCAGAGGCATCGAAGAGAGCCGTCGAAGGCTGCTGCTTCTGGGTGAGATGGTCAACAGCCCCCTGAATACGCAGGTGCAAAAAGATCTGGAATTCATCAGCTACTTCGATACCTACTTGCGTCTGGGCCGCACCATCCGCTGGCTGGTGCAGAGTGCAGAGCGCTTTCATGGCTTTTTGTCGTCTTTGCGGCCAACTGCGTAACGCAAGCTGTTAGCTTGCGCCCAACGCAAACTGTCAGTTTGCATTACTGGAGTCACCGATGATTCTCAAAAATCTTTGGCGGCGGGCCACGCGTAGTATTTTGACACTTCTGGGAATTGCCATCGGGGTTGCGGCGGTGGTGGCATTGGGCGCGGTGGCCAAAGGCTTTACGGCCAATTTCGCCACGGCTGTGGGCGGCGGCGACAACGATCTACTGATCACCCAGGCCAACGCAATGGACCCGGTCTTCAGCAAATTGGATGACACTGTCGGGCTGCGTCTGCAAGCCATCCCCGGTGTGGATCGGGTGGAACCAGGCGTCTACACCTGGGTTTCCGCCGCTGACCTGCCATTTCTCCTCATCTTTGGTTATGATCCCGGCAGCACGGCTATGGCCCACTATCGGCTGGTGGCGGGGCAGCCCGTCAAAGCGCCCGGACAGATTGTTCTGGGGCAGCGCGCCATAGAGTCACTGAAAAAAGGCGTGGGCGATTCTGTGCGCATCTACGGACAGCCCTACCGCATTGTTGGCATTTTCGAGACAGGCCAGGGGATGGAGGAATCGGGCGGTGTTGTCACCCTGGAGGACGCCCAGGAGATTGCCAAATACGAGCGGCAGGTGAGCCTCTACCAGATTGGTCTGCGCCGGGGTACGGATGCGGACGAGACCGTGGCCCGCATGGAAAACCTGAACATGGAGCTTTCCATCAGCCGCGCCAGCGACCGCCAGGCCAACCAGCAGTACGACGACATGATCCAGGGTTTTGCCTGGGGCGTAGCGGCTATCGCTATCCTTATCGGCGGGCTGGGAATGATGAATTCTATGGTGATGACTGTCTTGGAACGTACCCGGGAGATCGGCACTTTGCGCGCCGTGGGCTGGAGCCGTGGCCGGGTGATGGGGCTGATTCTGGGCGAAGCCCTGGTCTTGAGTATGGTGGGCGGGCTGGTGGGGGTGGGGATGGGCTATCTGATGGGCGAAGGGATCGGGCGTCTGCCGGGGCTGGGTTCGCTCTTCCAGAGCGCGTGGACACCCGCCATCTTTGCCCAGGGCATGGGTACCGCGCTGGTGTTGGGGGTTGTCGGCGGTGTCTACCCGGCCTGGCGGGCAGCCAATTTGCAGCCGGTGGAGGCGTTGCGCTACGAGGGTGGCGCGGCAGACAGCAATGCTGGCTTTCTCAGCCGGGTGGGCAACCAGAGTTTTCGTAACCTGTGGCGGCGGCGCAACCGAACCCTGATGGCCGCGTCGGGCATTGGCATCGGCGTGGCAACCCTGGTGATGCTGGGTGGGTTGACCGACGGCATGATCGGCCAGATGAACCAACTGGCAGGCAGCGGCGGCGCTGGCAATATCACTGTCATGCAGCGGGACGTGCCGGACATGAGCTTGAGCAGCCTGGATGAGCGTCTTGTGCGTCAGATTCAGGCTATGCCCCAGGTGAAGGCGGTCAGCCCTATGGTGATGGGTTTTGTCATGACGCCAGAATTGCCCCTCTTTATCATCAGTGGGCTGGACCCCAACAGCGCGGCCATGAGCCATTACGTGCTGGTGGCGGGACAGCGGGTACAGCGCCCCACCGAGATACTTCTCGGCAAAGGCGCGTCTGACTCCTACAGCTTGCAGGTAGGCGATACCCTGACTCTCTACAACACCCGCTACAAAATTGTCGGTCTGTACGAGACCGGCGTGGCCTGGGAGGAGAGCGGTGGTATGCTGGCCCTGCAAGAGGCCCAGCGCATTCTCAACCGCCCGCGCAACGTGAGTTTTATCTTTGTGGATGTCCACAACCCGGCAGAGGCTGCGTCGGTGCAGGCGGCTATCGACCGGCGTTTCCCCCAGGCCAGGTCCAGCATCAGCAGCGAGTTCGCCCAGAACACCGACGACATTGCCAATATGCAGGCTATGGCCGCGGGGATCGGTCTGCTGGCGATGATTGTGGGCGGCATTGTCGTCGCCAATACCATGGTCATGTCCATCTACGAGCGCACCCGGGAGATTGGAACTCTGCGCGCGCTGGGCTGGCCGGGCAAGCGGATTGTGCGTCAGATTGTGGAGGAGAGTCTGCTGCTCTGTCTGCTTTCTGCTCTGATCGGCTCCCTGTTGGGCGTTGTCCTGATGTCATCGGTGGTATTGATTCCGGGGTTTGGCGCATTTGTGGCCCCGGCCTGGGAGCCGTCTACTTTTGTCCAGGCTGTTGCCCTGACATTGGGACTGGGGCTGCTGGGCGGTATCTTCCCCGCCGTGCGCGCCAGCCGTCTGCCCCCGGTGGCAGCGTTGCGGTATGAATAGGCACTGGGGACTGGATATGGGGGACTGGGAAGGAGATATGACCATCCCGATTCCCAGTCCCCGATCCCCTTTCGCAGAAAGGCTTGAACTATGCGACGTTTTCTCGTGGTGCTGCTTGTGCTGGCTTTGCTTGCGGGCGGCTATTGGGGCTACGTCTCCTTCGTGCAACCGCAGATTGCCACCCAGTCGGCTGATAGCCAGACAAGTGCGGGCACAGACGGCGGCGCGCTCCCTGCCCCCGTGGACGATCTGGGAAATGTGATCTGGGCGTCGGGCAAGCTGGTTCCCGTGCTTTGGGCCAATCTCAGTTCCATGCAGGCCGGGAGCGTGCGGTCTATTCTTGTGGAGGAGGGGGATTGGGTGGAGGCGGGCGATCTGCTGGTCGAGATCGACGCTCCTGGTGCTGATAGCCAGATTGAAATTGCTACCGCGGCAGTGGCCGAAGCCAGAGCCACCCACGACAAATTGCTGGCCGGTGCCACTGCTTCTGAGGTTGCGTCTGCCCAGGCGGGGCTGGCTGCGGCCCAGGCCCAGGTTGCCCTGGCCGAGGGTCAGCTACTCCAGGCCAGCGCCGCCATCACCCAGGCCCAGGCCCAATTGCTCATCACCCAGCAGCAGTACAACGAACTCGCCAGCCGCCCCACCACGGCAGAGCGCAACGCCGCCGCCGCCCAGATCGACATTGCCCAGGCTGCTGTCAACCAGGCCCAGGCCGCCTACAACCAGGTGCGGGGCGATCCAAACATCGGTCTGCGCCCCGAAGCGCTGGTTTTGCAGCAGGCCACCGAAGGGTTGAAGGCGGCCCAGGCACAGTACACCGTGGCAACCCAGGGGGCCACGCCCCAGCAATTGGCTGTCGCTGCGGCCCAGATCGCTGCGGCCCAATCCCAGGTGGTCATGGCCGCTGCCCAGATACCCGCCGCAGAGGCTGCCGTGCTGTCGGCCCAGGCCGGGGTTGCCAGTGCCCAGGCTGTGTTGGATCGGGTGCAGGCAGGTGCTACTGCCCAGGACATCGCCATCTCGGAGGCGCACATGCGCTCGGCCCTGGCCGTGCTCACCAACGCCCACGCCCAGAAACGTCATGCCCAGGTGACCGCCCCCTTTGCCGGACAGGTGAGCGCAATCAGTGTGCGCCTGGGCGAACAGGTCATTCCAGGCCAGCCAATGGTGATGCTGGGGGATGTGAGCCAGATGCAGGTAGAGACTACGGATCTGCGGGAGACCGACGTGATCCATCTGCTCGAGGGGATGGAGGTGGAGGTTACCTTCGATAGTCTGCCCGACCGGATTTTTGTGGGCACAATTTTCCACATTGCGCCGGTGAGTACCACCGACAAAGGCAGCACCAACTACACCCTGCTCATCCGTATCTCCGATCTGGACGCCAGCCTGCTCTGGGGT
>SXGR01067001.1_pt1 | contig 11048 bp, 7 predicted proteins | sample 3174711 | NCBI WGS metagenome assembly SXGR01 (sample SAMN11356860, study PRJNA531348) | freshwater metagenome | isolation source: freshwater sample F1-60 | place: China: Fuxian Lake, Yuxi | collected 2017-12-25 | reverse complement strand
GCGTTCGTGCTGAACCTTGGCGGCGGCCCCGACGTCGATCAGGCGCGCGCCTTCCTGTCGCAGACCGGGCTCGACCTGTTCCTCGAAGAGATCGACGGCGAGCCCGGCGACCTCGCCCTGGACGACACACTGAAGGTCGTCGAGGACTACAAGCCGCTGGACGTGCAATGCGCGGCGATGGGACTGCGGCTCTGCCGCGGCATCCGCGAACGCCATCCCGAGTGGCGGTACCTCGCCGACGGCGACGGCGGCGACGAGAACCTCAAGGACTACGCCATCGAGGAGAACGCGGAGCTGACGATCCGCAGCGTCGTGGACAACCTGATGCTGTACCAGGAAGGCTGGGGCGTTGGCCGCATCAAGCACTCGCTCACGTACAGCGGCGGATTGAGCCGCAGCTACGTGCGCACCTACGCGCCGGCGCGGCGCTGGGGATTCGACGGCTTCAGCCCGTACACGCGGCCGGCCGTGATCCAGGTCGCCGAGGCGATCCCGTTCGCGGGCCTGACGCGCTACGACGTGCCGACGCTCTATGGACTGAAAGGTGCGATCGTCACGCGCGGGGTGAAGGCCGTCACCGGCATCGACATGCCGGCGTTTCCGAAGCGGCGCTTCCAGCACGGCGCCATGCCCGTCGCCGTGATGCGCGAGCGCCTCGGGCACGACGAGCACGGCTACCGCCGTGCCTTTCACGAGATGTATTCGTAATTACCGCGCGGGCTCGCGCGTCGTGCACACCAGCGCCGCGACGTCTCCAAAGCCAATCGTGCCCGTGTTCCCGCCGCCCCACCCGCAGCAGTAGCGGGCGCACGAGGCCGGCCGCATGTACTGGCCCTGCAGCTTCTTCCGGTATTCGGGATAGAGCGTCTCCGCGCCGCCCAGCGTGACATCGACCGGCAGCCCGTATCGCTTCGCCAGCTCGCCGATAAACGGATTCGCGCCCGGCACGAAGTGCGGCACCGACCCCGGCCCGAGGCCCGGCGCCTCGATTACCGGATTGCACGGGTTCGGATAGACCTGGATCTGCACGGCCGGATCGAACTGGTAACTGCGGCTGATGATATGCGGCTCGGTCAGGTACGCCGGGTCTTCGATGATCGCGGTGATCGTCAGCATGTCGTCATGCCGCGCGAAGTACTCGACCATCGTCGCCTGGTCGCTCGTCGGCACGCCGTTGCGGCGCAGCGTCGTCGCCTTCATGTGCGTGGTGAACACCACGAGCGTGTTGCCGCGCCACTCGCCGGTCGAGAAGCCGTCGAACGTGTGCCGATCGTGCGCGGACGGCCGCGGCCGGCCGTCCATCCAGATCGTGCGCGGCGTTTTGTCGACCGCGCCGCTCAGGTTCCACGAGACGATGCGCCCCGTCACCGGGTCCGACTCAGACCAGATCTTGGCGCCGAAGGGACCAATCACCGTGTAGGTGGGTCCGTAATAGAGGCACTGCCGCTCGGGCAGCGACAACTGTGACGGTGAATACGACATCGCCCGCGCGCGCCCGTCGTCGTTGAGCGGCAGCCCGGTGAAGTCGCCAACGTCGGGCCCCGGCCAGCGCTCCATCCAGTCCTCGTGCATCCGGCTGGCGTAGGTGCCCGACAGGTCGATCTGCGCGAAGGCCGGCGTGCTCATCGCCACGCTGACGAACACCAGCACAATGCTCCGTCGCACCGTCGCACCCGCGCACCGTCGCACCATACGTCTCACCATGTGGCCGAACACGGCGTCGGGTCCCATTTGGTCCCGTTCGGTTCTCTCTTGAAGTTGAGGCTGGTGATCCAGTCGGTCTGGAGATTCTCCGGATCGTTGACGCGGCTCGTGATGACGAGCCAGCGGTCGCCGTTGCCATGCGCGAAGACGTCCCAGAACTCCGTCAGCGTGGCGTTGGCGCTGTAGGGGACGCCGTTCTTCCGGAGGTATCCGGGCCGCAGGTTCGTCGTCACCACGCGCAGGTTGCCGGGTGCTGGCGCCCCGCCGCCGCGCCCGGCCGGCGGATTCTCCCAGCGCGCGATCGAATCGCCCTGCCACGAGGGCCCGCCGCCGGAAGGCTTGCCGGGCGCAAAGTGCAGCAACCGCGTCTGCATGCCGTAGTCGGATTCCACTTTCAGCGTACGGTCGTCGAGCCACGTGATGTGCAGGTGCGTTGGGGCGCGCATCAGCCCAGGCGCACCGTAACTTTTGCACTGTTCGCCGGCCGCTTCGTCCTTCGCCGGGTCCCAGCGGTCCGCGGCGTCCTTCCCCGCCTGCGTCAGCGGAATGCTCGGATGATCGCCTTTCGCCGGCGTCACCATGCGCCAGCGCCAGTCCTCGCTGATCACCGCCACCCAGTAGCCGGTCAGATCAATGGACGCACCGGCCCAGGGGCTTGGCGCCGGCGCGCCGCCGCGCCCTTGCGCATTACCGGCACCGGCGGCAACGGCCACGAGAGCCGCCGTCAACGCCCAACGCCCAAGCCTCATTGCGTGCCTCGCTTCGTGACGCTCGCATGCACCGCGTCGACGAACATCGCCGTCGTCCAGGGACCCGACGTCGAGCCGTATCGGCGCGTGTAACCCTTCGTCGGCTCCGCGGCGCGGATCTGCTCGAGCGTCATCCCCTTCTTGATCATTTCCTGCACGACATCGCGGACGACGGTGACCATGTCGCGGTACTCGACGACGTCGGCGTGCTCGAGCAGGCGGCCGCGCGCGGGGATGATCTGCGTGCCGCCCGGATGCCAGACGAGCGGCGTCGGCGGGATCGCGAGATCGAGGATGAAGTTCAGCGCGTCGATCTCGCCCTGGATGCTGCCGCCCTTCGCGAGGTCAATGGTCGGGAACCGCGTGATGTCCACGATGGCCCCGGTCACGATGACGTCGGAGCGGCGGAAGAAGACGATGGAGTCGCCGTCGGTGTGAGCGGCCGGCACGTGCAGGATCTGGATGGCTTCGGCGTTCAGATACAGGTTCTTCTTGTCGATGAACCCTTCGGTCGGCCACGCCGCCTCGGGAAATGGCGCCTTCTCGCCGAGCGGTGCGCTCATCCGGAGCAGGACGTTCTCGTGCGCCAGGCGCGCAGCGCCGCTGCGGACGCCGGCGATCACCGCGGCTGCCGCACCGCCGCCCCCGCCGCCAAGCGCGTCGCCGGTGGCCGACAGCGTGGCGTTGCCGCCGACGTGATCCGGATGCGCGCTGGTGTTGAGGATGTAGCGAATCGGCTGGCTGCTGATCCGCTTGATCGCGGCAATCACATCACTGGTTCGCCGACCGGCGCCGCTGTCGACGACGACGATGCCGTCGGGACCTGCCTGCACCGCGATGTTGGCGCCGTCGCCCGCGATCAAGTGCACCTGCGGCGCCACCTGGACGACGTCAAGGGGAGGCGTCTGAGGGGGCGCCTGCTGCGCGGCGACCGGCGGATCCGCGATGGTGACCGCGAGTGCAGCTCCGAGGAGTGCGGCGGCGCACGCGCCGGCGCGCGACATCGACATGGCCGGGGATAGTATCACCGTGGTGACGCCCTACCCTGCGCCCGCCGCGCGCGATCGCTGGATCCTCGAGCGGCGTCCGCCGCGGCCGCGGCACGATCCGCAGCGCGCGCACGGCGTCGCCGTCGAAGACGAGCGCACGGCGGATGGGTTGCTCGCGCGCACCGCGACGGTTTTTCTCACAGGGCGCGAATGCCCGTGGCGCTGCGCGATGTGCGACCTCTGGAAGTACACGATCGAGGATGACACGCCGCGCGGCGCCATCGCCGGCCAGGTGACGGCCGCGATGACAACGCTGGCCGCGCGTCTCGACCGCGTCACGCAGATCAAGCTGTACAACGCCGGCAGCTTCTTCGATCCGCGCGCCGTGCCCGAGGACGACTACGAGGCCGTGGCTGCGCAGGTCGGCGGGCTCGACCGCGTGATCGTCGAATCGCACCCATCGCTCGTCGGCCCGCGCGTGGATCGATTCGCGTCGGCGCTCGACGCGCGGCTCGAAGTCGCGATGGGACTCGAGACCGCGCATCCTGACGCGCTCGAACGCCTTCACAAGCGGATGGACGTCGGGATGTTCTCCGCCGCCGCGAGCCGTCTTCGAGAGCGCGATGTGGCGCTGCGAGTGTTTCTCCTCATCCATCCGCCGTTCATTCCGGATGCGGCACAGGACGAGTGGCTCGCGCGATCGGTGGAGCATGCGTTCGGCTGCGGCGCCACGGCCGTCTCGTTGATCCCGACACGTATGGGCAACGGCGCGATGGAAGCGCTGGCCACCGAAGGACATTTCCGCGCGCCGTCACTGGACGATGTCGAGCGCAGCATGGCGCTGGCGCTCGCGCTGGCGCGAAGCCGCGGCCGCGTGTTCGTCGATCTCTGGGACATCGAGCGCCTGGCGGACGGCGCGCGCGACGTCGAGGCACGCCGCGCGCGGCTGCACGCGATGAATCTCGAACAACGGGGACCGTCGTGAGCCTTGCTCCCGTTGAGCAGATCGATGCCGACATCGCCATCGTCGGCTCCGGGTTCTCGGGCTCGCTCGCCGCGCTCGCCCTCACCCAGCGCGGCAAGCGCGTCGTCCTGCTCGAACGCGGGCGCCACCCGCGATTCGCGATCGGCGAATCGTCCACGCCGCTGGCCAACCTGCTGCTCGAGGAGCTCGCCGACAGGTACGACCTGCCGCGGATCCGCAGCTTCTCCAAGTGGGGCACGTGGCAGCGCACGCACCCGGACGTGGCCTGCGGGTTGAAGCGCGGCTTCACGTTCTACTTCCACCGCGACGGCGAGGCCTTCGGCGACGATCCAGGCCACGACCGGCAGCTGCTCGTGGCGGCGAGCCCGCACGACGAGGTTGCCGACACCCACTGGTACCGGCCCGACTTCGACCATGCGCTCGTCCGCGAGGCGCAGGACGCGGGCGTCGTCTACCTCGACGACGCGCGCATCGACGGCCTCCGGCAGCAGGGCAATACGGTCACGCTGGAAGGAACGCGGGAGGCCAGCTCGATTCGAGTGACCGCGGGCTTCGTCATCGACGCCAGCGGACCGCGCGGCTTTCTCCATCACGCACTCGGTCTGCCTGAGGCGGCGCTCCGCTGGCTACCGCCGACGCAGGGCTTGTACTCACATTTCGAAGACGTCGATCGTTGGGACAGCCCCAGCGAGGCTCCATACGAAGTTAACGACGCAGCGTTGCATCACGTTTTCGAGGGCGGCTGGATCTGGGCGCTGCGATTCAACAACGGCATCACCAGCGCCGGCGCCGCGCTGACCGATGCACGCGCCCGGCAGATCGATGCCGCGTGCGGCGCGGCGGGCTGGGCTCGGCTGCTGGCGGCGCTGCCCTCGGTGCGCGCGCAGTTTGCGCGGTCACGCGCGCGGATGCCGTTCATCCATGCGCCGCGGCTGGCGTTCCGCAGCGGCGCGGTGGCCTCCTCGAACTGGGCGCTGCTGCCGTCGGCGACGGGCGTGATCGATCCGCTCCTGTCCACCGGCTTTCCGCTCACGCTGCTTGGATTGCTGCGCCTGCTGCACGTCCTCGAAAAGACGACGCCCGGACCGGCGCGCGATGCGGCGCTGGCCGCGTACGCGCGGGTCACGCAGGCGGAGCTCGATATCACCGAGCAGCTGGTGGGCGCGCTGTACGCGACGATGGATCAGCCGGCGGTGTTCAAGCGGCTGACGCTGCTCTACTTCGCCGCCGCCAGCTACAGCGAGGCCGCGCGGCGGCTGGGACGCCCGGAGCTGGCGCCCGGCTTCCTCCTGCACGCGCACCCGCGCTTCGGCCCGGAATTGCGCGCCTGCATTGCGCACCCGAGCGCGGCGTGCATCGACCGCGCGATCGAGCCGTTCGACGTCGCCGGCTTCCTCGATCGCAGCCGCCGCGACTGGTATCCCGTGCGCGCCGACGATCTGGTCACGAATGCGTCGAAGCTCGAGGCGAGCGTTGAGGAGATTAACGCGCTGCTGGAACGAAGCGGGTTTGCGGTGAGCGGACGAAATACATCTCCGCGATGAGCGCGGCCGGACCCACGAGGCAGAGCGCGTAGAACGGCGCGTAGACGACCTCCGCCAACCGCAGCAGCATCTCGACGAACGCCACCGCGATCACCACCGCCACCTGTCCCCGCTTCGGCCCCACCGTCGTCCGCGGGTCGGTGACCATGAAGAAGATGAACAGCTGATACATCGGCCCGGTGATTGGCGCCACGTTCGCCAGCCACGGCGTCCCGGTGATCGCGCTGCGCACGAACGAGAAGACGACGAACGAGGCGACGTACGCCGCGGAGATGTGCAGCCGGCCGACCCGCCAGACGATTACCGACCCCAGCATCCAGATCACGACCATCGGCCAGATCTCGTTGCCCCACTGAACGCTGAGCAGCGACACCGTGGCGGGCGCGAGCAACAGCACCACGCTCACGCCGAAGTTCGACGGGTTCCAGAGATGGCGGCCGCGAAGCCGCAGGACGTATTTCGAGAGCATCGAGATCAGGCTGCAGAGGAAGTACGGCCACAGAAACGGCGACCGGACGAGGATGCCGACGCTGATCCCCGTGATATAGGCACTCGCCAGGTGCGGGACTTTTCCGTACGTCACGCGGCCGAAGACGATCTCGGCGACGATCGCGGTGGCGATCGCGGCCGCGGTGCGCTCGTACCCTTCGAGCACGCCGAACGAGTCGTGCGCCGCGATGAGGATGCAGGTGATGAGAATCGGACCGAGGAACCGGTTGTCGAACGTCACGGCGCCTCCGTCAATTCGGCTCCGTGACCCGGTGCCGCATGTCCACCGGCGGCGCCTCGATGGTCTGCATGCGGCCGGATGGCCAGCGAATGACGAGGCGCTCGACCTGCGTCGCTGCGCCGAGGCCGTAATGCAGCCGCCGCTGGTTCTGGGCGCTGAACCCCGCGCCGCCATGTACTTCCTGCACCTGCACCCGGCCGTTCCACTGCAGCTCGACGCGCGCGCCAATGGCGCTGCGGTTGCTGCCGCCTTCGCGCCCTTCGAGCTCAACCTGGATCCAGTGCCGCTCCGGCGCCACCGTGTTGCGATACACGAGCAGCGGACCGCGCTGGTTCGCGACGATCACGTCGAGGACGCCGCGGTTGGAGAGATCCGCCAGCGCCACCGCGCGGCCATCGTAGGTGTCGGTCACACCGGCGACCTGTGACACCTCGGTGAAGCGGCCGCTGCCGTCGTTCAGCCAGACCCGCTTGCGCTGGTAGCCGGAGAGGCTCCGTCCCTTCCTCGCCGGCCAGTTCGCCGCGTCGCCGATGATCGCGCTGTGGCCGACGGCAATCACCGAGAAGTCGTACCAGTAGCTCGTGCGCTCGCCGGCTGACACGTAGCCGTTCACCAGATACAGATCCTGCGTGCCGTCGTTGTTCAGATCGCCGAACTGCGCGCCCCAGCTCCACCCGCCGAGATCCACGCCGAGGCTCGAGGCCAGGTTCTCGTATTCGGGCACCCCAGGCACCCCAGGCACCCCAGGCACCCTAGGCACCCAAAGATCGTTGGCCTGCACCAGCACTCCGGGCTCGGAGATGTTGGTCTTGTAGATGGCGAGGCGGCCGTCGTTGAACACGTCGCCGAACGACACGTTCATCCCGCTCTTCGGCGTGCGCCCGACGCCCGCCGCGCGGCCCGTTTCGACGAACTGCGTGCCGCCGCGGTTCTCGTACAGCTCCGCGACGCCGTAGTCGTTCGCGAGGAAGAGATCCGGATACCCGGTGCCTGACAAATCGGCCGCGGCCGCCGCCAGCGTCCAGCGCCGGCTGGTGATGCCGAGCGCCGCGGTCACATCCTCGAACGTCCCGTCGCCGCGGTTCCGCAGCAGATACTTGCGCCCCCCGTTCTCCGCGTACTCGAAGCTCTCCGGCATGATCCTCGTCGTCTTCAGGCGCCAGAGATCGAGATCCTCGGGCCAGTAGCCGGCGAGAAAGAGGTCGAGCGAGCCGTCGCGGTCGTAGTCGAGCCAGATGGCGCTGTTCGCATTGACCCAGCGCGGCAGCCCCGCGGCTTCGCCGGCCGCGACGAAGGCGCGGCCCTGGTCATTGCGATAGAGCTCAGGGCGGCCGTACTTGTAGAGAAAGAGATCCTCGTAGCCGTCGTTGTTGTAGTCACCCCACACGGCGCCCATCGACACGCCGGTGCCGTCACGATTGACGTCGGCCAGTCCCACCGCCGCCGCAACGTCCGCGAACGTGCCGTCGCCGCGATTGCGGTACAGCCGGTTCAGGCTGTTCTCGCTGCTGTTGGTGACATACAGGTCCTGCCAGCCGTCGCGATCGAAATCGGCGACGGCGACAGCCGCGCCCATCGCCGCCACCTGCGGCATGATGTGCGCCAGCCGCGCATCGAACGTCGGGCCCTGGTGGACGAAGTCGATGCCGAGACGGCCCGCCACCTGCTCGAGCGCGAATCCGTATCGAGCTGTGCCTGCCTCGGGGCCCGGCGTCGTGTCAGACGCGGTCCCTGTGGTCCTGCGGTCGAGCAGCGGCACTGCGGCCACCGCGGCGACGAGCAGAATCGTCCAGAGAATCCACAGCCTCATTTGATTCGCAGCCCGTCGAGAAACGCGCGCGGCGTGACGTAGCGCGTGTGATAGCGGTGCCAGTCGTCGCGATGGCGTCGATAGACCGGATCGTCTTCGAGGTCGGTAGCAGTGGCCGGGTAATCGGGACGATCGTGGGACGGCAGTGGCTCCACCGTCTTCGACAGGCCCGTGTTGAAATCGCCGTCCTTCTCCCACCCGTCGCCGATGAGCACGAAGTCGCGCGTCCACCCCGCGGGCGGCGGCGGCATCGCCGGGAAACGCAGCTGCAGCTCATCGCCGGCATTCATGATGACGTAGCGATCGTCCACGCCGGCGACGAGCTCGCCGACGTCGCCGAAGCGCGTGTGATAGCCGGTGAGATCGCGCCAGCGCGGCGACGTGCCGGCCAGGCGATCGTAGACGGGCGTCTCCGGGACTTCGCGTCGGCTGTAGTCGGTCTGCGAAAAACCACGAAACCGAAGATCGGCGGTCGCCGGCTGCAGCCGCGTGGTGCGCAATTGCGCCGCATCCGCGCCGTCCGCGAAGGCGAGGGAGTCCCAGTAGATTTCGAGGTTCGTCCGCAGCCGCACCCGCTTCGGACGGGCAATACCGGCGCGAGCGACGCTCCGGAGATCGATGAGGATTGTCTTGTTCTTGCCCGCCGGAAAGCCAAGGTCCGGCGAGACGACAACCCACGTGCCCGACTGGTCCTGCGCGTCGAGCGACAGGCCGCGCGGCTGCGGCGAGGTGCCCTGCGCGATCGCCACGTTGATGCTGCTGTCGGTCGGATAGATCCAGCCGTGCGCGACGAGCCAGGCCGGCCGATCGAGCCCAATGTCCCGATCGACCTCGACCTCGACGAAGTGCTCCTGCGCGATCCCCTGGTACGCCCCGCGGTCGAACGTGGCCAGGTAGCGCCCGTCCTGCCTCGCCACGATCCCGGTGACGTCGCTCCCCTTGTGATCCCACGCACGCGTCACCGGCCGCGGCGTCGCCATCGCATGCGCCTGCAGGGCCGGCGGCTCACGCGCGAACCGCTCGTCCACGAACACATCGGTGCCCGCCGGATGATCGACCGCCAGCAGCGCGACGTGATCGATGAAGTGCGTCTCCCACAGCTCGGCGGTGATGCGCACGTCGTACATGCCGTCGCGGGCCGCCAGTTGATCGCCGCGGATCCTGACCCAGTCCTCCGTCTGCGCGATCCCCGCCGTATCCTGCGCGTTGATGCGAAGGCCGAGCGGCGACCGCCAGAGGAAATCGGTGACGAAGCGCATTCCCTCGCCGTCGTAGGTGAACACCCACGGGCACGACCCCTTCAGCCGCTGCTGCGCCACAATCGCGCCATCGATCGCGGGGTCGAACTCCGCCTGCATCACGCCGTTCGGCCAGACGATCCGCGCGACGTCCACGGCGGTGCGGGTGCCCAGCCCGAAATGCGCCGGCCCTCCCGTGAGGATCTGCTTCTGCGTCAGCAGGCCTGACCTGACCTCGACCTCGCCGCCGACGCCGAACGAGTTGATCCGCTGATCGCCGGCCACCGGCTGCGCGCGCGGACGGATCACCTGCCAGTGGTAATTCATCCCACTGGAGGCACGCAGACGAACGGGCTGCGCGCCCGCCGTGCCGGCGAGATCCAGCAGCCCGTCACCGGTCAGCTCCGCGACCGCCCACGTCTCGGCCGCGGGCATCGACGCTACCGCCGTGAACGCGCCGCGCTCCCCGGCGAGCCACGCGCCCGTCCGGCCGCCACCCGAGGCAATCAGATCGAGGCCGCCGTTGTTGTCGAGGTCGGCGATGAACAGCCGATGGGTTCCAGGCGCGGCATCACGCGGCATGCCGCTCCACATGACGAGCGCGTCGTAGCCCCAGCCGTCCGGCTCCATGCTCGCGTGTCCGATCTCGCCCGTGACGTCGAGCGTGATCAGCTCGAGCGCGCCGTCCGCATTGACGTCGGCCGCGGCAACCGAGACGAGGGTGCCGAGGGCCGTGGGTGAATCCATGCGCCGGAAGTCGCCCGCCTGGCGGTTCGCGAAGACGTGCAGGTTCCCCGCGGCGTCGAGCATCACCGCATCGGGGTCGCCGTCGCGATCGATGTCCGCCCACGCAAAGCCGCGCAGGCCGGCCACGCCGGCAAACGGCTCGATCGGCATCCAGGTCCCGTCACCGTTGTTCCGCAGCACGATCGGCGGCCCGGCGTCCACGCCGACGACCGCGTCGAGGTCGCCGTCCATTTCGACATCGGCGGCCCACGCGGCCCCCGCACCGATCGGCGCGGTCGCCGCGTCGCGGAACGACCCATCGTCGTTCTGAATCCTCAGGCGGACGGCAGCGTCGCCGGCCACAAGGATGTCCATCCGGAAGTCGTTATTCCAGTCGAAGACGAGTTGCCGCTCCGAGGGGACGATGACGGGATCGGGACCGGAGGCGGGTGGGCGTGGCTCCACGGTGTAGGTCAGCGCGCCGTCGTGCGGCGCCGGCACGGACGAGGCGGGCACGAGCGCGAGAAACCGATCGAACGGATCGGCAAACAGCTCCGGCGCCGTCCGCACGGC
>SXGR01020427.1_pt1 | contig 11049 bp, 13 predicted proteins | sample 3174711 | NCBI WGS metagenome assembly SXGR01 (sample SAMN11356860, study PRJNA531348) | freshwater metagenome | isolation source: freshwater sample F1-60 | place: China: Fuxian Lake, Yuxi | collected 2017-12-25 | reverse complement strand
TTAATATGTTGTAGTGGCAGATATGAAATTACCATCAATTGAAAATGAATTAAAAAAACTTGGTTATTGGAATGATATATATTCTAAAGAAAATTATTTCGGAACTGGACAAACAATTCTGGCAAATCTAGCTAAAGAATTAATTGATAAACATTCTGCAAAGAAAATTTTAGAATTAGGTTGTGGTCAAGGTAGAGACTCTATCTTTTTTGCAGACTGTGGGTATGATATTACTGCTATAGATATTTCTGAAAATGCAATTAAATTTGTGGAAAAAATAAAAAATGAACACAATTTAACAAATTTAAAATTGTTTGTACATGATATAAAAAACTCATTTAATTTTCTAAATAATAAATTTGATTTGATATATTCTAATTTGGCATTACAATTTTTTGAACTATCACAACTTGATAATATATTTTCGAGTATTAATGATATCATGAATGATGATTCTTTATTCCTTTTCTCAACAAAAAAATCCGGTGATAAATATTTTAATTTTGGAAATAAAATATCTGAAAATGCATTTGAGTATAAAGGAATCACTAGATTTTTTTTTGATAAACCTCAACTTGAAAATACTTTAAAAAACTTTTTTAATATAATCTTTTTAGAAGAAGATAAACATGTTAATCCTGATGGTACAGAAAGCGTCTGGTGGAAAATTTTAGTCAAAAAATACTCTAATGGAAGGTAATATTTCATGAAAGATAAAATAATGTTTTGGTGTGGATTTGATTTTACCCAATTCTGCATGGCGTATTATTTCCAAAAAAAATATGATTGTGAAATGTTTTCCATAGTTGATATAACAAACAACACAAAAAAATTTTTTGAAAATCAAAAACTTGTAAATTTCAAAAAATTTTGGTTCCTTCATGATCAATACACTTATGGAAAAAAAAATCCAGATTTTGAATACTTAAAAAACTTTGAAAAAAAATATAACATTAATTTATGGAAATTGGCAATCAATGAAAGAATTTTTTATGGTTTTTTTAACTATCATAAATTTTCATCAGATGAAATTTTATCTATAGTAGAGGAAATTTGCAGATTTTATGAAAAAATTTTTGAAGAAATTAAACCTGATTATTTTATTACAAAATTAACCGCATTCCATCATTTAGAATTATTTCGATTAATGTGTATTCATCATGGTGTTAAAGTCTTAATGCTTAGTAGTCCAAAAACTTCTGCCCGTAATATGATTTCTGAATATGATACAAAATTTGATTATGTGAAAAATTTAGATGAAATAGTATCTCCTGATCGAACTTTTGAAGAGTTACAAAAAGAATTAGACTTAATAAATGATAAAAAATCTACGAGAGAATTAGGCATGGATTACTGGAAACAACATTCGAGTAATTACATTAAGAGTTCTCTTCGAGTACTCTTTCACTATATTTTTAATAAAGAAAAAAATTCAAAAACACATTATAATTATTATGGACGTACTAAATTCACTGTGTTAAAAAATTCAGCAATTTTAAACATCAAAAAAAATATTCGAAAATTTTTTATGGACAGAAATTTTATTATGGATCCTTCTTTTGATTCTCCTTTTGTCTATTATCCTCTTGGAATTGTTCTTGAAAGACACATACTTATTGATGCTCCATTTTACACTAATCAAGTAGAATTAATTAGACATATTGCAAAATCACTACCTGTAGGATACAGGTTATTTGTAAAAGAACATCCTGTACAACAAAGCAGAGAATGGAGAAAAATTTCTGAATACAAAGAAATTCTGGAAATTCCTAATGTAACTCTAATTCATCCAAACTCCTCTGATAAAAAATTACTGGAAAATTGTTCCTTATTAATTAATACTGCAGGGAGTTCGGCATTTGAAGCTACTTTCTATGGTAAACCATCAATAATTTTTGGTAATGCAATTTATTCCTATTTACCATCTGTTTACAAAATCAATTCAATTGAATCATTAAATGATGTAATCAAAAGTTCGTTGAAAACTAAAGTAAATTCTCTTGATCTTGCAAAATACATGAAAGTCTTATCTGAAAATTTAATAGATTTTAGTTTTGCCAATTTTTTCTCTCAATTTGTTAAGAGATTTGCATATAATGGAGGCTATAATGATGTTGATATAAATGAAAAAGATTTAGAATCTTTTATTCTAGAAAAAAATGTTTCCCTAAACTACCTATCTGATTGTCACATACAGAAAATTCATCAACATAAAAAATTTTCAGAAAAAAAAACATAAATTTTATAAATACATTATGGTGATAATGTTTATGAAGACAAACTTTCGTAAAAATTCTGAAAATAATAAAAATCAATTTGAAAAACAAGAAAGAAAAGACTTAACCAAATCCCAAAACTATCTGCAAACTAAATTTTAAAATTAACTCATTAATTACTGAGTTCAATCTATAAATTTCTGAAATTACTCTAAAACTTAGTAAATCATATTAAATTATGACTAAATTGTTTTCTGTTTTGTAAATAACAATTTAACTATATTAAATTCAAATTCTGTATCAATCATGATGCCTGTCTCTAAAGGAATTTCATATGGTAAAGTTTTTGCGAGATCTGTTTTTTTAAGTTTTAAGAATTTTTCAGTATCGTAAACATAAAGCCCATTTAATTGAAAAACCTTCGGTGCTTCTTGCCTTGAACGAGCTTTTACTTTTAATGGTTTACATATTTTCAAGAAACCATCTTTTTTAGTCTCTACAATGTTAAAATACGGATTAAGATGTTGTTCATAAACACCAGTAACAATAACAGCTTTTCTCTTTTTCAATAATTCAATACAATTTTTAATGTCAACTGGTCTGATAAATGGCGTTGTCGCATCTCTCCATACAAATATGTCAAAGTCATAATTTAATTTGTACAATTTACGAACAGCATGATGTAGAACTTTATCCATTGGAGCATTATCTGTTGCTAGGTATTTTGGTCGTTTAAATGGAACTTCTGCACCAAATCTTTTGGCAATTCGAGCAATCTCATCATCTTCTGTAGATACAATTACATGTTCAAAAATTTTTGATTTAAGACTAGATTCAATTACATAGGATAGTAAAGGTTTACCATTTATCTTTCTAATGTTTTTCTTTGGAACTCCTTTGGAACCTCCTCTAGCAGGAATTATACAGATTGCTTTCATATTCTTTTTTTAATAGCCTTTATTATAATCATTTTTAGATGTCATATATGGTTTCAAAAATCTCTTTAAAATTGAAAAAAATTAAACTTGTTATTTCAGATATAGATGGTGTTTTAACTGATGGTGGAATGTATTATACTGCCAAAGGTGAATTTATGAAAAAATTCAATACTAAAGATAGTGTGGGAATGGAACTATTACTAAAATATGGAATTAAAACAATTCTATTAACACGGGAAAATTCAGAAATAAACAAAAAAAGAGCAAAAAAAATCAAAATTGTTGATTTGTATTCAAATATGTTAAAAAAAGAAGAAATGATACCTAAACTATTACAAAAATATTCAATAAAAAAAGATGAAGTTGCATATATTGGTGATGACATTAATGATATTGAAATTATGAAACTAGTTGGATTTTCTGCTACTCCATCAGATGGTAATTTTGAAGTTAAAAAAATTTCTGATTATACATGTACTACTAAAGGTGGTGAAGGCGCATTCAGAGAAATGGCTGATTTAATATTAAAATTAAAAAAAATCAATAACCCCTAAACTTTTTCCTATTTTTTAGTTCACAATCTAATACATTTTTTTCAGATGTTCCCATTGCTTTAAAAAATTTTTTAGATCTTGTTACAATGTCATTTAGGCCAATTGGCTCGACTGATGATGCATGATCAGGCCCCTTCATAGTTCGATCTAAAGTAAAATGCCTTTCAATTGTACAACTTCCTAAAAGAACTGTTGAGGCTGAAATCGCAATTCCTTTTTCATGTCCTGAATATCCTACTAGACAGTTATATCTTTTTTTTAGAGTTGGGATGACATTCAAATTCACATCTTTATCTTCTGTAGGATAGCATGAAACACAATGCATTACAACAAAATCTTTTGTATATTTTTTAATTAATTCTATAGCTTTATCAATTTCTTCAATTGTAGACATTCCCGTTGATATTATGATTGGTTTTTTTGTTTTACATACATATTCAATTAATTTTAAATCTGTTACATGAAATGAGGATATTTTATAAATTGGATTTCCTATTCTTTCTAACATGTCTACAGAATCTATATCAAATGGAGTTGAAAAACAAATTATGTCAATTTTAACAGCAAAATCATAAATCTGTTTCATTTGTTCTTCAGAAAATTCTAAAGCCATTTTATGTTCACGATATGTATTTCCAAATGAATTTTCATTAACATATGGTGAATCCAATAATTCTTTTGAGAATGATTTTTCAATATTTTTTACTTGAAATTTTACAGCATCTGCTCCACATTCCTTTGCACTTTTAATTAATTTTTTTGCAGTATCTAAATTACCGTTATGATTATTTCCAATTTCTGCAATAATAAATGGCTCTTCATTTGCTCCTATTGATTTATTTTCATTAATTTTAATTTTATACATATTTCATTTCATAAAATCGACTTTAAAAATTAATCACCATGCACTCCATCCACCATCAACTATTAGATTAGAACCTGTCATATATGATGACATATCTGATGCTAAAAATAGTATCGGTCCTGCATATTCTTCTTTATTTGCCATACGCTTTAGAGGTGTTTTTTCAGAATAATCATTAACAAATTCTGGAGGATTATTGGCATATACTCCACCTAATGTTAATGTGTTAACTCTAATTTTATTTTCAGCAAATTTTGTTGCTAAAAACCTTGTCAGATTTAAAATACCTGATTTACTTATTGAATATCCTATTGGTTTTTCTATCTCAACACCTTGATTTTTCATTTTTTTACTTAATTTTTTATTAAAAAATTTGTATAATCTTTGATCTGGTGATAAAATTCCATATGTTGATGAAATATTAATTATTGAACCTCCTCCATTTTTTTTCATATATGGAATACACTTTTGACAAATCAATAAAGTTCCTGTTAAATCAACTGAAAAATATTCTTCCCAATCATTAACTTTCATTTTTAAAAATGGTTTGTAAGTATCTACTAAGTCATCTTTTCCAACTTGTTTTACTAATGATGCGTTATTTACTAAGATTTTTAAATTTTTCAGTGATTTTTTAAGTTTAATAAAACTTTCATTAACTTGTATTGGATCTGTAATATCACATTCAATAAATTTAATATTTTTTATTTTTTCTATACTTAATTTAGATTCTTTTTTAATTATTTTCTTTATTTTATTTTCATCAATTTTTTTATCAATTATTATAACTTTAGCACCTGCTTCCAATAATGTTGCCGCATAAGTTCTTCCAAGTAAACCTCCTCCACCTGTAATTATTGCAGTAGATTTTTCTAAATTAACTAATTTCAAAATTTTTCTATTTTTCTTTTACAAAGTATCTAATTAAATAATGCGATCCATTATTTTGATTTATTTTTTAATAACACTTACAATTGAATATAATATTGTGGCTGTTAGCATTAGTAATGTACCCATTATGACCCCGCTGACTCCTACTAGTGCAATATTTGTAATTACTTGACCTTCTTCAGAATAAATCTGAATTGTCCATACTCCAAATACTAGACCTATAAGTAAAAATATGATTCCTGGAATACCGTAAAATATTAGAGGACGTTCAATTGCTACGTATTTTAGAGTACTTAAAATCACTGTTGATCCATGACTAATTGGATTATGTGTTGAAGTATGACCATCATACAAAATAGTGATAGGTACTTCACTTATTTTAAAACCAGCTTTTTGTGCTTTAATTAATATCTCTGTAGAAATACCCATTCCTGATTCTTGTGGTCTAATTTCATCTAAAATTTTTTTATTATAAGCTCTAAATCCACTTTGTGAATCAGTAATTTTTGTTCCTCCTGTAATATTTGTTAATTTTGTAATTGCTTTTATTCCAATTTTTCTATATTTTGGAATTTTTTGATTATTATTTAAAAATCTCGAACCAATGACCATATCTGCAATATTTCCCTTAATAGGTTCTAACACATTTTCAATGTCTTTAATTCTATGTTGACCATCCCCGTCAAATGTGATCAAAATATCAGCTTTTATTTCCTTTGCTTTAAGAAAAATGCTCTTAATTGCAGATCCATATCCTAAATTTCTGTCGTGTCTAATTACAGTTACACCTAATTCTTCTGCAATTTCAGCTGTAAGATCATTTGAACCATCATCACATACAATAATATTTTGATATAATTTCTTTAATTCTACTAAAATCTCTGCTATGTTTTTTCCTTCATTATATACTGGAATTCCTATAACTATTTTCATATCTAAGATTTTCATAATGTCTTTTTAAATGTGTAGAATGAAAATTTATCACTTTAGTTTAAATTTGGTAAAATCTATTGCATTTTGGTATATCTTTCCTAAACTGATCTTTGTTCTTTAATATCTCTATATTTGTTATATTTCTAATAATATGACTCTCTGCCTCACTTCTGCTTTTTAGTCTCACTGTATGCCCTTTGATATCTTCAATATGTTATGTTGTTATTTTTTTTAACAAAGGTTTTGCAATAATTGGTGTTAACACTGTGGTAATAAAACAAATTGCTACTGCAACAGAAAATAAAGTAAGATCTAAAATCCCAATGGAGTATGCTAAAGCAGTAATGGTAAGCCCAACAGTTCCTCGTCCGTTTAACAGTGACGCTGTTGCCAAACTTTCTCCTTTTGATAATTTACATAATCTGGCACCAATAAACCCACCAAGAGTTTTACCAAAAATACCTAATGCCACCAATGATATCAATAGAAATACGGTTGTATCTAATGATTGACCACTGAATTTTATTCCAAGAATTGCAAAAAATAATGGTGCAAAAAATCCAAATGTTACTCCAGATAATATTCCGTACGATTTATCAGCTTCTCTCTTACCCAATATTTTTCCACTAAAAATTAATCCTGCAAAGAAAGTCCCTATGATAAAATGAAGACCAGCTAATTGTGCTAAAAGTGATAATGTTATTGTCATAATTATCAAAATGCTAAACGTGGCTTCCCTAGTCTTAGCTTTTGTAAAGAATAATTCTAATCTATGTGGGAACCAATAATTGAATTTGTAAATCACAAACGCTAAAAATACAATCCCAACAAGATAGATCAACATAGGAATTATAGATAATCCAATGTCAACTACATCAAATGAAGTGTTTCCTGTCATATGTATTTGTAAAATTACTGCAAGTATGACTAGTGTAATTATATCATCCACTACTGCAACAGACATTACAGTGTTACCTATTTTTGTTTTTAATATCCCTAATTCTAATAAAATTATGGCACTGACAGGTACAGATGTAACAGACAACAATAATCCAATAAACAGTGATTGAACTAATGATGAACCAAAAAGAATTGATATTTGAAAACCTACGAAAAAAGGTATTACTAGGGAAAATACAGATATTATGAATGCTGATTTTCCTGTTTTTTTAAGTTCTCTTAGATCCATTTCAAGTCCTATGAACAACATCATAAAGAAAATTGCAATTGTTGAAATCAGTTCAAGATTTTCATTTAGAATGATAATTCCAAATATTGTGGGTCCAAGTATTATCCCTGCAAGTAGTTCACCTCCTAAAGATGGCTGTTTAAACTTGCGAAATAATTCCCCGAGAAGTCTGGCTGCTGCAAGTAATATTACAATATTAACAAATATTTGTTCTAGTTCCAAGTAATGTTTGAAATGAACCGACTTATTTCAGCATTATCTTTTACCTGGATGTTATAATCTTATTATAATGATAGGATTTGCTTTAGTTGATATTAATATCATACTTTGTTCTTTAATATCTCTAAAAATCAAATATTGCTAAATGCTAAAACTTGTGATAAGACTGTATATACAGATTTTCCTAAAGCCTGACTGTGTGTTTTAATTAATTTTTTTATACATTTAAAATTAATCTGGATATTCTTATAACATGTCAATAATTAAATTGTTAAAAGCAAAAATCAAAATTTCAAGACTTCAAAAAAAATCCTCTGAAATATATTCATATTTAATATATCCATGTTTAATGTACTCATATTTAATGTAAAAATACTATAGTCTATTTTTGATATAATCTATTGATTTTACAGGAGTTGGATCTATCCCATCTAAAACTGCTTTGTATATTGTAGAATAATCTAAGAGATAAATCAGATTGATTATTTTTGATATGATGCTACCATTCACTGACATTATTTCTTTATATTCAATTTTATTTTGTTGTAAAAATTCTTTAAGAATTATCCATCTCACTTTAGTTTCAATGTGATCATCTTGACCTTCAATTAAAATAGGTTGAATGTCAGACTTTCTTTCCCACGAAACAATTCCATTATGACAATTCTCAATCACATCTTCTGTAAATGCATGTATTTTTATATTTTCTTGAAGTGAATTCTTAAACCTAATTGCAGCAGATTGTAGTCCAAAGGGATAATAAATTAAAGGAATGCCTTGAATACATTTTGCCAGATTAAGTGATGGATTATCATCAGTTAGATTCGATGAGTTAATTTTTTTATTAAGTTCTTCCAACTTTTTTATAGATTCAGAAATATCCTGCTGTTTTACTTCAAGAGTTGATTGTAAAACATTCAACATAGTATACAAATATGAAGTAAAAGAGGCTCGAGGAGAACTATACAGTGGAATAATTCTATGTTCTATTTTATTTTTTATACAATACTCTAACATCTTTCCTCCTGAAGAAAATACAATAATCTTACTTTTTCTTTTGTAAGCTGAATCTAATACAGCCAAAGTCTCAGCAGTATTTCCTGAAACACTTATAATGATTACTAATGTATTAGAATTAACTGTTGTAGGTAAGAGATATCCCTTTACTACATTAACATGAATATTTGTTTTTGATAAAATAGATGAAAATACATCTCCAATAGCCCCTGAACCTCCCATTCCTGCAAATATTATGTGATCAATACCCTCAAAATTAACTGGTTCTTGGTTGGATTCAAATGATTCGCGTGCAATTTCTGGCCATTTATCATAGATTTTGTACATTCCACTGGTGTCTACTTTATCCATTGTTGCAATGTCTAGCAATATGGTTCAAGATATCCAAAAACAATATAAGAATTTGTAAATCTAAAAGTCCTTGAGAAATCTAGAGTATTTGTTGCCAAGTTGTATCTGCCTAGTGATTTCATAGATTTCTGATATTCTTTGAGACTATCTGCCTCTACCCTTATCTTTACTTGTGAATCATTACTCTCTTTTAGCTAATATGTTGGTAACTTTATTGGTATTATTGTATAATTTTACAAAATGTTGGGCATTTTGTTTTTTATTATAATCATATTCTAAATCAATTAAAGAAAATCCTTGATTTGTTAAATCTTCAAGAATTTTTTCAGGAATATATCCAAAGAATTTCATTAATTTAGGATTGTATTCTAATAAAATTTTGATTTTGGAATTTTTTTCCAAAACTTTTTTCATACCAGATAACACTTTAGGCTCTAGACCTTCAACATCAATTTTTACAAATGAAATAATTTTATTACTATCTGAAAAATAATCATCTAGACTAATACAATCAACATTTATTCCGTTTTCACAATTATTGTTTATTCGATTATTGCCGCTAAATTCTCCAATTTCTAATATTTCTGTACCCTTTTTATCAGTAATTGCTTTTTGCTCAATGATAACATTTTCAAGATTATTTGTACTCTTATTTTTTTTAAAATATTAAAACTATCTGGAGTTGGTTCAAATGAAAAAACAGTTCCTGTTAATCCAACATATTTTGAAAATGCTAATGAACAAATTCCAATTTTTGCTCCTATGTCAATCACATTTTCACCTAATTTGATTTCGGTTTCTAACAAATCAAAATAATCATCTTCATAAGAAATTCCTCCAGAATAATTTTCTTCATACATTTTTCCTAAATACAATTTTAATCCGTAAAAATCTACAAATTCAGATTTAACTTTTTGTGTTAAGAAAGCATGAATTTTTCTGACATTTTGATATTTAGATAATCCGGAACCACATAGAAGTCTGTAAACTTTATTGTATAACTTTGCAATTTTTTTTTCACATCTAACTTTACTGCCTGAATTATTAATTCTTTCAATCTTATGTAGAATGGAGAGTTCCGTTCTACATTTACCACGTTTTGTTAACGCAATTTGGTTAACACGATTTTGGAATCAAACGTACTATTCTACAAGTATGACTACGTATAAAAGAAACGAAAATTTGAAATTATTTTACTTTGTTTTCTACATTTTAGTTGATTTGCTATCTTTTTTCCTTAACATCCTGAAATATCTGGAACCTTTGCTATGTAAATTACATCTTCATCTTGCTCTATAATTACAGTGTATACTTTTTCTTGCGTAGAATTCATAATTAATAATACTTGCATATCTCTTTAAACTCTTGCGGTGTATTTCTCACATAATTTCTGACAATCCTGATGAATGTATGTTTTCTCATTGGTAAACTACCAAATCAAAATCGTTGGCTTGCTTAAATTACCTAATAATTTTGATTTCCAGATACGATTATTTTTTTAGATCAATGAGAATTATTTAATAGATAATATTTTTCCAATTGATTTTTAAAAAGCCTGATTTTGAGATGATTCATGGATGATGTTATGATTGATTCTTCTTTAAGAACAGTAAAATGGAAAGATAACAAAGTAATAATGATTGATCAGACCAAATTACCAAATCAACTGGTATTTGTAAAATATGATGATTATAATCAAGTAGCAGATGCAATTAGAAATTTGGTAGTAAGAGGTGCACCTGCAATTGGAGTATCAGGTGCTTTTGGATTAGCATTAGCCGCATTACAAAGCAAAGCAAACACAAAAGATGAATTAATTTCCGATCTAGAAAAAGCAAGAAAAATTCTATATGATACAAGACCCACTGCTGTAAAT
>SXGR01582122.1_pt1 | contig 11055 bp, 7 predicted proteins | sample 3174711 | NCBI WGS metagenome assembly SXGR01 (sample SAMN11356860, study PRJNA531348) | freshwater metagenome | isolation source: freshwater sample F1-60 | place: China: Fuxian Lake, Yuxi | collected 2017-12-25 | reverse complement strand
GGGGCTGACGCACCCCGGCTCACCTGTTTCATGTTGAATGTGTCGCACGCAGGATCGCTTGGCTGATTCGCAACAATGCACGCTCGCGGCCGACGAGCAACACGCACTCGTAGACGCCAGGGCCGGTCGGGACGCCGGTTGTGCTGATTCGCAGGGCGTGAATCAGCGTGCCGGGTGATTGGCCTTGTTCCTCGCAGTACGATTTCAAGGCGGCTTCAAGATTCTCGACGGTCCAGTCGGACAGGGCAGCGATGCGATCTCGATAGCCAGCGAGCAGCGCGGGGACGCCCTCCTTCGCGACTCGTTTGGCGAATTCTTTTTCGTCGTAGGTGATCTCGTCTTTGAAAAAGTACGCCACGTCGAGCACGTCGCTGAAGAGCCTAATTCGGTCGCCGAGCGCAGCGATCAGGCGCGAGGCAAACTCGTGGTTCTCAGGTGTCGCGGGTGAGGCGATCAGACCGGCTTTCTCCAAGTACGGCAAGCAGCCAGCCACCTTCTCCGCGAGCGGTAGCTGCATCATCCAGTGCTGCTGGTACGAGACCATCTTGTCGGGATCGAACCCGGCTGGAGCTTTGACGACTCGGTCGAGCGTGAAGAGTTTCACGGCGTCTTCCAGCGAAAAGATTTCGGTCTTGTCGTCGAACGACCAGCCGAGTCGCAGCAGGCCATTCAAAATGCCGGCCGGCAAGAAGCCGACTCGTTCGTAAAACTCGACCATCACCGGATCGAGACCCGCTTGTCCTGCGAGGCCAATCTGAGCGAAGACCGCATCCCCTTTGTCGCAGAGCTTCTTGAACGAAGCGTTGTTGCGGTATTGAGCCAGCTTGCGCTTGCTGAGCTTCTCTTTCCCACCGGGCGCGGCGACATACGGAATGTGAGCAAACTGCGGCAGCGTGTTGCCGAGCGCCTGATGCAGCAGCACCTGAGTCGGCGTGTTCGAGAGATGCTCTTCCGCCCGGACGACGTGCGTAATCTGCATCTGCGCGTCGTCGATCACCGTCGCGAAGTTGTAGAGCGGCGAGGCATCGCCGCGCATGATGACCGGATCGGCCATCAGCCCGGCATCCCATTCGACTCGGCCACGAATGTGATCGTCGATGACGATCTTCTGGTTGCGAGGCACCAAAAACCGAATAACGTGCGGCTGACCCTCGGCGAGCGCTTGCTGAATCTCCGCTTCGCTCAGTTGCAGCGAACGGCGAGCACTCAAGTAGGTCCGCTTCTCGGCTTCGGCGAGCTTTCGGTCCTGGTCGATTTGCTCCTTCGTCTCGAAGCAGCGATAGGCTTTGCCTTCTCGCAGCAATCGGTCGGCGGCGGCGCCATACAGTTCGCCGCGCTGCGATTGAAAGTACGGGGCATACGGCCCACCGATCTCCGGCCCCTCATCCCAGTTCAAACCGAGCCACTTGAACGCTCGCAGGATCGGGCCGAGGGCCTCGTCCATGTTGCGCTGCTGATCGGTGTCGTCGATCCGCAGAATAAACGTGCCGCCGTTGTGCCGCGCCCACAGCCAATTGAACAGAGCGGTTCGCATCCCGCCGATGTGCATGTAGCCCGTCGGGCTGGGAGCAAATCGAGTTCGCACAGTCGTCATCACAACTCCTCAAGAACGTGGGGCAGATTTTTAACTTGCCCGTGCCGGAATATCGAATCTGACGCGACGAGCTTCAGTTGGCCGGGCAGGTTGAAAACCTGCCACACGACTCGATCTCATCGCGCGTCGGAATTGACGGCTGCGCACCGCGTCGCGTTACGGAGATCGACGCGGCCACGCTGGCCCAGCGAGCGGCGTCGATCAGCGAGCGGCCTTCGGCGAGTGCCGTGGCTAGCGCCCCGTTGAAGACGTCTCCGGCTGCAACGGCGTCGATCGCCTCGACTCGTTGCGCGGGGAGATGCGTGACGACATCGCCGTCGAGGACACAGCAGCCGTGCTCGCCGCGCGTGATGATGACTCGCGAACAGCCGGCCGACTGAAGCTGCCGAGCGGCGGCTTCCGCATCTTCGGCCGTGCGCACTTCGCGACCGGTCAGTATCGCGGCTTCGATCTCGTTGGGGGTAAAGAGGTCGATCAATCGCAGCCCAACGGCAAACAGGATTTCACGATCGGCCGGAGCGGGATTGATGATCGTCGTCAGCCCGTTTTGCTTCGCTCGACGCAATCCGGCCATCACGGTTTCCAGCGGCGATTCCAAGCAGGCGACGAACACGCGAGCGTTCTGCCAGACCTCGATCGGAACCGCATGAACGTCGTCCGGTCGGAGATGCAGATTCGCTCCGCTGGCGACGCTGATGAGGTTTTGGCCTCCGGCATCGACCAAGATCAAAGCGACTCCCGACGGCTGATCGGGGACGAGTTTGAGGAATCGCGTGTCGAGATTTTCTCTCCGCAATCCGGCGAGAGACTCGTGGCCGAATGAGTCGTCACCGACGGCCGCGAGGAATGTCACTGGCTCGCGCGAAGACCGCGCGGCAGCGACTGCTTGATTGGCTCCCTTGCCGCCGGCAGCTCGGTAGAACTCACCGCCGAGAATCGTCTCTCCCGGCCGAGGCAACGACGGCGAGCGGATCACCAAGTCGGTGTTGATTGAGCCGAGGACGATGATGGACATGGAGTGCTCGAATCACCCGGCGGTGGGCCGGCGTCCGCCGAGGCGGACTGGTCCCACCCTACTTGACCGGCCATTTGACGTTGTATTTGCGTTCGATGGACTGCATCCATTCGCGGCGGAGCGGGTCGAAGTCGAACGAGGCGAGTTGGTTCGCCGGCGGGCTGCCCGGCCAGGTCTTCATGAAGTCGGTGCGTTGAGGAGCGTCTTCCTCGGCGGCGATCTCCTCGCGTTCGGCGACGTGGACGACGATGAACGCCGAGCGATCGAAGTTCGGGAGGGCATCCGTCTGACCCGGCTTCAGTTTGTCGATGCCGGAGAAGAAATCGTCTCCGAGTTTTTCGAGGCCGGCGATCTGCGAGAGTTCGAGGCGCTCGTTGCCTCCTTGGAACGGATTGACTCCCGGAGCGGACATGCCTGACATCGTGAAGTGCGAGATTTTTCCTTCGGGGGCGAGCACGGTCAGAGCCTGTCCGTCCTTGTCACCGGTGACGGTCTCGCCTGCCAGGACTTCGGTCAGCTTTTTGCCTTCGGCAGCTTTCGCGAGAGCTTTCGCACGCTTTTCGGCTTCCGGTGCGGCCTTTGCCAGTTTCCAGGCTTTGACGACTTGATCGCGAATTCCCTCTTCGTCGAATTTGGGAACGTGCGCTTCGTCCCGTTCGGTCACCCAGTAGGCGAAACGATTCTTCGTGCCCGGGTCCTCGGCGATTTCAGGAGAGAACACGCTGTCGTTGCCTCGGCCGAAGACGCGCTGAATCACGGAGACCGCTCCCTGACGATTCATCGCGTCGTCCATCGGATCTGTCGCGGAGCCGATCTTGAACTCCTCGGACTTGCTGAGTTCTTCCGCCGAGAGCATCGGAGTTTGGATGTACTTGAGGTCCGCTGTCGACGCAATCTCCTTCAACGCCGCCGCGACCTCGTCAGGCGACTTGTATTTGGGAGCTTTTTCGAGCTCCTTCAATTCCGCGTCATAGGCTTTCGGCGCATCGCGTTTCGAGGACTTGGGGACACCCGTGTAGGAACCGAGACGGCGCATTTTTTTGACGGCTTCCTCGATCCGATCTTTCATTTCTTCGAGGGTGCGGGTGCGCAGAAGGTCATCGCGGATTTTGTCCTGCACTTCCTCGAACGGCTTGTACTTGAGTTCGGGCTTCTTCTCCGTTTTGCCTTCGGATTTTTCATCGGGCGTGTCCTCCAGTTTTTCGGAGTCGGCTTTTTTCTTCCCCTCCGTCGCGGGCTTGTCGTCCTTGGAGTCGGTTTTCGGTTTCTCGTCGGACTTCTTGTCGTCCGCTTTGGCGTCTTCTTTTTTTTCCGGCTTGTCGGCGTCCGCTTTCGGAGCTTCTTTCTTCTCCGACTTTTCAGGATCGGGCTTTTGGTCTTCCTTCTTCGGTTCATCGGGCTTCTTCGATTCCTCGGCCTTGTCGTCGCAGGCGGAGCCTTCCGAGTCCGACTTCTTCTCGGTGTCCTTTTTCGGTTCGTCTGCCGGCTTGTCGGTCTTGGGCTTCTCTGGTTCGGCAGGTTTTTCGGTCTTCGGTTTGTCGGCTTTCGGCTCGTTGGGCTTGTCGCCGTCCTTCTTCTCGTCCGCTTGCGGCGGTTCTTTCTCTTTTACCTTTTCGGCCGTCGTGATCTTCATCACGTCGTCCTCGATCACATACCCGAGTTTCAACGGCTCCAGAATGATCTTCAACGCGCTCCGCAACTTTATGTCGGTCAGAGTCCTTGTGACCGGAGTATCTGTTGCAACGCCTGCTTTGCTCAGCGCGTCCACGTCAATGATCATCGGAATCTTGTGATAGTCCGCCAAGAACTTCACGACGTCGGTTAGCGGTACATCGGTGAAATCCATTTCCGTTTGCTTATCCAATTCAGCCGTGATGCGTTCCTCTTCTTTGCTGAGAACGTCAGGCTTCTTGGCGTCGTCCCCTTCAGTGGTGTCTTCTTTCTTCTCGGTCTTGGCGGGAGTGCGGTCGATGAAGAACTCTTTGTTCTTCTCGTAGTACTCGGCAACCTCTTCGTCGGTCGGTGGCGTGACTTTGGCTTCGATCGCCTCGTAGTCTGCTTCGAGGTACGCGAGCTTCACACGGGTTGGTTGGCGAAATCCGGGATCACCCTTCGCGGTCGGGAACGTCTCGGCATGCTTCTTGAAGAACGATCGGAGGTCTTCGTCGGAGGGATCGCCGACGGCCTTCACGAAGGCCTCGACCGGGATCGTGGTGGCTTCGATCGAGTTCTTCACGTTGACTTTGCGGAAGGATTCCCATCGCTGCTGCGGAGTGACGGAAAACCGTGGGGCTGTCGTGTTGTAGGCGATGGCGGCAGCAATTTCTTCGCGCAGCACGTCGTAAATAAAATGGTCACCGACGTGCAGTTCTTGTTTGATCTCACGGAAGTCCTGCGTCGAGAGCTTCTGGTCACTAATCATCTTGATGAAATCGCTCACGGCGTCATCGTTGACGGTGATTCCCAGCCGAGCGGCCTCGCGGCGGAGAAGGTCGCCGAAAATAACGTCCTTCTCGACGTCATCGCGGCCGAGGGTGAATAAGTACTGTTGCACTTGCGGACCCAAAACCCGCTCGTTGTAAAACCGACGCATCATTTCATTGTTGGCGAACTGCTCCGGGATCGGATGCGACTTAAAAAAAATCAAACTGACGATGCGGTTCGCGGTTTCTCGGCGACTTTTCAGATTGAGGATGTCGCGGGCCTTGAGTCCGGCGATCGGTGGCTGCTCCTGAGTGTCCCGTTCGCCGAAGACCATGACGATCAAACCGAGCACCGCTCCGACGAGCGCGCCCATTGCGAGGTACTCGTTCTGCTTCCCTTTGCGAGTCCCCCAGACGAACGCTCCGCCGCCAAACAGGATCGCCAGGATGATCGGAACCAGCGTCGTGTTGCCGGCTCGCATCGAGTCGTCGAACACGAACGTGATCATGGCCATCAGCGTCAGAGCGGCCATGATCGGCTTGAGATTACGACGAAAGAAATCCAACGAATCCATGTAGCAACACCTCGAAAAGAGCGCAGCGATCGAAATTCTGTTTCGGCAGACTTGCTTGACAGCGCAAGAAACGGCCGAGTACGTATTTCCGCCCTTGGGTCGGCGGAAAGCCGGCGGATTGTAGTCCCAGGGGGTTGAGCGACAAGGTTGGGGAAACCGGAGAATGAAGAACTTCGTTCTCTGCAAAGGAGCAGCGTGTGGCCGGAAAGCGTTTGAAAGCTTTGGTGATCGTCGAGTCGCCGGCGAAAGCCAAGAAGATCAGCGGCTACCTGGGCTCCAACTACAAAGTGCTCGCCAGCGTTGGGCACATTCGCGATCTGCCGGCCGGAGCGGCGCAGGTTCCCGCCGCCCTCAAAAAGGAAGCCTGGGCTAAGATCGGCGTTGATGTCGAGCACGGATTTCAGCCGCTGTACGTCATCCCGCCCGAAAAGAAAAAAGTCGTTGCCGAGCTGAAAGCGGCAATGAAAGACGCCGACGAACTGATCCTCGCAACCGACCCCGACCGCGAAGGTGAGTCGATCGGCTGGCACTTGTCGGAGGTGCTCAACCCGAAGATTCCCGTGAAGCGGATGGTCTTCGACGAAATCACCAAAGACGCGATTCAGGCAGCGGTCGATGCGACTCGCAACATTGACACGAACCTCGTGTCGGCTCAGGAAACGCGACGTGTGCTCGATCGGCTGTACGGGTATCGGCTCAGCCCGCTGTTGTGGAAGAAGATCGCGCCAAAGCTCTCGGCGGGGCGAGTGCAGTCGGTCGCGGTGCGACTGATCGTGACTCGCGAGATTGAGCGGATGGCGTTCCGCAGTGCGACCTATTGGGACCTGAAGGCAGAACTCGCGACCGACACGGCCACGAAGTTCACCGCCGAGCTGGCGACGGTCAGCGGGCGGCGAGTCGCCAGTGGCAAGGATTTCGACGAAGCGACGGGCAAGCTCAAGCCGAATGCGGATGTTGTGCTGCTCGATCAGACGGCGGTTGAGTCGTTGCGGTCGCGGCTCACCGACGCAAGCACAAGCTGGCAGGTCAGCAGCGTCAAAGATCGGCAGGAGCTACGTCGGCCGTACCCGCCGTTCACGACGAGCACGTTGCAGCAAGAGTCGAACCGCAAGCTCGGCCTGTCGTCGAAGGAGACGATGCAGATTGCTCAGCGGCTATACGAGGACGGCTACATCACTTACATGCGAACCGACAGCGTCAACCTGTCGGGCGAGGCGATCGGCGCGTCGCGGCGTCGCATCGAAGAGAAGTACGGCCAGGAATATCTCAGCCCATCGCCGCGTCAGTTCACGACGAAGGCCAAGGGGGCGCAGGAGGCTCACGAAGCGATTCGGCCGGCGGGCAAGATGATGCCGACGGCGGATGAATTGAATCTCTCCGGCCAGTCGGCTCGGCTGTACTCGCTGATCTGGATGCGGACGATGGCCACGCAAATGGCGGACGCTCGGCTGACGTTCATCACCGCGACGATCACCGCCGCCGAAGCCGAGTTCCGAGCGACCGGCCGACACGTCGATTTCCCCGGCTTCTTCCGAGCCTACGTCGAAGGTGTCGATGACCCGGAAGCCGCGCTCGACGATCAAGAGGCCGCGCTTCCGCCGCTGCGCGAATCGCAAGCGTTGTCGCTTGGTCAGCTCGACTCGCTCAAGCACGAGACGAAACCGCCCGCTCGATTCACAGAAGCGACGCTGATCCGCGAACTGGAATCCGACGGCATTGGCCGACCGTCCACGTACTCCAGCATCATCAGCACGATTCAGGACCGAGGCTACGTTCGCAAAGTCAGCAACCAGCTCATCCCGACCTTCACGGCGATGGCGGTGACGAAGCTTCTCGAACAAAACTTCCCGAACCTCGTGGACATCAAGTTCACGGCGCAGATGGAAGAGGACTTGGACGCCGTCGCCGCCGGGACCGCCGATCGTTTGCCGTACTTGCAGAAGTTTTACAGCGGCAGCGACGGACTCGACGAACAGGTCAAATCGCACGAAGAGGGAATCGACCCGCGCAATGCCTGCACGATCGACCTCGACGGCGTCGAAGCGAAAGTCCGAGTCGGCCGCTACGGCCCGTTCCTGCAAAAGACGGGGAGCGGTCCCGAACCGGAAACCGCGTCGATCCCCGACGACATTGCTCCGGCCGACATCACCAACGAACTCGCAGAGAAGTGGCTGGAACTCAAGCGACAAGGCCCTCAGTCGATCGGCAGTCATCCGGAACACGGCCTGCCGATTTATCTGCTGACCGGCCGCTTCGGGCCGTACCTGCAAGTCGGCGAGATGTCGCAAGACCCCGAAGCTCCGAAGCCCAAGCGGCAGAGCGTACCAAAGAACATCGACCCCTCGACGATGTCGTTCGAAACGGCGATCAAGCTGTTGTCACTGCCGCGCGAGCTCGGCCCCCACCCCGAAGACGGCAAGCCGATCTTCGCCAGCATCGGCCCGTACGGCCCGTATGTGAAGCACGACAAATCGTTCCGCTCGATCCCGAAAACCGGCGACGTCCTGACGATCGACCTCGCCGCCGCCGTCGAACTCATCAAGCAACCGAAGGGCAAGCGCGCCGCTCCGACGGCGTTGCGCGATCTCGGCAAGCACCCAGACGATGAAGCTCCGATCCAGATTTTTGAAGGTCGCTACGGCCCGTATGTTCGACACGGTGATGTCTTCGCCTCGCTGACGAAGGACCGCACGATAGAATCTGTGCAACTCGACGAAGCCCTGATCTGGATCGCCGAACGCGCCGCGCTCGGCCCGTCGAAGAAGAAAGGTCGAGGCCGAGGCGGATTCAAAAAGAAGGCGGCCGCCCCCAAAGGCGAAACCACGACCGCCGCTCTCAAGCCCGCCAAAAAGAAGGCGGTCAAAAAGAAGGCGGTCAAAAAGAAGGCTGCAAAGAAGAAACCCAAGACAGACTGAACCACTAATCTGCGCTAATTGACGCTAATTATGCGGTTCATTAGCGACGATTAGCGTCCATTAGCGGTCTCCCATGTCCCCTCTCTTCATTCTTCTCGGCTCCTACTTCGCCGGCTCGCTGCCGTTCGGACTGATCGTCGCGCGACTCGCCAAAGGGATCGACATCCGCGAGCACGGCAGCAAGAACATTGGAGCCACAAACGTCACGCGCGTCCTCGGAGCCAAATGGGGAGCGCTCTGTTTCGTCCTCGACGTGCTCAAGGGAGCGTTGCCTGTCTGCTTGCCGAAGCTGTTGCTTGCGCCGGGTGAACTGAATCACGTCCATTGGCAAGTCGCCGCCGGTCTGCTCGCGGTCTTTGGCCACATGTTTCCGATCTGGCTCGGTTTCCATGGAGGTAAAGGAGTCGCGACGGCACTTGGCGTTGTCGTCATGCTGGCCAACCTCAAAGCGACCGCGATCACGCTCGGTATGTTCGTCGTGGTCTTTGCCTTAGGCCGCATCGTCTCAATCAGTTCGATCGCCGCCGCCGTGATGTTTGCGATTGCTCAGATGTACTTCCTCTCGCCGCAGCCTTTCAAAGCGACCACCTGGAGCATCGCCCTCTTCAGCCTCGCGGTCCCGACACTCATCATCGTCAAGCACCGCAGCAACATCGGTCGCATACTGCGCGGCGAAGAGCCTCGGTTCGGAAGCAAATCACCGCAGTCGTAGGATGGGCACTCCTGCCCGTCCGGGTCGGGCAAGAGTGCCCAACCTACAGCCTCAGCAAACCTCAATCTCATTCGTCAGCGACATTTCGCTGGCCGCATCGAGGGCTGCGTGAGTCGCAAGCTGCTTGTTGTAGTAGGTCGAAGTCCGCCCAGAGAGGACGACTTCGCCTGCCGACACCTCGACGTGCAGGCTATGGATCGTCCCACCGGTGCGCAGGCGGACGTAGCGTTCCACCGTGTCGGCGAGTTCACGCGCCGAGAAATCGGCCATGCCCGGAGATCGCTCGATCAGAGCTTGAGGCGTCATGATTTTCCTCCTTGAGCTGCGCCGAAGCACAACACTCCGTTCTCAGCGAGACGAACTTGACGGTCACTCCGACCGCTTCCAAGATGCCGCCGCGTCGCGGCTGGTCTGAGCATCCTGGGTTGCCTCGCTCTTTGCCCACCGCTTTCCGCAGGGAGCCAAAGCGGGCGAAAGTGTACCGGTCGCGAACCAACCGTCAAATTTATTTCTCGAAATGCCCCCTCGCGGACGCAAAGGATCCCTCGGAATGGAAGCCCCCTCGCTCAGTTTTCTCGACCGATTGCTCACCACCCCCAGCCCATCTGGCTACGAACAACCGATTCAAAACGTCGTCCGTGAGTTTGTGAAGCCGTTCGCCACCGAGGTACAAACCGACTGGCACGGCAACGTGATCGCGGCCGTCAATCCGAGCGGCTCGCCGAGGATCATGCTCGCCGGCCACTGCGACCAGATCGGCCTGTTGGTCGTGAACATCGACAAGGACGGCTACCTGCGGACGGCCGCCATCGGCGGCTGGGACGTGCAGCAACTCGTCGGCCAGCACATGCTCGTCTGGACCAAGTCAGGGCCGGTCAAAGGAGTGATCGCTCGCAAGGCGATCCACCTGCAAACACCGGAAGACCGCAAACAGGTGCCGGAGATCAAAGACCTCTGGATCGACATCGGCGTGAAAAACGCGGACGAGGCAAAAGAACTCGTTGCGGTTGGTGACCCGGTCACGTTTGAACTCGGCATGAGAACGCTGCGCAACAATCTCGCGGCGGCTCCCGGCATGGACAACAAAGTCGGCGTATGGGTCGTCATGCGAGCGTTGCAGCTCGTCGCCGAAGGAAGCCCGAAAGCCGCCGTCGTCTCAGTCTCAACGGTTCAGGAAGAGATCGGCCTGCGCGGAGCACAAACCAGCGCGTACTCGGTCGATCCGCAGTTGGGCATCGCCGTCGATGTGACTCACGCAACCGACTGCCCGACGATCGACGAGAACCAGCACGGCAAGATCAAGCTCGGCGGCGGTCCAGTGCTGTACCGAGGCCCGAACGTCAACCCGGTCGTCTTCGACCGCCTGACGTCGCTCGCCAAACAGCACGACATCCCGTTCCAAATCGGCGGCCTCGCGAAAGCCGCCGGCAACGACTCGAACGTCATGCAAATCAGCCGAGGCGGCATCGCCACGGGACTCGTTACGATCCCGAACCGCTACATGCACAGCCCGGTCGAAATGATCTCGCTCGACGACCTCGACAACGCCGCGAAGCTGATCGCTCACTTCTGCCTATCGCTGACGCCTAGCTGCGACTTCACGCCGTGATTCTTGAATTCGGTCCAACGTCCAAGGTAACCCGGCGGCGGCCAAGTGACTTTGATTTCAGAACACGCCCGATCCGCCGCTCGGGTGTGAGCGCCCATCAGAACCAATCTTGACGCATCGAGTAAGTTGGCGGGGTTGTTGATTCACAACCATTTCAACTGGGAGGCGTCATGTCGCGTCGAGCGGGTGGGCGGAAGGTTTCGGAGTGGCGT
>SXGR01363483.1_pt1 | contig 11055 bp, 3 predicted proteins | sample 3174711 | NCBI WGS metagenome assembly SXGR01 (sample SAMN11356860, study PRJNA531348) | freshwater metagenome | isolation source: freshwater sample F1-60 | place: China: Fuxian Lake, Yuxi | collected 2017-12-25 | reverse complement strand
GTCCGGGATTTCGATGAGGTCCAACGTGACGATGATCAGCCGGCTATTCTTCGCATCCGCCAGCACGACGGCGCGGGCATACAAATCCACCAGAGCGCCATCAGACGGGCCGGTGCGGGCGGCGTAACCCGCCATCCAGACCGGCTCAGTTGGCGTGATCGACACTTTGGCCACGCCTGCTTTCCATTCACCGGGTTCGGCCGCAAATCCGGGCGCGAGCATCGCCAGCCAAACGCAAAGCAGGACGACGCGCTTGAGGAACGGGGAGCACCGGCCCCTGTCTCCCAGATTCCCCGGGATATCTGATGGGCTTGGCGACGTTCCACGGCTCAGAGGGGATTGCTTTGGCGACGGATTCATTGCCGGCCATGCTCTGTCGGCGTGGGCCGGTGTCAAGAGCGAGCAGCGCGTTGATGCGGCGGTCGCGGGCGAGAATGATGTTCGCCGGATTGTTCGTCGCACCCCAGCGCGGGCTGCCGCCGAAATGCAGGTTGTCGTCATAGCCGGAGGGCAGGCTTTCGTTTTCGAGGAAGGTGCCGAAGACGACTTCCGCCGGCAGCGCGAGGTCCGCGATTTATTCCTTCGCCTTGAGCTGAAACGGCCGCCGGGAGGATTTCTCCCGGCCCGGGAAGTCGGCGGGAATCTTCTGCGTCACCTTCCCAGTCGCCGCCCATTCCGCGCCTCGCTGGAGGGTGACGATGAATCCGGCGCACTCCAGCGCTTCGTTGTCGTGCCCCAGGGTCGTGTGGAAGACGCGACCGCTATGGTACTGGATGGTCATCAGCATCGGCTCATGGCGTCCGGCCGCCTGAAGTGCGGGCGTGTCGCAGGCGGTGGCCAGGATCGTCATGTTCTCCGCCGGGCCGCGCAGCATTGAGTAACACTCATCCTTCCCGTGCATCCAGAAATCCGGCAGACCCTTGGTGATCGGGTGCCCGGTGTCGCGGATGGTGACCACAAATTCGCTCTGCGGCCCGTGCGCGCCACACTTGCCTGGGCTGGGGTCGCGGACCACCTTGCCGTCCTTGTCGTCATAGACATAAGGCCCGTCCTTCGCGCTTCGATCCCCCCAGCCGCCCACGCCGATCATCTTGTTGAACTCCGGCCAGGTCGGCCAACTGTTGTCAGCCGCATGCACGACGACCAATCCTCCGCCGTCGGTCATGTATTTCTCGAACGCCCGCCGCGTCTCCTCGGGCCAGTCCGCCGCCTGCCAGCCGAAGTTGCTCACCACGACCTTGTATTTCGCGAAGCCGGGTTGGTGGATGGTGTTGTTTCGGACCGCGAATCACCACTCGTGGAGATCGTCGTCGGCCAGGCAGTTGTCCGGCACACGGCGGCCGGTGGCGTCGTTTATCTTCCTTGCTTGATCAATTCGCTTCTGGACGGTGCCGGCAAGTTTCAACATCGTGAGCTATGAGCAGATCCCTTTTGATTCGGGTCGGTTTGGTGGCATTTCTCACCTGCCAATTCGTCGGGCAAGCGGCCGAACCCGCATCGCAGGTGGTGGAATTGATCCTGCGCGAACCGCTCGACCGCGAATGGGCACCTGAGTGGGTTTCGATCCCGTTCGAGGCCACCACTGGTCGGATGCACCCCGATCAACTCAGGCTCATTGACGAAAACAACCAGGCACCTGAACACACCTTCCAAGTGCTGACCCGGCATCCGGACGGATCGGTTCGGAGCGCACGTGCGTTCATTTACACGGGTCTGAAGCCTTCGGAAACCCGCCGTTTTCAGGTCGTCATCGGTCCGTCGCAGCGCCAGCAACCGCCCGTGCGCGCGACGGCAGAACCGGGCGATGAGATGGTCCTCGCCAGCGACCTGATCGAGATTCGCACCGCGGGTGGCTCACGCACCTTCAACCCTCCGCTTTCACCAGAGAATGTTCCGGCGCCGGTGACCGCGGTGCGACTCCCTGGCGGGGCATGGCTTGGAACTGGGAAACTCTCCGACACCGGACCCGTCAGCGGGTTCGAGACTCGCACCGATCGATCTGTGCCCCACAGGATCCGCCATGAGATCCGCTATCAACTCGCTTCCGGCGCCTCGTTCTCGATCGCCCTGACCGTAGTCGCGCACGAGCCTGTCGTCCTCATCGAGGAGGACTTCAAAGACCTGAACACCGGCGCCTTCCGGTGGGACTTTCGTCCCGGACTGAACCCCACCCACGCGCACGGACAAGGGCGGCTTGATCCTCCCAATCAACCCAAGGTGCGCGCGGGCTACCCCATCGATTTAAACCAAAAATGGGCCGGCAAACTACAACCCTTCTACGCCTGGTGGCCTTTTTACGGTCTGTGGTGGGGCGCCTACCGGCCGGCCGGCGATTACGTGGCGGTGTTCATGACCGAGCCACCGCGGTGGCTAAACCCAAAGCAAAACCTCGTGAACGTCCAGACCGGTCCGGAGCGGATCGAATGCGAGTTTCGATACCGCAAAGGCACGCGCCGCTGGGGAATTCTTGCCGCGAAGTCTGATTCAGCCCTGTCCACCTCCAAGGGTGGCGCCACGATGGTCATGCGCGCCATGATCCGTCACGCGCAGAACCCGCTCGAACGAGTCAAGGGCATGCAGCTCTCGTGGCCCGGGATGGACGAAATCGGCTATCCACACTTGCTCTGTCGTCCGGTTGACCTCCCCGCCGTCCGCGAGAAAGCGCGCACCCACCCGCTCTTTGCCCGGGTGCTCGAAAAACATGCCGACCAGCCCGACGATCCCGCCGGTCTCTACCTGATAACCGGCGACGAGACGCTGGCCCGGACCGCCATCAATGACCTCACGAAAGAAATGCGCCGGTGGACGGATGAGGTGCTGGACGGCGACAACTACACTGAGGGAATTCATGATATTGGTTATACGCGTGAGATGCGCCTGCTCACGCTCGTCTTTGATGCGGTCGCCGGGAGCAGATCCATGACCGCCGCCGAGCGCAACTGGTGTTTGCGCACGTTTGCCTTCCACGGCTACTGCTTGGTGGATGCCAACCGCTGGCCCGACGTGAGTCAGGGTTTTCATCGGGGCAACATCAATTTCAACAGCGACGACTACACGTGCCGCGCGGCGGTGATAGCGCTGTTGGCGGGCCATCCCAGGCAGCGAGAGTGGATGGACTACGTCGAGGCCGAGATGGGGAAGGAACTATCCGCGTCCGTCTTTCCCGGCGGCGCTTGGATTGAGGCGCCCAACTACCAAGGCTACACCATGCATTATCTGATGATCGCATGGCGCCTGATGCAGCTGAACGGATTCAGGGATTTCTCGAAGGAACCGGCGTTCCGGGCGACCATGGATTACTTGTTCCGCATCCAGACCCCACGGGACGTCCGAGTCGGACATCACCTGCTGCCAACGGTGGGCGACACCACGACCTCCTACCACAGCCAGAGTTTGCAGAACACATTTGCATGGGCCGCAATCATGGGGCGCGACGACCCCGCCTTCGCCGGGCGCATGATGCATGCGTGGAAGCGTGGCGGTGCCGTCCTCTTCGGCGCGCACGGCCTGGGACCGGGCGCGGGATGGATCCAACCCCTGCTGCTGATCGACCCGTCAATCCCCGAGACTCCTCCGGCGGCTCCGTTGAAGAGCGAAGCTCTGCCCGGCTATGGGGCCTTGCTGCGAAACAATTTTGGCACCGAACATGAATCGTATTTTCTCTTCAAGCTGGGGCCGATCAACCAGCACTTTGACTCCGACGAAGGAAGTTTTCATTGGTATGCCCGCGGCCGACCTGTCTCACTGGATTTTGGCAGCATGTATACCCCGCCCATTGAGCAACCGTGGCTGCACAGCACGCTTGACTTCGACCGCCACCGCTCCTGGGACCGCGGAACCCTCACGCACTTTATCTCGCTTCGCGACGCCGACTTCTGTGGCGGAAAAGTTTCCATTACCGACGTTCAACTGGTCGATTACGACCCTTTCCACCCGCCCCCGCGCCACCGTCCGATGCCCCGCCGCAGCAAGAAGCATTTCCTCGATTGGCGGCGCGAAGTAATGTTCGTCCACGGTGCCGACTACGTTGTGATGCGCGACACCATCGGACAACCGAACGAGATTCAGGAAACCGGCTGGACCGTTCAGGCACTGGCCTCGAAGTCAGTCCTGACGGGTCGCCTTGCGCGTTTCACGGGCCAGCAGGGCGTGGACCTGGACATCTTTGTCGCCGAGCCCGCGACAGCGACGTTGCGAGAAAGTCTTTGGGCCTACAATGCCGAGCCGGCTCCCGCTTGGGCGGAACCCGTGCCCCGGCCCGCCGTTGCGGAGAAGCAAATCGCGCTCAGCGTGCGCGCATCCGCCGGAACTGACTACCTCGCGGTGATGTTCCCTTACCGGCACGACGAGAAGCCGCCGGAGATCACGTCGACCGGGAGAGGCAGCCTGAAAATCTCCCATGGGGGAGGTGACGACATCGTTTTCTTCGGCGACACGCCACGCGAAATGGAAAGCGGTAGCGTCCGCTTCCACGGACGTGCCGGATTGATTCGCCGACGAAGTGACGCTCCGTTGGTCCTGCAGGTCTTTGAGGGCAGCTCGATCTCCGTGCCCGAGATTCAGGCTCGGTTTCCAGGCGCGGTGCGGCTGGAACTGCGCCAGACTAGCCTTCACGGCATTACGGATGGAGCCGCAGGCGACGTCATCTTGCGCTGGACACCTCCGCTGCCGGCGAAACCGCGCCTGAGCGTGGACGGCCGCGCACTCAACGTCAGCCAGGCGCCCAACGGCGAAATCACATTTCCTGTGCCCGAAGGGCGCCACGATTGCGAGGTCACTTATTGAACAAGATTGATGCGGATGCGGAAGAGCGAGCCGCGCAGCTGATTGACGAAACATCCTCGTATGACCAGCGGGTGGTGACAGCGGCGTCGAGCGCGATTGGCGAACGTGCCATAAGCCACCGCGGGCGGAAATCGCGCCTTGATTGAAGATGCCACGCTCGCCGTGTAGAAACTCGTTCGCGAGACCAGGGTTTCACCCTAGAGCTGCCTGTGACAGCTGTGGTATTCCTGCTCTCATTCGAAGCCCCGTCACTCAGGCCCTAGTTGGATCCGGTAAAACTTTTGGGGAACGGTCGTGTCCACGGGAGCGACGAAGTTGAATGGCAAAGGCGGCGAGTTAGTGGTGAAGTAGTTCACCCAGTTGCTCCCGCTGTTGAAGTTGGTGGACATCTGGACGGTATAGTCGGGTCCCACATCGCCCGACACGAGGAAACGCAGGGTGTCGTTCGTAAAGTGGGGCAGGCTCAAGACCGGCGTCACCGGCGGATTCACTGTTACCCAGAAACTCTGTGTTGCGCTCATCACGGGAACCCCAGCATCGGAAACCACCACAACGACGGAGTGGTTGCTGGGCGATTGCGCGATGGCCGGACGCCAGGTGACCAGGGCGCTGTTGGTGTCAATGGAGACCCCGGCTGGCGCTGTGACCAGACCATAGGCGAGGGGTTGCGTCGGTCCATCGGCATCGCTGGCCGAATGGGTGACCACCAGAGTTCGGCCGGCAAGGATCGTTTGATTGGAAATGGGCGCCAGGATGGGCGGATGATTGGTGGGCGCGGCACTCACCTGACTGGAATTGGCGCTCTCCTCCACGCCGTTGACTGCCGAGACGACATAGTAATAAGGAATGCCGTTCAACAAGCCGGTGTTGGTGAAGGTGAGGCCGGTGACGATGTTGGTGTTGGTGTAAGGCCCTCCGTTGACGGTGGCGCGTTTGACTTTGTAGCTGGTGGCACCCGCGGAAGCATTCCAATTCAAGGTGACCCGGTTATTGCCTGCCGTCGCGGTGAGTCCCTGCGGCGGCGCCGGAAGCCCCAACAAGGTCACGTTGTCCAGCGTACTATCACAGAGGGTGCTAACCTGATGGCTGCAGACCGCCAAACCGATCGTCGCGCTGGCGGCCATGTTGATCGTCTGGCTGGTGCCAATCTGCGTCCAAGCGACGCCATCGGCGGAATGGTGCGCGGCAAAACTGTTCCCGGTGCGGACCAACCTCACCCACCGGGGCGCTACCACGCCAGCCGCCTGAGTGACCGCGGTTGAACCGCCCGTGCTGGTTCGGCGCTGGAACACCACGCCGCGGCCCGGCGTCATCAATACCGCCGCATTCATGGATCCGGCCACTGTGCTCTCCCGGATCATCACGCCCGTCTTGGCCCAGGAATCGGTGTTCTGCTGCGTGGCGACGCGGGCCACAATGGTGACATCCCCGTTCGCAGCTTGATACAGGAAACGAAAAGCGTCCGCGGTGGATTCAATGTCCGCGCCCGAGCCGGCCACCCTGAAAACACCGACGCTGTAAAGGGCGCTGCCGGCAGCGCCCACGGCACCGATATCCGCCGTCACCCACGGGCTGGGCAAAGCCGTCGGAAGCGGTGGAGGACCAGCAGGGGTGGTGCCGTCGACAAAGGTATAATGAGTTGACGTTGCCAGACCATTGTCTGCGTTGGGAAGTATCACGTTGTTGGTCGAGCGGAGCAGATGGCCACCGCCGCCAAAAGCGCGCAGGACAACTGCACCACTGGCCAGTTCAATCCATTCGAACTTTTCTCGGACGCCTGCCGTTGTTCTGTTGGCGGTCAAGGAATCGGTCGTTGAAGCCGTGCTGACATACAAGCCGTTGGTCGCCTTGAGGCTGATCAGGTTCATGCCCGAACGTTCGATGGTAAACTTGTCGCCCTGGCGGCCGGTATAGTTGGTCAAGTCCGCGACCAGGTCGCCGTTGCCGGTGATCCGGACGAAGCGAGATGCCCCACGATCATAGACGCCCACACTCGAATTATGGGCCGGAATGGCGGTTGACGCACCCTTGGCCGGCCAGGTGCACATTGGGACGTCCGGTGTCCAGACGGTTCCGGCGAGGCGGATCTTTTGTTTGAATCCATCAGGTCTGGACAAATCATAGTCGTTGGCACCCAGCCACTGGAACTGCATCCAGCCGTTGTGGCGACTTTCATACATGCTGTTGTATTCCTGACCGGTTGTATCCCCAGGCCAGAATTCCGTGCATAACAAGGCCGGATAATTGGTGCTGGATTGAACCAGGGAAATGGCGGTTTCAATGCCAGCCTTGCTCTCATAGCCATGATGGGCCATCCCCGCATTGGCCCAGTTGACGCCGTTGGCAGCAAGATAATTGGCCCGGTTTCGCGGGTCGGATACGGAGTTGATATTGTTGTCACCAGCAAATCCCATAAACGAACAGAGCAGGATAAAGGTATCCGGTGCAACGGCGCGAATCTTGTTATAAAGCGCGATCTGGTTATTCCAGTCAGCCGTTGTCCAGTTCCAGAGTGAATTTGGCGCCGGTTCGTTGTGGGCCTCGTAAATGACGTGGGTTTGGTTCTTGTAGCGAGGCCCGTAAAAGTTCCAGAAATTCGTGGACCACGCCAGATTCATCTGCCCGTTCTTGCCATTGCAGCCGATGGTGATGATCAGATAGAGGCCCGCGTTGGCACAGCGTTGCACGAGGATGTCACAGGCCGCAGCATTGTAGCCGATAGGATTGTTATTTCCGTTGGTGCCGGCAGAGTCCCCTTCCAGATACAAGTGAACAGTGTTGAGTCCGTAGGTGGTCGCAAGGGCGTTGAGTTGGGCCTGTGTCGGCACGAGCACGGGCAGACTGCCGTAGGGATCGCCGCCATCAAAAGACAGACTCACCCCGCGCAGCAGCGTATTGCTGTCCGAAAGGAGCACTCTGTAACCCAGGCTCGTATCCAGGTGGGGACGACCACGAGCGGCCCACGCGCTGGTGCTGAGCAAGTCTGAGCACAGGAGGAACGCGAGTGCGATCAGGACAGGGCTCTTGAGTTTCAGAGGGTTTGTAACGTTCATTCTGATTTTTCTTCCAAACTCGGCGTATCGGGTCTGGTGCCCCGATTTCTTCAACGTTTGCAATCAGTTGCAGATTCCTACACCGAACAACGGAAGTCCAACTGATTCAGACCGGAAATTGGTTTCTGGAAGCTCCGCAGTTCATTGCGGTGCAGCAGGATGCGGCGGACTTCGTGACGCGCGCCATGGTCAGTTGGCTGAATCGATCGGCACCAAAACATTCAGGGCTGCACCATCAATATCGCTGCCGGGCTGGTGGCGCTGCCGACAGCATCGGTGACGCGGACGGTGTAGGCGCCGGCCTGGGCGGGCTGGAGCGTGGACAGCGACAAGGTCGAGGTGGTGGCGCCGGGGAGCTCGGTGCCTTCGTGTTGCCATTGGTAGCGCAGCGGCGGCTGGCCGGAGGCCATGACGGTGAATTGCGCGTGGCCGCCCGTCCGCGCGGCGGTGCTTTGCGGCGCGGCCAAAATTATCGGGCCGGTAACGCCGAAGTCCGGCAGTCCTGGCGTGACGAGGCGGTAGAGGCGCTGTGGCGTGGCAGGATATGGATCGAGGATTTGAACCGGTCCGTTGGTTGGTCGCGCGGCAACGTGGGCGAGGTTCTGCCACGGGCCGGCATCAGGCGTCGCACGGAATTGAACGGTGTAGCTCTTGTTCGCAAGGGCTTCGAAGTGCAGCGTGGCAGGTCCGCCGGGCGTGGCACTGGCGTCGAGACGCAGGAAGCTCTCGGGGTCGATCGGGTCCGTGCCGGCGGTCCGTTCCTGCGCGTTGGACTGGCCGTCGCCATCGGGGTCGGCGGCATCTCCGCTGGTGGCGGGATCGGCCAGTTGCGCGGGGCTGAAGTGATTCGTCCGCCAGCGAGTAGCGGAGGCAGTATCGAGTGCGAGCAGCGCGTTGATGCGGCGGTCGCGGGCGAGAATGATGTTCGCCGGATTGTTCGTCGCACCCCAGCGCGGGCTGCCGCCGAAATGCAGGTTGATGTCATAGCCGGAGGGCAGGCTTTCATTGTCGAGGAAGGTGCGGAAGACGCCGTCGGTGTCGTAGAGAAGGGCGCGATAGTTCGTGATCAGCGGGTCGCCGGGGTACTCCGCTTCGAAGGTGTCCAGGCGCGTTTTCAGAAGTTGGTTGAGGTCACAGTCTTCGATGCCGTCGCGGATGATTTCCCAACGCGTGCCCGAGAGAAACTGTCCAGCGCCGGGCCAGAGCAAGGTGCCTTCGGTGCTGCTGGTGACGATGATGTAATCGCCGAGACATTCCTCGACGCCCGCGGAATCCCACGCGCAGGTGCTGAAGAGCATCGCGCCGGGAACTTGATAACGCAGGAGAGTCCAGAAGAACATTCGATGCGCGTAGGCGGGCCGGTCGAGCTGGAGGAAGTTGTGGATGTACCAGAAAACCTTTTCCCCGGCGGCGACGCGCTGGGCGTTAAAGCCGGTCATCTCCTCCATCGGCGTGCCGCTGTAGGAGCGCGCGCCGTAGCCCCATTCGCGAATATTGCCGAGGTAGCCGCACTCCGGACCGGTGAGCGGCATCGCGCTGAAGGCGCATTTCGCGCGCAGGTAGGGCGCGACCTGCCGCACGCGGGCGGCTTCCTGCGACGCGTAGATGCCGGACGGCGCGGCGCAACCCGGTTCGTCGCCCACCTTCACCGCGCCGTCCAGGCCGCGTTGTTGGAGAACTCCATTCCAAAACTGCAGCCGCCACGTCGGCGCAGGCGTCGGAAAGCTGTCGATCGCAATCTCCGGCTTCAATCCGTTTGTCTTCCAGAAATTGATCCACGCATCGAAACGGCGGAAGTCGCCCTGCTCGGCCTCCTGTTCGATCTCGCCAGAGCCCAGCGGATGCAGACCCGCAAACAGCCGGTGCCGGGCGTAGTTGCGCGCCACATCGAGCGCGATAGCCTCGTGCTGGGCCGGGTCATTGAGCTGTGCACCAAAGTGTTTCTCGAATCCGTAGAGGGAAAAATAAGTGCTCTCGACGCTGGTCTTGGGCGGCAACGTGAGCGGCACGACTTCCACCTCCATCGGCCAGACGTCATTGGCTTGAGCGGGCTGCGTGACGGTCACAGTGCCGCGGTAGAGCCCGGCGGGCTGTTCGGGTGAGGCCGAGATCGTGAACCACACTGCGCGGGTGGACGAGGGCGGAACTTCAAACGGCGCGGGCGGGCGCAGCACTTCGAGGTCGCGCTGGTTCACCCAGCCGACCGGATGCCAGGCAACGTTCGAGCGCGAAAAAATCTGGCCGAGGCTGTTCGTGAGGTCGGAAACGAGGACATTCGCGCCGCGCACGGGAGTGGTGGTGCTCGGGTTGCGCACGACGAGTTGGAGGGACTCGGATTCGCCGCGCAGCAGTTTGCAGGACAGTTTGCGCTGGCCGAAGAAGGGCGAGTTGTTGAGCTGACCGGCATTGCTGCGGTGATATTTGAGCAACGGTGTATCGGCCCACTTCGTCAGCAGCGGCCCGTTGGCCGCCGTGCCCGGCGCGAGGAACCGGACACGATCCGCCACACTGGAGCTGCCGACGTGTTGCAGCGGCACGATGCGCGCGAGCTTGAGCGTGTAGGTCTGCGGCAGGTCATACACGGTGCAGTAACGATCCACGCGCGCGACGAAGACCTGATCGGTGTCGGTGGTGAGTTCAAGCAGCGAACGACGCGGGGCCCTCGACCAATCGACCTCGATGCGGCGCACCGCGCGCGGGCCGCCGACGGGTGTGACTTCCAGAAGATTGTTTGTCGTGACGAGCGTGGGATTGTGCAAGGCCATGCCGGGTGCCAGCGGCGCGGGCGACGGCAGCACAATTTCCTGGCCGGTGGATCCGAAGTCGCCGATTAACTCCAGTTCCTTCACCACCACCCCGCCGAAGCGCGTCACCACGCCCAGCCCGTTGGTCACGTAGTTCGGCACTTCGAGGCGGAGGCCTGACCAGAGCTGGGGTGTCGGCAGGAACCAGCGGGAAAGTTTGTTGCCACCGACTTCGGAGTAAGTCTCCGGCGTGGTGACTGGAACCCACGAGCTTCCCACTTTTCCATACAGCCGATAGACGCGGTGGTCGGGCCGGTAATCCCAATGGAGATTGATGGTCGTGAAACGGAACGCGCGCCAGAAACTGAGATCGAGCCGGATGAAATCGCGCGCCGCCGACACGTGCCAGTCCCACGCATTCCACGATGTGGCCAGGTCGCCGTCCACAGCCATGGGCCCTTCGAATCGACCGT
>SXGR01055464.1_pt1 | contig 11056 bp, 11 predicted proteins | sample 3174711 | NCBI WGS metagenome assembly SXGR01 (sample SAMN11356860, study PRJNA531348) | freshwater metagenome | isolation source: freshwater sample F1-60 | place: China: Fuxian Lake, Yuxi | collected 2017-12-25 | reverse complement strand
GAAGGGATTGAATATACCTTGATTGAACTTTTACACTGGATGCCGTGGGTTGCGATTTTATGTGCGATGAGTTGTTATACGGCGCTGGGCTTTTGGGTTAATGGTCGTTGGATTTATCGACATCGATCCTCCGTGAGGGATCAGCAGGAATAAATCGTGAAAAATAAAAAAATGAGTAAAGTAATCACCCTCTGTGCAGATGATTTTGGACAAAATACTGCGATTTGTGAGGGAATTTTGGCTTTGGCCGCGTTAAAGCGGATTAATGCGATCAGTTGTTTGGTAAATTATCCCGCTTGGTTTGAACACTATGCTGAGCTGATGACGCTGCCGGACTCGTGTGCCATTGGTTTACATTTTAATTTAACGAGTGGACAAGCGCTAAGTGATCCTTGGCGTTCGCAGATTGGTGGGACCTTTGCAGGTTTATCGAATCTCATACAAAAAACCAGCATGCGGGCTTTTGATCCACACGTGATTCACGCCGAATTAAAAGCGCAACTCATGACCTTTATTGAAACGATGGATCGACACCCTGATTTTATTGATGGTCATCAACATGTGCATCAGTTACCGCAAGTTCGTGATGCGTTGATTCGTTTATATCAAGATGAAGGGTTATCCTGTCGCGTGCGCAAAACCCATAATGGATGCTCGGATCAATGGCCGCGCTTGGGCTTTTTTAAAGTTCAAGCCTTGGCATGGTTGGGTGGTCGGCGGTTTTCTTCCTTATTATCGCGATCAAACATCCCCTCATATGCTCATTTTTCTGGTGTTTATTCGTTTTCTGGGGCAAAAAACTATCGGCGTGCCATGCAGTCTTTTTTAGCGCACACACGGGACGGTGGACTCATCATGTGTCATCCAGGACTTGCGTCGGATGATCGAGACGATGCCATCCGTGCCTCACGCCCGTTGGAGTGGGCCTATTTGATGAGCGAGGCCTTTGATGACGATTTGGCCAAGGCCTCGTGCACGCGGAGTACAACACCATGAAACTGGCAACAAAACGCAAGGAACCACTGTTTTACGCTTCTCTCGGGGTCTTACTCTGTTTGCTTTTGGTGCGATTAATCACCATGGATGTGATCCCACTGAATGATTCTACCGAAGCGCGTTACGCCGAAATTGCACGCATTATGGTGGAAACGGGGGATTGGATTACACCGATGCATCGTTATGGTGAGCCTTTTTGGGCCAAGCCACCGCTGTCGATGTGGTTGTCTGCGGTGATGATGCGTGCGTTTGGTGTGTCGGCTTTGACGGCGCGATTACCGGGATTTTTTTGTTCCTGCGGCGTTTTGTGGTTGATCTGGGGTGTGGCTAAACATCAGCATGGTAAAACCATGGCCATGAATGCGGTGTTGATCTTGGCGGGGAGTTTTTATTTTTTACTCAATGCCGGCACCGTCATGACCGAGCCGGTGTTGGTTTTGTGCCTGACCTTAAGTATGGTGTCGTTTTGGCATGCATTACAGGGGACGACGCATCGACGATGGGGGTACTTGTTTTTTGTCGGTTTAGGGTTTGGTTTACTGGCAAAAGGACCGATTGCCTGTGTGCTGCTGGGCATTCCTTTGTTTTTTTGGGTTGTATGGCAAAAGGCGTGGCGGCGCTTGTGGCATCAATTACCTTGGTTGACCGGTGGTGCTCTCCTGTTGCTGATTGCTGTGCCGTGGTATGTGCTTGCCGAATTGAAAACCCCCGGTTTTTTGAATTATTTTCTGGTGGGTGAACACCTCATGCGCTTTGTTCAGCCGGGGTGGGCGGGCGATAAATATGGCTATGCGCATGTCGCACCGTACGGCATGATCTGGGTGTATTTATTGTTAGGTACGCTGCCGTGGGGGGTGTGCGCCGTCATGAAGTGGCGAGCCATTCCTTCCTTGTGGCGTGGTATGGATGCGTGGATGGGGTATCTTTTGCTGTGTGGATTGATGCCCTTAGTGTTTTTTACCTTTGCACGTAATATTATTTATCCTTATGTTTTTCCAAGTTTACCGGCATTGGCCTTGCTGGGCGCAGAATGTGTGCATCAACGTGGTGGGATCGACGCGGCACAACGCGTCATTTTAAAATTGGCCAGTGTGACGGCCGCGGCCTTTTTATTGGTCGCCTGTGTGTGTGCATGGAAACCAGAGCTCATCACCAAATCGCACAACCGTGTGATCGACTATGTGCAAACGATCATGAAACTACCAGCCAGCGCCTTGGTCTACTGGGGCTATCGTTTAGAATATTCGGCACAATTTTATTCTCACGGCCAAGCGTTAGCCACACTTGACCTGCAACGTTTATGTGACGTATTCTCGGATCATCAAACGCATGTTTTGGTACACGATTCCACGGTTCTCACACCATTACCTGAGAGCGTTTTGTCGCAATTGACCTGGATTCATGAGATGTCCTTGTTGAAAAGAAAATTAACGCTGTATCGCGTGAGTGATTTTACATGTCCTCTCTAGATTGGATGAAACAGTGGTTGGTGAATGTTGATGTCAAAGCGTGGTTGATTGAGCCTTGGGTTGCCCGAGGGGTGTGTGCGTTATGCGCTGTATGGTTGCTGTGTGTGGTGATTGTTGATGCACGTCAGTATGGGCAGTTAACGCACACGCCGATTCCTCCTCTTGGGCCGGCCCTGGCTCATGATGCGATTTGGCAACCAACGTATGCACTGAAAACGAATGTGTTTGGTTTGTATGTGCCGACGCAACTTGAAATGTCGAAAGTTAAATTCTCTTCTTTACAGGTTACCTTGGTTGGTCTGTTATATTCATCGGATCCACGCGCCTCAGAAGTGTTGATTAAACCGGTGGGTTCTCGTGAACGTGTGTTTCATGTTGGGGATGAGATCATGCTCGGTGCGCGCATTAAGCGGATCATGCCCGATGGGATCTTGATTGAATCGGATGGTGAACTTGAACGTTTAACATTTAAAAAAAATAAGGATTGAGCGTCATGCGGCGTTTTTTTGTTTTGTGTGGTTTGATCGTCGGTTTATGTTCCTGCATGCATACGGGCTTGAACTTACGCCAGGGGATTGAAAGTTTTCAAGTCCAGGATTATCGCCAAGCGTTTATTCGTCTCATGCCTGAGGCGGAAAAAGGGCAGGCCGAAGCGCAGTATGCGGTCGGCTACATGTATTATTATGGACAAGGGGTGATTGAAGATCGACGCAAAGCGTGGTATTGGATTACGCGTGCCGCGCAAGCGGGTCAAAAAGATGCTAAAATGGCGGTGAAAATTTTGGGTCAAAAGAAGGCTTATCGCTCAGGTGGGGGAGAAGGGTGAGGGCGGCGTAGGATTGAGATTCCTGATCTCTTCACGAATATTTGATTGACGGGAGAGAACAGCTTGATATTGAGCATTTCTTTGTTCAGCGATTTTTTTTGACATCAACCTGGCGTTGGGTTCATCATCACCCACTTCGACCAAAAATCCATTGTTTTCAACATATGATTTTAAATCATTGACAATATTGATGACCTTGGGTTTCTCCACACGCCGAGTACCCCACCATCCAGTATTGTAAGCGTTTCGATACGTATTTTCAGCGCTTCGAGACTGACTCACCCCGCGATCAAAGTAGGCGTCATCATAGGCTTTGGATTCAGGCAGTTGTGTTGCATTGAGATCGAGCGTACCCTTGGGCTCGGGATCGCTGGTCCTTATGGACTTAAAGGCTCTTTTTTTACCCATAGAAGCGACGCGGGCTTGAAAGACTTGGGGTGAGACGGTGCGATCTTTTTCATCCTCACCCGTGACACGTGCAAAAACGACCTGTGTCTCTGGTAATTGCATGAGGTTTGTGACCAATAGAGGGAAGGGTCGGGTAAACGTTTCTGGGATCACAAGATTGGTGTTGGGGGATAATGTTCCTGCTTGGTATAATCGGTCTTTTGCCTTATCTAAGACGGTACGACTTAAGAAATTTTTTCCACAGCTGGAGAGATCATGGATGCCGGTATATCCTCGGTTTAACGCGAGTTGTATCGCTAATCGGCGCATCTGGGATGTTTCACGCACAATTCCGCCATCGATGGCGAGAAAATCATTGCCCGATAAATCTTGGGATTCGGACGCGGTGGCTTGCGCAATAGCCGATGCTGCGGCATACGTTTTTCCGCTGGCCGATGGTCCTGCGATGATCATGGCCATTCGCGGTGTACAAGGAGCCCCTGGATAATGTGTCGATGCATTGATTACCAGAGCATCCATGTATTCTTCACTATTGATCTCTTCTTTCAAGGCCGCTACATAGAGTATACTGCCCTCAGGACCCAGGAGAGACGCCATGCTTACGGTCGCGCTGGTGGGATCACGTTCACGTGCGAGGCGATCTCCTTGAAAATGAACATTCTTTTCTTCATTGCATTGTGCCACGTGACGGATGAACGCTTCGCGTGCCGTTTTCGGCGAAGGTCTTGGTGTGGTTCCTTGGTAAAGCGCCTCGAGGCTTTTCGCATGATCTTGGATGGCGTTAAAAATAGATGGTGTTGTTTGTGAGGCATCATGAGGATACTGGCCTATTTGGCTGATGAGAAACTCGGCGGTCGATTGTTGAGGATGTGTTTCCATACGATACCTTGCGTGTTTTTTGTTAATTCCTTTTTAAAAGTATAGACGTATTTTGACACGGCCCTAGATTTTTTTTTGAACATCATGATATACTCAAAGAATACACCGAACCATGGACGACAGGTGAAAAATTGAGTAAGTACAATTGTTGTAAGGAAACCGCCGCAATGATGGATAAATTGATTTATTTTCTTCAAATGTCTTGGTATTATTTCACCCAATGCCTATTCTCTTGGCCTGTCAAACGCTTACAAAAAGTTCCCATCGTGATTGTTGGGCAAGAATTTTTTCAAGGTAAAACCATTTTTATATTTAAGCAGCCCCATGCCGCACAACTCTTGCGCCAGTCAGCCGAATTGGCCTATGCTAATTCGGACCTCTTGAAGATCGTGAGTCGACACGATCTGGTGAATATCGTGAGTACGGCGATACGGGAAAAAACGCATGAAGAACTGATGCGTGTGCTCTGCAACCATAAAATGCGGTTTTTCTCGCCGCAAGGCGAGTGGCGGGTACATCAATCGACCTCAACCAGGAGAAAACATGTTATTGACATTTCATTGTAAAGTGTACCCGGACATCACTTTTTTTGGCGACGTTGGTTTGGCCTTATTACACGCGATGGGCCACAGCGGTACCATACCCAGTGCTGTGGTTACGGCGGACGTGCCAAAGGCCTTGCATCAATTACAGCGATCTTTGTGTGATGGGATCGTCACGCCGGCATCCTCGAGTCAGAATGATGCTCATCACGATCTGATTGATATAAAAAAACGTGCCATTCCGTTGATTGATCTCCTGGAGTCCGCGATTGAAAATCACTGCGATGTGATGTGGACTTCGACCGAGTCGTGAGTATGCTAGCGCGACGCTAAAATTTGTGTCATAATTCGCCATCATTTTTATGGCGAATTATATTATGTTAGATCAAGCGACAAAGCATCAGTTACGCGGACAAGCGCATGCGTTAAAACCGAGTATTTTATTGGGTAGCAAGGGCTTAACACCGGCTGTTTTAGAAGAGATTGAGAACACGTTGATGACGCATGAACTCATTAAAATTAAATTAACGGGTGTGGAGCGTCAGGACAAAGCGCGGATTGTTGAAGAGATTTGCACCCATGTGCAGGCCGAGTGTGTGCAGATGGTCGGCCATATGGCCAGTATTTATCGCCCACTTAATGTGTCCGCAAAAGTGCATAAAAAGCAACGTTAATGAGTGCTTGTTTGTAGTCGGAGTCTGGGATTCCCTGGAGTTGTTCAATGGCGTTTTGCACTTCGCGATGCGCCATGTCTTGGGTGTATTCAATGGCTTTTGTGTCGTGAATAACGGATAAGATCTGTGGGAAATTTTCGCGTCGACCCTGCTGTAAGGTCTCTTGAATGATGGCTTTTTGTGCGGGCGTGCCGTGTTGTAAGGCATACATGAGCGGCAAGGTGACTTTGCCGTCCGCCAAATCATCCCCCGTGTTTTTGCCGATGATGCTGGCGTGTGAATCATAATCCATGACATCATCAATTAATTGAAACGCATTCCCAAGATGCAGCCCGTAGGTGTAAAGGCACTGGGCGCTGTACTCATCGACCGATGCAATCAAGGCGCCAATGTGCGCTGATCCGGCAAACAGGAGTGATGTTTTTGAGCGGATGACATCAAAGTACGCTTCCAAACTCAGCGCCGCATTGTGTCGATTCATCAACTGCGCAATTTCACCTTGGGTAATTTGTACGGCGATGTCGGTCAAGGACTCAATGATCGGTTGGCAACCCACCTCATGCATGTAGCGCATGTATTGCGTTAAAAGATAATCGCCCACAAGAATACTGGCTTTACTTCCCCAAATTTCATGCGCTGTTTCTTTGCCGCGACGCAAAATGGACTCATCCACGACATCATCGTGCAGCAAGGTCGCGGTGTGAAATAATTCCATCATCGCGGCTAACTTAATGTGATCGCGTCCCGAATAAGCACAGGCGTGTGCAGATAATAAGACGATTAATGGACGCAAACGCTTGCCGCCGCTTTGCATCAGATGACTGGCGAGTTGATCAATGAGACCACCGGGTGTTTGAATGGTCGAGAGGATTAAGTCGTTCACCGCGAGAAGATCGGTGTGCACAAGCGTTGTTATCGATTCAATGTTCATGGGTATTCTCTAAGTTTGCAGACTCGTGATGCTCAAGATCAACCGCTTCAATTTTTTGAAACCGCATGGCGATTTTTTTAGCCGAGGTGTTGACTTCATTGACATCTTGATGCGCCAAATCAATGTGTTTGGATAATTTATCCATCCGTTTTTCAAAGCGTTGAAAATCATCGGCTAAGGCATGTAAATGCTTTTGAATAATATGCACTTGTTTACGTGTGGCATCGTCTTTTAACACTGCACGTGCCGTCGTGAGGACCGCCATGAGGGTACTGGGGGACACCAACCAGACTTTTAATCGTTGGGCTAACGCAATGACTTCGGGATAATTCGCATGGACCTCGGCAAAAATGGCTTCGGCCGGAATAAACATGATCGCACCATCGGTGGTCTCGTTCGGAATAATGTATTTTTCTGCAATGTCTTTAATGTGTTTTTGCAGATCTTGACGAAATTGCTGCTGCAAGGTTTTACGCTCGTTGGACGTTGCCTCGGTGAGCATGATTCTTTGATAGGTTTCTAATGGAAACTTCGCATCAATAACAATATTGCCCGTAGGCTCCGGCAAAAAAAGCACACAATCAGCGCGCTTTTGATTACTGAGCGTGTATTGCATTTGATAATGGGCTTGCGGAATCATGTTGCTGATGAGCCCCTCCAATTGGACCTCGCCAAACGCACCGCGCGATCGTTTGTCCACCAACACGTCTTGTAAGCTGACGACATGTTGTGATAACTCGGTGATGGTTTTTTGTGCTTCGTCAATGATGGTTAAACGTTTCACGACATCAATAAAGGTTGAGGAGGTTTTTTCAAAGCCTTCGGTTAAGCGCGTTTGCACTTGTTGTGTGAGGTTTTGCAAATGATGTCGAATTTCTTCGGTGAGTAATTGTAAGTGCGAGGTTAACGCGTTAGCATGGTGTTGAAAACTGTGTTGCACTTGTTCGCGTACGTCAATCATCTGTTGTTGTATGGTTTGAATCATAAGATGTTGCATGCTCAATTGATTCTGTGCGATTTTTTCATATAAAATGTGTTGGTTGTTTTGATGATCCCGCTGCAGCGTTTGAACGAGATCGTTGGCGTTGGATTGAATCATGTCATTCACCGCGGCGCGATGTGAGCGAATTTGAAAAAAAAGAATCATTAATAAAAGAGAAGGTAAGATGCTGCAGGCCAACAAACCTAAACCGAGGGGTGTGTTGAGCACATGAACCAGTGACAGCATGTTTAACCTTTATACGAATCAAACGGGTATTATATACCTATTTTGACGCATTAATAAGAGGTATTCGGGGAATGAATAAAAAAAATAGGCGTGATGACGCTCGACTCGATGCGGGGCCAGACCATGCGGTTTATGACACGATAGAGGAATTGCGTGCGCGTATTCGTCGTTATGATCAGCATTATTATGGTCAAAATGAGCCTTTAGTCCCCGATGCGGAATATGATCGTTGTTTTCGTGAATTAGTGGCGTTGGAACAAGCGCATCCGGAGTATGCAAGGAACGATTCGCCAAGTGTCCGTGTAGGCTCGAGCCTGGTGACAGAATTAGTCCCCATTCAACACCACCAACCGATGTTGTCGTTAAGCAATGTTTTTTCCACCGAAGAATTGACGGCGTTTATGCGTCGTGTGTGCGATAAAATTCATGTGTCGGAGGAGACATTAGCTCTGACCTGTGAGCCAAAACTCGATGGCTTGGCGGTGAATTTGACCTACGAGCATGGTCGACTGGTGTCGGCAGCGACACGTGGTGATGGCGTGGTGGGTGAAAGCATTACGCAAAATATTAAAACCATCGCCTCGGTGCCCTGGGTGCTGCCGATGACGAATCCGCCGGTGCTTTTGGAAGTGCGTGGTGAAGTGTATATGCCCAAAGCGGGGTTTCTGGCCTATAACGAAGAGGCCGCGCGTCGTGGTGAAAAAACCTTTGTCAATCCACGCAATGCCGCTTCGGGCAGCTTGCGTCAACTGGATGCCAACATCAGTGCCCAACGTCCCTTAGCACTTTCGTGCTATGGCATTGGGGCGTGTCAAGGGATGACATTACCCGACAGTCATTTTGAGCAATTAAGCTGGTTACGTGCGCTTGGATTTTGCGTCGCCTCGCAAACTCGGTTATGTCATGGATTATCCGAGTGTTTGGCGTATTATGACTCGATGGCCTTGGGGCGTGCACAATTGCCCTTTGAAATTGATGGTGTCGTCTATAAAGTGGATCAAATCGCGTTACAAAACGAGTTAGGTTTTATTTCTCGTGCTCCCCGTTTTGCATGCGCGCATAAATTTCCGGCGCAAGAAGAGATGACGAGATTACTCGCGGTTGATTTTCAAGTTGGACGCACGGGGGCACTCACGCCGGTCGCGCGTTTGGCGCCGGTTTTTGTCGGTGGGGTGACCGTGAGCAACGCCACCTTGCATAATATGGATGAAATTGCGCGCAAAGATCTGCGTCTGGGTGATGTCGTGGTGATTCGTCGCGCAGGGGATGTGATTCCGGAAGTGGTGTCGGTGGTGCTTGAGCGCCGCACGCCAGACGTGCGTCCCATTGCGTGTCCTTTGGTTTGTCCCGAATGTGGTGCGGCGGTGGTGCGTGAAGAAGGGGAAGCGGCGGCGCGCTGCATGGGCGGTTTATTTTGCCCAGCGCAACGTAAGCGCAGTCTCTGGCATTTTGCGTCGCGCAAAGCCATGAATATTGATGGGCTCGGTCAAAAATTGATTGATCAGTTGGTTGATTTTGGGCTCTTAAACGATGTGTCGGATTTATACACTCTTAAACGTGAGGTGCTGGTGACCTTGCCGCGCATGGGGGAAAAATCGGCTGATCAGGTGCTTGCTGCGATTGAAGCCAGTAAAACCACCACGTGGCCGCGTTTTTTATATGCCTTGGGTATTCGTGATATTGGGGAATCGAGTGCGCGTTCCTTGGCCGCGGTGTTTGGGGATCTGGATCAGCTCATGCAAGCGCCCATCGAGGCGTTACTGCAGGTGGAGGACATCGGGCCGGTTGGTGCGGCGCAGATCGTGCATTTTTTTGAGCAAAAACATCATCAAGAGATTTTAAAAAAATTAGTCGACTGTGGGGTGCATTGGCCGGCCCCGGTGATCATCGAGCGCCAACCCTCGATCTTTGATCAAAAAACCGTGGTGTTAACGGGATCCTTAACGCGGATGAGTCGTACGGAGGCGAGCACGCTGTTGTTATCGCTTGGTGCACGTGTCTCGGGAAGTGTGTCGGCCAAAACAGATTATGTCATTGCCGGTGCAGAGGCCGGATCAAAGCTGACCAAAGCCGAGTCCTTGGGTATCCCCATTTTAACGGAAGATGAATTTTTACTTGCGGTGCACCCTCAAGAACCGTTAGGATAATCCACCCGCACCCTCAGTAAGGAGTCTTGATGTCATTTGTTCATTTGCGTGTACATACCGAGTACTCTTTACAAGATGGTTTGGTGCGTATTAAACCCTTAATGAAAACGCTGGCCGCTCAAGGGATGCATGCGATTGCGATCACCGATGCGTGTAATTTGTTTGCCGTGGTCAAATGGTACCGCGCGGCCTTGTCCGCGGGCATAAAACCTATCATTGGCTGTGATGTTCAATGTATTGATCCGAGTCTACCCCAGGTCACGAGCAATCTGGTGTTGCTGTGCATGAATCCGCAGGGGTATCGGCAACTGACACGTTTGGTATCTTTAGCCTATCAGGAAGGGCAATATCATGGTCAACCACGCGTGCACAAAGACTGGGTCGCCCAGCATGCCGAGGGGCTCATTGCGCTCTCCGGTGGTCGAGAAGGTGATATTGGGCGTGCTTTATTGGCGGGCGATGATGACAAAGCCTATGCCTTAGCTCAACATTGGATGTCCATTTTTCCACAACGATTTTACATTGAAATTTCGCGCACATCGCGTGAGGATGAAGAACGCTATAATGCCTTGGCGGTCCGCTTGGCCGATGCCTTATCTTTACCTCTGGTGGCAACCAATGATGTGCGTTTTTTACAGGCGGATGATTTTGAGGCGCATGAAGCGCGGGTGTGTGTGCAAGAAGGCTATACCATCGCGGATCCACGACGCGTCAAACGTTATCAACCCACGCAATATTTGCGCTCTGCCGACGAGATGGTGGCGTTGTTTTCCGATCTGCCGCAAGCGGTGGAAAATACTCTCGAGATTAGTAAGCGTTGTACTGTATCTTTGTCTTTGGATCAAAGCTATTTGCCGGATTTTCCCGTCCCTTCCGGCGCCTCGATGGAAGTGTATTTATCCGATTTATCGCGGCGTGGATTAGAGACACGTTTTTTGGAGCTGTTTAAAGGCGAG
>SXGR01126628.1_pt1 | contig 11057 bp, 11 predicted proteins | sample 3174711 | NCBI WGS metagenome assembly SXGR01 (sample SAMN11356860, study PRJNA531348) | freshwater metagenome | isolation source: freshwater sample F1-60 | place: China: Fuxian Lake, Yuxi | collected 2017-12-25 | reverse complement strand
CCTTTGCAGTACCATCTAATTTTGTTATTGCCAAAGCGTTTACATTTGTGACCGACATGAATTGTTTCGCTTGTTCTAATGCATTTTGACCAGTGGAACCATCAAGGACCAATAATACTTCATGTGGTGCATCTGGTAATTGCTTTTGAATCACACGCATTATTTTATTCAACTCATCCATCAAGTGCACTTTGTTATGTAATCGACCAGCGGTATCTATAATCACTACGTCTGCATTTTTCGAAATGGCTGATTGTACCGTATCAAATGCAACTGCACTTGGATCCGATCCCATATTCTGTTTCACAATTGAAACGCCAACACGTTCACTCCAAATAGTTAACTGATCAACAGCGGCAGCCCTAAACGTATCTCCAGCGCCCAAAATAACTTGGTTGCCTGCTTGTTTATATTGATGTGCTAATTTGCCAATGGTTGTAGTTTTACCTACCCCATTTACGCCAACCACTAATATCACATATGGTTTTTTATTAGCTGGAGGTTGAAAGCCCATTTGATCAGAGGGTGCATCCACTAACAAACTCACTATTTCATCATGCAATATTTTATTTAATTCTGACGTGGAAACATACTTTTCCTTTTTTACTCGATCTTGTATGCGTTCAATTAATGAAAGTGTTGTATCAACGCCTACATCGGCTCCAATTAATGCTTCCTCTAATTCATCCAATAAAGCATCATCCACCGTTGTTTTACCAATGATGACTTTAGAAATGCGTTCAAAAAAACCTTGTTTGGTTTTTTCTAAACCTTGGTCTAAGGACTCCTTTTCTTTTTTCCCAAATAACTTTCCTAAAAAACTCATGGTGTAAATTTAAGTAAAATAACCATCCTACTGCTGCCGATATTCTAATTGATTCCAATAAAAACAAAATCCCCTCCCGTAAAACGAGAGAGGACTTAAAATTTTTATGTTAGTTACAATTGCCTTAGTTTAAGACAAATAGAAAACTACTTCGCTAAGAATTCTTTAACAAGATCTTTGTGAACGATAGACTCTTTAAAGGTATATGCACCAGTTTTTGGGCTACGAATAGCTTTAATTACTTTAATCCAGTTTTTTGCTTCAGCAGAAGCCTTAAGATCCTTTACTTTCGCGTTTTTCGATGCTGCTTTTGCCATGATTATTTAATTTCTTTGTGAACTGTTACTTTTTTCAAAATTGAATTATACTTTTTGAACTCCAAACGATCTGGTGTGTTCTTTTTGTTCTTTGTAGTAATATAACGACTAGTGCCAGGTAAACCTGTAGTCTTGTGCTCTGTGCACTCTAATATAACTTGAACTCTGTTTCCTTTCCTTGCCATGATGGTATATTATAAATTATACTTAATTAATTGGTTGATTAGATCTTTTCGCCATCAGCTCTTAGACCCTTTACCACTGCTGCCAAACCATTTTTATTGATGGTTCTTAAAGCATCAGTAGATACTTTAAGCGTGATCCAACGATCTTCTTCTATAAAATAGAAGCGCTTCTTCTGCAAATTTGGAAGGAAACGACGCTTTGTCTTAATATTTGAATGCGAAACACTGTTTCCAGTGATTGGTTTCTTTCCAGTTACCTGACATACTCTAGCCATGAGAAATTATTTTTTACGGACGGCAAAGGTAAGTAAATATCAATTACCCTCCCATTTATTTTAGTGTTTTTTTATAGATTTAGTGCATTTAGGGGTCAAAAAGGCTAAAATATTGGTTTTCATGCCAATAGATTCGACTTGATCACTGATTAAGCGTAATATTCGGCCCTTAATTCCTGCACCCTTTTATCCTCCATATACTCGTCAAAAGTCATCAATCGATCAATGATTCCTTTAGGCGTTAATTCAATCACCCTGTTCGCCACCGTTTGCATGAAAGTATGGTCATGAGAGGTCATCAATACCACCCCTGGGAAATTTTGACACCCTTCATTGAAACTTTGGATACTCTCCAAATCCAAGTGGTTGGTCGGCTGATCTAGCACCACCACATTCGGATTCTGTAGCATCATCTTGCTCACCATACAACGCACTTTTTCGCCCCCACTCAATACATTTGATTTTTTCATGACATCATCACCGCTAAATAACATCTTACCTAAAAAGCCCCTAATAAATGGCTCGTCGGCATCAGTTACATTGGCAGGCACAAATTGTCTTAACCAATCCATTAAACTTAAGGGTTGCAAAAATTCCTCGTTATGTTCCATGGGTAAGTAAGCTTTTGTAATGGTCGTACCCCATTCAAAACTGCCACTATCTGCTGCACCTTTACCATTTATAATTTCAAAGAAATAAGTTATCGCTAAAGCATCCTTACTCAAAAAGGCAATTTTATCATTCTTACTTACTGAAAAAGAAACATCTTTAAATAACACACGACCATCTACTTCCTTCTTTAATTTTTCTACATTTAAAATTTGATTTCCCACTTCGCGCAATGGCTGAAATATAATACCAGGGTACTTTCTGTTCGATGGTTCAATTTCCTCGATGGTTAATTTTTCCAAGGCTTTTTTCCTTGAAGTTGCTTGCTTACTCTTACTTGCATTCGCAGAGAAACGGGCGATGAAGTCTAATAATGCAGCACGCTTGTCTTCGTTCTTTTTATTTTTATCATTCATTTGACGCGCCATCAATTGAGATGACTCGTACCAAAAAGTATAGTTACCAGAAAAGGTTTTAATTTTTGATCTATCCACGTCAGCCACATGCGTACACACAGTATCTAAAAAGTGACGATCGTGACTCACCACCAAAACAATATTTTGATAATCTGCTAAAAAATTCTCTAACCAACCGATGGTTTCAATATCCAAACCATTAGTAGGCTCATCCAATAATAAAATATCAGGATTTCCAAAAAGTGATTGCGCTAACAACACACGTAATTTAAAATTACTTGGTATATCCTTCATTAAACTTTGGTGCATATCTTCTTTCACGCCTAAGTCACTCAATAAACTACCTGCGTTACTTTCCGCTTCATAACCGCCCATTTCACCAAACTCGGCCTCTAATTCTCCCGCTTTTAATCCATCTTCCTCTGTAAAATCTTCCTTTGCATATAAAGCATCTTTGGCATGCATCACATCCCACATTCGCTTATGGCCCTGCATGACCGTATTCAAAACGGTTTGCTCATCAAATTCAAATTGGTTTTGTTTCAATACCGCCATTCTTTCCCCAGGGGTAATTTCCACCATCCCTTTATTAGGTTCAATTTCACCACTTAATATTTTAATAAAAGTTGATTTACCTGCACCGTTGGCTCCGATGATACCATAGCAATTGCCTTTTGTGAAGCTTACATTTACTTCATCAAATAAGACACGCTTACCATAAGCCAATGTGACATTTCTAGCACTAATCATTTTTTGATCTATTTTGAGGTTGCAAAGTTAATTTGATTTTTTTAAACCTGCTTCATTAAGTTTACGCCCAACTGGATCTAGCAGATGCTGAGGTGGTCAATGGCTCAAAACTACCAGCGATATACTTAAAATGAGCAGTAATGGCAATCATAGCTGCATTATCCGTACAATATTCGAATTTGGGTAAAAAGGTAGCCGATTTTGTATCTTTTCCTAATTGTTCCATGGCTTTGCGAAGTCCACTATTAGCACTTACGCCCCCTGCAATACATACTTCCTTAATCCCAGTTTCTTGCATCGCTTTTTTTAGCTTTTTTATTAAAATTTCAATAATAGTAAATTGAACCGACGCACATAAATCATTTAAATTTTCTTGGATAAATTCAGGGGATTGTTTTTGTAAAAAATACAATACACTCGTCTTTAAACCACTAAATGAAAAATCCAAATTGGGTACTTGTGGTTTAGCAAAAACAAACGCTTTTGGATTTCCAAGTTGTGCTAATTTATCTAAAACTGGGCCACCTGGATATGGGAGTCCTAATAATTTTGAAATTTTATCAAAGGCCTCTCCTGCAGCATCATCAATGGTTTCACCCAAAATATGCATTTCAGAAGCGCTGTTACATTTTACTATTTGAGTATGCCCCCCGCTTACAGTTAAACATAAAAAAGGAAAATTAGGTTTAGGATCATCTATCAAATTTGCTAATACATGTGCTTGCATATGATGCACTGCAATGAGTGGAATATTTAATGCCAATGCCATTGATTTTGCAAATTGCGCACCTACCAATAAACTGCCTATTAATCCTGGGGCTTGTGTAAATGCGATGGCATTTAATTGTGCTAATTGTTCGTTGCGCGATAATTCTGGAAATGCTTTTTTTAAAGCTGCATCCACCACCGGAACTATATTTTCCATGTGTGCCCTACTGGCTAATTCAGGTACAACTCCGCCATATTTTTCATGTACCGTTTGATTGGCAATAAAATTGGATAAAATTTGGCCATCTACTATCACGGATGCGGCTGTTTCATCACATGAGGATTCTATAGCAAGAAGGGTAATGGTTTGTTTCACCCTACAAAGATAAAGCTTAAAAAAATACGATGTTTACTTTGTTCTTATTGCATCTACCGGATTCATTTTAGAAGCAATGGATGCAGGAATAATCCCAGCAATCACCCCTAAAATAATACATATAGATAGTGCTAAAACTATAATACTAGGGGCAATGGTGATAGCAAATGGTAGTACTGCGCTCAATGCCAACGCTAAAATCCATACCAAAAATAACCCCACCAGTCCGCCAATAATGCACAAAAAAGCACTCTCTAATAAAAACTCATACAGTATGGTTGAACTTCTCGCACCAATCGCTTTTTTTAATCCAATTTGACTGGTTCTTTCTCTCACGGTTACAAACATAATATTAGCAACACCAAAAGCACCGACAATTAGTGACAAGCCTGCAATGGCCCAGCCACCACTATTAATGGAACCAAATACACTTTCAATTTGATCTTTAAATTGCGCCACATCATTACAAGTAAAATTGTCTTCCTGTGTTGGACTTAATTTTCTCAACTGACGCATCACCCCATTTAACTCATCTTGCAATGCTTTAGAGGGAACACCTGATTTGGCTTGTACCATGATGTAGGGACTTGAATTATCTGGATTAAATACAGAAGCAAAATAATTATAGGTGACGATGCATGACTTGTCATAATCAAAACCATCCAACATGGAACTACCCTGCTTTTCAATAATTCCAATCACGGCTAAACGACGACCTCGATAAGAAACCGTTTTACCTAATGCTTTTTCAGGTTTACCAAATAATTCTGAAGCAACTTCGTATCCGATTACCCCAAAAGGAACACCGCGCTCAAAATCAGTATCCTTAAAGTACCTGCCATAGGCAATATTGAAGGCTTGAATTTTAATGAAATCATTGGTGATGCCATATAATAACACCCCTTTTAATACATTCTCTTCATAAGAAAACGGTTGTTGACTTGAAACAAAAAAAGCAATATTTGAAGCCAAATAGCTCTTTTTTTGTATCGTTTCCATCTCACTGACTTTCATGCTTGGACGCTTCATATATTTCCACCAAGGATAATCACCCTCGCCACCGCCGCCGCCATAGCTCCATTTGTCAATATAAATAGTGTTATTGCCAAAACTCGATAAATCACTTTTGATTTTTGTTTGTAAACTATCAATGGTTGCCAAAACCCCGATAATACAAAATATGCCAATGGTGATGCCAAATAAGGATAAAAAAGTTCGGAGTTTATTGACTCTTAACTCTTGCAAGGCCATTTTGAAGCTGTTCCAAAGAATGGTGAGGACTTTTATCATGGCATAAAATTAGGTCTTATAATGGTTTTTATTCGATTTTTATGCAAGCGGTTGATAACTTATCTAAACAGGCCTTTTTCAATTACCCGAAGGTGAAACGAAAACGAAATAGTAACATTTCCACCTGTTGTTCAGTTTTTTTCAAATTGGAATAAAATTTATAAAACGAAATATAACAAGCTCACAATTCATGCTTACTTTTGCATCGATTTTAAAACACCTCTTACTATGACTTTTAAACAAATGTTTACTTCCTCTGTTGGAAAAAAATTAGTGATGGCCTTTACCGGAATTTTCTTAATCTTATTTTTAGTGGTGCATGCAGGTTTAAATGCATGTATTTGGGCAATGGATGGCGGATTGATGTTTAATAAAGCTGGTCATTTTATGGGCAGTTTTGTAGTACCCCGCATTTTAGAAATTGGATTATTCGTAGGTATCTTCTTACACATTATACAAGGGTACATGTTAACCTTGGAAAACAGAAGTAAAAGATCCGTGGGTTATGCAGTCAATTATTCTAAAGGTAGTAAATGGTATAGCCGAAGCATGGCGATTTTAGGTACCCTACTTTTAATGTTTTTAGTCATGCACATTTATCATTTTTGGACACCAAGTCGTTTGGGTGGCATGGGTAACATTAAAGCCTTAGACACTTTTGTTTTAAATGGGGTGGAATATCACAATTTATATGGAGAGATGCAATTAATTTTTGAAAATCCTTTCGTGGTAATTCTATATGTTTTGGCATGTGGTTCATTAGCTTATCATTTGGCACACGGATTTCAAAGTGCATTCAAAACCATTGGGGTGCATAATAAAAGATACCATACATTAATTAGCTGTATAGGCTATGGCTTTGCAATTATTATTCCATTGACTTTTGCAATGATGCCCATCAGTTTTTATTTTAAATGGGTAAATTAATTTTACAATAAACTTATTCTAAACCGATCGTTAAAAGATTCAATATGTTAGATTCAAAAATACCTTCCGGAAAACTAGATGACAAATGGGTCGACTACAAAGGCCATTGTAAACTAGTGAACCCTGCCAACAAAAGAAAAATGGAAATCATTATTGTTGGGACTGGACTAGCTGGCGCATCAGCAGCTGCAGCCATGGGAGAATTAGGATATAAAGTTAAAGCTTTTTGTTTTCAGGATTCTCCGCGTCGTGCGCATAGTATTGCAGCACAAGGTGGAATTAATGCAGCAAAAAATTATCAAAATGACGGCGACAGTGTTTTCCGTTTATTTTATGATACCATTAAAGGAGGTGACTATCGTGCGCGTGAAGCCAATGTGCATCGCTTAGCAGAAGTTAGTGCGAATATAATTGATCAATGTGTGGCACAAGGTGTTCCTTTTGCAAGAGAGTACGGGGGATTATTAAGCAACCGTAGTTTTGGTGGTACACAAGTACAGAGAACTTTTTATGCCGCAGGTCAAACTGGGCAACAATTATTAATAGGTGCTTATCAAGCATTGGAGCGTCAAGTGGCATTAGGTAATGTAACCATGCACACAAGACATGAAATGTTAGATATTGTTAAAATTGATGGAAAAGCGAGTGGTATTATTGCGCGTAACTTAATCACAGGTGAACTTGAAAAACATTTTGGACATGCAGTTTTAATTTGTTCTGGCGGATATGGTAATGTTTATTATTTATCTACCAATGCCATGGGATCCAATGTAACAGCCGCTTGGAAAGCACATAAGCAAGGTGCTTATTTTGCTAACCCTTGCTTTACACAAATTCACCCAACTTGTATTCCTGTAAGTGGTGATCATCAATCCAAATTAACATTGATGTCTGAATCATTAAGAAATGACGGACGTATTTGGGTACCAAAAAATTTAGGAGAAACAAGAAAAGCCAACGAAATACCAGAAGAAGATAGAGACTATTTTTTAGAGCGTCGCTACCCTGCTTTTGGAAATTTAGTGCCACGTGATGTAGCTTCTCGTGCGGCTAAAGAAAGATGTGATGCGGGTCATGGTGTAGGAACTTCAAAGCAAGCTGTGTATTTAGATTATGCAGCAGCTATTCAAAGATATGGTAAGATAGAAGTGAGCAAACAAGGTTTAACTAATGTGAGTGATGATGAAATAACTGCATTGGGTAAAGAAGTTGTGAAAGAAAAATATGGCAACTTATTTAACATGTATGCAAAAATCACTGGCGAAAATCCATACGAAGTACCTATGCGTATTTATCCAGCGGTGCATTATACCATGGGTGGTCTTTGGGTTGATTATGAATTACAAACAACGGTTCCAGGATTATATGCATTAGGTGAAGCGAACTTTAGTGACCATGGCGCCAACCGTTTAGGTGCGAGTGCTTTAATGCAAGGTTTGGCAGATGGTTATTTTGTTGCACCTTATACCGTTGGAAATAATTTAGCAGATGCAATTTATAATGCTGCTATACCAACGACACATCCTGCATTTGAGGAAGCTGCTAAAAAAGTTGCGGATCGAATTGCTTCTTTGAAAAATATTAATGGAAAACAATCTGTAGAAAGTTTCCATAAGCGTTTAGGTAAAATTATCTGGAATGAGTGTGGTATGTCAAGAAGCGAAGCTGGATTGAAAAAAGCTATTGCTGATGTACAAGCCTTGAAAAAAGAATTCTGGAGTGATGTTAGAATCCCAGGTGAAATAAATGAATACAATCCTGAATTGGATAAAGCAAATCGTGTTGCTGACTTTATTGAACTAGGAGAATTAATGTGTGTAGATGCTTTAAACAGAAATGAAAGCTGTGGTGGACACTTTAGAGAAGAATATCAAACACCAGACGGTGAAGCGTTGAGAGACGACGAAAACTTTATGTATGTTGCTGCATGGGAAAATAAAGGCGAGCATGATTGGACACTACATAAAGAGGAATTAAAATACGAAGTGATTAAACCTAGCCAAAGAAACTATAAATAAGATTAAATAAATACAGCAATAATTTATACGATATGTCACATACTACAATGAATTTAAAAGTTAAAGTTTGGCGTCAAAGAAACGCAACAGCAGCAGGTGGATTTGTTACTTATGATGTTGCAGGAATTTCAGATGAAATGTCTTTTTTAGAAATGTTAGATGTTTTAAATGAAAGATTAATAACAGAAGGTGGCGAACCCATTGCTTTTGATCATGATTGTCGTGAAGGAATTTGCGGAATGTGCTCTTTATATATTAATGGAAAGCCACATGGTCCTTGGCAAGCAAACACCACCTGTCAACTACACATGCGTGCTTTTAAAGATGGTGAAACTATTGTGATTGAACCATGGAGAGCTAACTCATTCCCTATCGTTAAAGATTTAACCGTGGATCGTTCTGCATTTGACAGAATTATTCAAGCAGGTGGATATATCAGTGTAAATACAGGAAACGCAGTGGATGGCAATAGCCTTCCAATTGAAAAAGCAAAAGCGGATGATGCCTTTGCTGCGGCAATGTGTATTGGATGTGGCGCCTGTGTAGCTGCTTGTAAAAATAGTTCTGCGATGTTATTTTTAAGTGCAAAGGTTTCTCATCTTTCTTTATTACCACAAGGAGCACCAGAAAGAAAAACTAGGGTATTAAGCATGGTCGCTCAAATGGACAAAGAAGGTTTTGGTTCTTGCACCAACACAGGTGCTTGTGAAGCAACATGTCCTAAAGAAATATCTATTGCAAACATTGCCAGATTAAATAAAGAATATTTAGGCGCAAGCTTAACTGCTGAATAGTGGCCAATACTTTTTTTCAGTTTAAAAAATTTATCGTGCATCAGGCGCATACTTCAATGAAAGTATGTACTGATGCATGTTTGTTTGGCGCATGGGCTGCAAGCGACCCACAAGTAATAAATGCGCATAAAATATTAGACATCGGTGCTGGAACAGGATTACTAAGCTTACTACTTGCGCAAGCAAACAATAACGCAACTATTACTGCTGTTGAAATTGAACCCGCTGCCGCAACAGAAGCTGTTAGTAATTTTAAATTAAGCCCATGGGCTGCCCAACTAAATTTAGTGTATGATTCCATCCAAAATTTTGGCAACCATGCAAACACGTTTGATGATATTATCATCACCAACCCCCCATTTTACGCAGGCGATTTAAAATCACCAGATGAAAATAAAAATACGGCAGCACATAGTACTGCACTTCCTTGGAAGGTGTTAATTGAAAACACAACCAAATTATTAAGTGAAGGTGGAAGTTTTTATGTATTAGTTCCTACCCTTCGCTCATATACTATGCAAAAGCTTTGTGACAACAATGGTTTACAATTAGTGGCGGAAGTTTTAGTACACAATACAGCAAAAAACTTACCCATTCGTGCCATGCAAAAATTCATTAAGCAGCATTCTAGACAAATGGATACAGAAAAAACAAAGGATATTCCGCAGGTGAAAAGAACAAAAATATTTATCAAGGATGCAGACAACAACTACAGCCCTGAATTTATTGCGTTACTCAAGGACTATTATCTGCATTTGTAATGAGTGAAAATTTCCTTGAATAATAAGTCCCATACCTTCCATTATCTTACTTTTACAATGTATACAATATATAAATGATGAACTATTTTGAATTATTTGGATTGCCCATTGGATTTCAGGTAGATACTACAAAGCTAAGGCAGGCCTATATGGAACTGCAAAGAACCTCACATCCAGATAAGTTCACCCAATCAAGTGCAAATGAGCAAGAAACCGCTTTAGAAAAATCGGCCATCGCAAATAAGGCTTTTACCTTACTCAACAATAAGGAGCTATTACTTCCCTATGTATTAGAAGTAATGGGATATATGGAATCGGATGAGAAATATGCTTTAAGCCCTGATTTTCTAATGGAAATGATGGATCTAAATGAAGCTTGGATGGACGCCGAAACTGATACCGATAAACATACAGTCACTGAACAAGTTAAAACCATACAAAATGCAATTTACACACCTGTTAAAGCAATTTTGGAGGGTAATTCGATCAATATTACCAAAGAAGCAATGCTGCAAGTAAAGGAGTACTACTATAAGAAAAAATACCTAGATCGTATTTTGGCAGATTTTCGTTAATGACGTAATATTGCATCCCTGCCCAGATGGCGGAATTGGTAGACGCACTAGACTCAAAATCTAGCGTTCGCAAGGATGTGCAGGTTCGATTCCTGTTCTGGGCACAAACCCTGTCACGATTTATCGGGACAGGGTTTTTTAATTTAAGACAACGTCGGGAGCTTGCTCCCGTAAGTTGGTGAAAATTAAAAAACACAACAAAGCACGAAGTGCTTTGTTGAAAGGGTTTG
>SXGR01370214.1_pt1 | contig 11059 bp, 11 predicted proteins | sample 3174711 | NCBI WGS metagenome assembly SXGR01 (sample SAMN11356860, study PRJNA531348) | freshwater metagenome | isolation source: freshwater sample F1-60 | place: China: Fuxian Lake, Yuxi | collected 2017-12-25 | reverse complement strand
TTTTCATAAAGGTAACGCCGGTTACAGAATCGCCGGCAAGAATCGCGCTGTGCACCGGAGAAGCACCTCGGTGGCGCGGGAGAAGCGATGCGTGGACATTTATCGCGCCGTGAGCTGGAATATCTAAAATTGTCTGTGGGATGATCATGCCGTATTGCGCAACAACAAAAACATCTGCCGCAAACGATTGCAGTTGTGTCACTACAGCGGCGTCTTTGAGTGTCGTTGGAGTTAGAATTTCAATCCCGTGCGCGGTTGCACATACAGCAACAGGACTTGGAGTTATAATTTGCTTTCGACCAACGGGGCGTGCAGGCTGAGTCACAACTGCTGCAACAGCAAATTGTTCCGGGTGCGCCACAAGTGATTCTAAAATCTTAACGGCAAACGCTTCGGTTCCAAAAAAAATGACTCGATGCATATTAAATTGCTTGGTTTTTCTCGTGCTTCCAAACTTCTTTCGCACGATCGATAAATAAAATGCCGTTCAAATGATCAATCTCGTGTTGCAAAACGCGAGCGAAATATTTTTTTGCAGTAAACGTAATAGATTCTCCTGTTCGTGTCAGCGCTTCAATCGTGACAGTAATATGTCGCTCTACCAAACCGCCAAACCCTTGTACTGACAAACAACCTTCATCATCGAGTTCTGTTTTCCATGAATATGTCTGAATCACCGGATTGATTAAAACAAGGTCGTTTTCGGTTGAAAAAGGCAATTGAGCTTGGTCGGTTAACGCATCTTTTCCAACAACAATAAGGCGGATTTGCGCAGCAATCTGGGGAGCGGCCAAACCAATCCCATCATCTTCGTACATAGTAAAAATCATATCGTCACATAGCGTCTGAAACGCAGGTGTCAAAATATCGGCCACCTCTACCGGCTGGGAGAGTTGGCGTAATGTTTCACTAGGAAGTGTGACAATCGGAAGTAGTTTTGCCATAGAATATGGAGATAATATCAAATATTTCGCTAAAAATCAACCCCCCGAAAAGGGCTTTTGTCCAAAGCGCTTTCTGAGCATTTTTTCAGCATTCCACCACGCGCTGAAGCCCTCATAATCGCGTACACGCCAGCCGAGCAAGTTTGGGGTTCTCGACTGTACAAACCACGCTCCTCGCCAGCCTACGGGCAGCCGTGAGCTTATTGCGCGGAGTCGATGCCAGAGCAGTTCCTCTGTGTTGTATTCCGGATGGATCATTTCAAAGTCTGGCGATAAATCAATGATCAAATCAAAATAGCTGAGTGGAAGCCGATCAAACAATGGAGCAGTTGCGATAACAAACATTCGCTCAGAACTATCCTGAAAAATCGTATCCTTGTCGGTCTTGTATTTCTCAGCGTCCACCATGATGACGTTTTCTGATTCCTCAAGCAGGTGCTCTGCACGCAGCTCATCAACAACAGTCTTCGCACCAAATCCTAGTTTTGAAAATCGCGTTCCGTAGCATTTCTTGCATTCCGGGGAATCATTCAGATCTTCTGAACGATACAGCGATCCACAATCCTTGCAGATATGATGTGTTGCTTCGCGAAGATGTGGCACAAAGAAAAGAATTTTTTGCGCATCTCGAATGTTCTGCTCAAGCGATGGAGAAACAAATGCTTGGCGCAGTTTTGGGTCTTCTGTTGTTCGATCAATAAGAATTGGCCAGTGCGCAGAAGTTGGCACCGACGTAATACGGTCTAAATCTTCCGTAGCAGGTGAGTGCGCGAGTATAAAAATATTATTCCCGAGCATTGTACGTCGCGACTCAAGAAGTTCGCGATGTGTGTAAGGTGTTCCTTCGCGCTGCGTATGCGAGGCATCGGTCGGTTCAACCAAAATAAACTGTGTCTGGGCCCGCTCAGGCAACCACGCAGGCAATTGCGTGCCGATAATTACGGGAAAAACTTTTTCGTTTACCCAATCGAGCCATAGACTTCTGCGTTTCGGTGCAGACTCGGGAAGAAAATGATGCACCGCAGGAACACCGAGCGCCTGCAGCTCCTGCACATAGCGCGCGGCATCATCATGCGAAGGTACAATAACTCCTGTCGCTTTTTTCGATACTACCATTTGGTGAATCGCTTTTAAAATTGAGGCTTGCTGGCTGTACCACAGATACTGAAGTTTGCCAGAAGATACTGCTTTGATCGGGTGATAGGGGCGATTAAGTAATCCGATTGTACGTTTCGAAAGGGGTGGAAGCGCGTGTTGCACAAGCGTTCCGATGTTGATTCCCAAAACCTCCGACATTTTTTGTAGCCACATAAGATCGCGCGGCTGCAATAATTGAAAAGCCTCTGTTACCGCAACAGTCTTAAGTTTAAACCGTGATGTTGCAGCAACACCGGTCACAATTCCATATGCCTCGCTTTTTCGAAAGGGAATAGTAATAACCATTCCAATGTTAGGTTCCACGTCGCCCTCCCATGCATAATCAAAAACCGACGCGCGCGTCGGCAGTGAAGCAAGCGGTGCAACATGTACAACCCGCATCATATTAATCAGAAAAAAGAATCGCGCTGATCAAGCTATGGTCGCTAAAGATTTCATCGCACAAAATCTGCGTTTGAGCAGGGAAGTCATGGAGTAATCCGTAGCCAATTGCGAGAGGTTTACAAAGTGTTCCAAGTTCTGTAGAGCTTTTTTCGCATACCTGCGTGAGCGCAGGAGCGGATCGGTTTGCCAAGCTAGCAATGATCCCATGCGCTACAGCTTCGTTTCCAGCTTCACCCGTAATAACAACTCCAATGCGGCGAGTGGTGCTCTGCAAAACCTCTTTAAGGAGGCGACCAAATTCAATATGGCTCGCAATGGATTGATCCGATGTGCCGAGCGTCATAATCGCATACTTTTTCTTCTGCGCGCCCAACATACGAAGCGAAATGCCGGATCCGTTATCAAGTAGATCGCTATGAACTGATCGAAGAGGAATCTTGTGCTGACGAGAAAATGTGTGTAGCTTCGCTAAAAGCTCAATATCAGCAGCATAACTCAAATGTTCGCTAATAAAACCGAGTCGTTTCAGCGATTCTGAAAACCTCTCGGCGTATGGCAACGTATATGTGTGCGCGAACTGTTGCGCATGCTGACTAATTATGAGCAACGTTTCTGGTGTTTTTTGATCAATCATGCGCTCTACTTCAGAAATCGCAGCAATTGTTTTCTCTGCTGTCTTACCAGTTCGCTTAACAAGTAGGGGGCTATTTGGAATAAGAGCTGCAAAGACAATCATATTAGCGTCCCGCAATTTGTGTTTTTCCTACAAGGTCAGTAACTGGCTCTCCGAGCGGAAAACTGGTGAGCGACTGCTCGCTTGTTTGTATGACGTTTTTCTTCTGGTAACCAAGATTGTTAAAGACGTTTTCGCTCGGGATCAAACGTAATTTACCATTAGACACAACATAGATATCGCGCGCACCTTTCATAGAAAGCAACGTTCCATCTCTAAAGCTGACAACTTTTGTTGGATCAAATTCAAATTTCGCAATCTGTTTAAGGTCAAGCGTGATAATTTTTTTATTTGGGAAGTTCACTTGGGCAACATCAGCTGAGGGAATCACATAGCGAACACCATTTTTGACGTAATATAGCTGCTTACTCTTTTTTTCCTGGATAACTGCGCCCAAAGGATAGAGCGATGCTGTTGTAATAAACGTGCCGCTATCATATGTTGCGAGTTCGTCCTCAGTAATATCCTCAACTTCTCCAGGATTATAGCCAATGGTCTTAAAGACAGCTGTCGATGCAATTGGGTGTTTAACAGTATCGATCAACATAAACAACATGCCCGATGGGGAACGGACAATGCTGTAATTTGGAATTGAAATATTTGTTCCAAGCGGATATATCGAAAGGTCTGCAAGCTCAACCGGAAGAATTGAACCTTCGCTGAATCGCGAAACAAACGATGCCTTGTTCATAAACGGCCGACGTTTTCCGTCTTCAATCAAATAAATTGTGCTGTCGCCCGCAGCTTTAATTACTGAACCATCAGGATAAAAATTTGTAAACCATTGATTCCAGATTTTCCAAAAATTTTTATTTCCCGTGATGTGGGGTGTATATGTGTAGAGAAATGCTGTCGCGTTTGATTGTGGCGTAATCGAGAGACTATCAATCGCATATTGTTGCCCTGCACGTTTGATCCAGCCGAACTGAGCATTGTCGTAATAATATCTCATAATTCCAGCAGATCGACGAACCTGCGTTGCAAAACCACGAAATTTCTGGACACTCGGCTCTTCCATGCTACACGAATCACAAATACCGTATCCCGTCGCCCAATCAAGCTGTTTTTGTGTTGGATTTTTACTCGAAATTAAACTTTGCTCCTTCTGCAACATTACCAAAATGTAACGTGGGCTGATGCGCTCCTCGTTTGCTGCGGACACAATAATCTCCGCTGCAGATCGTGTAGACCCGTCAGCGTCTGTAAATTGCATTGAAGCAATTCCAGATTTCTGAATATCCAAAAAATCTTGAACATCCTTAACACTCATTGCCTGATACGCCGTCAAATCATTATCGCTAATGATAAGATGGGGATTGAAGTCAGCCGCAAAGGAGGTGAGGGGAAATAAGCTCGCGCAGAGAATCTGAAAAGTAATGATGCCGCGTGAAATAGTTCTATTCATAGGAGGCTCAATTATAGCAGATCCGGATATCTGGAGCAACGGAATATTGCGTAAATTGGCAGTGTAGGTATACTTATAGAAAATATTCAGCATGAACCAGTCATTTAAACCATTTTTGAGGCAGAACTACTGGAAAAGCGATGTGCACGGTGCCGCAGAAAATTTGTTGCAGCGCCTACATACCGAGCAAAAAACGCTACACGTAGTTACGCTAACATCGGAAATGGTCCTCCACGCAATTAAAAATCCTGAGGTGATGTCTGCTATTTTGAGCAGCGATTTTATTGTTGCGGACACGATCTCTCTCACATTTTGGCTTAAAACAAATAAAATTCCAGTTTGTCGTGTCACAGGTATCGATCTAGCCGAACAAATTATTCGTCACGCACAGAAGCCGCGTGTTGGAATTATTGGGGGTGTCACCGAACGAATTCGAGCAAAGGCTGCCGAGAAAATCAATGATTTTGGAGGTATTGTGTCTGTAACAAACGAAGGTCCGCGCATATTTTCTTACACAACTGCGGATGACGCAGAAATCATCGCAGAATTAAACGAAAAAAAGCCGCAGATCATTCTTGTTGCATTTGGTCACGGAAAACAGGAGTGGTGGATTTCAAAAATTAAAAAACAACTTTCTTTTCCAGCAATTATCATAGGTGTTGGCGGAACCATCGATGTGTGGGGAGGGGAGTTCACGCGCGCTCCGCATTTCGTCCGCGCCGTAGGGTTCGAGTGGTTCTGGCGACTTATCCAAGAGCCAAAACGTGTGCGTCGCATCATCGATGCTGTGATTGTATTTCCATATAGAGCATTTCTTGAAAATTTGTTATAATATTTTCATGAGACAACAGAATTTTTTTATAGTAGCTCTCGCAATTATCGTTATTTTATTTTTTTCACCAGCGGTATATGCAGCTGATGAAATTTCTGATTTGCAAAAACAAATTTCTGAACGTCGATCGAAAATTGAGGGTATTCAACAGCAAATTGACTCAATGAAAAAGGCGCTTCAAGCAAAACAGCTTGAAAAAGCTTCGCTTCAAAATCAGCTTGGTATTATTGGTGGACGAATCGAAAAAGGGAAGCTGGCGCTTCAAAATACGAAAAATCAGCTGCAGGAAACAGCGCTTGTTCTAAAAGAGACCGAACTGAGTATTGAAAAGAAAAAACAAGCAATCGACGAAGAGCAAAATCAGATAAGCGAGCTTGTTCGTGCACTGGATTTTTCCGAACGACAAACAGTCGTTACTATTTTTGCGCGAGGCAAAACATTGTCTGATTTTTTTTCTGCACAGGATGCGATTAGATCGGTTGACACGGAGCTAACTCGATCGCTTATCAAAGTAATGCTTGCAAAACAAGATCTTGATGCGCAAAAAAATAAGCTCGGCACTGTCAAAGCAGCACTCGAAGATCAAAAAGAGGAGCTACAAACAAAACAGGAACAGCTCGCCGGACAAAGTGAAGCAAAAGCTCAATTACTGTTGCAAACAAAGCAGAGTGAGGCAAAATTTCAAAAAATGGTTGCGGATCTCAAGCGCGAATATGCCGCAACTGAGGGTGAAATTGAAGCGATCGATCGCAAAGTGCGTGCACGTCTTCGTGATCAAGGGAAATCAGTTTCAACAGGACCTGTTTCGCTCTCATGGCCAACCCCATCAAGAAAAGTTACCGCATCGTATCATGATCCTGACTATCCATTTCGCCATGTTTTCGAACATCCAGGTATTGATTTGCGTGCAGCGCAGGGAACACCAATCCGAGCAGCTGGAAATGGTATCGTTGCGAGAGCAAAAAACGCTGGCATGGGTTACAGCTACATTATTATCATTCACAACAATAAAATATCGACACTGTACGGCCACATCTCTCGTGTGTTAGTCAGAGAAGATGAAGCGGTGTCTGCCGGAGATGTCATTGGTTATAGCGGTGGAACACCTGGAACTCCGGGCGCAGGCCCATTCGTGACAGGCGCACATCTTCATTTCGAAGTCCGACAGGAAGGTATCCCAGTCAATCCGCTCGATTATTTGCCTTAATCTTATTTGACGTAATAAAGGGTTGCGAGAGCGCCCTTATTTAAGTTTACCGATGTATCTCCAAGAAATTCGATACGTGAAACTAGCGGTACGAATGTATCTGCAGGGGAGACGAGACTAAAATTAACCTGATCAAGATTTTTCAGGATGATGCCGTATTTTCTACTTTCACCTGGTGCTAACGTTTCGTCGATTGCAATATTTTGAACACTGTTTGCATTTGTAATTGCAGTTCCGCTCGGAATAGTTTTTTCTGCAATAACTGAACCGACTGAGTTGTTTGCGTTGAGTCGCACAATGTAGAGAGTCTTGGTGATCTGAGAGGTGATTGTTGAGCTACTATCAAATTGTAGACCGATTAAATTTGATGTTCTTGTGGTGGTACTTTTATTTTCGATAGAAAAACCCCCAACCAAAACTTCTGGCTGAGTCACGAGTGTCCCAGTTGGCACCAAACCACTTATAGGATTTAGAGTGATGTCAGAATATGAAACGAATGAACCCGAATGTGTAGCGATCGTCCCATCTGCAGCAGTCGCTGTGATTACGTATGTGTATGAAAAACCGCCTAATACAGGGATTTTTTTCGAAAATGTCTGGGCGGCATCAAACAGAAATGTTGTAGTCCCATTGCCCGCTGGTGTCACAGCAAGCTTCGCAGAAACAGGCACTGAGGATGAAAACTGGAAATGTGCCTCGCTTGAGCCGCTGGTTGTAGCATATGAAGCGACACTGACATTAGAGAGTGATGGTGCTGCTACAGGCGGTTTTGGAGTCTCTGGAATAGAGGTATTAGGAGACGTTGGTGTTTGGTTTGGTTGATTCTGTGGCGTCGCAAAATCTGAAGGTAATGCGTGTCTATAATCGGAGAAGAGGGAGTCAGGTAAGTCCTTAACGTCCGCAAAGGAAAGTCCTCGTTTTTTGAATTCCTCCTCGCTTGGAATCCATTCGAGTGCGCCATCATCAGTTATGACTTGGTAAACTTTTGGATCAGTTTGAATTTTAATAAGTGAACCAGTTTTAAACAAAACATTTTTTCCAAGCATGTAAGAAGCAAGCTCGGTCTTAGAAACGGTTTTAACCGAATCAAAGGTCGAACCATACCAACTCTTATAAATATTGAAAAGTGGAAACGCGTGTCGTACAGACCCTGTAATGAGGTATACGGCGGAATTATCCTGAATCTTGATGAGATTAGGTGTTTCAGCAGAAACAGGTCCGTATGAGAGTAATTGAGCCAAAAGGATTGAACCAGCCGCAAATGATAAAGAAAGTTTATTAGGAGCCATAATTCAAAGGTGATGAGATGGCTACATTGTAGCACATTTCAGACTGCGGCAATAAGTGAGTCTAGATTTTGGCTTATTTTAGGCATTATTTAATACGCTGTGTCGCAGAAGATATATTGTGCGACACTAGTATTATCGCTTCCCATTCATTAACGGCATCTTGTTTTAATAGTGTCTCCACCGACCCAACCTGTAAGACACGTGTCCCACACATTTCTTTCCCACATATAGTAGAGCGAGACAATCGCGGAGATCGGCATATGAGCAACGGCACAAATATACAGCACTTCTCTCCCCTCAACCTAGAACGTCACAAAAACTTTATCAGCAAATCGTACATCAATTTTTTTTGCTGTCGGAAATTTATCGGACGACAATTTTGTTTTTTGCATCTGCACATCAATATCGGCGTCGAGACGCATCGTGACGGCAAGATTAGACGAAAATTGCAATGTAGCTGTTTCAGACTCAGATTCCAAGGAGATGGACTCAAGTACTCCTCTGTGAAGCCCGCGTGCGCCATCGGCAATAATACTCATTCTCTGAACCACGTTCTGATCAAGAACTTTATCGCGAAGCCCGCGGCTTTGGACATCGCCTAAAATTTTGATAACAACAAAGTTTGTCAGATCAATTTCAGAGTCCTGCTGCTTATCATACCAACGAACAAGCGTTCCATCATCAGCGATATAGGCCGTCCCGTTAGAGCCAATAACCAAAAAAGCAACCTCGCGCTCAACTGCATGAACAATAAGCGTATGAGGAAATCGCTTTGTCAGTTCAATACTGTCGAGCGCTACACGGCCCTGTAGAAGCTTTTCGAGCTTACTAACCTGTAGCAATACATAATTATTTGATGGGACGCCGTACAGCGAACTATTCTGAACCTCATTTACAGTGCGCTTAGTAATTTCGCCCGCATATGTATCAAGACCTTCAATTCGGATATCAGTGATCTGAAAATATGGATGGCGAATTACGATTGTTATTGCAGCACCACAGATAGCCCCAAGAATACCGAGCTCAAATGTGGTTTTATTAAGGAACATCCGAATCGTTCGCCAGGTATCCTGGTAATTACGATTCGATTTTTCGCTTCGTGAATGATGTGCTGCTGTAGTTGCAGTATGCATTCGCTCGCGATATCTCTTCATACGTTTTTTACACCTCGAGTGTTGTCCACGGCAAATGGCTATGGAGCGCCGGCGGTAATTTCACCGAGCCATCTGCTTGCTGATACTGTTCTAAAATTGCGAGCCACAAACGATCTGTGACACCAGTTCCGTTTACGCTGTGAAGCAATTTGCGCTCACCAGATTCGTCACGGTAACCGATATTGAGTCGGCGCGTCTGGTAATCGCTCGTATTACTTGTCGACGTAAGTTCACGAAATTTTTGCTGTGATGGAAACCATGCTTCAATGTCCCATTTGCGCGTTGCAGGATAACCGAGGTCGCCCGTACAGATATCAACAACCTGATAGTGGAGGCCAAAATGAGAAATAATTTTTTCTTCAACTGCTCGCACGCGTGCATGCAACTCGCGAGATTTTTCTGGAGTCGTAAACGCAACCATTTCAACTTTTTGAAATTGGTGCACGCGCAAAATACCCGCCTGATCCTTTCCATAGCTCCCAGCCTCACGACGAAAACAGGTCGTCTCAGCCATATACATTTTTGGAAGATCCGCAGCATTCAATGTTTCGCCATCATGAAGTGAAACGAGCGGCACTTCGGCAGTTCCAACCAAATACAAATCATCTTCCTCAGGGTTTACGTGGTAGATTTCAAAGCGATCCGCTGGGAAATGACCCGTTCCATACATCGCGCGCTCACGCACAAGAAGGGGTGGAATTACGAGCTCAAAACCTTCGTCAGCAATAATTTGCGACGCTGCACGAAATACTGCGCGCTGGAGCATTGCAATTTTTCCCGTCAAATAATAGAACCGGCTTCCCGACGTTCGTGTTCCCTCCTCAAGTTTAATAAACGGTTTAACACTTGGAAGATCGTAATAAGGTACTGGCTCAAAATCAAACTGCGGTTTCTCCCCTACAGTTGCAACCACCTTATTGAAATCCTCTGTCGCGCCAATCGGCGTTTCTGGGTCGTTAATATTTGGCAATTTTACCAGCAAATTCGTGCGCTGCTGCTCTAAATCATTGAGTTCCACTTCCTTCTCTTTGATCGATTTCGAAAGATCCTGCAAAATCTGGCGTTCTTCGTCAGTTGGCTTCCCTTTTGAGCGAGATTTCAAATCGTGACGCATAGTTTCAACCTCAGTTTGCTGGCTGCGAACTTTAGCGTCAATTTCAAGAAGTTCATCAATACAATCATCCGCATTACGGCTGATAGCTGATTTTCGTACAAGTTCAGGGTTGGTGCGAAGCAAGGCGATGTCAATCATATAGTTTAAATGGCGTTTTTCAGATCATTGAGAATCGTTTTGTTGTTTTCAATTACATTCATCGAGAGAGCTTGGTCAACACTGACCCATGAAACTTCGGAGACCTCACGGCAGTTCGGGCGCGCCTCGTTTGGATTCGATGCACGAGCGATGTATGACATGAGGATTACTTGAATGTGCGGACGATCGGGATGAAACCAGGAGTAAATATTGAGAATCTTTTCGGCAGTGACGTTGAGCGCAACCTCTTCTTTGGATTCGCGAGCAACAGTGTCTTTGGGGTTTTCGCCGAATTCAACTTTTCCTCCGGGGAATTCCCACTTACCATGCATCCCACGATTCCGAGGGTCGTGGCGCTTACCCATGAGTATCTCCCCCTTTTCATTAACTATTAATGCAAGGGCAACAAAAATTTGGCGCCTTACTGGTTTGAGGGGCATAAGTCTTCCTTAATCCGGCTCGTAGAATAACGACTACGTTTATAAGCCGGCAAACGCACAATCTGGGGCGGTTTTTTCTGAGACACACACCACGACTGCAATACATCTACACCGTACACCTGATCGTGTCCCAATGCAATAATTGAGGGCTTCATTTTTTTCATAATCGCTAGAATATCATCTTTTTTTCCAGCGATCGCTTTTGTCACGACGGATAAACTATTGAGCACAAGCATACGCTCCGCCTGCGTATGAACAGGT
>SXGR01513333.1_pt1 | contig 11060 bp, 8 predicted proteins | sample 3174711 | NCBI WGS metagenome assembly SXGR01 (sample SAMN11356860, study PRJNA531348) | freshwater metagenome | isolation source: freshwater sample F1-60 | place: China: Fuxian Lake, Yuxi | collected 2017-12-25 | reverse complement strand
CGTCGACGATGACCGTGCGATCGAGGAGATCGGGCGCGAGCTCGGCGACCGACCGGATGGAGGCTCCGTCGTAGGAGAGCTCCGCGTAGATCTCGTCGGCGATGAGCCAGTAGTCGCCGGCGCGCACCACCTCGAGCAACGCGCGGAGCTCCGCGGGCGTGTACGCCGCCCCGGTGGGGTTGGAGGGAGTGCACAGGATGAGCGCCTTGGTGCGCGGTGTGACGGCGGCCGCGAGGGCGGCCCCGGACATGCGCCACCCGTCCTCCTCGCGGGTGGGCACGATGACGGGCTCGGCGCCCATCATCCGGACCTGCTCGGGGTAGCTGACCCAGAAGGGGCTGGGGATCAGGACCTCGTCGCCCGGCTCGAACAGGGCGATCGCGAGGTTGAACAGCGCGTGCTTGGCGCCGACGGTCACGGTGACCTGCTCGGGGACGGGGGAGAAGCCCTTCTTCCGCCGCGCGTGATCGCAGATCGCGGCCTTCAGCGGCGCGATCCCGGTGACGGCCGTGTACTTCGAGACGCCCTTGCCGATGGCCTCCCGTGCCGCGTCGAGCACGGCGTCGGGAGGCTCGAAGTCGGGCTCTCCCACACCGAACGCGAAGACGTCGGTGCCGGACTGTCGGAGCTCGGCCGCCCTCGCGCTCATCGCGAGGGTCACGCTCGGCTGAACGGCGTGGAGACGCGCTGCAAGCTTCATCGGCACCGCGCGAGTCTATCAGATGGGGAGCTCGAGAGGGCCCTCGGCTCTTGGGGGAGCTCCCTCTAGGTTGCGCCTTTCTTGGTCACCTTGACCTCGGGCTCCTCGTCGTCGTCCTCCCCCTCGTCGTCCTTGGCAACGCGCTTCTTGACGGCGGGCTTCTCGTCGTCGTCCTCCTTGGAGGACTTCTTCTTGGCGGACTTCTTGTCGGCCTCGTCGGCCTCGTCTTCGTCGGCCTCGTCGGCCTCGTCTTCGTCGGCCTCCTTGATGCCCTGCTTGAAGTTCTTGATGCCTTGCCCGAGGCCCTTGCCGATGTCCGCGATGCGGCCCGCGCCGAACAGGAGGAGCGCGATCAGCGCAACGACCAGGATCTCCGGGGCTCCGATGCTTCCCATGTTCTTCTCGCGAGGCGAGCTCGCGTCCTAACCCGTGGGAGTAGCAGCACGCTTCAGCTTCGGCAAGATCCAGAAGACGCGCAGCAAGATCCACGGCGCGAGGCCGGCGACCACCGGAATCAGCAGAAAAGACGCCAGATCCCCGGCGTGGGCGACCTCCGGTGCCGTGCGTTCGAGGAGCCGCAGCAACGCGAGCGCGGCGACGGGACCCGACGCACCGAGCAGCACCGCGACCGTACGGGTGGAGGGTCGCGACGTGCGCAGCCGGATCACCCCCCACGCCGCGACGCAAGCGCCCGCGAGGCCCGCGCTGCCCATGGCAATCGCGCGGAGCCAGGCCGGCAGGACCGACGCGCTGGCCCACGGGGGGAGGCCGTGGAGCGAGAGCTCGCCCACGCGAACGTCTGCGGGGCCCAGGAGCAGTCGCGCGTCGACCAGCCTCATCCGGCGAAGATCGCCCGAGAAATGGGCGCCACTCGCGGTGACGAGGACCCCCGACAGCGACCCCGGCCCGCGTACCGCGAAGCGTGGCGGTCGCCGGGGCTCACACAGCCACGCGGCGTCCGCGAACGGGATCGTGGACACCGTGGGGCGGTCGGGGCGGAGGCATGCGGCCCGCCCGCGGTGGACCAGCTCGTCGAGGACCCGACCGGGCTCGCGCGCGTCGTCGCCGGCGACGAGGGAGGCCACGGCGACGATCGCCGAGAAGCCCAGGGCGACGGGTAACACCCTCGCCACGATCGCGGCCGGCCGGGTGCCGAGCAACATGAGAGCGCGGGTCTCCTCTCGCTCCGTGAAGCGATGGAACGCATGGGCGACCCCCATGGGAAACCCCGTCAGGATCGCCGCCTCGGCCGCGATCGCCGCGAGGCTGCGCGCGAAGGGCGCCGCCGTGGCCAGGGGGACGGTGGGCTCGAGCAGCCACGGGAGCACCCGGACGGCGGCCCCCGTGAGCGCGGCGAGCGCGAGGAGCGAGGACGCCAGCGACGCCGCGGCGAGCGCGGGGAGGACGAGGACGCGGGGCGGAAGCACGGCAGGAGGCCGAAGACCACACAGAAACCTGCTGGATTACAAATGATTTTGTCGCGTGACGCGCCGCTGAACGGCGTGGTAACTTCAAACAACTGAATCTTCCGACATTACACGCGGAGACGAACGGATGAAGCTCGCCAGATCGACGGTCCTCGCAGGTTTGACTCTCGTAGCGCTCGGTGCGTACGCGCCTCGGGCGCAGGCGGAGGAGGTGTCTGCGACGGGGAAGGGGATCGTGGGCGGCGCGCTCCTGGGCGCCGAGATCGTCGTCATCACGGAGTCGGCCATCGGCGTGACGTCGACCGGCGCGTACATCGGCGGCGCCGCGGGCGGCGCGGTGGCCGGAGGTGTCGGAGGCTACTTCATCGAGCGATCGGTGTCGGACGGGCGCATCCCCATCTACATCCTGGCGGGCGGCCTCGCCCTCATCATCCCGGGGGTCGTCCTGACGCTGAACGCGACCCGCCACCGGCCGACCGAGAACGCCCAGGAGGACAGGCCGATCGACGGCCCGCCCCCGAACCCGGGGAAGCCGGACGGCGCCGCGGTCATCGGTGGCGAGCCCGCTCCCGCGGCCACGCCTCCGGCGGGTGGAGGCGGCGGCGCGAAGGCGCCCGTCCGCGCGCCCACGACGTCGATGATCGACTACGGCAGTCGCGAGCTCCGGCTGCAGCTGCCCGTCCCCGACGTCCGGCCGGTGTTCAGCGCCCAGGAGCGCAAGCAGTACGGCATGGCCCAGGCTTCCGAGGTTCGCCTCCCGCTCGTACATGTGGCGTTCTAGGGGCGCGACTCCCCGGGTCGACGCGGAGGCCCCCTCGAACGTCCCCCGACACGAGTGCGCGTCCCTCTCCAGATGCATGTGGTGACGAGGCTGTTTTGATCTTACCCTGATCGTTGCCGTGGCCGTTCCTGGGCCACGGACATGAAACCTTGGGCGAGCGCGGAGCCGAGCGGTGCTAGAAGAGACATTCCACGGGGTGGGAAGTCCGACCTCGGGGTGCGCATGACGCCTCCGTCGACGCGCGGCAAGTCCCAGGATCCGATGCTCGGCCGCGTCGTCGCCGGCCGCTACCGGCTCGAGGCGCGCGCAGGCGAGGGGGGTATGGGCGTCGTGTACCGCGCGCGCCACGTGCTGATCGATCGCGTCGTGGCGCTCAAGCTGATCCGGCCCGATCTGCGCGGGGAGACGCACCTCCGCGCGTGGATGCTGCGCGAGGCGCGTGCGGCCAACCGGGTCGATCACGCGCACATCATCGACATCCACGACATCGGCGAGACGGAGGAGGGCGAGCTCTACCTCGTCATGGAGTACCTCGTCGGGACCTCGCTCTCGAGCGAGCTCGCGCTCGGGCCGATGCAGCTCGCGCGCAGCACGGACATCCTCGAGCAGATGTGCGCCGCCCTCGCGCGCGCGCACGATCTCGGCGTTATCCACCGCGATCTCAAGAGCGACAACATCCTGCTGACGCTGCGCGGCGGCCGGAAGGACTTCGTCAAGATCCTCGACTTCGGGCTCGCGCACCTCGCGATGGACCCGCGCCTCGCGCCGAAGGGCGCGGTGTTCGGCACGCCGGAGTACATGTCGCCCGAGCAGGCACGCGGCGAGGAGGCGGGCCCGCCGAGCGATCTCTACGCGCTCGGGGTCCTCTTCTTCGAGATGCTCACCGGCCAGCTCCCCTTCCGCTCGAACGACCGCGAGACGCTCCTCGAGATGCAGCGCTCCGCGCCCGCACCGCGGCCGACGGGCATCAAGGCCGACGTTCTTCCGCAGGCCGAGCAGATCGTGCTCAAGCTCCTCGAGAAGGAGCGGCGCAAGCGCTACCAGGACGCGCACCACCTCCACGAGGAGCTCAAGGCCCTCCAGCGATCGCTTCCCAGCAACGCCTGGGAGGTCGGTTCCGGCGCTGGCGGAGAGGCCGCGCCCGCGCCCCCTCCGCCGCCGGCCCCGCAGACCCCGGAGGTCGTCGAGTGGGCGAACCGCGCCGCGATCTTCTCCCGCATGGTCAGCCGCGTCTACCCCGGGGCCAACACGCCGCCGGACGTGACCGCGGCCCTCCAGCAGGCGTGGGATCTCGCGTCGCGCGCCGCGCGGCTCGAAGGGGAGGTGTCGAGCCACACGCGCAAGCTCGAGTCGCTCGAGCGCCGCGGGCGCGCCCTCCGCGCGGAGATCGGCCGCAAGGTCGAGGAGCTTGCGCACGAGGAGTCGCGCGCTCTCCGCGACGCTGCCGCCGAGCAGACCGAGGCGTCCCGCGTGAAGGAGCAGCTCGCCCAGGCCGAGCGTGCCGCGGTCGCCGCCCGTGGGCAGGCCGATCACGCCAGCCAGCAGGGCGGAAACCTGAGCCAGCTCCGGGTGGTCTTCGAGCGGTCGGGCGCCGCCCTCGCCCTCGTCGAGGCGCGCCGCGATCAGGTCGCGGAGCGCGAGGCCAAGGCACACCACAAGGAGTCCCAGGGCCGCGATCTGCGCCGCCAGATCGACGAGCTCCGCGCGCAGCTGGCGCGCTACGCGGAGGCGCTCGAGGAGGATCTCGCGAGCGGCCGCGAGAAGGTCGCCGTTCGCACGCGCGAGGGCATCCAGTACGAGCGCGCATTCCGCGAGGTCACCGGCGTGCTGATCACCCACATGAAGACCAAGCCCGAGGCCAGGGATCTCCTCCAGGAGCTGATGACGACCCTGCAAGGTGGCAGCGCCGCCAAGAGCAACGCCGGCGCCGAGAGCCGCGGTCCGAGCTGACCTCACGGGGTGCCCGCGTACGCGCGCGACGCGTACGCGGGGGTCGCGTCCGATCTTCACCCGGCGAGCTCTGCGAAGGGGCTACTTGCCCTTGCAGGTCGGGACGATCCCCTCGAACGCCGTGCGGAGCTGCTTGTCGTCCTTGGCTCTCCAGCCGTCTTCCGGGCCCGTGGCGTCGTTCAGGGCCTTGTAGGCCTTGAACGCGGCGGCGCAATCGCCCGCCTTGGCGAAGCAGTTGGGGCCCGGCATGCCCACAACGTCGAGGGGCTTCGCCGGCACCTGGTTGTCGCTCGCGTCCTTCGGCTTCACGGAGGAGCGGAGCTTCATGAAGGTGTCGAACGCGGACTGACAGTCGGCGAGCGACTTCGTCTGCACGCCGAGGCCTCCAGCATTCAGCGTCGCGATCGCGCGCAGGTACTGATCGCGCTCCGGGGCCGCGCTGCCCGTGCAGTACTGCGCCGCCTCCGCGTCGACGACGGTGTCGATCCGCTCGGGGCCCATCTCGCCGCTCTTGGTGGCGGCGAGCGCCTTGCGGAACAGCGCCTTGCCCATGTCGCACTGGCCGGCGAGCATGAGGCACTCGGCCCGCGTCCCCGCGATCTTCCCGCTCGCCGGGTTGGTCGACGTCACCTCGGGGCGTGGGTCCAGCGCGTCGTGCTGGTCGAGGTCGGCGAGGCAGGCCTTGCCGTCCTTCGACTGCTTCTTGACGTTGGCCGCGTCGAACAGCGAGGCGGCGCGCTTCTGGGCGTCCGTCTGTGCCTTCACCTGCCCCGCGAGGTTGAGCGACGCGTCGGTCTCGGGCGCCTTCGCGGCGCCGATGTCGGGGTTCGCGCCGTCGGAGATCGGGCGAAGGGTGAGGCGGATCGGCACCTTGCACGCCTCGGTCTCCTTCGACGCATCCCCCTTGCAGGCCGACAGATCGCCGCCCTTCTTCTCCGCGGCCGAGCCGCTCGTCTTGTTGCCGCCCGCGCCGAACCCGAAGTAGGAGCCGCCGACCTTTGCCTTCAACGACGACGTCGCCGCCAGGCCGAAGGCGCCCACGTTGTAGGCGTAGACGAAGTGCGTGGCCTCGGCGCACGCGGGCTTCCTGAGATCGCTCTTGAAGACCCTGTCCCGCGTCGCGGTGCGCGTCCCGCTCACGTAGTACTCCATGTGGAACTTCTCGCCGCTCTCGACGCGGCCCGCGAGCGTGGCGACGCCGAGAGGGAGCTTGGAGTACAGCTCGCCCTCGTCGTGGATGTCGATCACCTCGACGCCCCCGCTCGTGAGCTCGACCGGTTTGTACGAGCCGATCGATCCCTTCGCCGAGTCGTCGCGGCAGCCGTCGAGGACCTTCATGTCGCAGCCGACGTACTTGACGAGCACGACGTCGCTCGCGGTGATGGACTGGAAGGTCGACTGATCGGTGGCGTCCCACTCGATGATGAAGGGGCGGTCCGCGTTCTTCGGGTTGCACTTGTTCTGGCCGGCGAAGGTCTTCTCGGCGAGCTTGATCTGGCCGGTCGCGGGTGGGGTGCCACCACCACCCCCGCCACAAGCGGCGGTGAGCACGAACGACGGCGCGACGAGGACGCAGAGAGTGAGCGCGGTGCGAGGAGCCAGCATGCGCCCTGATAACACCACTCCGATGGAGTGGACAACCCACGAAGGGCCGCCGACAATCGGTGTTCGATGACGATGGACGCCGACATCGAAAAAGGGCTCGAGTCGGTCCTCCTCGGTCCGAAGGCGGACCCCGCCGTCGCCCACGAGGTCCGGCCACCGGCCCGGAGCGCGCGCCGGGCCGCGCTGGCGCTCTCGGCGACCGCGGTCGCGTTCTCGTTCGTGTGCGGGGCGACCGCGCGGCGCGCCCTGCGGAACATGGAGAACGACGAGCTGACGATCTGGCTCGTGCTCGCGCTCTCGGTCCTGCTCGGCGCGCTGCTCCTGCGCATGTGCGCGGCCGTGTGCGAGCTCGTGTGGCTCGAACGCACGTGGCACAACGTCCCGGTCGCGCTCAGGAAGGTGGGCCCGGTCGATCGCGTCGGCACGTTCATGCTGGTGGGCTTCAGCCTCGTCCCGGGCGTGGCGTGGTTCTGGAAGCTCGGCCTGGTCGCCGGAATCGTCGACGGCTTCGAGCACATCCGCGCCGAGACCCCCTTCCGCGCGCCCATCCCCCGACGCCTTGGCCTCGCCGCGGTGATCGTGGGCTGGATCCCCGGGCTCAACGTGTATCTTGCACCTTTCATGTGGGAGGTGTTCGCCACGCGCGTCGACGCGGCGTGCCAGGAGATCCTCGCGCTCCGCGCCGGCGGGGACAGGCCGGGCTGAGGCCCCTCACCGTGGCACGAGCGAGGGCCGCCCGTGGACGGACGCGAGGCGGTCCGCGACGGCGGCGCACACGCGCGGCAGATCGCCCTCGGGCGCGCTCCCGTACCGGTGGCGGGCGTACGACCGGATCGCGGAGGCCGCGTCGCCGAGATCGCCCGCCCTCTCCAGCCGATCGGCCCAGTCCTCGAGCGTCTCGGCGCGGCCGCGTGGCACCTTGGCGTGGGCGAGCGCGGCGTCGAGCACCAGGAAGAAGCTGGGTGGACGCAGACCACGACCGCGCTGCGCACGGGCGCGGCGACCCTGGAGCCAGCCGCGGAGGCCTCGTCCTCCCACGAAGAGTCCGAGCAGCACGGAGAACGCGACCAGCGCCTTGTCCGGGGAGTCCGCGAACTCCCGGAGCGCGCGCGCGATCAACGTCCGCGCCCAGTCATAGGTGGCCGACGCCGTGGGCGTGGCGTGCTCGGCCAGGTTCATGGTGCTCGGCGTGGCGTCCACCGTGTGGAACGCGCCGCCGCTCCACGCCTCCACCCACGCATGCGCATGCTTCTCGCGGACGACCCAGTAGCCCCCGAGGGTGTTCTCCTCGACGACCCTGTAGCCGGTGACGACGCGCGCCGGGATCCCCACGGCCCGCGCGAGGAGCGCCATCGCGGTGGCGATGTACTCGCAGTGGCCCTCCTGGTGCACGAACAGGAAGTCGAGGATCGGCGACGGGTCAGGGGGCGTCGTGCGCTGCGAGCGGTCGAGCGTGTAGCGGTACGCGCGGAGCCGCCGCTCGATCGTCTCGAGGCGCTCGCGGTCGGTGGTCGCCGACGCCGTCCACTCGGCGGCGAGGGCCTTGATCCGCGCCTCGATCTTCGCGGGTATCTGCAGATCGGCGGGCCCCGGGTTGGCGGGGACCGCGGCCTCGTCGGGCGTCAGGGACCACGCGTTCGTCTGCTCGCGCACGGCGGCGCGCACGACGCCGAACGCGTCGATGTCGAGCACCGCCCCCGCGCGCGTATCGACCGTGTGGAGGTCCGGCGCGAAGAGCGCCGGCGCGTTCGCCACAGCCTCGACGCGGACCGCGGCCGGATCCGGGGCACGAGAGCTCGCCTTGCGACGCTCGAAATGACGGTCGCGCGACGTGAACCAACGCACGCCGTCGAAGGCGTCGAACGCCCTGCCGCGGAGGTAGTCGGGACGCGAACCGGAGCGGCCGGGGTGGATCCGCATGACGAGATCCTCCGATCGCAGGATCTGCGTGGACTCGCCCAGCGCGAGGCGCCCCGTGAAGCCGACCCTCGCGCTCCGCATCCCGATCATCGTAGCGATCCTGCGGTTGGTGAGACGATCGAGCGCCGGGATCCCCGCGGTGCCCAGGGCGGCGATCCCCACGGTCGCGCCGAGGACGAGGAGGGTGCCGCCCGGAGAGCGCCCGAGGGCCGACGGCGGCTCGTGGCGATCGCGCGTCAGGAACGCCGACACCACGAAGGGCACCGTGAAGGCCGCGCACATCCGCCGCGACAGCAGGTAGGAGAGCGGGACGAACAACGCCAGCATCAGCCCGACGTCGAGACGCCGCCCGAGCATGGGCCTCACGAGGAAGAGACGAACGAGGACGGACCCGAGGACCGCCAGGATGAAGAAGCTCCCCAGGACGTCGTCCCACGGCTCCGTCTGCGCGACGCCGCGTCCGATCGCGATGGCCAGCGCGAACGTGACCAGCTCGCCGAGCCGCGACGAGGGGACGCGCCACGGCAAGAAGACGGAGACGATCCCGCCGACGCCCAGGCCGATGAGGATCGGCTCGAACCCGACGGCCGCGAGGGTCGCGCCGACCGCGATGAGGAAGGGGACAGCCCTGCGGACCCGCTCGATCACAGGGACAGCGCCTCCCTTCCCTCGATCGCGGAGAGCGGGACGTTGACCACGCCACGCGACGTCGGACGGACGCCGTCGATCACGAGGCGCACCACGCGGGTGCCGCGTCGCTCGATCGTCGTGGCGAGCCGCTCCGATCGGTCGCCTGCTTCGTCCGTCACGACGACCACCGCGGAGAGCCTCGCGACGTGCGCGAAAAGCTCGCGCTCCACCTTCGCCCGATCCGGGACCGCATCGTATTCGGCGCCCGCGAGCAGATCGAGCGCCTGATCCAGGAAGCCGAGGCTCCGGCCGAGGGTGAGGCGGTGCAGCTGGCCCCCCACCACGAGGAGGTCGATCAGCGCCTCGCCGCGCGTCATGTGGGCCACCACGCCGGCCGCGAGCGACAGGGCCCCCTCGAACCGCCGCTCCGACGCGAACTTCGCCCGACGCGAGCCTCCGTGGAAGTGACAGTCCACGACGACGCCGAGCCGCGTGAAGTACTCCTCCTGGTACTCGCGCACCGCCGGGATGCGCGTCCGCGCCCACGTGCGCGCGTGGAGATCGCGCACGCGATCCCCGGATCGGTACGGGCGGACCCCGAGCAGGTCCATCGACTCACCGGTGCGCGACGCGAGCGCGACGCCGCCGGGCTGGTGGCGCGTCGAGAGCGGCAGCGTGAGCTGCGCCACGTTCGCCGGCCGCGGCACGATGCGCACGCGCACGCGCTCGCTGTCGACGAACGGCCCCGACGCGAGACCGAAGGGTACGAGGGCGCTCGCCCCGAAGCGCCCGATGACGAAGTCCCCGCGTCGCGTGAACCTCGCCTTCGCCGTCAACGTGCGCGCCTCGCCAGCCGGGATGCCGTCGAGGTAGGTCGGGGGGGCGGTCCACTTGCCGAAGTACGGGAGGAACGGCCCCGTCACGCGCACGGGACCCCGCGGTGCGCGCGCGTCCGGGGCGAGGCGGCACGACACGTCGAACGTCATTTCGTCGCCGACGTGGATGCGCGCGGGGCTCGCGACCTTCACCTCGAGGCCGGGGATCCGGAAGCGGCGTGACACGGCGAGAGACGCGTACAGGGCGCCCGCGAGCGCGGAGAAGATCACGTACGCGCGCGAGTGCGCGATGTCGAGCGAGAACACGGCGGCGACCAGCACGGCCACGAACACGAACTGTCCGAGCGGCGTGAACGAGCGGTAGATGTCGAAGAGCAGGAAGAACACGCGGGCCGCGCGCCTGTTCTTCGGCGCGAGCTCGGTGCTCCCCCGGCGCGGGGTCGGCAAGAGGATGTGGTTGAGGCGCGCCCAGTCGATGTCGCGGAGGTCGCGCAGCTTCACGGCGGCACGGGGACGGCCTCGAGGACGCGGCGGACGATCTGGGCCGCGCTCGTCCCGCCGAAGCGTGCCTGCTGCTTGAGCTGGATGCGGTGGGCCAGCGTGGGGACGGCCACCACCTGGACGTCCTTCGGGCTCACGTAGTCCCGATCGTCCATGAACGCGCGCGCCTGCGCCGTGCGGAACAGCGCGAGCGCACCTCGCGGGCTGACACCGAGCTCGAGATCGCCGTGGTTGCGCGTCTCCTGGACGATCGACAGCAAGTATCGACCGACGAGGGGCTTCATCTCGACCCTGCGCACGGCCGCCTGGATGGTGACGAGGTCCTCCATGCTGCACACGACCTCGACGTCCCCGAGGGGATCTTGGGTCTGGCGCGCGAAGAGGATCTCGAGTTCGTCGTCGGGGCTCGGGTACCCGATCGAGATGCGGAGGAGGAACCGGTCGAGCTGCGCCTCGGGCAAGGGGTACGTGCCCTGGAAGTCCGCGGGGTTCTGCGTCGCGAGGACGAAGAACGGCGGCGCGAGCACGTGCGTGACGCCGTCGACGGTGACCTGCGCCTCGTTCATGGCCTCGAGCAGCGCCGACTGCGTTCGCGGCGACGCGCGGTTGATCTCGTCGGCGAGGAGCACGTTGGTGAACACGGGGCCCTTCTGGAAGACGAACGAGCCCTTCTCGGGGTTCAATACGAGGGACCCCGTGATGTCGGCGGG
>SXGR01583902.1_pt1 | contig 11061 bp, 4 predicted proteins | sample 3174711 | NCBI WGS metagenome assembly SXGR01 (sample SAMN11356860, study PRJNA531348) | freshwater metagenome | isolation source: freshwater sample F1-60 | place: China: Fuxian Lake, Yuxi | collected 2017-12-25 | reverse complement strand
TTGGGGAGCTGACCACTACCCAGATCGGCGAGTTCACCGCGACCCAGATCAAGGGCTTCGAGGCGACCGATATCACGGCATTCTCGACCACCCAGGTCGCGGCCCTGACGGCGACCCAGTTTGGGGCCATGGCGGCGAGCCAGATCCAGGGTCTCGATGTCACCGATATCAAGGCCTTCTCGACGACCCAGATCGGCGGCCTGGTCTCAACCCAGATCAAGGGGTTGACCACAACCCAGGTCAACACTCTGAACGTAACGCAGATCGGGGCATTCACCGCCACCCAGCTTGGTACGCTGGCCGGAACCCAGTTCGCCGTTCTGGCCACCACCGGCATCCAGGCCCTGACGACGACCCAAGTCGTCGGCCTGACAGCGACGCAGATCAAGAACATCAGCGACAGCCAGCTCGCTGTGCTGACCGCGACCCAGATCGGCGCCCTCAGCGCCACCCAGGTGAAGGGGTTTGAAAAGACCGACATCACCTCGCTCTCGACGACGCAGGTCGCCGGGCTGACCGCGACTCAGATCACAGCGTTCACCGCGACCCAGATGTCGGGCTTCGACACCACCGATATCATCGGCTTCTCGACGACCCAGGTCGCGTCGTTCACTGCGACGCAGATCAAGGGCCTGACGAACACGCAGCTGCAGGCGCTGACCACGACCCAGGCGTCAGCACTGACCGCAACCCAGGTCGGCGCGCTGACCACGACCCAGATCGCCGCCATGGAAGCGGCCGATCTGGCCCAGCTCCAGCTAACCGGCCTGGACGCGACCCAGATCAAAAGCCTGACCACCACCCAGCTCGGGACGCTGAGCGCCACCCAGATCGGGACGTTTGATGCCACCGATATCGCGTCGCTGAGCACAACGCAGGTCGCGGTCCTGAATGCGACCCAGCTCACTGGACTCACCACGACCCAGATCAAGGCGCTGACGACAGCCCAGCTCAAGGTGTTCGACGTCACCGACGTCGCCGGGCTCTCGACCACGCAGATCAGCGGCCTGACGACGACCCAGATCGGCGGCCTGGCCACGACCCAAACCCAGGCGCTGACTCAGACGCAGATCGCGGCGTTGAGCGCCACGCAGATCAAGGGCTTCACTACCTCTCAAATCCAGGCGCTCGAAACGACCGACATCGCCGGATTGACCACGACCCAGATCGCCGGCCTGTCGGCGACGCAGGTTGCGGCGTTCGAGGCCACGGATTTCGCCCTCTTCTCGACGACGCAGCTCAGCGGCCTGACCACGACCCTGGTTGCAGCGCTGACCGCCTCGCAGACCGCGGCGCTGACCGCGACGCAGTTCGATGGTCTGACGACGACACAGATCGGCGCGCTCGGAACCGGCGCGGTCAGTGGCCTGACCGCCACTGAGATCGCCGGACTGACGACGACACAGCTGGGCGCGCTTACGCTGACCCAGGCCGGTGCGCTGACCACCACGCAGATTGCCGCACTGACCACGACGAGTGTCTCCCAGCTGACGACCTCCCAGATCGGCGGACTGAAGGCCACCCAGCTGGCGGCGCTGGAGACTGTGGATCTGCAGTCGCTGACCACCACGCAGGTTGCAGCGCTGACCACCACGCAGGTCAAGGGTTTCACCGCGACGCAGATCGGTGATCTGTCCGCCGCGCAGGCGGCGGCCTTCACTGCGACCCAGATCGGCGCACTGTCGACGACGCAGATGAAGGGCCTTGAAACGACCGACCTGGCGGGTCTGTCGACGACGCAGCTCATCCAGTTGACGACGACCCAGGTTGGTGCGTTCACAACGACGCAGATCCCAGCCTTCACCACGACACAGGTCGCAGGCCTGAGCACGACCCAAGTGAGCGGCCTGACGACGACGCAGCTCGGTGCGCTGGAAACGACAGACCTGCAGGCGCTGACGGTCACGCAGATCGGCGCATTGAGCGGCACACAGCTGGGAGGCCTGACTGCGACGCAGATCAGAGATCTCACGACGACCCAGGCAGCGGCCCTGACGTCGACCCAGATCTCCGGGTTCACGACGACGCAGATCATTCAGCTTGAAGCCACCGATTTCGGTCTGTTCACGACGACACAGCTTTCCGGCCTCACCGCCACCCAGGTCGGGGCATTGGAGACGACCGATCTCCAGGCCCTCAGCATGACCGTGCTGGGCAACTTCAACGCGACGCAGATGAAGGGGCTGTCGGCGACCCAGGTTGGCGATCTGACCACGACCCAGGTCGGCGCACTCACGACAACCCAGGTCGGCGCATTCACGACGACCCAGCTGAAAGGTCTGGAAACGGTCGATCTGGCCCTGCTGACCACAACGCAGCTGAGCCCGCTGACAGCGACCCAGATCGGCGCGTTCACCACGACCCAGGTCCAGGAATTCACCGAGACCCAGCTTTCCGCGCTGTCGACGACCCAGGCCGTCGGCCTGACCACCGCGCAGCTGAACGCGCTGTCGGCGACGGACCTGCAGGGTCTGACGACCACCCAGGTGGCCGCGCTGAGCACCACGCAAATCGGGGGACTGACCGCGACCCACATCGGCGACCTGACAAATGCGCAGGTGGCGGTGCTGACCGCCGGGCAACTCGCGGCGCTGAGTGCCACGCAGATCAAGGGCTTCGAAGACGCCGATATCATCTCGCTGACCACCACGCAGCTCAGCGGGCTGACGACGACACAGCTCGGAGCGCTGGAGACCACCGATCTCCAGGCGTTGACCACGACCCAGATCGCGTCCTTGAGCACCACCCAGGTCAAAGGCCTCACCGCGACGCAGGTCGGCGACCTCGCGGATACCCAGGTTGCCGTGCTGACCGCGACACAGGTTGGGGCGCTCCTGACGACCCAGCTTAAGGGCATCGAGACGACCGATCTGGCGGAGCTGTCGGTAGCGCAGCTTGCCCAGCTGACAACGAGCCAGGTCGCGGCCTTCTCCACGACACAGGTCGCGGCGCTGAGCGAGACGCAACTCACCGGCCTGAGCACAACCCAGATCACCGGCCTGACGACCACCCAGATTGCAGCGGTGGAGACGGCGGACCTCCGACTGCTGACCGTCACCCAGATTGCGGCGCTCAGCACCTCGCAGATCGCCGGTCTGAGCTCGACGCAGATCGAAGATCTGGCAGCGACGCAGATCGTAGCCCTGACGTCGACGCAGGTCGGGGCTTTGAGCGCGACCCAGATCAAGGGCCTTGAGGATAGCGATCTGACCACCCTCACCACGACCCAGCTTTCCGGTCTGACCACGACGCAGATCGGTGGGCTGCAGACGACCGATCTGCAGCTCCTCGCCACGACCCAGATCCCGGCCCTGAGCACCACGCAGGTCAATGGGCTGAGCGCGACACAGATCGGCGACCTGACCACCACGCAGGTGAAGGTACTGACCGTCACTCAGGTGGCCGCGCTCACCACGACTCAGATAAAGGGTCTCCAGACGACCGATCTGCAGGAGCTGTCGACGACGCAGCTCAGCCAGCTGTCGACGACACAGCTCACTGCCTTTAGCGCGACTCAAACCACGGCCCTGACAGAAACCCAGTTTGCCGGGCTGAGCACGACCCTGGTTGCCGCCCTGACGGCGACCCAGATGGGCGCGCTGGACTCCGAGGATCTGCAGGCTCTGACGACCACCCAGATCGCGGGCTTGTCGCTGACCCAGGTCAAGGGCCTGACCGCGACCCAGATCACCGACCTCACGGCCGCCCAGATCGGAGCGCTGACCTCAACGCAGATCGCGGTCCTCAGCACCACGCAGATCAAGGGTATTGAGGAAGCGGACATCATCGCGCTGACCGCAGCCCAGCTCGGCGGTCTGACAGCAACCCAGGTCGGAGCGCTGGAGACCACCGACCTCCAGGCCTTCGCCACCTCGCAGATTGCGGCGCTTACCACAACGCAGCTCTCGGGCCTGTCGGCGACCCAGGTCGGCAACCTGCTGGATACGCAGGTCGGGGCCCTGGCAGCGAGCCAGATCGCCTTGCTGTCGGCCACCCAGCTGAAGGGGTTTGAAACAACCGACCTCCAGACGCTGACGACGACGCAGCTGAGCCAGCTCTCGGCCGCGCAGGTCGGGGCCTTCAGCACGACACAGGTCGCCGGCCTGACCCCAATACAGTTCTCGGGGCTGACGACGACGCAGACCAGCGGCCTGACGAGCACCCAGCTTGCTGCGGTCGAAGCGGCTGACCTGCAAAGCCTGACGACGACGCAGGTCGCCAGCCTGTCGACTACCCAGGTAAGAGGCTTCACGGCGACGCAGATCGGAGACCTGACGCCAGACCAAGTGGGCGCGCTGACAGCAACACAGATCGCGGTGTTCAGCTCCACGCAGATCAAGGGGTTTGAGGACGCCGATCTTCCGATTCTGACCACGGCGCAGATCGGTGGGCTGACGACGACACAGGTCGGCGGCCTGGAAACGACTGATCTACAGCTCCTGGCGGACACCCAGATTGCCGCCCTGAGCACCACGCAGGTCAAGAGCCTCTCTACGACGCAGGTCAGTGCTCTGACCACGCCGCAGGCCGAAGCGCTCACAGCCACCCAACTGAGCTCGCTCTCGACGACCCAGCTTACGAGCCTCGAAATAACCGATCTCGCGGAGCTCTCGACCACGCAGTTGGGTCTCCTGACGGCGACCCAGGTCGGCGCCCTGACCACGACCCAGATGCAGGCGCTCACCGACGTCCAGTTCGCTGCGCTGAACGCCACCCAGGTTGGTGGGCTGACCGCTACCCAGATCGGGGCACTTGATGCGGCGGATCTGCAAGGTTTGACGGCGACGCAGATCAAGGCTCTCACCACGACCCAGGTCAAGGGGCTGACCTCGGCCCAGATCACGCTGCTGGCGGATACCCAGGTCGCCGCCCTCACGGCAACGCAGCTCGGCGTCTTCAACGCCACCCAGATCACCGCTCTTGAGGATGCCGAAGTCGTGGCGCTGACCACGACCCAGCTTACCGGGTTGACCACGACCCAGCTCACCAGTCTGACGACGACTGATCTGCAGACCCTGACCGAGACTCAGGTCGCGTCCCTGAGCACGACGCAGCTCACAGGCCTGAGCGCCACGCAGGTCGCTAACCTGACGACCCCGCAGGTGCAGGGTATGACTGCGGCCCAGGTCGGCTCGCTCTCGGCCACTCAGATGAAGGGAATGGAGGCGACCGACCTCGCCGAGCTGACGACCACGCAATTCAGCCTGCTTTCAGCAGCGCAGCTGGGCGCGCTCACGACAACGCAGGTCGCGGCTCTGACCGAGACTCAGGTCGCCGGCTTCAGCACGACGCAGGTCGGCGGCCTGACAACTACCCAGATCGGCGCCGTGGAAGCCGCGGACCTGCAGAGCCTGACGACAACGCAGATCGCGTCCCTGTCGGTTACGCAGATCAAAGGACTGTCGGCGACCCAGATCGGCGACCTGACAGCGGCACAGGCCGCCGCGCTGACCGTCACACAGATTGCAGCCTTGACCACGACGCAGATCCAGGAGCTCGACGCCGCCGACTTTGCCCTGTTCTCGATCACCCAGCTCGGCGCCATGACGGCCACCCAGATCGGTGCGTTCGAGACGACCGATCTTCAGGCGCTGACGACAACCGTGCTCGACGGGTTCACGGCAACACAGATCAAGGGGCTGTCGGCCACGCAGGTCGGCGCATTCACCCTGGCTCAGGTGCAATCCCTGGCCGATACCCAAATCGCGGCCTTCTCCACGACCCAGATCAAGGGGCTGGAGAGCGCCGACCTAGCCGCGCTGACCACGACGCAGCTCAGCCTGCTCTCCGCCGCGCAAGTCAGCGCGCTGACCACGACCCAGGTTACGGCGCTCACCGTCACCCAGTTTGGCGGGCTGAACGCGACCCAGGTTGCCGCCCTGACGGGAACCCAGATCGGCGCGCTGGACAGCACCGACCTCCAGTCCCTGTCCTCTACCCAGATCGCGGCCCTGTCGGTCGCACAGGTCAAAGGTCTGACGGCCGCCCAGATCACCGATCTGACTGACGGACAGGTGACAGGCCTGACAACGAGTCAGATCGCGGCGCTGAGCACCACGCAGGTCAAAGGACTTGATTTCACCGACATCGAGGGCTTGTCAACGACCCAGCTCAGTGCCCTGACGGCCACGCAGATCGGGGTCCTGGATACGACGGATCTGCAGGCGGTGACCGTCGGGAACATCGCACTGCTGAGCACCACGCAGCTGAAAGGCCTGACCTCGACCCAGGTCGGAGACCTGACCACCGCGCAGGCGCAGGCGCTGACCGCAGCCCAGCTGGGCTCGCTTTCCACGACCCAGTTGACGGGTCTGCAGACGACCGATCTCGAGGCGCTGGCGGCTACCCAGCTGGCCCAGCTGACGGCGGTCCAGATCGGCTCCTTGAGCACGACACAGGTCAAATCCCTGACCACCGCGCAGACCGCCGCGTTGACCACGACGCAGGTTGGCGGCCTGACCGGAACCCAGATGGGAGCGCTGGAGACCGCAGACCTCCAGGCCCTGGCCACAAGCCAGATCGCCGTGCTGAACACCTCGCAGCTGCGCAGCCTCTCCGTGACGCAGATCGGCGACCTGGCGGATACCCAGATTGCCGCGCTGACCGCGACCCAGATCGGGCTTCTGACCACGACCCAGATCCCCGGTCTTGAGACCGCCGAAGTTACAAATTTGACCGCGGCCCAGGTCGGCGGCCTGACCGCCACCCAGATGGGTGCTCTCGAGACAGCCGATCTTCAGGCCCTGTCCTCCACCAACATCGCGCTGCTGAGCACGGCCCAGCTGAAGGGCCTGTCGGCGACGCAGATCGGCAACCTGGAGGTGGTCCAGGCGCAGTCGCTGACAGCGACCCAGATCGCCTCGCTCTCCAGCACACAGCTGCAGGGAATCGCGACGACGGATATCGCCGAATTGTCCACGCCGCAGCTGAGCCTGCTGACGGCGGCGCAGATCGGCGTGCTTACGGCGACGCAGATCAAGCACCTGACCGACGATCAGGTGGACGGGCTAAGCACAACGCAGATCACCGGCCTGACGGCCACGCAGATTGCGGCGCTGGAGACTGTGGACCTGCAGGCTCTGACGGCAACCCAGATCGCCGCCTTTACAACCACGCAGATCAAGAACCTGACGACAACCCAGGTCGCGGATTTGACGGTGGCGCAGGTCGGGGCGATTACGGCCTCCCAGATCGGAGCGCTGTCGACCACGCAGCTGAACACGTTCGACACCGTCGATTTCTCGAGCCTGACCGCAACTCAAGGCAGCGGCCTGACCGCCACGCAGATCGCGGCGCTGCAGACGGCCGACCTCCAGGTGCTCAGCACAGCGACACTCGACGGCTTCACCGCGACCCAGATGAAGGCCCTGTCGACAGCGCAGGTCGGAGATCTGGCCGGTACGCAGGTGGCATCCCTGTCCGAGACCCAGGTCGCCGCGCTGACGGTGACCCAGCTGAAGGGCATCGAGACGACCGACATCGGCGAGTTGTCGACGACGCAGCTCAGCCGGCTGACGACGACACAGGTTGGCGCGTTCACCACCTCGCAGATCGTGGCGTTCGATGCGGTTCAGGTCGCCGCCTTGAGCACGACCCAGGTCACCGGCCTGACATCGACACAGTTCGCGGCCTTTGAGACCGCCGACCTCCAGTCCCTGACCACGGGCCAGATCGGTGCGCTGACCACGACCCAGATCAACAGCCTGAACAGCAGCATCGCCAATCTGGCCGGATCTCAGATCGCCGCTCTGGCAACGACGCAGATGGCGGCCTTGAGCGCAACGGCGGTCGGGTTCCTGGAAACGCAGTTCGCCAGCCTGACGACGGCTCAGATCGGAGCGCTCAGCACCACCGGCATCAGCGGCCTGAACATCACCGAGGCCGCCGGCCTGCTAACAACTCAGATCGACGGGTTCACGGTGACGCAGATCCCGTTCCTGACCATCACGGCGATCAACGGCCTGACCGACTCGCAGATCCTCACGATGACCAGCACCCAGGCCAACGCCTTCAACTCGACCCAGATCGACTCCATGGATGCCACCCAGACCACCGCTCTGCTTTCCATCGCCTGACCGGGTAAAACGGCCACAGCGTGTTCCGCCGTCAAGCCTCGACACCGCACCCAAAGGGTGCGCTGGCGGCTCGTGGGGCGCTGTGAGATAAAGCCAGGGACTGGCTGGTCTCAGCCATTTTTCTGCTTCTCGGACGGGCGGGGTAGCGCATGAGCGCGACAATGGCACGGGCGATCACGGCGGCCGCTCGTTTTCTCACTTTGCCTCTCAAGCCGTGGCGCCGACGAGCCGCCCAAGCTCTGGCAGCCGAGCTTCTGGAGCTCGACCTCGATGTTCCAACCGCGCATGGCGTCCTGCGCTTCCATTGCCCAACCCGTGAATCACTCCATTTCGTCCGGGAATTCACGCAGCGGGAGCCCGAGACATTGGCGTGGATCGACAGTTTCCAGCCGGGCGATGTGTTCTGGGATATCGGAGCCAATGTCGGCCAATATTCCCTGTATGCGGCGCTTCTACACGGAGTCCGCACTCTGGCGTTTGAACCAGGAGCTGCGAGTTACGGAGCGCTCATACGGAACACCGAAGTCAACCGCATGGACGACCGGATCGCGGCATACTGCCTTGCTTTCGGCGAGACCACCGAGCTCAGCACGCTGAACATGGCCCGCACCGATGCGGGCTCGTCGATGCATGCCGTCGGCACAGACATTGACGCGCTTGGACGAAGCATCAAGGTCCGCTTTCGCCAGGCCGTTCCTGTCTATTCAATCGACAGTTTCTCGGCGACGTTTAGTCCGCCACTGCCCACACACATCAAGCTCGATGTCGACAGTATCGAGGACAAGATCATTATTGGAGCGAAGCGGACCCTTGCCGATCCAAGGGTGCGGTCGGTCATGATCGAGCTCGAGGGCGGGCTCGATACGCCGCGCGCCCGAGCCATCACCACTGCTCTTGGGACGGCAGGTTTGCACCATCGTGCGGATCTGGCGGATTCACCCTCAGCCAACGTGCTGTTTCGTCGCCTGTAAACCCTCTGTTAAGGCGCCTATAGTTTGCTGGAGGCCCTGAGACTCGGGCCCTAAAGGGGGATGTATGTGCCGGTGGCTGGCCTATTCGGGCATGCCGATGTCCGTGGACACCCTGCTCTTCCAACCGCACAACTCGCTGATCCGGCAGAGCCTGTCGGCCCAGCGCAGCATCGTGCCGACCAACGGCGATGGGTTCGGGCTCGGCTGGTATGCCGATCTGCCCCATCCCGGCCTGTTCAAGGACACCATGCCGGCCTGGAACGACGCCAACCTGCACAGCCTCGCCGAGCAGATCCGCTCCTCGCTGTTCTTCGCCCATGTCCGCGCCTCGACCGGCACGGCCACCACGCGGCTCAACTGCCACCCCTTCCGCTACGGCAGGCTGCTCTTCATGCACAACGGCAAGATTGGCGGCTACTCGCTGGTGCGCCGCGAGCTCGAGCAGAAACTGCGCCCCGAGTACTACCTCAACCGCGAAGGCTCGACCGACAGCGAGCTCTTCTTCTACCTGCTGCTGGGCAACGGCTTCGCCCGCGACCCCAAGGCGGCCTTCCAGCGCACCGTCGCCGATGTCCTCACGGCGATGGAGAACGAGGGCATCGACGAGCCCTTCCGCATGGCCGCCGCCATCGCCGACGGCAGGCGCATCCTGGCGCTGCGCTGGTCAAGCGACGGCAAGTCTCCTTCAATGTTCTATGGCACCGGCAGCGATGTGTGGATCGAGCAGGGCGACGTCCGCTTCATCGATGGCCGGGGCTGCTCCCTGGTCCTGTCCGAGCCGTTGGACGAGGTCAACGACCACTGGCGGGAAGTCGGCGAAAACAGCTTCGTCGTGGTCGAGAACGACGCCGTCGAGGTGACGCCCTTCTCCCCGTCCCTGCGCGCCGCCGCCTAGTTTCATGGTTTCCTGTGGGATGAAACCAATGGTTTGGAAAGCGATCCTGTTCTCCGTCGGCTTCCTGTCGGCTGCGGCCCCGTCATTCGCACAATCGGGACATGACGGACGATGGTCGGGGAGAGCCGTTGGTCCGGCTGGGTACGTCTATTTCGATGTAAAGGACGGGAAAATTATCGGAGGAATGGTAAACGATGCATGTTGCATGACGGGTACCATCTCTTCATCGGGAGCCGTGACCGGGATCATCCTCATAGGCGATCGACCCCGCCGCGCCGTCGACATAACAGGGAATTTGGCCGACAAGCTGTTTGTCAAATTTACTGATGAAAGCGGCATGGGTAGACCATGGATCAATATCGTGACCGTGAGGAAATAGCCCCCTCCCGTCAGCCACACCGCCGGCAGCGGATCGACATGAAGACCTGATCCTCGTCGGCGTCTTCCATGGCGTGATCGAGCACGACACGCAGCGCCTTCGAGGCGTCGGGCAGAGAATAGCTCTCCGCCATCTGCTTCAGCCATTCGAGCTGGTCGGCTTCGATCTCCAGCTTCTCGACGATCTTGCCCTTCTGCATGATGTGCACTCCTAGCGCGCCACGTCGACCACGACGCGGCCACGCACCTGTCCCCTGAGAATACGCTGCCCCTCGGCTGGCAGCTCGCCGAGGCCAATCACCGAGGTCATGGCGTCGAGCCGGTCGAGCGGCAGATCTGTGCCCAAACGCGCCCAAGCCTCGCGACGTTCGGGCATCGGCTTCATCGCAGAATCGATGCCCAGGATGCTGACCCCCCTCAGCAGCAGCGGAATGACGCTGGCCGGCACGTCGTTGCCGCCGGCATTGCCGCAGGCTGCCACCGAGGCCCCGTACTTCAGTGCCGGCAGGACGCCGGCGAGTGTCGCACCGCCGACAGCGTCCACGCAGCCAGCCCAGCGTTCGGCAATCAGTGGCTTGCCCGGCGGCGCCACGGCTTCGGCACGGCCGAGGACCGAACTTACGCCCAACGACTTCAAATACTCGTGGGTCTCGGCACGCCCCGTTGAGGCCACCACCGTGTAGCCGCGTTTGGCCAGAATCGCGACCGCGACGCTACCGACTCCTCCGGCTGCCCCGGTAAC
>SXGR01289034.1_pt1 | contig 11065 bp, 11 predicted proteins | sample 3174711 | NCBI WGS metagenome assembly SXGR01 (sample SAMN11356860, study PRJNA531348) | freshwater metagenome | isolation source: freshwater sample F1-60 | place: China: Fuxian Lake, Yuxi | collected 2017-12-25 | reverse complement strand
CCGTATTCGCCGAAGCCCTCGATCTGGCTGAAGATGCGTTGCGCGAATTCGGGCTCGTAGCCGCGTGCAAGCATGCCTTCGATCATGCGCTGCTGAAAGGCATCGAGCCCGCCCTTGCGACGCCAGGCGGCCATGGCGCGGCGCAGCTGGTCGGCCTCGCCCGCACTGAAGCCCGCGGCCAGCATGGCGATCTGCATCACCTGCTCCTGAAAAATGGGTACGCCCAGCGTGCGCTCGAGCGCCGGCCGGATTTCGTCACGGGGATAATCGACCGGCTCCAGCCCCTGGCGACGACGCAGATAGGGGTGCACCATGCCGCCCTGAATGGGACCAGGCCGTACGATGGCCACCTCGATCACCAGATCGTAGAAGCAGCGCGGCTGCAGCCGGGGCAGCATGCTCATTTGCGCGCGCGATTCGATCTGAAACACGCCCACCGTATCGGCGCGGCTGATCATTTCGTAGGTGGCGGGATCTTCGGAGGGGATGTCCTGGATGCGGAAGGGCGCGATGGGAGGCGCACCGGCCAACCGATGGTTACCGCGCCGCCACGGATCACGCCGGAAGGTGATCAGATCCAGCGCGCGGCGGATAGCGCTCAGCATGCCAAGCGCGAGCACATCAACCTTCAACAGCCCCAGCGCATCGAGATCGTCTTTGTCCCACTCGATGACGGTACGCTCGGCCATGGCCGCGTTTTCGACCGGCACCAGACACGTGAGCCGATCGCGCGCGATGACGAAGCCGCCGGTGTGCTGTGACAGATGGCGGGGAAAATTCTGTAGCGTTTGCACGAGCTCGAGCCAGCGTGCAACGACGGGCGAATCGGGATTGAGCCCAGCTTCGGTGAGCCGATCACGGTCGGGTGCGCCACGCCACGACGACAGCGTGCCCGCGAGGCGCTCGATACAAGTCGCGTCGATGGCAAGCGCCTTGCCCACATCGCGCAGCGCCGAGCGGGTACGGTAGCGGATGACTGTGGCAGCGAGCGCTGCGCGATGACGGCCGTATTTCCGGTACAGGTACTGGATGACTTCTTCGCGACGCTGGTGATCGAAGTCGACGTCGATATCCGGCGGTTCGTTGCGCTCGCGGCTGATGAAGCGCTCGAACAGCACGCTCAGGCGCGCGGGATCGACCTCGGTGATGCCGAGCGCATAGCAGACGGCCGAGTTGGCAGCCGACCCCCGGCCTTGGCAAAGAATATTACGGCTGCGGGCGAAGTGAACGATGTCGGCCACTGTAAGGAAATAGGGCTCATAGCGCAGTTCGCTGATCAGCGCGAGTTCGTGTTCGATCTGCTCGCGTACCGTAGCGGGAGTACCTGCCGGATAGCGGCCTGGCAGACCCCGGTCGACCAGTTCGCGCAACCAGCTGGCGGGCGTGTGTCCGGGCGGCACGATTTCATCAGGGTATTCATAGCGCAGTTCGTCAAGCGAAAAACTGCTGCAGGCAGCGATCTCGAGTGTTTCCTCGAGAAGCTCGGCCGGATAGAGACTGGCGAGCCGCAGGCGGCTGCGCAGATGCTGCTCGGCGTTGGGGGCGAGCGCGTGCCCGCAGCGTGCGACGGGCTGCCCCAGCCGGATGGCGTTGAGCGTATCGTGCAAGGGCTTACGCGAACGCCGATGCATGTGTACATCGCCTGCAGCCACCAGAGGTAGCCCGCTTGCACGACCCAATATGCGCAGCTGTTCGAGCCGGGTGCTGTCGTGGCCGTAGGCGAGCAGTTCGACCGCCAGCCAGGCCCGGCTGGTAAAGCGCTCACGGAGCCAGGGGGCGAGCGCAGCCAACCCGGGCTGATCCGGGATGGGGCCTTGCGCAGGCACGAGCAGCGCGGTGCAGCCGGGCACGCCGTCGTTGAGATCGGTGGGCAGCAGCTGGTAGTGCCCCTTGGCGGCGCGCGCGCGCGCCGCGCTGATCAGCTCGCTCAGCCGTCCGTACCCCTCGCGGTGGCGCGCAAACAGCACCAGTCTCGGGGCGGCGCTGGTGGCCCCGGGCGTGCCAGGGGCGTGAAAGACGCTGCCAGTGTGGGTGGGATCGAGACAGTTGTGCAGCGAAAATTCAGCACCGATCAGGAGCGGGAAATTGTGAGTGCGTGCCTGCAGATGGGCGCGTACCACGCCCGCGAGCGAGCATTCATCGGTGAGGGCGAGCGCTGCATAGCCGAGTTCGCGAGCGCGATCGACCAGTTCCTCGGGGTGTGAGGCGCCCCGCAGGAAGGAGAAATTGCTGATGCAGTGAAGTTCGGCGTAGGCGGGTAGCATGGCCCATCAATAATACTGTATAAAAAAACAGTATTAATATTTCTTTGCCTAGTAACGTTTCGTCTGCTGCGAGCCTCGGGCGATACGGGTGCCCCGCTATACTTCCGACGAGTCAACTGACCGTTTAGAGAGCAACCATGCAAAGCAGTTTCACAAACCGGTTCACCTGGCTGATGTCGTGTCTGTTGACGGTCGCGTTTGCGATCGCAGCCGGCCCAGTTGTCGCCCAGGTGGTGTCGGTTAAAGACCCCTGGGTGCGAAGCACTGTGCCCCGCCAGAAGGCCACCGCCGCCTACATGGAAATCACTGCCGGGCGAGCCTCGCGCCTGCTTGAAGCCAGTTCGCCGGTGGCCGGGGTGGTCGAGATTCATGAAATGCGCATGGACAAGGATGTGATGCGCATGCGGGCCATTCCTGCGCTCGAACTGCCAGCGGGCCAGCCGGTTGCGCTCGAACCGGGCGGCTATCACGTCATGTTGATGGACCTGAAGGTGCAGATCAAGGACGGTGACAAGGTGCCCATCTCACTAGTGGTCGAACTGCGAAACGGTAGCCGGGAAACCGCCCAGATCACAGCGGTGGCGCGCTCGCCCCAACCAGCGTCAACGCAGGCTGGCGGGCACGGCAAGTCGCACTTGCACTGAGGAGAGCATCCATGGCCTACGCCGCTTCGCTCGTCAATGTCATGCATCAGCACCGGCTCGCCGAACCCTCCGCCTGCGAAAACTTGTTGGGCGATGCCATTGAACGCGCGTTCGCCGCGGGCATCCACGACCTCGACGGCATGGTGCGCCTGCTACACGATACAGGTCCGGCTGGCCCCGATGGTGAGCCCTGGACTGCAGCGCGGCTGGAGGCTGAACTCGCGCGCCTGGGCGCCTGACCCTTGCTATAGCCTTGCCGCCTGAACGACCGCCACGGAGTCAAATGATGAACGCACCCACCCCTGTGCATCAGGATGCGGTCGAACGTATTCTGTCGCGTGGTCTGGCCAACTACTGGTTTCCAGTTTGTCCGTCGTCATGGGTGCGCGATCAGCCGATTTCGTTGCGGCGCTTGGGGCGAAAACTGGTGCTCTGGCGCGACGCCGCCGGGACGGTCAGGGTGCTCGAGGATCACTGCCCGCATCGCGGCGCTGCGCTCTCCATGGGCGTGGTGCTGGGTGACCGTATTGCCTGCGCCTACCATGGCGTGCAGGTTCGCTTTGACGGCACGGTCGCCCGCGTGCCCGGTAGTCCGGGGTGCAAGCTCGAAGGCTCGCGCGCTACCCGGATGTATGCCGCCCGCGAGGCCCAGGGTGCGGTCTTTGTCTATAACGCGGTCGATCCGCACTGTGATGACCCGCCCCCGCTGGTGCTACCCGAACAGCTCACTTCGCCCGGGTGGTCGTCCTTTCTCTGCTATGTCGAGTGGGGGTGCGATTACCGCTATGTCATGGAAAACGTGATCGATCCCATGCATGGCGCCTACCTGCATCGCCAGTCTCACAGCATGGCCGAGGGCGATTTTTCGGCCGACTTCCAGATTCGTGACACCGATACCGGTTTCGTATTCGAAAAAAAGGGCCAACGCAATATCAATTTCGACTGGACCGAATGGATCGATACCGGCATTCACATGATGCGGCTTGAGATTCCCTATCCGAAAACTGGCGGGCCGGGTGGTAACTTCACCATCATCGGTGGCTATGTTCCGATCACCCTGCAGGCGGCGGGCATTTTTTTCTGGCGGTGCCGCAAGGTAGAAGGCTGGCAGCGCAGTGCCTGGCGGTTTCTCTATCGTAATCGTCTCGAGGGTCGCCATTTCCAGGTGCTCGAGCAGGACCGCCTCGCCATGGAAAGCATGGAGCCCGATGCGAATCAGCGCGAGCACCTCTATCAACACGATCTCGGCATTGTCCGGCTGCGTCGGACGCTGCGGGGGCTCGCCCAGAAGCAGCTCGGCGCGGAAACCTCGGGTACCTGAGCATGATTCGTACGTTCGTTCATACGCTACGCCATGAAGCGACCGATGTGATCGGCATTGAACTGCGCGCGCCCGATGGCGCTGATTTGCCCTCATTCACAGCGGGCGCGCATGTCGACCTGCACTTACCCGGTGGGCTCGTTCGCAGCTATTCGCTAGTCAACGATTGCCGCGAGCGTCATCGCTATGTGCTTGCGGTGCTGCGCGAACGTCACAGCCGCGGTGGCTCATGCGCGGTTCACGAGCAGTTTCGCATTGGCATGCCGCTCGAACTCGGCGAGCCGCGCAACCAGTTTCCACTTCACGAAGCCGCCGCGCATACGGTACTGGTGGCCGGGGGCATCGGTGTCACACCCTTGCTGTCGATGGCACGGCGATTGAAGGTGCTGGGTGCGTCGGTTGAATTCATCTATTGCGCACGTTCGCGCAGCGCTGCTGCGTTTGTCGACGATATCGCAGCGCTTGGCGTGCCTGTGCACTGGCACTTTGACGACGCCACCGGTAGTCCGCCAGACCTGAGCGCACTGCTCGGCGCGCGGCCAGGGGCGGGTAGCGCCACCACGCACTACTACGCGTGCGGACCTGCCCCCATGCTCGATGCCTTCCTCGCCAGTTGCTCGGCACTTGGTTACGGTCACGCGCACATCGAACGGTTCGCGGCTGCCAACCCGGTGGAGGAGGTAGGGTCGCAGCAGGGTTTTACGGTTGAGCTTCGTCGATCGGCGCAGCGCTTTTCGGTGGCGCCCGGGCAGTCCATCCTCGACGTGCTGCTTGATGCAGGGGTATCGGTGAATTTCAGTTGTCAGGACGGCTTTTGCGGCAGCTGCGAGACTCGTGTGCTCGAAGGCGCGCCTGAGCACCGTGACTCGGTCCTGACCGAGGGCGAACGCGCCGAAAACAAGGTGATGATGATCTGCGTGTCGGGCTGCCGTGGCGAGGGTCTGGTACTCGACCTTTGAGCCGCTTGCTCACACGTGTAGCGGCTACGTCGGTTCAGTCTGCCCGGATGCCGCGCGCGGTAATCACCTTTTCCCAGGTGATGGTTTCGGCACGGATGTGCGCGGCAAAGGCAGCGGGCGTCATCGGGCTCGCAGTCATCGCCTGAGCGCTGAGCTGCCGGGTCACGGTCCCGGTTGCGAGGGCAGCGGCGGCGTCCCGCGCGAGCTGGGCCACGATATCAGGCGGGGTGCCCGCTGGCGCCATGAGCCCGTACCATGAACTGACCACCACACCATCCACCCCCAGCTCCGCCAGCGTTGGAATATCGGGGGCAACCGGGCTGCGCGTGCTGTCGGTAATAGCCAGTGCCACGAGGCGTCCGGCACGAACCTGGGGCAGCGCAGCCGGCAGGTTGCTGAACATGATCGGGACCACGCCTGCGATCACGTCATTGATCGCAGGCCCAGTTCCCTTGTAGGGCACATGCTGCAGGTCGAGCCCGAGTTGCTGACGAAACAGTTCGCCCGCCAGATGAAGACCGCTGCCAATACCGGGCGACGCATAGGAGAACCGCTTGGGGTCGGCGCGTGCCGCTGCAATCAGCGCGACCAGCGTAGCGGTGTCGGCCGAGGGATGGGCCACGAGCACATTGGGTGCCTTGGCGAGCATGGTGACCGGAGCAAAGTCGCGCTCGATCCGGAACGGAAAATTCGCCATCAGCGTTGGGTTGATGGTGAGGTTACCGGCTGGAATCACCAGCAATGTATGTCCGCTTGGCCGCGCACGCCGAACCCTGTCCATGCCAGGGTTGCCTGCGCCTCCTGGCACATTTTCAACGACCGCAGCTTGCCCGTAGCGCTTCTGCAGACTTTCGGCGAGCAGGCGCGAAAGCACGTCAACCGGGCCGCCTGGTGGGAACGGCGCCACAATGGTGAAACGTTCCTGTGCCAGCCGTCGAGCAGCCGCGTTGGGTTCATCGGCCTGGGCAACGCTTGCCAGGTACCCGGTAACGGTGAGGGTGAGGAATCGTGACAGCATGGAGAGCGGGTTGCGCATGAATATGCTCAGATGGCCAGGGCCCCGGTTCGGTTAGCGAGAAAACGCATGGCTGACAGCACGGTCAGTGCCGAGGTCCGTGGGTTGTCAGGAAGCGGTCGGCCGCGCATGGTGAGGGACATCTCGCCGAACGCGCCGCGGATCATCACCTCATGAATGTTGTCTTTGATGCCCGGGTCGGCAATCAGCCGGACGCGCGTGGTATCGAGCCCCAGCCCCGCAAGGGAAATAGTGGCTGCCACGTTGGCGTTTTTGGGGTAGAGCCGTGCCGCCTCGCGAGCGTTTGCCTCGAGGAATACCGCAGGCTCGCGCAATGAATCCAGATCAAGTAGCCGCTCGGCGGGCGAACCACGCCAGCCTGATGGCGGCTTTCTACCGGTGTAGACCACTTCGTCGAGACCTGCGAACCGGGCAGCGGCGATTGCATCGATGCCACCGATCGCGCCTGCGAGCAGATGCAGTCGTGCACCGCCTCGCGCGGCCGTATCGGCCAGCCGTTCGGCGAGACCGTCCTCATGAAGTGCGCCGATCGACAGCACTGCGCATTCGGTGCCGCGCGCAAGCGCAGGCTCGACGTGGTCGAGAAGCGCCGAGTGTCCAGCGCACTCAACCAGCAGCCTGCAGCGCTCGGGAACGTTGATCTGTACATCGACAGAGGGGCCCAGCGTGCTGCGCACTGTCGCGACCCGCTCGGGGCGAACGACCACGCAGTCGAGTCGCGCAAGCGGGATAGCTGCGAGGCGAGTATGGAGCGCCTGCGCAATGGTCCCCCAGCCGATCAGGGTGAACGGAGTGCTGCCCCGCAGGGTGCTTGAAGGGAAGGTCAAGAAGAGCCCCCAGCCGCTGAATGCGTGAGACGGGTAGCGATCTCCGCCGCTGCCTCCTGTACCTGTGCGGAAAGCGCTTGCGCTCGTGCTGTATCGATCCGCTGCGCTGGTACGGTGACACTCACCACAGCGGTTACATGCCCGCGTTCGGTGAGCACCGGCGCGGCGATGGTGGAGATACCGGTCTCGAATCCCCCTTCGCTGATTGCCCACCCGCGTTTGCGGTCGGCCGCGATCAGGCGGGTAAGCTCGGCGAGTGTCCGGGGTGTGTGTTCGGTGAAGCGCTGTAACGTACTTTCGGGATACAGACGCTCAAGTTCGACAGTGCCAAAATCAGACAGCAGCAAACGCCCCAGTACCGTGGCGTGCGCCGGCAGGCGAGCACCGACCTGTACCGACTGAAAGAGCGCACTGTCGCCGGGTGCCTTGGCGATGAACACGACCTCACGGCCGTCTCTTACTACCAGGTGTGCGGAGTAGCGCGTTCGATCCCGCAGGCGCGTGATGACCGGGTGACCGATCTCAGTGAGCTCCATGGAGGCGAGGACCTCAAAGCCCAGGCGCAGCACGCCCAGCCCAAGCCGGTAGCAAGCGCTGTCGTCCATCCGCTCGACGTAGCCTGCGCGCTCAAGCGTGTGCAGCATCCTGAAGACTGACGCGCGCGGCAGGCCCATGTCACGCGCGAGCTCTGCACCGGTCAACTGCGGCGTGCGGCGGCTGAAACGCGAGAGCAGCTCCAGGCCGCGCGCGAGCGCCGGCACGTGGTAGCGGTCAGGCTCGGTCTCCGACTCGCCGGGGGCGGCAGCCAGTACCGGATCAGCACGGCCCGGTGTCGGTCGACTCATGGTTCGCCCAGACCCAGAACGGCGTTCACCTGTCTGGGTGCCTCGAGCGGACAGCCATGGCCGACCGGTCCGAGATCGGTCCACAATCGCCCGGCACGGGTCGCGATATCCCGGCAGCCCTCGGGCGGTGTGATCCTGTCGGCCTGACCGCTTGCGACCACGAGGGCCCCGCGCCAGGTTGCGAGATCGGCATCAATATCGCCCCTGGCCAGCATCTCAGCGGCCTGGGTGTAGCCCGCCGGATGAATGCGCGCCATGATGGAGCGGACATAGCTGATCAGATCGGGGTGGGCTTGCGGCGACAGCATCGCCGAAGCGCGGCGTTCAGCCAGGCCTGCAGGACCGTGCTGGCGCAGCGCCTCGAGGCGGTCGTGGCGACGGCGTTCGCGCTCGGCAGCATCGGCGCGTCCATAGCCGCGCGCCGGGGCAAACAGCACCAGCCGGCTGATTCGCTCGGGTTGCTGGCGCGCCGCTGCCGAGGCAATCAGGCAGCCCATTGATTGACCGGCAAGGGTGATGGGATGGCTGACGCCCAGTGTATCGAGCCACTGCCAGAGTCGCGTCGCGTAGTCGGCGGCTGTGGGGCATTCAGCCGCCAGTCGCGTGCTGTTCCCGTAGCCGGGCGCATTCCAGGCGAGTACCCGCGGTCGCAGCGACGCCGCCAGGCGGTGGGCAGCCTCGAGCTGCTCGAGCCAGCTCGCGCCGGCCGAACCGATGCCATGCAGCAGCACATGGGAGACGGGCTGGTCGAGCGCGCCGGCCTGTAACGATTCAACTCGGGTGTCGTCGCCGCAAGTGGTAGAGATGACAGAAAGAGCGGAGACCGAAGCGTTCAGTTCGTTGAGTGTGCGCATGGCGTTTAGACAGGTATTTCCTGGAGTTCAGTGCATGACAAAGCCGCCGTTCACCGCAAGCAACTGCCCGCTGACGAAAGCGCTTGCAGCCGACAGTAAAAAGAGCACGCTGCCCGTGACATCGTCTGGCATCTGTTCGCGCGGAATGGCACGGCCGTTCAGGTAATGATCGTGGCGGGCGCGGGGCACGTATTCGGTGGCTTCTACCAGGGTGAGACCAGGCGCAACCGCATTGACAGTGATTTGGTCAGGGCCGAGTTCGCGGGCCATTGAGCGCGTCATGGCAATGATGGCGCCTTTGCTCGCTACATATGCCATCAGGCGCGGTGCGCCCCAGAGTGCGGTGTCAGATGCGATATTGACGATTCGGCCGCTTCCCGAGGCTTTGAGAGCGGCGCGTGCGGCGCACGCTGCCAGCCACGGCCCGCGCACGTTGACAGCCATCACGGTGTCCCAAGTGTCGAGATCGATCTGATCGAGATCACGGCCGCCCGAATTCGTGACGGCTGCGTTGTTGAGCAGGCCGTCAAGCCCGCCCATGTGCGAGATGGCGGCGTGGAGGGCGGTACGAACGGAGTTCGGGTCGCGCATGTCCAGGTCGACGAACATCGCCTGGCCGCCCAACTCGGTAGCGATTGCGTGCCCCCGTTCGGCGAGGACATCGCCGAAGGTCACCTGTGCGCCAGCGGCGCAGAGCGCGCGTACGAATGCCTCGCCCAGACCGCGCGCGCCGCCGGTCACGAAAATTCGCCGGCCGCCGAGGCGGATCACCTGGGCGTCGGCAGGGCCAGGCTGGAGAGGCCGAAAGTCAGTGCTCATGGCAGATGGAGGGGGGCAGGTTGGGCAGGCCTGTGGCGCTGCGGCAGTAGTATGGACTCAGCACGTGCGCCGGGCAGCGAGTTGGATGGTCAGCGTACGAGACAGACGGGCGCGAGGCAGGCGGGCGCATCAGCGATGTGGCGAGTCTGCACTTGGCAGGTAGTGGAGCACGCGCCGTTCAGCGAGCACGACCGCGTAATAGGCAAGGATACCGATCACGGTCAACGCGCCGATCACCACGAACACACCTGCAGTATTGCCCTGGCCTTCGAAGAACACCAGCATGTAGCCCAGGCCCAGATTGCCGCCCACCAATTCGCCCACCACCACGCCAATGACCGCGAGTGTGCTGGCGATACGTAAGCCCGAGAACAGCGCCGGTAGCGTGGTGGGGTATTCGACCATGCGGAAAATCTGCCACCGTGTGGCCGAGAACGAGCGCGCGAGGTTGGTGAGGTCGACGTCGGCGTTGCGCATCGCGGTGAGCACATTGATCAGCACCGGAAAGAATACGATCAGGATCGCCACCAGAATTTTTGGATAGATCGTGTAGCCCAGCCACATCACAAAAAGCGGCGCAAAGGCCACCTTGGGGGCAATCTGTAACGCGAGCAGGTAGGGTGACAGCACAGCTTCCACTCGCGGTGACGCGCCGAGCGTAAAGCCTATCAGCGCGCCGAGGAGTGATCCGAGCACAAAGCCGATCATGACTTCCGCTGCGGTGATGCCGGCATGGCGCAGCAGGCGCTCGGCCTCCCAGATACGTACGGCTTCGCTACAGACCTTGGAAAACGGCGGCAGTACGAAAGCGGGAACGCCAGCGAGTCCGGGACCCCATTCCCAGGCCGCCAGAAACACCGCCAGAACGGCGAGGCTCCAGAAACCGGTGATCAGTCGTTCGCGTGGCATGGTGGCGGTGGTCAGTGCAGTTGGGCGCTGTCATCGAGCTTCAAGAGGCCCATCAGCTCGTTTACGTAGTGGGTCAGCCCGGGGTGCTTGCGCCGGGCCATTGGGTGACTTCGGTCGGGCAGATCGACCCGGATTTGCGCGGCGATGGTGCCGGGACGCTCGCTCATTACGAGGATACGGTCGGACAGGGCGACTGCTTCCGACAGGTCATGCGTGATAAATAGCACCGTCTTTCGCTGCTCGGCTACGGTTCGCGCAAGGTCCTGCTGGAGCACCATCTTGGTTTGTGCATCGAGCGCCGAAAACGGTTCATATCAAACCATGACCATACCCCCAATCATCTTATCAAGCGCCGAATGGATGCTGACCGCACTGATCTTTGCGATTGCGGCCCTGTATGCTGCGGTTGGCCACGGCGGTTCCTCAGGATATCAGGCAGCCATGGCACTGCTTGGCACTGAGCCCGCCCTCATGAAGCCAATTGCGCTCACCCTGAACATTATTGTGTCCGGCATCGCGTCATGGCGTTTCCTGCGCGCCGGTTACTTCTCCTGGCGTGTGTTCCTGCCATTTGCGCTCAGCTCCGT
>SXGR01467024.1_pt1 | contig 11066 bp, 17 predicted proteins | sample 3174711 | NCBI WGS metagenome assembly SXGR01 (sample SAMN11356860, study PRJNA531348) | freshwater metagenome | isolation source: freshwater sample F1-60 | place: China: Fuxian Lake, Yuxi | collected 2017-12-25 | reverse complement strand
TCAGGAGACGATGTGTTCGTGACGTGGGCGGTCACCCACCCGAAAACCAGGCCCGATAAGCCGTTTGCCAATGACTTGCGGCTGAGCCGCTCGACCGACGGAGGGAGGACCTTTCTTCCCTCTATTTTGGTGAACGACGATGAACAGGTCATTGGGCACAGTTTCGATTCGCTTCATGTGGCTCCCGATGGAATCATTCATATGGCCTGGATTGATGCAAGGGAAGGCAAGAAGGAATCAGGCACCTTTGCGACCAGCTCAACCGATCATGGCCGTACTGTAGGGAAAAATCGTAAAGTAGATGAAGATACCTGCGTCTGTTGCCGTACTGCGATGGCCACGGCGCCGGATGGTACGCTCTATATCGCCTGGCGAAAGATTTTGCCGGGGGATCTCCGCGAGACGGTCGTGGCACGATCCTCTGATAGTGGACAGACCTTTATGTCTCCGGTGATTGTGGGGCATGACCAGTGGGTGTTTCCCGGCTGCCCCCATCGTCCTGCCTCGATCGGGACAGATCGACAGGGGCGACTCTATGTCGTCTGGTATACGGAAGGGGTGGACGAAACACCGGCGATCTACCTGGCCTATTCCGATGACCGGGGACAGACCTTTTCGCCCAAGCAAAAATTAAACGTTTCCAAGGGCACCTTTCCAGACCATCCCCAGTTGGCGGTTGATTCGGATGGACGGCTTATTATTGCCTGGGAAGAACAGTCTCCGGTGCGGCGAGAAGTCGTGATGAGTCTCTCGCTTGATCGCGGCGCGACCTTCAGTGCGCCTCAGAAGCTGAACGACAAGAAGGGGCAAACCCCCTCGCTGTCGATCAATGCCCATGGGCTGGCTGTCTTGGCCTGGATGGAGCATGCCATGCCGCACCATCGGATCGTTGTGCAGACGCTTCAGCTTCCGCCGGCCAAGGTATTGGCAAGACAGGAACCGTAATGTGAATGCGTAAGGTGAATGATTGGTCGACCAGGTTTGGGTCTGCGCTGGTACTGGCGCTGTTCGTTGCCGTGGTGGCTGCGCCGAGCTACGCCGGCGATCCCTTAGCCGGACTCAAGATGAGTCGGCTACCGGTCGGCAGCCAGGCGATGCCGTTCGAGCTCAAGGGGCTAGATGGAAAGATTGTAAAGTTAAGCGATCTGGGCGGAAAGGTCCTGCTGGTGAATTTTTGGGCGACCTGGTGCGGACCCTGCAAGAAAGAAATGCCGGCATTGGCTCGGTTACAGCAGCAGTTGGATCCCTCCCGATTCGTCCTTTTGACCGTGACCACGGATCTGCAACAACAGGGAATTACCCATTTCTTGGCTCAGCAGGGGGTCGATCTGCCTGTTCTTTTCGATGAAGATCAAGAAGTGTCACGGTCCTACATGGTGCGGGCTTTGCCGACGACGGTTGTGATTGCGCGCGATGGGGCGTTAGTCGGACGGGCAGTCGGACCTCGCGAGTGGGACAGTGCCGAAGTTGTGGCAGGGCTGAAGTGGTTCATGGAGAGCGGTAGATGAAGCGGTGGATGGCGCAGATTGCCTTGGCGACCGCGTGCGTCTATTTGGCGATCGGGCTCGTTGCCGGCACCTGTCTCTTTTCCCATGAGGCCGCTTCACAGTCTGCGCATCACCACACCAGTGAGCCGACCCATTCTCCCTTCTGTGCCTGGGCTTGCCAAGCCAATCAATCTGTTGGCTTGGTGTCGATGTCCGCAGGGACAGAGTCCGTGCTCTCCAGATCAATAGTCGTGCCGGATGGTATCAGTCTGTTGTCGAGTGACCTGCAATATCTGGCTCAGTCCCGCGCACCGCCTCATTCGTAAGGGTTCATCCACTCAACGTTCTTCTGCCATTCCCTGTCGGGCGTCGCCGCTGTAGTGCGGGCTATACCGGCTAGGAGAGTGGCCAGTCATGTTATCGCCATAATGTAAGGAGTATTAGTCATGAGGTCGTTAGAGAACGTGAAGCAGATGCTTGCCGCAGTAGCACTGTTCGGAGGTATTGCTGTAATGGGACAAGCAGTGTTGGCGCAGGAACCAGCATCGTCATCGGGAACAGAGCAGTCTCCGCGTGAGGGGCAATTGCGCGAGCAGCTCAAGAGCATTCTGCAAGAATTGGAAGCGCTCCAGCGTGGGCAGGAGCAGACGTTGCCACCGACGGAGAAACCCAAAACGGTGATCGAGAAGGTGGCTCCTGAAGAGGCGGAAGCCATGGGCGCTAAGCCGGAGTATGAGTTGGCAGATACCAGCATCGTGAGCAAGCGGATTCAAAAACGGCCTGAAGGAGTGTCTCTGTTGGCGACGATTCCTTCAGAAACGGACTCTCAGCCCACGAGGACTATGAAGGAGTCGATGGAATCGCTGCCTGGTGTCGTGTTGCGCCAGGCTAACGGTCCGCGCGACTTCAGCATGATGATCCGCGGCCAAGGTGCCAAGACGACGTTCGCGATCCGTGACATTAAGGTCTACGAGGACGGGTTCACGCTGACGCAATCGGACGGTCTCTCGCGGCTCGACCTGCACGATCCGTGGTTCATGCGCAGCGTCGAGGTCATTCGAGGCGCGTCGTCGTCACTCTATGACAATTATGCCCTGGGCGGTATGGTGCAATTCCGCACCAAGAGGGGACGCGATATCAACGGTCTAGAAACGTTCTTTTCCGGTGGGTCCTACGGGTATCAAAAGTATGGCGTTGCTATTGGCCAAGAAACAGAGAAGTTCGACATCGCCGTGTTCGGCAGCCATGTGGCAGAGGACGGCTATATTCGGCACAGCAATTCCAATACGCAAACGATCAACTTCAACTTTCGCTACAAGATGGATGACCGGCAGAATTTCTACTTTAAGGCCGTCACCAACTGGTTGAATACGAAAGTCCCGACCAGGCTCACCCAGGCGCAATTTCATGCCGACGAGCGGCAAGCTGGTGGCGCACATACGAGTTGCACAGCGGGAAGCTACAGCAGCGGATGCGCCAATGCGCTGAGCCTCAATCAGAGCCGAGTGGATCGGCGCACAATCATCGGAGGGATCTACGAACGGCAGATCGATGCGAATACCCTCCTTACGGTAGAAGCCGACTACGACGTGAAGGACATCCAGCAAACCTTTGCAACGATTGGCGAAAACACCAACCCTAATTATAAGAGCTATGCCGATTTGCGGCATGACGGCCAGTTGGGAACCATGCCGTTGCGGAGCTATGTCGGGTTTTTTATGAATCAGATGGAACAGAAGGCGAACTCCTTTCAGAACCTGGCAGATGGGTTTGGAACAAAAGGGGGGCTGATCCAGAACAGCCGTGGGAGCATTTTCAACATCGGGGGTCGGATCCGGGAGGAGTTGGAGTTTTACCCAAACTGGATCTTGGCGGCCGGGTTGGGTTTTGAACAGTCTCATCTCAGTGTATCTTCTACGAACTACAGTTCTACGACTGGTGCGGTCACTTCCGCTCCAAGCGTGTCCCGTACCTTTGATAACTGGGCGCCTGAGGGGTCGCTGACTTGGAAGCCATCGGTGGACTATCGTCATTGGATCAGAGCCTCGACAGGGTATGGGATTCCTGGGTTCAGTAATCTTTTGCGAGATCCTATCACGGGGCAACCTGGGAGCAACTTCGCTCTGAGGCCACAGAAAAGCCTGAACTTGGAAGTCGGCACGGAGATGAGGCTCCATCCAACGTTGCTCGTCCAAGTGGTTGGGTTCTACACTTTTTACAAAAACGAAATTATCACGCAGACGATTTCAAGTGGAAACACCGCATCTGTGAATGCGGACTCTTCCAGATATCGCGGGGTCGAAGTCTTTGCCGATTGGCGGCCGGTGTCTGGCCTGCGGCTAGCCGGTGCCTATACGCACATCGATTCCGAGTACGTCAATTTTTCGGACCGGACCGAGTCGGGATTCGTCGTACGTGATGGCAAACAGGTCCCCAATGTGCCAACCGACATCTTGAACGGCAAAGTGGAGTACTATCATGCCCCGTTTGGGTTGGGGGCCTGGGTCGAGGGCAATTACGCCAATAGCTATTTCTTGAACAACAACAATACGTTTGGGACTCCGTCGTACGTCATCGGCAACGTCAACGTGTACAAGAACATTGAGCTTTCTAATTCAGCATGGTTCCGATTTGCCAAAGTGTTTGTTGAGGTCGATAACTTCGCGGATACGAAGTATGCCGCATCGGGAACGATAATAAGTAGTGAAACGCATGCCGCGGCGGCAGGTCAGCAGATCTTCTTTGCCGGCTACGGCCGGGCGATCTATGGCGGTGTCACCTTAGGCATGTTCTAGGAACATCAGGGTCTGTTGTGAAAGTCCTCTGGGTGGGAGCGACAGGACTGTCTTCTCAACCGGAGGACCCCTACGGTGGATGGCCTCAAAGGGGTCGGCGTTCAGCGCTATCGCTATGTGGAGCTGTCCTTGGGAGACCACTGGTTGAGCTGAGAGTCTGATCGCCTGCAAGTCTTTTGGAAGACGGAGTTATTTCTGAAGGCGCACTTGGACTGAATGAATGGAGGTTCTATGGGTAAGTCACTTCTCAGGGTAGACGAGGTTGCAGAGTTGTTACAAGTGAGCCGATGGACTGTCTATAGATGGGTAGAAGAGGGGAAGTTACAGGGGACGAAGCTCGGCAAAAACAGTTTGAGGATATTTCAATCCTCTATTGCAGGGCTCATTGAGGACAATCAGATCGGGAGCGAGGGGCTGTTGTCCAATGCCAGCCGTCGGCAGATACACTGATTCTCTACGGTTATTGCCAATGCGAGACGTGACAAGCGGAGAGCAGGTTCGGAGGTGAGGAAAGGGAGGATGGTAAGAGTATGAATGGGTTGAACGCGCTTGTCGAGTACGGAGTTATTGGACTCTTGATGGCTTTGAGCGTTTGGGCGGTCGGGGTGGCAGTCGAACGCTGGTTGTTTTACCGGCGGGTGGATGTGGCGCAGTTCCCCACGCTGGCGCTCTGCGAGATGATGTTGACGAAGCGGCTGGTGGTCATCGGAACGGTGGCGGCGAATGCGCCCTATATCGGTTTGCTCGGGACGGTCCTCGGCATCATGCTCACGTTCCATACCATGGGCACGTCCGGAGCCTTAGCTGTGACATCGATCATGGTCGGTCTCAGTCTTGCTCTCAAGGCCACAGCGATCGGGCTGCTGGTCGCTATTCCCTGTGTGGTCATGAACAACATCCTTCGGCGTCGCGTGAGCGAACTCCTCGTGCAGTACAAGGCGCAACATGAGTCGTGAGCTGAATCAGATCAATGTCATCCCATTGGTCGATGTCATGTTGGTGCTACTCGTCATCGTGTTGACCACCGCCACCTTCATTACGACGGGTCAGATTCCGGTTAATCTTGCCAAAGCCGCGACATCCAGTGAGCGACAGGATCTCCCGCTTATCATCACGGTGACTGCAGAAGGTGGAGTGTTTGTACAGAATAGCTCGGTGACCGACGAGCAGCTTGAGGCTGCGCTAAGCACCCAGCCTCGCGAGTTGTTGGTCCTGGTCCGTGCTGACAAAGTCACAAAGTTGGAGCGATTTGTGACGATTGTCGATCGCGTCCGTGGCCTTGGCTTTCGCCAGGTCAGTCTGGAAGTTATTCGTGCGTGAGTTGAAATGCCGGCTCCGCACAGACCCCAAGGTTGAAGCCAAAGTTCGCCCATTTTTGCGCGCGTCGTTCCGGCGGTGCAGGCGCGTTGCATTAACAGGCATCTCCGGTCAGGCGCAAGGTGTGAACGTCACTCGATGTCGGAAGGGAGACTCGATTGCGAGTCTCTCTTCAGACGGACGTGCATCACCATTTCAAGCGATCGAGACCGTTACGTCTCACCCTGAGATTTGTAGTATCCATGAGCATCTGTCAGTAGACAGATAATCGGTCGGCCTGTATAGAAGTGGCATCCTGGAGAGTGCATTGATGCGTTTGGGTATCTCACGCGATATCGTTCTTGTCGCCGGGTTTGTGGCCCTGGTGTATACTGGGATTACGGTATTGGCGACAGGGTGTCTGTTGAGTCATTCTGCACATGCCCGAGCGGCTGAACACCATGATTCGCATGAGGCGGTCCCGCACAATGCGCTCTGTGCCCTGGCCTGCCAGAGCACGTCCGATATCGGACTGATTGTAGAGATCCCGGATCAATCAACGGAGCCGGTCATCTTATTGCCAGCTGTTGCTCTATATCGAACGATTTCCCCCTTTTCTTCCTATCCACTCCATTCCCGTGCGCCTCCCTCTCTTCCTTTTGCCGTTATCGGATAAGGGACTCTGGGCAGCTCCACTTTGATCCGTCTCACGCTCCCTTGTTCGTGTTGTGGTCATACGTACACAGTATGGATTGTTGTTGATCTATCGATGTCCGGGTCAGGAAGCCTCCTTGCTCGGACTGATCCGGGGCGAAGGCGTGCCTCCCTTGTCTTTCGCCCCGGCCATTTACTCGATTGAAATGGAATTGTAGCGGATAGGTGATGAAGTAAGGACTATGCGCGCCAGTCGGCTGCATCGGCGCGCATTATGCGAGATGGGTTTATGATCGCATGGACTCGGGACAGGTGTTTGGTTGCCTCCTTCCACCGGTTCCGACCAGGGGGAGCGCTGATTTAGCGATCCCCCACCATGCGGAGCAGATTGGTGAGGTAGGCTCGAAAAAGTGGACGCCGTCAACCTATAATCTAAGGTCTGATGGTGACAGTGATGATGAAACAGAGTCGCCCAAAGAAAGCCGGAGCCAAGCGTGTTTCAGGTTCGGGAGATTGACACCCTCCTTCCTGGCCTGGGTGGGGCGTCGGAGGTGGCATCCCTCCAACGCCCCACCCATTTTGGAGTCGAGTTGATAGTGAAGAGACGCTCGGGCACGCAGTGTGCGAGTTTGAGATTCCGAATGAAATTCCGTCATTCATAACAGGGAGGGGCCTATGAAATATGTTAAAGCCATGGTTGTCGTAGTTGCGGTCTGTGGTCTTGTCGCAGGCGGCATCAGGAGTTCCGCATTTGCGGGTGAAGATGGACATGTGAAGGAAATGGTCAAGCATGCCAAGGAGGGCATCCAGCACGAGAAGGACGCCATCAAACATTTGGAAGAAGCGATAAAAGGAAGCGACAATGTTCACGCCAAGGAAGCGCTTGAGCATGCAAAGGAATCGATGAAGCATGCTGAAGAGTCGTTGGCGCATGCCGAGCATGCTTCGGCCAAGTCAAAGGGTAAGTAGTCTGTTGAATGATCCCGCCCCCCATCGAAGGAGTTCCGTATCGTTGCCTTCCCAGGCCGCCGCGCGGCGCGTCTCCTAGTGCGCTGCGCGGTAATGCCATCTGTTAGATCCCGGGATGCCGTCCATTGGGCCCCTCTCGCGGCCGATCATCTATTGCCAGTGACAGCCTGAGAATGGAGATTATTGGGGTACTACGGACGACCTTATGCCATTTGTGTGCAGTGAAAATGCTTGCATTAGCTCTGCGCGGCAGCATTGATGTCCGAATATTTTCAGTCCGAACAGCTCCCAAGATCCTGGGAAAAACGTCTTCCGTTCTACTAAACGCTCATGGGCTGAGGGGTTCCCGTGCTCGCCAGAAGTGATCGGTGACCTTGGTCTTAGGCACAAGAAGAGACCCGATCTGAGGCCGACCCATGACGCACGTAGCTATCACCAACGTTTGCCAGCGCAGCAATATCCAGCGATGGACCGTATATTCCTCTACCTAAGAACCGTTCTGCATCTCCGTCCACTACAGCTGCGTGCCTTGATTTGGACTCGAATGTTTCCAGCTTCAACGAAGATTGAACCGATTCATGGTGTAAGTCTGGGCCAGGTGTTGGACTCAACCCGTGCCTTCCGCCTTACCGTCCCGCAGGCATGATCGCTTCTTCTGTTTTCTCAATCAGGAAAAGACTTTTCCCGACGCTGGCGTCGATTGGACTAGTGAGGATATGCCCCAGCAGTGGCGGCGCAACTTGCAAGATCCTGTTGATCTCAGAGTGGATTGCGAAGAATCCTCCTGGCAAGGGTGACGGGTGGGAGCCGTATGCCCTGTCAGTGCGCATCACCATCTGGATCAAGTTTTTCCTGAGGCATGATAAAGCCATACAGGAATCACGGAGTCACAACCTCTATGCGCAGGTGGTATGGCTTGAGAAGAATGTCGAGTGACATATCCTTGCGAACCGCTATCTCAAGAATGCCGTGGCTCTGCTTTTCGCCGGAATGTATTTCGAAGGGGAGGCCGCAGACCGGTGGGTCAAGTAGGGTTAGAAGATGCTTCTGGAGAAATTGAAAGAGCAGTTTCTCGCAGACGGCGGCCATTATGAACGAAGTCCTCTGTGCCATTCGATCTGTGCCTGCGACTATCTTGATGTCTTGAATCTCCTCCAGAGTTCACGGCCGGTGTTTGAACGTGAGGAGATTGCGCATCTTCGGCGAGCTGTGGCATCCAGCCTCGATTTTCTCCATGGCATGGTGACCCTCCCCTGATTTCATAGACACCCCCATAAGTGGGAGAATCATGAAATCGGAGGTCAGCATGGCAACAACAACGCGACGTCAATTTACCGACGCATTCAAGTTCGAGGCCGTTCGGCTTACGCGGGAATCGGGTCGGCCGGTGGCTCAGGTGGCGCGGGAGCTCGGGATTTCTGACAATGTGCTGTATCGTTGGCGGAGCGAGCAGTAGCAGGTCGAATCCCAGGGCCGCACGCGCCAGGCGGTGCGGGCCGAGCAGGACGAACTGACACGGCTCAGACGAGAAAACGAGACGCTGTGGAAGGAGCGGGATTTTTTAACACGTGCGGCGGCGTTCTTCGCGAGGGAATCCCAATGAGATACCGTGCGATCCAGGAACAGGACCGTCGCGATCCAATCCGGCTGATGTGCCGGGCCCTTGCGGTCTCGGCTGCGGGCTATTATGCGTGGCGCTCACGGCCTGAGAGTGCCCGGTCGGTGTCGGCCCGGACCGTGCTCTCAGCCATCCGGGTGATCCATCGTGAGTCCCGCGAGACCTATGGCAGTCCCAGCATCGGTTCCCCGTGGCGGCGAACATTCTCAATTGCCAGTTCATGGTCGAGGCTCCGAATCGAGTCTGGGCCGGGGACCTCACCTACGTGTGGACCACCGAGGGCTGGCTCTACCTCGCCGTCATCCTCGATCTCTACTCGCGTTGCGTGATCGGCTGGGCGATGGGCCACCGTCTGACCGTGGATCTGGCCGAGCGGGCCCTCACCCTGGCGCTCGTGAACCGGACACCCAGGGCAGGGCTCCTGCACCACTCGGATCGCGGCAGTCAGTATGCCGTCACGAGCTATCAGCACTTACTCGCCGCCCACGGCGTCACGGCCAGCATGAGCCGCAAAGGTAATTGTTGGGACAACGCCTGCATCGAAAGCTTCTTCGGGACACTCAAGCGCGAGCTCGTGTACCATCGGCACTACGCGACCCGTGAAGAGGCGACACAGGACATCTTCGAATACATCGAGGTGTTCTATAATCGGCAGCGTCGGCACTCGACCCTCGGCTACAACTCCCCGGCCGAGTTCGAAGCGAGGACGGCAGTTGCTTAACCAGGTGTCCACGGAATTGGGGGAAGGTCATGGTGTTTCCGGACCAGGACATTCCTCTGTTTAACAATGCCGCTTTAGGAGTGGCGCTGTCTCCGTTGCAACTCTTCAATTACGCGCAGCGAGTGATAGGCTGTCAGGATTCTGCCGCGCCTACGAGACTGATCCTATATGAGCGGCCAGGGAGCGGATATTACAGCTGTCGCAACGGGGAGGACATGACCGTCATTGACTGGGGGGCCATCGGCCCCGACTATCAACCCGGTCATACTCATTGCGATCCCCTCAGTTTTGAATTGGTCATCGGCGCGCGCGCGTCATTGTCGACAGCGGGATCTTTGATTGTCGACTAAGCAGGAAGCGAGCCTGTGTGCGAAGTACGCGCGCCCATAATATGGTTGTTGTTGATGGGAAAGAACAGTCTGAAATGTGGAAGGTGTTCCGCGTGGCGCGCTGGGCGAAGCCTCTCTCAGCGTTCTTGAGGAAGCAGTTGGATGGAACAGTGCTATTCGAGGGAGCTTACCCCGGGTATGCGAAACTGGGAGGCAAGCCGATCCATAAGAGGCACATAGCCTAGACGGGTAGGGGAGCTGGGTCATTAAAGACATGCTGGAGGGCAGGGGGATGTATTGCATGGAAAATATCCATCCCAGCTTCTATATCATCCGGATGGGGGCCTGTATAGCGGTCAAAACACCTAGCGGCCATACCGTCGCGATGGTTAATTTTAGGGTCGGCAGATACGAGGTTGGAATAGGGGTGGTATTTCCAGGAGTTCGGTGTGAAGCACTGTTCGGATTGAGTTATCGAATCAGGAAGATGATCGGCCGACAGTAGGGCAACAGGGAGAGAGGCCGCTCGCTCATGTCGGGTGCTGTGCCAGATAGCCACGCCAGCCACCATATTCGGTGATCTCCTAGTGTCTTGGACGAGCGCCGGTTCTCTCAATACACCCAGAACGGTACTGCCGTCTTCCAGCCGCACCTTGCCAATGCACAGACCGGGCGGTTCGTTTATTAAGATCCCCGCCAGGACGTACTGCCGCACGCATTTCCCACGTTGATTTGCCGTAGCCCGGTCTATATAGTTTCTTCGGTGAAGACAAATAGGCTGCAGAAGCCACCAGATAATTTCTGTAGCTCCATAGGTATCGAGGTTTAAAGCGACGCCGAGTATGTTGCTGAGTCAAAGGCTTATTCCTGTGGGAAACCGATCTGTCCCAGTCGTGGTGCTCGTCATTTTTCCCATTGCCCTGAGCTGCCTCTCACCGCTGCAGTCTTGGTCTGCTTCCGTTATCTCCCCGGCAAACCGCAAAGATGAAGCCCTGTCTTATATCGAGCGGGGAGAAATCTTGTTGCGTCAAGGTGATCTGAAGGGGGCTGCCGATGCCGCAAGAAGGGCGGTGGAGTCGAATCCCTCGTCGGCAGAGGGGCATTATCTCCTTGGAAGAATTCATCTCAAAGACCGCAAACTGGAGAAGGCTGCGGAAGCGTTTTCACGATCGCTCAAGATTCGGCCTGCCTCCCCCG
>SXGR01630604.1_pt1 | contig 11068 bp, 14 predicted proteins | sample 3174711 | NCBI WGS metagenome assembly SXGR01 (sample SAMN11356860, study PRJNA531348) | freshwater metagenome | isolation source: freshwater sample F1-60 | place: China: Fuxian Lake, Yuxi | collected 2017-12-25 | reverse complement strand
TGGGCCAGCCGGAACTCATCATGTTCGACGAACCCTCGCTCGGCCTCGCGCCCGCGGTGGTGCAGGAAGTGCTGCAGACCATTCGAGAACTAAACAGGAAGGGAATGACCATCCTGCTCGTCGAACAGAACGTCGCCGTGTCGCTGAAGATCAGCCAGCACGCTTACGTGCTGGAGAACGGCCGCATTGTCATGAGCGGCTCCGGGCAGGAACTGCTGCACAACGACCGAGTAAGACGGGCGTATCTGGGGCTCTGATCGGCGGTGCGCGAGGGGGGCGACGCCCCTTGGCTCCGATCCGGCAGACGTACCTGGGGCTATAGCGGTCCGACGACGCCGTTAATGACCCGCACGCGGTCGCCCTGGCGCCACAGCGGCTGCTGTTCCTGCTGGAACGCGCGCGCGCTGCCGTCGTCAAAGCGCACGGCGATTTCCCAGAATTTGTTGGTCTTCACGTGCTTTTCGATCTGGTGGCCGGCGAGCGCGCCGCCCACCGCGCCGGCGATGGTGCCGAAGGTGCGGTTGCGGTCGTTGCTGACGCCGCGGCCGACGACTGCGCCGGCGACGCCGCCCGCCACCGCTCCGGTGCCGCCCGCCTGGCCGCCACGCTCGACCTCGCGCACGAACTCGATGACGCCGCATTCGCGGCAGGTCCCCGGCGCCATGGGCTGGCCCAAGGGTTGAACAGCGGGCTGAACGGCGGGCGCTGCGGCGGTCTTCTTCGACATCATTTTCTGGATCACGGTGTCGCTCACGCCGCCCTGCTTCAGGCGGATGATGCCTTCCACGCTGGTGTCGAACATCGGCTCGGACGCGTCGATGATCTGCATCACCAGCGAATCGCCCACGCCTGAACGGACCATCTTGATCACGTCATCGTTGGTCATCGGCGCCGCCAGGCCAGCGAGCGGCAGGGCTAGCAGGAGTACGGCAAGGAATCTGTGCATGATGGGAACTCCGCAGCGATGCGTTTGGATGAGGCGCGTATTTTATCCCGCCCCCGCCTGCTCATTGGTAATCCCTGCATAGGCTGTCAGAATGCCTCCTACGCTCATGCCTACGCGCCAGTCCGGATTCAGCCGGACCGAGATTCTCATCGTCCTGCTCGTTATCGCGATCCTCGCCGCTATCGCCCTGCCCAGCTACCGCGAGCACATCATGAAGAACAAGCGCAAGGACGCCATCGACGCGCTGGGGAGAATCCAGATTGAACAGGAAAAGCGGCGTGGCAGCGCCTCGGCCTATGGCACGCTCGCCGACCTTGGCCTGCCGGCAATGTCGGCGGACGGTCATTACACACTCAGCATCGCCAACCTGACGGCTACGACGTATACCGCGATCGCCACCGCGAGCGGTCCGCAGGCGGAAGACAAGGCCTGCGCAACGCTCGAGGCCACGCAGGCCGGTCCCGACATCGGCAATGAGCAAAAGAAGGCCTGCTGGGCGCAATGAACCAGCGCGCCAACCGCGGCTTCACCCTGGTCGAAATCGGCTTCGCGCTCGCCATTGCGGCCATCCTCGCGCTGATCGCGATTCCCGCGTATCGTGATTCCACGGACAAGACGAGGCTGCGCGCCGTCGCCGAAGCCCTGGACGCCGACCTGCAGAACGCGAAGACCATCACGCAGCAACAGAAGGCAACTGTGGTCGCTTCCTTCGAGACCGGCAGCACATGGTGCTATGGCATCACTGCCACCAAGGCGTCCTGCTCCTGCGCGCAGGCCGATTCCGCGCAACCCGACTTCTGCGAGGTGCGCGTGGTGCGCGCGGCGGACGCCAAGGGCGCTGTGGTCAGCGCAGCGAACTTCGGCGGCAACAACTGGACCAGCTTTGAGCCGGTGCGCGGGACTTCGGTCGCGGGCAGCATCACCGTGCGCTCGACCATGGGCAAGGAAGCCACCATATCGGTGAGCGCGCTGGGGCGCGTCGCCACCTGCTCACCTGCCGGCGCGGCCGGCGCCGGCCTGTTCCCCGCATGCTGAGACCCGCGCGCCGCAGCCGCGGCTTCACACTCATGGAGCTGATTGTCGGCGTGGGCATCGCCATGCTGGTGCTCACTGGCCTGATCATGGCTTTCACGTCGAACACCAAAACCAGCTCGGAGACGCTGCAGCGGGTGCGCCAGAGCCAGGACCTGCGCGGCGCGATGGGCATGATGGTGCGCGACCTGCGCCGCGCAGGCTACTGGGCGCAAGCGCCGTCAGGCAGCGGTGCCGGCGCGGCCTACAGCAACCCCTTCGCGACGATCGATGCCGCCACCGCGGGCTGCATCTCGTTCCGCTACGACCGCGACAGCGACGGCAGCGCGAGCGCCTCGGAGAATTTCGGTTTCCGCCTCAACGGCGGCGCGGTCGAGACCATGACCGCCGGGGACGCCTCGAACTGCACCGCGGCGGGAAACAGCTGGGAGGCGATCACCGATGCCAAGGTGAACCCTGTGACCGAACTGGCGTTCACGCTGCATGAGGAGGAAACCGCGTCCATCGTCGTGCGCAGCGTGGACATCAGCCTCAAGGGCCATCTCGCCGCCGACGCCAAGTCCACGCAGGCACTCACCGAGACCGTGAGGATCCGCAATGACCACTACAAGCCATAAACGGCAACGCGGCGCCGCCGCGTTGGGCATTACCCTGGTCCTGCTTTTCATCCTCACCATCCTCGCGGTGCTGGGATCACGCGTGCTGGTGCAGGAGACGCGCTCCACGGCGAACGAACTGCTCGCTGCGCGCGCCTTTGAGGCGGCGGAAGCGGGCCTCGAGTACGGCGCGGCCTGGCTGGGCGCGAACGCGCCGCCCTACACGTACGTCGCCGACACCGCCGCGTTCGGCACCACAGCGGCATGCGCGGCCACCAGCGTGTGCCAGCGCATCGCCACCGACCAGACGGTGGCGATCAGCGGCTATACCGTCACCGTGCGCTTCCGCCGCGCCACCGTCCCGCTCGCCTCGATGAACTACCTCGAAGTGCTTTCGTACGCGGTGTCGCCCGCCGACTCGTCGAACAAGGCGATGGTGCGCCAGTCGGTATTCGTCTCGCCGTTCAACAACAACAAGACCGGATCGGGTGCGCCACCGCTGGTGGTGAACGGCTGCCTGTCAGGTGTCACCGGGACGCCTAGCCTCAAGCCCGCCGCGCCCGGCGCCACCGGCATCATCTCCTCCCAACCTGCCGCTTGCCTGGACAACGGCCACATGAACCTCAACGGCGGCACCAAGGTCGGCAACGGCTTCACCGGCACCGCTTGGGACTACGTGTTCCCGGGCATCCCAAAGGCCGACATGAAGGCGCTGGGCGCGGCGCAGGCGGCGGCCGGCCTGCCGCTCTCCGAGCGCAGCGTGATCTGGGTCGATTCCACCGCCAACTGGCACGACAGCGTAGGCAGCCTCGGTCCGCCGGTAAGCCCGGTGGTGCTGATCTTCTCCGCCGCCGCGGGCTACCCGAAAATCAACGGCAACCCGACAATCGTCGGTATCGTCTATTACGAAGGCGGCTGCGACTCGCAGGGCTTCGGCGGCGCAAGCCTGCACGGCTCGCTGGTCTACGAGGGCTCGTTGACGAAGTTCACCGCCAACACCACGCTCAACTACAACGCAGCCGTGAACACCATCGTCAGCACGGGCGGCAACCTCGGCGGAAAGATGCCCAAAGTCGCTGGCACCTGGAAGGACTACTGAACATGCGTCAACGCGGCTTCACCATCTTCGAGTCCCTGATCGCGCTGGTGATCATCCTCGTCGGCATCCTTGCGATCACGCGACTGCAGACCACGCAGATCTCGGCCGGCGCGTCGTCAAAGCAGCGCACCGAGGCCACTCTGCTCGCGCAGCAGGTGATCGAGAACTTCCGTGCCTACACCACCATCGCCACGACCGCGGGCGCGACCGCGTACGCCGACATCGCGAACGGCAGCGATACGGTGGCGGCGGCCGGGACGAACTACGCGCGAACCTGGACGGTGACGGCAAAGACCGGTCCGGAACACAAGCTGCTCGTTGTGACCGTGAACTGGCCGGCGTCGGGAAAAACCGAAGCGGTGACTCTGACGACGATCATCGCGCCGATCGACCCCGCGCTCTCGGGACGTCTGATCAGCGGTACATAGGCAGGAAACCTCAGGCACTAAAGTCAGGGCCGGAAAAAGGGCTTATCGCCCGCGATCGTCACGCGATCCATGACACGGCGGTAGCCGCCGTAGTCGTTCACCGCGAGGTGCTGGGTAGAACGGTTGTCCCACAGCGCGAGCGAACCCTTCGTCCAGCGGACGCGGATCTGGAATTCGGGGCGCTGGCTGTGGCGGTTGAGGTATTCCATCAGGGGAGCGGATTCCTCCTCCGTCATGTCCTCAAAGCGGATCGAGTACACCCAGTTGATGAAGAGAATGCGGCGGCCGTTCTCGGGATGCGTGCGGATGCAGGGGTGCGCCTGCTCGCGCGTGCCTTCGTCGCTCGTCTTGATGCGCATGCTCTTCAGATCGTCGTCGGCATAGGTGCCCTGCGGCCCGTAGGAGCGCTTCGCGCTGTGCATGACGTTCATCTTCTCCAGCATGCGCTGCATGCCCGGCGACAGCGCATCGTAGGCCAGCATCTGGTTCGACCACATGGTGTCCCCTCCCACCGCCGGAGATTCGCGCGACTACAGGCAGGTGCCGAGCACGGGCTCAGGGGAAAATGTCATGTCGCTGTGCCAGCGGCCACCGAAATTGAGTTTCTTCGCTTCGTCGGGCTCGCGCACGATGCGCATCATCTCCGGATGCCCTTCCAGCGGCTGGATGAAGGGCGTCTGGGCGAGCGGGCCGAAATGCCGCGCAAAGGCCTTCTGCTGGTCCGGGGTCAGGTCCTGGTCGCGCAGGTAGATGACGCAATAGTCGGCAAGCGCGCGCCGCAGCTCGGACACGGTCTCGGCCGACAGCGGCTTCGAGGCGTCGACGCCGGATATTTCCGCCCCGCCCGCCCCGCAGAGCGGGTTGACGGAAAAAGTCCGGAATTCCCTGTCGATGTCTGCTGGATTCGCGCTCATTTTGCTAGCCTATCACCATGGCGGACGCCTTCAACCCCTACGCACCACCAGCAGCGGAGATCGAGGTCCATGCGCAGGTCGGCGCAGTCGCGCGGGACGGCGACCTGGTGCGCATGGACCGGAACGGGCAGTTGCCAGAACGCTGCGTCACCTGCAACGCACCCGCGGTGCCGGCGCGTGTTTCGCTGAAGCTGTACTGGACCCCGTTGCGCTGGCGCCTTGGCGCGTGGTCGGTGGCGCTCGTGCTGTTCGCGCTGATGGTCCTCGGCGTCACCTACGCGGCCGTCGCGTTCTGGTCGACGGTCCTCATCCTCGCGGTGATCAACATGGTGATCCGCAATCGGGTGACGCTGGACCTCGGCATCTGCGAACGGCACCGCAAGCGGCGCGCCCTCCTCTACGGCAGCGCCGTCGCGTTTGTGCTATTGGTGATCGTGGTCACCATTTCGGAGATCGTCCTCGCGAGCGACATTGCAGGTCCCTGGATCTTCGTTCTCATCCCCCTGATGCTCGTGCTCGGCGCAGCCAACAACCTCAGCCCTGTGAACAGCGTGCGCATCGCGAAGCTCGATGATCGGCACCTGTGGCTGAAACGCACCGGCAAGGCATTCCGCGACTCTCTGCCCGGGGTGACGCCGTGAGGGTAATCCGGACCGCCGCTCTGGCGCTCGCGTTCGCGCTCTTCGCGCTGCCGGCGGCGGCCGACGAAATCGCCTGGCGGCGCGCGATCGCCGCGGGCGAAGCCGCCTACCGCATCGGCGACTACAGCGAGGCCTCGTTCGCCTTCGGCACGGCACTGAAGGCGGCGGAAGCCTTTGGCGAATCCGATACGCGGCTGGCAACGAGCCTCGGCTGGCTCGCGGAAACCTACCGGCTGCAGGGCCGGCTCGCGGAGGCCGAACCGCTGCTCAAGCGCGGCCTGGCGATACGCGAGCGCCTGCTTGGCCCCTCGCATCCAAGCACGCACCTCACGCGCCACAATCTCGCCGTGCTGCAGAAGACACTGGCGGAAGGTCCGGCGACGGTGCCGAAGCCCGCACCCACGCCATCGGCGCGCCAGGCTGAGCTTGCGCCATTGAAGAAGGAGCCCGCGCGCGCCGAGGACATCGCGATATCGCGCTTGCCGGATCCCGCGCAGGCCATCGTCATCGACAAGCCGAAGCCTGCATCGCCACCGCCTGCGCCTGTTGTCGTCGAAAAGCCCAAACCAGCACCGGTGGTCGTCGAAGCGCCAAAACCAGTGTCTCAGGTGGTTGAAACCAAGCCGGAACCGAAACCAGTTCCGCCACCCGTCGTTGTCGACATCAAGCCGGAACCCAAACCGGTGCCACCACCTGCGCCGGTCATCGTCGACGCGCTGAAACTTGCTCCGGCCCCGTTCATTGTCGAGGCACAGAAGCCCGCACCCCCGCCGCCCGCGCCCGTCGTCGAGCAGAAGCCAGCATCGCTGCCGCCGCTCGCGTTTGAAGCACCGAAACCAAAACCCGCGGTGCCAAAACCCGAAGAACCCGGCATCCAGCAGTTCTTCGGCAGACTGTTCACCCCGCCTGCGCCGGAACCAGAGCCCAAGCCCGCCCCATCGCCTCCCGCGCCCGTCGTGGCGGAAAAGCCGAAGCCTGCACCACCGTCACCGCCGCCGCCGGCGGCGCCAGCAATCGTCGCAGCGCCAAAGCCGGCGCCCGTCGTAGTGGAAAAACCGAAGCCGGCTGCGCTAGCGCCCGAATCGAAACCGCAGGACGCGGGCGTTGCAGGCCTGTTCGGGAGTTTCTTCTCCACGCCTGCTCCCGCGCCAGAGCCGCCCCCGAATCCCGCATCGATCGTGCAGGCCGCCGCTACGCTGGCACCCGCCCCCACAGCCGCGCCCGCGCAAAAACCGGAACCGCCCCGCTCGCGATTCGCGCAACCGGTCAGTCTTTCATCCGGACCGGCTCGGGCATTCGAGACCATGCAGGCGGTGCGCGCGCCACGCGGGCAGGTGGCAGTGCCGTTGTCGCTCGCAGCAGCGCAGGCCGCGCTCGGCCCGGACGAGGCGATGCTGAGTTTCCTCATCGACGAACAGGGTGGCTTCCTCGTGGCGCTGCGACGCGAACGCGCCGAGTTGCACGCGCTCGGCACTGGTAGCACGCAACTCGCGGCAGACGTGAAGCGCCTGCGCACGCAACTCGATCCGCGCAGCGACTTCGGTGCGCGCGGCCAGGCGCCCACTTTTGCCGTTGATGTCGCCCACCGGCTCTACCGCACCCTGCTTGGTCCCGCGGAATCCCTGATCCGCGATGCCGCGCACCTGATCATCGTCCCGCACGACAGCCTGCAGAGCCTGCCCTTCGCCGTGCTCGTCACCGAAGCTCAAGCGCCGCCGCCCGACCTGCTTAAGGCGACGTGGCTGGCGAAGCGCCATGCGCTGAGCGTATTGCCCGAGGAATCCTCGCTGCAGGCATTGCGCGGCGTACCGCGCGCATCCGCGGCGCGCAAGTCCTTTGTCGGCTTTGGCGACCCCGTACTGCCTGCACCCGGGCTCGCGCGGCTACCGGAAACTCGTTACGTGCTGAACGCGATGGCCGACATCCTCGACGCTGCGCCCGGCGACGTGCACGTCGAGGAAGGCGCAACGGAAACCGCGGTGAAGCGCACGAACCTCGCGGACTTCCGCGTGTTGGCTTTCGCCACGCACGGATTGATGACCGGCGGCCCGCGCGGAAACGCCGGGCCGACCCTCGTGCTGACGCCGCCGCGCGTCGGCAGCGCATTCGATGACGGCATGCTCACCGCCGGTGAAGTGGCGCGGCTGAAGCTGGACGCAGACCTCGTGGTACTGAGCGCGGCAAGCAGCGCCGCCGCCGACGGCACACCTGACGCGGAAGGCATGCCGCGGCTCGCCGGGGCGTTCCTGCAGGCGGGCAGTCGCTCGCTGATGGTGTCGCACTGGGCGGTGAGTGCGGATTCGACGCTGAAGCTCGTCAGCCGCACGTTGCGCGAGCGTGCGCGTGGCGCGGGCGACGCCGAGGCCTTGCGCCGTGCCATGCTCGCGCTGATGAACGGCGAGGATCAGCGCGCCTACACGCACCCGATGTACTGGGCGCCCTTCGTGGTGATCGGCGAAGGCGCGCGCAGTCAGCCTGCCGCGGCAGCGCGGCGCTAGGGAACTAGCCCAACCTGCGCCACAGGCGTTCCAGCATGCCGTCCACCACACCGAGTTCGGCAAGGGACGCGCGCGTGTGCTCGAAATATTCCCTGCAGGTGCCCAGCGGACCGCAGGCGCTGCCCACCGCCTTCGCCACGCGTGCCTCGGCCAGGTCCCCTGCATAGCGGTTATTGCTCCTGTCCATTGCGAAGACGAGGCCAGACCGGCGCCCGACGCCCTCGATCTGCAGCGGCAGCCAGCGCGGCGCATAGGAGCCCGCGATCATCTCGCGGCGCCACAGCAGCGCAAGCTCGTCCTGCGCGCTTGCGCGCGGCAAGCGCAGCGCGGCGCCGACGCAACTACCGCCGGGCACCAAGCCCAGCATCAGGCCTGGCTGCTCCTGCGTGCCGCGGCCAATGTATGACCACAGGCAGAAGCGGCGGTGAAAACCGTGCAGCCGGGCGACGCGACGCTCGGAGAAATGAATCGTCGGGTTCCACAGCAGCGAACCGTAGGCAAACACCCAGATATCTCCGCGCGGTGCCGCGCCCATCGCCCGCGCCAGCGAGGCGGCGAGCTGTTCCGGCGTCAACCGGTCAGGTATGCCGCCGTAACGGTTGAACAGATGGTCAATCGCCCCCGAGTGCAGCGCCTCCCGGGTAAGCAGGTGCCGCGCACTGCGCTTCACGCGGCCTGGGTTTCCCGCGGCCGCGCGAGCTTCGCTCCAGGCCATACCTGCGCGACGGCGCGCGAATACTGCGGCGGGTAGTCGATCTTTACGCCGAATTTCTCCGCCGCGTGCCAGACCCAGCGCGGGTTGTCGAGGAAGCCTCGTGCCATCGCCACCATGTCGGCCTGGCCTGAGGAGACGATCTGCTCGGCCTGGTCGGGGTCCGCAATCATGCCGACCGCCCGGGTGGCAATGCCGGAGCCGCGCTTCACCGACTCCGCGAAGCCGACCTGGTAGCCTGGTACCACGTTGATGCGCTGATGCGAGGCCACGCCGCCGCTGGTCACGCAGGCGTAATCGTAGCCAATCTCCTTCAGGCGCTTCGCGTAGGTCACCGCGTCATCGACGCTGAATCCGCCCTCGGCCCAGTCGCTCGCAGTAATGCGCGCGCCGAGGCATCGTTCCTTCGGCCAGATGTCGCGCAGCGCAGCGGCGACTTCCAGCGGCGCGCGCATGCGATTCTCCAGCGAGCCGCCGTAGCGGTCCTTGCGGGTGTTCGATATCGGCGACAGGACTTCGTGCAGCAGGTAGCCGTGCGCGGAATGCATTTCGATTGCGTCCAGGCCAATGCGTCGCGCGCGCTGCGCTGCGCCCACGAACGCCTCGACCATGCGACCGATGTCGGCTTCGTCCATCTCGCGCGGCGTGTGCCAGCCCTCAGCGAAAGGAATCGCAGAGGGCGCCACGGTCTGCCACGGCGATTCGTGCGTGCCCAACGGCCTGCCGCCCTGCCACGGACATAGCGTCGAGGCCTTGCGCCCTGCATGCGCGAGCTGCACACAGATCGGCATCGGGCTGATGCGTTTGCAGGCGTCGACCACCCGCTTCATCGCCGCCTCATTGTCGTCGGAATAAAGCCCCGTGCAACCGTGCGAGATGCGGCCCTCGCGCGTCACGCCGCTGGCCTCGATCACCAGCATCCCCGCGCCGGACATGGCGAAGCTACCCAGGTGCATCAGGTGCCAGTCGCCCATGGTGCCGTCGCTGGCGCTGTACTGGCACATCGGCGCGACGACAACGCGGTTGGGCAGGGTAATGCCACCGAGCTGGATCGGCGTGAACAGCTTGCTCATTTGCGTTGTGACTCCCTGGTGTGTTCTGCTTCGTGTTCGATCTGTTCGGCGAGCGCTTCTATCGCCGCCGCATCCGCAACGCCCCTGGCGCGCATCAGACGCTCAAGCGCCTTCATCCAGTGTTCATAGTAGGTGTCGCCGAGATCGGGATCGCCGTCCGCCTTCGCTTCGGCGATGACGGCGCCCAGCGTATCGGCCCATTTGGTCCAGCTGTAGAAACCGCGGTCGCCGAGTTGTACGACCAGCGAAAAGACCTGTGCTTCCCACGGCGCTCTGAAATGCGACGCAGGCTCAGGCCGCTTCAAGATAGTCGTCCCAGAGATCTATGTGCACGCTGTCGGGGCCCGTCCGGCCCCAGAGCTCCTCGGCGCTGAAGCGCACGCTATAGCAGTGCTGGGGCTTGGGCCCCTGGTCCATCGCATGCGTGTCGGGAAAAACCATCACGCCGTGGTCCATGTGGATGACACCCCGTCTGCCACGGCAATAGCGCGGCATACGCGTATGCGTAAGCGGATTGCGGTTGGCGACGCGCACGCGGTCGCCCACCTTGAAGCGCGCAGGCACCGCGACGTTTACGCTGGCGCTGACACCCTTGGCGAGCAGCGCCGTCGCGGTCTTCACGTCATGCGCCTTGAGCTTGCCGGCGTCGCTCAACACGCCGCGGTCGGCGACGAGCTTCTCCAGCGCCTTGAACCACAGCGCGTAATAGCTGGTGGCCAGGTACTCGCGGGGATCGCGGTTCTCCCGGTACCAGCGCGACATGTCGATATTCCAGCGGCCGTGAAATCCCATGATGACGGTGAGCGCGAAGGCGCGCTTCTCCCACGCCGCGTGGAATGTGGGTTCGTTCGGTTCGGGGTTGATCGGCCCCATCCCGTGCGTGCCGCCCATGTCCTGTCCACCGTTCATCGGACGACCCCGATCATGTGGTCGCGCGTCACCAGCGCGGCAAGCCGTTCTTCGTCCATGCCTTCGGTGCCCGCGGGACGCAGCGGGATGACGAGGTAACGCAGCTCTGCGGTGGAATCCCAGACGCGCACCTCGATGTTTTCGGCGAGGTCGACGCCAAACTCCCTCAGGATGGCGCGCGGCTCGGACACCGCGCGCGAGCGGTAGGGCGCGGACTTGT